>Ga0316624_10000181_pt1 | contig 19856 bp, 21 predicted proteins | sample OWC_Aug_N3_C1_D5_FD_207657 | JGI IMG/M metagenome (GOLD analysis project Ga0316624, IMG submission 207657) | Wetland soil microbial communities from Old Woman Creek delta, Ohio, United States - OWC_Aug_N3_C1_D5_A | ecosystem: Environmental > Terrestrial > Soil > Wetlands | place: USA: Ohio... | reverse complement strand
TTGCCCCGGCTCGACGCCGCCGATCTGCGCGCGCTGCGTGGCCGGCCCTATGCCGAGATCGCCGACCGGGTGATGGCGCCTTTCCTCGACGGGACGATTGCGCCGCGCGAGTGGCAGAAGATGGTCGCCGACGCCTATGGCGCGTTCGATGATCCCGCGGTCGCGCCGCTCAAGGAGCTGGGCGACGGGCTCTTTCTCTTGGAGCTTTTTCACGGCCCGACGCTCGCCTTCAAGGATTTCGCGCTGCAGCTCGTCGGTCGCCTCTTCGATCACGTGCTGGCGAAGCGCCGCGCACGCGTCACCATCGTCGGTGCCACCTCGGGCGATACCGGCTCGGCGGCGATCGCCGCCTGCCGCGACCGCGACGCGGTCGACATCTTCATGCTTTACCCCAAGGGCCGGATCTCCGAGGTGCAGCGCCGGCAGATGACCACCGTCGCGGCCGAGAACGTGCACGCTATCGCCATCGACGGCACTTTCGACGATTGCCAGGACCTGGTGAAGGCGATGTTCGCCGATGCTCCGTTCCGGCGCGAGCTCGGGCTCTCCGCGGTCAATTCGATCAACTGGGCGCGCATCATGGCCCAGATCGTCTATTACGTCGCCAGCGCGGTGGCGCTCGGCGCGCCGGAGCGCGCGGTTGCATTTTCGGTCCCGACCGGGAATTTCGGCAATGTCTATGCCGCCCATGTCGCGCGCCGCATGGGCCTGCCGATCGCGCAGCTCGTCATCGGCACCAACCGCAACGACATCCTCGCGCGCTTCATCAATGACGGCGCCATGGCGATCGGCGCGGTCGAGCCGTCCTTGTCGCCGAGCATGGACATCCAGGTCTCGAGCAATTTCGAGCGGCTTTATTACGAGCTGACCGGCGGCGATGCCGCGCGCGTCGCCGCGGCGATGACCGCGTTTCGCCGCGAAGGGACCTTGCCGGCCTCGCGCGCCGAATGGCAGCAAGCGGCCAGGCTTTTCGCCGCGCATCGCGTCGATGACCAAGGCATCATCGATGAGATCGCCGCGACCTATCGCGCCACCGGCGTGGTGCTCGATCCGCACAGCGCCGTGGCGGTTGCCGCCGCCAAGGCCAAGCGCGCCGACCGCACGCTGCCGATGGTGGCGCTCGCCACGGCGCATCCGGCGAAATTCCCCGAAGCGGTCGAACGCGCCATCGGCAAGAAGCCCGACATGCCGGCGCGGCTGGCGCAGGTCATGACCTTGCCCGAGCGCGCGCCCGCTTTGCCCAATGATCTGGCCGCGGTCGAAGATTTCGTTCGCGCCCGAGCCCGCGCCGTTCTCGCCGGAGCGGCGCCATGACGGTGATGGTCAGCCGCCTGCCCAACGGCATGCGCGTCGTCACCGACCGGATGGATTCGGTCGAGACGGTCTCGATCGGCGTCTGGGTCGATGTCGGCACGCGGCACGAGCCGGCCGCGATCAACGGCGTCGCGCATCTGCTCGAGCACATGGCGTTCAAAGGCACGAAGCGCCGCAGCGCGCTCGACATCGCGGCCGAGATCGAAGCCGTGGGCGGGCACGTCAACGCCTATACCTCGCGCGAGCACACGGCCTATTACGCCAAGGTCCTCAAAGCCGATGTCGCGCTCGCGGTCGATATCCTGGCGGACATCCTGCAGCATTCGACCTTCGACGCGGCGGAGCTCGAGCGCGAGCGCACGGTCATCCTGCAAGAGATCGGCCAGGCCCAGGATACGCCGGACGACATCATCTACGACCTGTTTCAGGAACGCGCCTATCCCGATCAGCCGATGGGGCAGCCGGTTTTGGGCCGCATCGAGATCATCAAGCATCTCGATCGCGAAAGCGTCGCCGGCTATCAGAAAAGCACCTATGCCGCGCCGGGCATGCTGCTGGTCGCGGCCGGCAATGTCGCGCATGAGACGCTCGTGGCATTGGCCGAGCGCGCCTTTTCCGCGCTCTCCCCCCAAAGCGCGGCGAAGACCGAGCCCGCGTGCTATGTCGGCGGCGATCTGCGCCAGCTGCGCGATCTCGAACAGGTTCATGTCCTTTTGGGCTTTCCCGGCTTCGCCTTCGCCGATCGCGATTATTACGCGGCATCGGTGCTGTCGACGGCGCTCGGCGGCGGCATGTCCTCGCGGCTCTTCCAGGAGATCCGCGAAAAGCGCGGCCTCGTCTACTCGATCTATTCCTTCAGCCACAGCTACAGCGATGGTGGGCTGTTCGGCATCTATGCCGGGACCGGCGAGGACGAGGCGGCCGAGCTGATGCCGGTGCTGACGGCCGAATTCCACAAGCTGGAAGCGGGGCTTCTTCCGGCCGAGCTCGAGCGCGCGCGGGCGCAGCTCAAAGCCGGGCTCCTCATGTCGCTCGAAGGCACCACCGCGCGATGCGAACAGCAGGCGAGCCACATGCTGGTCTTCGGCCGGCCGCTCGATCCGGCGGAGCTGGTTCGTCATATCGACGCCGTCGATGAAGACGCGGTGATCCGCGTCGCGCGGCGGCTGATCAATACGGCGCCGACGCTCACCGCGCTCGGACCGATCGGTCGGATCGAGGAATACGACCGCCTCGTCGAACAACTCAGACATTGAAGCGGGGTACGGGGGCGGGGGTGGCGCTCGATCTGCTTCGGTTGCAACGCCTGTTCGGAACGGCGCCGCCCCCTTTTCGCCTCGTGGGGCGGCGCGTGGCGTTGCGCGCGCCCGATCGCCAGGATTGGCAGGGCTGGGCCGAGCTGCGCGAGGCGTCGCGCGCTTTCCTCACGCCGTGGGAGCCGACCTGGAGCGACGATGCGCTGTCGCGCGCGGCCTTCCGGCGCCGGCTCGCGCGCTATGCCCTCGAATGGCACAGCGACCAGGGCTACACCTTCCTGCTCTTTCGCGTTGAAGACGAGGCGCAACTGGGCGGGATCAGTCTCACCAATGTGCGGCGCGGCGTCGCCGAGAGTTGCAGCATCGGCTATTGGATCGGCGAGCGTTATGCGCGCCAGGGCTATATGACCGAGGGGCTCGATCTCACGCTCAAATTTGCCTTCGAACAGCTCCGCCTGCACCGGCTCGAAGCCGCGTGCCTGCCGCACAACGTGCCGAGCCGCGCCTTGTTGCGCAAATCGGGGTTCCGCGAAGAAGGCTATGCGCGCGAATATCTCTGCATCAACGGCAAGTGGCAGGACCACGTGCTGTTCGGCATGCTTGCGAGCGAATGGCTAAGGCGCAGCACCTAGCCGCACCTGACGTGCGAAGCGACCGCGTTCAGGCGTGACCGGCGTCGCCCGACAGCGCCGAGGGATCGACGCCGAGCTTGGCGATGGCGCGTCGCCATTTGTCCTCAAACCCTTCGTCGAAGACGAGATCATCATCGGCGGCGACATGGAGCCAGCCATTCGCTTGGATCTCCGCATCGAGTTGGCCGGGACCCCAACCCGAATAACCCAGGGCGAGCAGGCGGCGCCGTGGTCCCCCGCCGCTGCCGATCGCGCGCAGGATATCGATGGTCGCGGTGAGGCCGATGCGGGTTCCGACGACGAGCGTTCCGGCCTCGGTGTAATCGGCGGAATGAAGCACGAAGCCGCGGCCGGATTCGACCGGGCCGCCGAAATGAACCGGGGTGCCGTGGAACCCCGCGCCGGCAAGGCCGAGCTGGCTCAGCACATCCTCGATCGAGGGTTGTTCGACGATCTTGTTGATGACGAGGCCCATCGCGCCATCGGGATTGTGCGCGCACATGAAGATCACCGACCGCACGAAGCGCGGATCCTGCATTTGCGGCATGGCGATGAGCAATTGTCCGGCGAGCGATGTCACGATCAATGTCCTTGACGCACCTATTTGAGATAGGCGAGGCCGTCTGGGCTTGCAAGCGCGCGCACGCCGCGCTGCGGCCGGGGCGCCGGCCGCGATTTTGACGCATTCGTGACCCTTGGCGAGCGCTGGCCAGCCTATATAAGAGGGGCATGAAAGGGTTGCGAATCAACGCGCTGGGCTGGCTCCTAGGGGCCTGCGCCGCGGTGCTGCCGGTGCCCGGCTTTGCCCAGACCGATGCGGCCTCGCCCTGGTTCCAGACCGACCAGGGCAAGGTGCGCCTCATCGCCGCGCAAGCCGCCGTGGGCGACGCGCAAAGCATCGTGCTGGGTCTCGAATTCGAGCTTGCGCCGCATTGGAAGATCTATTGGCGCTCGCCCGGCGATGCCGGCTATCCGCCGCAGCTCGATTGGACCGGATCCGACAATCTTGCCGGAACGACGATCGAATGGCCGGCGCCCGAGCGCTTCTCGGTGCTGGGGCTCGAGACGGTCGGCTATAGCGGCGCCGTCGTCCTGCCCATCGTCGCGCGGCTCGATCATGCGGGTGCGCCGCTTCATCTTCGCGCCCAGCTCGATTATCTGACCTGCAGCGAGATCTGCGTTCCCTACGAGACCAACTTGGCGCTCGATCTTCCGGCCGAAGGCGGCGGCACGGCCTATGCGCGGCTCATCGCGCGCTATCAGGGGCTCGTGCCGGATGACGGCAAGGCGGCGGGGATCGCGCTCGAAAGCGCGGTGTTGCGCGCCGGCAGCGCGCCGCTGCTCGAGCTTCATGTCAAGAGTGCTCGTCCGCTTGGCGCGCCCGACGTATTCATCGAATCGCGTCAGGCCGTGACCTTCGGCGCCCCGGTCGTGGCGGCTGAGAGCGCGGGCGACACCCTTCTGCGCGTGCCGGTCGGCGGCGACTGGCGGTCCTTGCCGGCGCATCCGCTCCAGGTCACCTTGGTCGACGGCGCGCGCGCGATGAGCGGCACGATCACGCCGGTCCGCGGTCCGGATATCGTCGATCTGGCGACGCTCGCGACGATGCTCGGCTTGGCGTTGCTGGGTGGGTTCATCCTCAACCTGATGCCCTGCGTCCTGCCGGTCCTGTCGCTGAAGCTGCTTGCCGCCTTGCCCAAGGAAGGCCATGGCCCCGCCGCGGTGCGGCGCGGTTTCCTCGGTACGGCGGCGGGCATCATTCTCTCGTTTCTCGTGCTGGCGCTGGTGAGCGCAGCGTTCAAATCCGCGGGACTTGCCGTGGGCTGGGGCGTGCAGTTCCAGAATCCCTATTTCCTTGTCTTTCTCGTCGCGCTCCTGACGCTCTTTGCCTGTAATCTCTGGGGCTTGTTCGAAGTACCTTTGCCGCCTGGCGTCGCCGCGCTGGGTGCGCGCGCCCATCTCGGCAGCCTCGCGACCGGCGCCTTCGCCACGCTCCTCGCGATCCCATGCTCGGCGCCCTTTCTCGGCACGGCGCTGGGTTTTGCGCTCAGCACCGGTCCGCGCGAGATCATCGCTATCTTCCTGGCGCTCGGCATCGGGATGGCCGCGCCCTATCTGTGCGTTGCCGCCGCGCCCCGGCTCGCCGCTTTGCTGCCGCGGCCCGGACGCTGGATGATCCATCTCCGCCGCGTGCTCGGGCTCTTGCTGGCCGCCAGCGCGCTGTGGCTGCTCTTCGTTTTGAGGGGCGAGATCGGGCTGCGCGGGACGCTCGCCGTTGCGGCCTTGATGCTGGTGGTGGGCGCGACCTTGGCCTGGCTGCGCGATGCCGGCCCGCGCCGGGCGACCTTGGTCGTGGCGCTCCTCGCCGCGATGGTCGTTCCGGCCGCGGCACCGCCGCCCGCTGAAGCCGTCGCGGCCGACGGGATCTGGCACGATTTCGATCCGGCCACGATCGGGACCTTGGTGCGCGACGGCAATGTGGTGTTCGTCGACGTCACCGCCGATTGGTGTCTCACCTGCAAGGTGAATGAGCGTCTGGTTCTGGATGCCGCCAGCGTGCAGCGCGCGCTCGATCGTCCCAAGGTGATCGCGATGCGCGCCGATTGGACGCGCCCCGATCCGGCGATCGCCGCTTATCTCACGCGTTTCAACCGCTATGGGATTCCGTTCAACGCGGTTTACGGGCCGGGCGCGCCGGGCGGCCTGCCGCTGCCCGAATTGCTGACGACGGGGATGGTGACGCGCGCGCTCGCCCAGGCCACGGGACAGTAAGCCCGCGCGCCGGCTGGCGCGTGATTTTTGCTCATCGACCGGCTATGGTGTGAGCCCCGTTGGCAAGACGAAGAAGGAGGAGGCGATGACGATCGCAGTAGGCGAAAAGGTTCCCTCGGCCAAGCTCAAGACCATGACGGCCGAAGGCCCCAAGGATATTTCCACCGACGAGATTTTCGCCGGCAAGAAAGTGGTGCTGTTCGCGGTGCCCGGCGCTTTCACGCCCACCTGTTCGGCCAAGCATCTGCCGGGCTTCGTTGAAAAAGCGGCGCAAATCAAGGCGAAGGGCGTCGATACCATCGCCTGCCTTGCGGTCAACGATGCCTTTGTGATGGGCGCCTGGGGCAAGGCGCAGAACACCGATGGCAAGGTACTAATGCTGGCCGACGGTGCGGCCGCCTTTACCAAGCAATTGGGGCTCGATCTCGACCTGACCGGCCCGGGCATGGGCATCCGCTCGAAGCGTTATGCGATGGTGGTCGATAACGGCGTCGTCAAGGCGCTCAACGTCGAGGCACCCGGCGCGTTCGAAGTGTCGAGCGCCGACACGATTCTCCGCGCGCTCTAAGCTTCTTCGCTCGCGCGATCTATTCCGATAGCCCTCGCGCTTGCTCGACGCCCTGTCGGGCAAGCGCGTCGGCGCGCTCGTTCTCCGGATGGCCGGCATGGCCCCGGACCCAATGCCATTCGACGCGGTGACGCTCCAGCGCCGCCTCGAGCCGCTGCCAGAGATCGATGTTCTTCACCGGTTTCTTATCGGCGGTCTTCCAGCCGTTCACTTTCCATTTGTGGATGTAGCGCGTGATGCCGTCGCGCAGATACATGCTGTCGGTGTGAAGCCGCACCGCGCTCGGCCGCTTCAGCGCCTCGAGCGCCGCGATCGCCGCCATCATCTCCATGCGGTTGTTGGTCGTCGGATTGGCCGAACCCAACAGCTCCTTCTCATGGCCGTCGCTGACCAGGAGCGCGCCCCAGCCGCCGGGGCCCGGATTGCCGCTGCAAGCGCCGTCCGTGTAGATGTCGATCTTGGGCGCCGCCTTCGTCACGGGTCGAGCCCGTAGGCGCGAGCCTGTGTCACCCCGCGGTGGAAGCGCAGCTTCATCAGGTATTCGCGCGGGTCCTTGGGCTTCACCAGCGCGCCCACCGGGTGATGGAGCCGGTCGTAAAGCCGCGTCAGCAGGAAGCGCAAGGCGCTGCCGCGCGCCAAGAGCGGCAAGGCGTCGAACTCCGCCGCGTCGAAGTTGCGCTGCGCGCGGTAATTGCCGAGCAACAGGCGCGCCTTGGTGATATTGAAACTGCCGTCGTTTTCGAAGCACCAGGCGTTGAGGCAGATCGCCACGTCGTAGGCGAAGGCGTCATTGCACGCGAAATAGAAATCGATCAGGCCCGAGACCGCCTCGCCGCGAAAGAAGACGTTGTCGGGGAAGAGGTCGGCATGGATGACGCCCTGCGGCAGGCCCTTGGGCCAAAGCTGTTCGAGGGCGGCGAGCTCCGCGCCGAGCTCGTCGGCGAGTCCGGGCTCGATCTCGTCGGCGCGCGGGCGGCAGGCTTCGTAGAGCTTGCGCCACCCGGCGAGCGAGAGGTCATTGGCGCGCCGGCCGGGAAAATCCGCCACCGCCCGATGCAGCCGGGCCAGTGCGTCGCCGACCCCGGCGCAGTGAAACGGCATGATCCGGCGCGGCCACATGCCATCGAGGAAGCTCACGATTGCCGCAGGTTTGCCGCAGAGCTGGCGCAGCGCCTTGCCGTCGCGGCCGTGAACCGGGGTGGGACAGGCGATGCCCTTTTGCGCCAGATGATCCATCAGCGCGAGAAAGAAGGGCAGTTCGGCGGGAGCGACCCGCTTCTCGTAAAGGGTAAGGATGAAGGTGCCGCGCTCCGTGCGCAGCAGGTAGTTGGAATTCTCGACGCCCTCTGCGATGCCCTTGCACGAAACGGGCTCGCCCAACGCGTAGTCGGAGAGGAAGGCCTTCAGCTCGTCGTCGGGTACGTCGGTATAGACCGCCATTGCGCTGTCACGGCCATTCGCCCGACGCTTGTGCCCTGCGCACGCGTCGCATAGAGTGCGAACCGATTTCTGCCGGCTGCCGCAGGACAGCAAGGTAGTACAGAGGCTGGGCGCAAGGAAGAGGCGATGAACCGAGTCATGAGGGCGGCGCATGTCGCGGTGTTTGTCGCCCCGGGCGTGCTTGGCTTGGCCGGTTGCTCGGGTGACGGGGGCACTTACAAGACCGGCTACACCTGCCCCGCGGCGACCACGGTTCCCGAGCTTCAGACCCTCGCCCGCCTCGCGCCCAACGCGACGACGGATCGGGACATCCAAAGCGCGGGCCGGATCGCCTCGGTCGCTTCCAGCTGCGACAAGGAGGATGCGGGCGTCGCGACGCATCTCTCGATCGAATTCGCCGCGCTGCGCACGGCACCGAGCATTCAGCATCTCGATCTGCCGTATTTCGTCGCGATCGCGGACAGCACCGGCAACATCCTCGGCAAGCAGCAATTCAGCCTCGGCGTCGACTTTCCCTCTAACGTGCCGACGGTCCGGACGACGGAAAAGATCACGGCGCATCTTCCGCTGCGCGATCCGCAGCTTGGCGACGTCTATACCATCATCGTCGGATTCCAATTGACCAAGAACGAACTCGATTTCAACCGCACCCATCAGCAGTGACGCGCTTTTCGTGCAGGTCGGCCCTGGCCGGGGCATCTCGATATCGTCGGATCGCTCGCGTCGCGCTTTTCCTGCTCGTTTGCGCGGTGGGGATCGCGTCGGCCGCGGCGCAAGAGGAAAAGCGCCTCAATATCTACAATTGGTCGGACTATATCGCCGAAGACACGGTCCCGAATTTCGAGAAAGCGACCGGCATCAAAGTCAATTACGACGTCTATGACAGCAACGACACGCTCGAGGCGAAATTGCTCGCCGGCCATTCCGGCTATGATCTCGTCGTGCCGTCGGCCGCGCCCTACCTCGCACGCCAGGCCGCGTCGGGGGTCTATCGCAAGATCGACAAGGCCGCGCTCAAGAATTACGGCAATCTCGACCCCCAGCTCTTGGCGGCGGCGGCTAATGCCGATCCCGGCAATCAATATGGCGTGCCTTATATGTGGGGCACGACGGGCTTCGGCTATAATCGCACGATGGTCAAGGCCGCGCTGGGCGATCGCGCGCCGACCGACAGCTCGGCGCTGATCTTCGATCCGGCGAACGCCAAGAAGCTCGCATCTTGCGGCATATCGCTCCTGGATAGCGCGCAAGAATTGTTTCCCGCCGCTCTGGCCTATCTCGGACGCGATCCGTTGAGCCGCGATCCCGGGGATCTCGATCGCGCGGCCGCGGTGATCGAGGCGATCCGTCCCTATATCCGCAAGTTCCACTCCTCGGAATACATCAACGATCTCGCCAATGGCGATCTCTGCGTCGCCTGGGGCTATTCCGGCGACATCGTGCAGGCACGCAATCGCGCGCGCGAGGCCAAGAACGGGATCGACATCGCTTACACCATCCCGAAAGAAGGCGCGATGATCTGGATCGACATGATGGCGATCCCCGCCGACGCGCCGCATCCCGCCAACGCGCTCGCCTTCATCGATTACATCCTGCGCCCCGAAGTCGCGGCGGCGATCAGCAACGCGGTCGCCTATGCGAATCCCAATCGCGCCGCCACGCCCCTGGTCGATCCGAGCCTCAGCGGCGATCCCAATGTCTATCCATCCGCCGCGGTCCGCGCGCGGCTCTTCTTCGACAAGCCGGTCACGCCGCAATATGAGCGGCTCAGGACCCGCGCCTGGACGCGGATCAAGACGGGCCATTAGCGCGGTGGCGTCCCATCTCGTCGTCGAAGGGGTGGTGAAGCGCTACCCGAACGCGTCCGCCCCGGCGGTCGCCGGCGTTTCCTTCGCCCTCGCCGCCGGCGAGTTCTTCGCGCTTCTGGGGCCTTCGGGTTGCGGCAAGACCACGCTCTTGCGGCTCCTCGCGGGGTTCGAGCAACCCGATGCCGGACGTATTCTGATCGACGGGCAGGACATGGCTGGCGTGCCGCCCTATGCGCGCCCCGTCAACATGATGTTTCAATCCTACGCGCTCTTTCCGCACATGAGCGCGGCCGACAACATCGCCTTCGGCTTGCGCCAGGACGGGTTGCCGCGCGCCGAGATTGCGTCGCGCGTCGCGGCGATGCTCGATCTCGTCAAGCTCGCGCCGCTCGCCGGACGCAAGCCGCAACAGCTCTCGGGCGGCGAGAAGCAGCGCGTGGCCCTGGCGCGCGCCCTCGTCAAGGAACCGAAACTCTTGCTGCTCGACGAGCCGCTGACGGCGCTCGACCGCAAATTGCGCGAAGAGACGCGCTTCGAGCTGGTGCGCATCCAGCGCCGCGTCGGCATCACCTTCCTGATGGTCACGCACGATCAGGAAGAGGCCATGAGCATGGCGTCGCGCGTGGCGGTGATGAACCAGGGGCACATCGTGCAGATGGGTCCGCCCGACGAGGTCTATGAGCGTCCGGCGAACCGTTTCGTCGCCGGTTTCCTCGGCGCGGTCAATCTCTTCGCGGCGCGCGTCACCGCGGCAAAGGGCGGCGTGCTGACGCTCGAAAGCGCCGAGGCGGGCGGCGCGCTCAAGGTCGCGCATGAGCGCGATCTTGCGCCCGGGACCGAGGTCGCGCTGGCGCTCAGGCCGGAGAAGATCGTGCTGCGCTCGAGCGCCGACCCGCTTTGGGCCAACGCGCTTGCCGGCACGGTGCGCGGTCTTGCCTATCGCGGCGAGGCGTCCGATGTCGAAATCGAGCTCGCCAGCGGCAAGGTGCTGCGGGCGACATTCGCGAATGCCGAAAGGCGCAGGCGCGCGCCCTTCGCGCTTGGCGAGCCGGTGGCGCTCGGCTGGGCCCGCGACGCCGCGGTGGTGCTCGAGCAATGAGCGCCACCGCCATGATCCCGGCGCGCGTTTCCGACCGCCTGCGCCGCGTTTTCGTCGTCGCTTTGCCTTACGCGTGGCTGGCGCTTTTCTTCCTCGCCCCCTTCGCGATCGTGCTGAAGATCAGCCTCGCCGACCAGGCGATGAGCATTCCGCCCTATACGCCGCTCTTTCCCAATGGTCATCTCCAGGCGACCGGCGCCAATTATCTTTTCCTCCTAAGCGATAGCCTCTACGCGCGTGCCTATCTCAACGCGATCGGCTTCGCGGCGGGAGCGACGGTGTGCTGCCTAGCCATCGGCTATCCGCTCGCCTATGGCATCGTCCGCGCGCCCGCCGCTTGGCGCAACGCGCTCTTGCTCTTGGTGATCCTGCCGTTCTGGACCAGCTTCCTCATTCGCGTCTACGCCTGGATCGGGCTGTTGAAGGGCAACGGCCTCATCAACAACCTGCTCATTCATTTGGGGCTGTTGCATCAGCCGCTGCCGCTCATCAACAATGCCTTCGCGGTCTATGTCGGGCTCACCTATTCCTATCTGCCCTATATGGTGCTGCCGCTTTACGCCGCGCTCGAAAAGCTCGATCCGGCGCTGCTCGAAGCGGCGTCCGATCTCGGCTGCCGCCCGTCCCGCGCGTTCTGGCGCGTGACCTTTCCCTTGTCGCTGCCCGGGGTGGTCGCCGGTTGTCTCCTCGTCTTCATCCCGATGTGCGGCGAGTTCATCATTCCCGATCTCTTGGGCGGGCCCGACACCCTCATGATCGGCAAAGTGCTGTGGGACGAGTTCTTCACCAACCGCGATTGGCCGGTCGCCGCCGCGGTGGCGGTGGCGCTGCTCGCACTGCTGGTGCTGCCCATGGGTCTGTTGCGGCGCTATCTGACCAGCGAGACTTCATGATCAACCGGCTTTCGCCTTTCCTGGCCGTCATGCTGGTTCTCGGTTTCACCTTTCTCTACGGGCCGATCCTTTCGGTGATCGTCTATTCCTTCAACGCGTCGCGGCTGGTCACGGTTTGGGCTGGGTTCTCGACGCGCTGGTATGGGGAGCTCCTGGCGAACGAGCAGATCAAGAGCGCCGCTTTGACCAGTTTCGAGATCGCGCTCCTCGCTGCGAGCGGCGCGCTCGTCCTCGGCACCTTGGCCGGTTTCGCGCTCGCGCGCTATCGCCGCTTTGCCGGACGCACGCTCTTCGCCGCGCTCCTGACCGGGCCGCTGGTCATGCCCGAGGTCATCACCGGACTCTCGCTGCTGCTGCTCTTCGTGGCGCTCGAGCAGGCGATCGGCTGGCCGCAGGGCCGTGGCGTTCCCACCATCGTCATCGCGCATATCACCCTGGGCATGGCCTATGTCTCGGTGGTGGTGGAGGCGCGGCTTTCCTCATTCGATCGCTCGCTCGAGGAAGCGGCGCTCGATCTCGGCGCGCGGCCCGCCAAGGTCTTTGCCGTCATCACCTTGCCTTTGATCGCGCCGGCGCTTGTCGCCGGCTGGCTGCTCGCCTTCACCTTGTCGCTCGATGATCTGGTGATCGCGAGCTTCACCACGGGCCCCTCGGCGACGACTCTGCCGATGGTGATCTTCTCCAGCGTGCGCCTCGGCGTGAGCCCGCAGATCAATGCGTTGGCAACGCTTCTTCTGGTCCTCGTCGCGCTCGCGGTCCTGATCGCCGGGCGGATCCTCGCTAGGAATCGTAACGCAGCAGCGACGTGATCGGCACGTCGAGTTTCTTGCGCCCGTTGAGGAAGTCGAGCTCTATGATGAAGGCGGTCCCGACGACATTGCCGCCCACCATGCGGCAGAGCCTGACCGCGGCGGCCATGGTTCCGCCCGTCGCCAGGAGGTCGTCCAGAATCACGAGGCGTTGACCCGGCGTGATCGCGTCCGACTGGATTTCGACGGTGTCGCTCCCGTATTCGAGGTCGTAGCTGTGGGGGATCGTGGGGCCCGGCAGTTTGCCCTTCTTTCGGATCATGACGAAGCCGCAATTGAGCGCAAAGGCGACCGGTGCCGCGATCAGAAAGCCGCGCGACTCGATGCCGGCGAGAAGGTCGGGCTTCAGCGGCTTGAGCGCTTCGACGAGCTCCCGGATGGTCTCCTGCCAGGCGCCGGGATGCTTCAAGAGCGTCGAAATGTCATAGAATAGGATCCCGGGCTTCGGAAAATCGGGAATGCCGCGTACATGCTGCTTCAAATCCACGGTCTGCTCCTTGTGTCGCGCCGCCGACAGAACCGCTAATCTATCCAACTCCTTGTCACAGGGAAGACCAATTCGGCTCGCTTGATTTCGATCGGGAAAGAACGACGCGGAATGGCCGGGGAAGGCTGGATCGAGGCAAAGCGCGACGGCGGCGGCCTGACGCTCGCGGCGGGCGGGCGTTGGCTGGTCACGGCTGCGGCGGCCCTCGACGCGCGGCTGGCGGCGCTCGATCCGGGGCGCGCGGGCGCGCAGGCATCGCGGCCGGTGCGGATCGATTGCGCCAAGATCGAAGCGCTCGACACCGTCGGCGCGTGGCTCATCCTGCGCCTCAAGGCCGCGCTCGGTCGCGGCGGGGCCGAAGTCTCGATCGACAACCTCGCCGCGCGCTTCGTCCCGCTTCTCCGCCAAGCTGAGAAATTGACGCCGGACGTGACGCATCCGCTACCGCGCCGACACGCCGGTTTGATCGATGCCCTTGCCGCGATCGGACGCTGGTCCAGCGACGCGATCGGTCAAGTCGCCGGCGCCCTGGGCTTCTTCGGCATCGTGGTCATCACCGCGCTGGCGACGCTGCGCCATCCGGGGCGCATCCGCTTCGTGGCGTTCGTCAGCCACATGCAGCGCACCGGCGCCTCGGCGCTGCCGATTGTCGGGCTGCTGTCGTTTCTCATCGGCGTCGTCATCGCCTATCAAGGCGCCGATCAGCTGCGCTACTACGGTGCGGAGATCTTCACCGTCAATCTTCTCGGCATCGGCTTCTTGCGCGAACTCGGTGTGCTGATGACCGCGATCATTGTCGCCGGCCGGTCGGGGAGCGCCTTCACCGCCGAGATCGGCACCATGCAGGTAAACGAAGAAATCGACGCAATGACGACGCTCGGCCTCGATCCGGTCGAAGTGCTGGTCCTGCCGCGACTCGCCGCCCTTGTGGTGACGTTGCCGCTGCTCACTTTCTATGCCAACGTGATGGGGATGGTCGGCGGCGCGTTCATTTGCGACCTGGCGCTCGGGATTCCGCTTCCCCTCTTTCTTCAGCAGCTTCGGGGGGCAATCTCCGGCTGGAATTTCTGGCTTGGCATTTTGAAGGCTCCTTTCTTCGCGGTCTGTATCGCGCTCGTCGGATGCCGCGAAGGCCTGCGCGTGACGCGCAGCGCCGAAAGCGTCGGCCGTCTCACCACCTTGTCCGTGGTCGAATCGATCTTTTTGGTGATCATTATCGATGCCGCCTTTTCCATCCTCTTCGCTCAGCTCCACATCTGAAGCGCCGATATTGCGCGTCCGCGGGCTCGAAACCCGCATCGGCGGGCGAATCCTGCACCGGCAGATCGATCTCGATTTGCATCCCGGCGAGGTGTTGACGGTGGTCGGCGCGTCGGGCTCGGGTAAATCCGTGCTGTTGCGCGCCATTCTGCGGCTCATCCCGCCGACCGCCGGGACGGTTGAGGCCTTTGGTCGCGATCTCGCCACGCTCGATGCCGCTGCATTTCGCCAAATCGAGGCGCATTGGGGCGTTCTGTTCCAGGATGGCGCGCTCTTCAGCTCGCTCACGGTCGCCGAGAACATCGAGGTGCCGCTCAAAGAGCAACTCGACCTGCCCAAGCCGCTGCGCAAGGGGATCGCCGCGCTCAAAATCGCACTGGCCGGTCTGCCGCCCGATACGGCGGAGAAATATCCCGCGCAGCTTTCGGGCGGGATGCGCAAGCGCGCGGGGCTGGCGCGCGCGCTCGCGCTCGATCCCGCGCTTCTCTTTCTCGACGAGCCGACCGCGGGCCTCGATCCGATTGCCGCGTCCGAATTCGATTTGCTGCTCGCCGATTTGCAGAAAAGCCTCGGCCTCGCCGTGCTGATGGTGACGCACGACCTCGACAGTCTCTTCGCGCTCGCCGACCGCGTCGCCGTGCTGATCGACGGGCGGCTCAAGGTCGGCACCTTGCCGGAGATGCTCCAGGAGAATGATCCCTGGATTAAACAGTACTTCAACGGGCCGAGAGGCCGCGCCGCGCAACCGCATCTCGGCATCGGAAACGGAGACTAACGATGGAAACCCGCGCAGCTTACGTGGCCGTCGGGACTTTCGTCCTCGCGCTCGTCATCTCCCTGGTCGTCGCCGTGCTGTGGCTGACCCACGCGCAATTCAACGAGGAAAAGACGCGCTACGACATCTATTTCGCGAGCGTGGGCACGGGGCTGGTGCAGGGATCGCCGGTGCGGATCAGCGGCGTCCAGGTGGGGCGCGTCATGCGCGTCGCGCTCGATCCGCAAAATCCTGCGCGGGTGCGCGTCACGGTCGAGGTCGGAGCCGAGGCGCCGATCCGTTCCGATTCGGTCGCATCGATCGAAATCACCTCGTTGACGGGCGGCGCCGCCGTCGAGATCACGCCCGGCAGCAAAATAGCGCCGCCGATCCAAAATGCGGAGGATGGGCGCTATCCTGTCATCTGGTCGCGCGAATCCGACATTCAGCAGGTAGTCGCCTCGATCCCGGACCTGCTCGCCAAGATCACGAATCTCGCGGAGCGGCTCTCCGACACGGTCGATGACAAGAACCGCGCTGCTTTGGCGGCGACGCTCGACAATCTCAGCCGCGTCTCCGCGGTCGCGGCGGCACACAGCAACGAGCTCAATCATCTCTTCGTCGACGGCGCGTCCGATATGAAAGATCTGAAGCAAGCGATCGCCAGCATCAACGATGCGGCCGCGCGCGTGAACAAGGTGGCCGCTCAGGCGGGCGACGCAGTCCGGGATGTCCAGGGACTGGTGCAGGAAAATCGCGCGCCGCTCCGGCAATTCACCGAAAACGGCCTCGACGAATTGCAGCAACTCCTGGCGCAGGCCAACACCCTCGTCGCTTCCATGACCCGAACCATGGATTCGATCGAGCGTGATCCGTCGCGCCTCATCTATGGCGACCGCCGCGAAGGATACCGCCCGCAATGAACAAAATGACGCGTCTTCTCGCCGCCGGCTTCGCGCTTGCGCTCGCTGCGTGCAGCAGCATCCTGCCGCAGCCGGCGCCCTTGCCGTCGCTCTATCGTCTGACGCCCGCCAGCCAGTTCGCGGCGTCCGGGCGCGTGGTGCCGGTGCAACTCGTGGTCGATGCGCCGACCGCCGAAGCCGCGCTCGATACGACCCGCATCGCGCTGACGCGCAGCCCCACGACGCTCGATTATTTTGCCGGCGCGGCATGGACCGACCGGCTTTCCGCCATGGTGCAGACCTTGCTGATCGCTTCGCTCGACAACGCGCACCGCATTGCCGCCGTCGGCCCGCAAAGCGGCCAGCTTCGCGCCGACGTCGCGCTCGTCACTGCGCTGCGCCATTTCGAAGCGGTCTATCGCGGTGACGGTGTGCCGCAGTGGCAGATCGAGATCACGGCCAAGCTCGTGAAGATGCCGGATCGCACCTTGATCGCGGCCCGCTCCTTCAGCGCCGAAACGGAGGCGGACCGCAACGCATTGCCGGCGATCGTCGACGCGGCCGATACGTCGTGGCATCGCGCCGCAGGCGAGATTGCCGATTGGACGGCAACCGTGCTGGCGCAACCGGTGCGTTAAGCAGGCGGGCGACACTCGCTCGCGCGACGCGCTCTTGCCAGCGCGGCCCGGCCACGACATAAAGCCTTGGGGGTGCCCGCAACATCCAATGGTCGATCTCGCTCGACTGTCCCGCGCCGCGTTGGAAACCATGGAAGCGCAAGGCCGCGAGCTTCTCGACGGGCAGCGCGCGCTGGCCGCATCGGGAAGCTCGGTGCTCGATGCCGTGCTCGACGGCGCGCAGACCGTCTATGAGTGGCAGCATTATCCGTCGGGCGATGTCTACGATCCCTCGAGCCACGCGCAGTACTTCTATCACGCGCATCCGCCGGGCGAACGCAAACCGCCCGCGCGTGGCGCTGCCGGTGACGGGCAGGTCGAACACGGGCATTTTCACACCTTCCTGCGCGCGCGCGGCATGCCGCCGGGCGTGCGTCCGCTGGTGATGCCCGAGCTTGCGATCGCCGATAATCCAGCCGCGCCCAAGGCGCCGCTGGAACCCTCGGCGCCGCAGAACGCAGAAGGCGAAGAGGCCGATCCCTGGTGCCATCTGGTGGCGATCGCGATGGACGCGGCGGGCAAGCCGCTGCGCTTTTTCACCACCAATCGCTGGGTCACCGGCGAGACCTGGTATCCGGCAACCGACGTCGCAGCGATGCTCGATCGCTTCGTCATCGCGCCCGCGCCACCCGCGCCGCAGGTCAATCGCTGGGTGACGGCAATGATCGGCCTCTACAAGCCGCAATTGGCCGAGCTTGTGGCGAAGCGGGATGCGGCGGTGATGGATTGGCGCCGGCGCCGGCGCGCCAAGGTCCATGTCTTCGAGGACCGGCGTCTCGAGATCACCTCGGCGCTCGAGATCGATCTCGAGCGCCAGATCGAGCTCGTCGCGGCGACCTTGCGCCGCGTGGCGTGAGCCCGATCAGCGCGGTGGGGACGGCGCGACCGGCGCCGTCACCGGCAGGCGGTGCGCGCGCAAGCAGGCTTGGCGCGCGGCCTCGCGCTTGGCGTTGCCCTCGGGGGTGTGGTCGGGGAATTGCTTGTTCGCCTCTTTCGCGCAGTCGTCCATCTGGTGCCAGACCGAAAAACTTTGCTGCTGCTGCGCATCGGCCCAGGCAGGCTGCGGTGCGGCGGCGAGCGAGACGGTCAGCATCATCGCCGCGAGAAGCGAAAAGAAGTGAGCGGGGCGCATCGAATTCCTCCGTTCAAGGGCCCGGTGCGATGCGGTGCCGGCGAAGCCAGGAGGCCGCGGGCAGGTAGATCGCGAGATAGCCAAAGATGGGCGCGACGATGAGCAGGATCGAGTTGCCCTGCTCGCGCCGCAACAGGCGCTGGGCCGTTTCGCGCGTTTCGGCGAGGCAGGTCGCGGCGGCCGGCCCGACGCGTTCGCCGCAGGTGCCGTCGATGTAATCCTCGACCGTGGTCAGGCGCCCGTCGACCCGGACCGCGTCCTTGAATTGCGGATAGATGCGCCACGTCATAGCGACCATCCACACGACGGCAAGGAGGGCGAAATAGCGCGACATCGGAGAGATTTCGAACAACCGGCCAACATCCTCGATCAAGGGTCGATCCGCGCGCCGGCCACCATGTGGCAGCGGGCGCCGTCATTATAACGCGGCGTGGCGCGGAGAAATCCGCGCCCAACCTTAAAAATTTTCAACTCAGTCGATGCTGGCGGCGTGACGCAGGCTCCAGATCATCGAGCTGCGGATGAGATAGGCCTTGTGCCGGGCCCGGTCGGCGGCGGTGGCGCGCAGCTCGTCGAGGTTCTTCGCCCGTGTGGCCGGGTCCTTTTCCTCGAGCAGCTGCTTGTTGCGGATCGACTGCGCCTGGACGAAGGCGACATTGGCGGCGCGGCGTTGGCGGACATAGAGATCGAGCCGGCTCTCATCGGCCTCGCCGCGGCAGACCGATGCCAACTTGTCGGCGAGGTTGAAGGCGCCGTGCAACGCGCCGTTCAATCCAAAGGCGCCGAGCGGGTTGTTCACATGGGCCGCGTCGCCGACGAGTATGAATCGGCCCTGGCGGAAATCGGCGGCGACGCGCTGATGCACGCGATAGATGCCGGTGTGCCCGATCTCGTAAGGCTCCGGCCGCGGCAGGAAGTGCTGCAAGGTGCGTTCGGCAAATTCATGGCTGAGCACTTCTTCGTCCGGGAGCGCCGCATCGGTCGGGAAGAGGACGCGCCACAAACCGGGCGGCCCCTCATGCGGCATCTTGAAGATCGCGCCCCAATCGACCGGGTCGGCGATATAGGCGTTGAAGGTATAGCCGTGCGGCGCGAGGTCATGCGTGACGCCGATGACGAGAAAACGCTCGGGCCAGGTGAAACCGTCGAAGGCGACACCCATCACGTGCCGCACCGCACTGCGCGCGCCGTCCGCACCGACGAGATAGCTCCCGCGCACGGTTTCGATCCCGCCAGGGGTCTCGAATCGCGCCGTCACGCCCGAGCCGTCTTGCGCCGCGTCGATGAAGCGATGCGCGTGACGCACCGTGCCGCCCAGCCGCTCGAACCGCGCCTTCAAAAGCGGCGTCAGCTTGAACTGCTCGCAATGGAGGCGAAAGGGATAGGGCGTCTCGTCGGCGAGGAGCGAGAGGTCCCACTCGACAATCACGCCTTCCTCGCGGCCGCGAATTTGCCAGTGCGGCACTTTGATGCCCATGGCCAGGAAATCCTGGCCCACGCCGATCCCGTCGAGCATCTCGACGGTCGGCGGGTGAAAGGAGCCCGCGCGCAGGTCGCGCGGCAGCGAAGGCTCGGCCTCGAATACCAACGCCGGCACGTCCGCGAGCGCGAGGCGCACGGCTAGCGCAAGGCCTGCCGGCCCGGCGCCGACGATGAGAACCGGATCAGCTTTCGTCAAAACGCGTTTCTCCCGGCGCCGCGATGGCGGCGCGAGGCCACAGTAAAGCGCAAGAGATCGATGTCAACCGACGCAGCGCCGCAGGGGCCGTTGCGCCGGCGGCGTCACATCGGCGGCTTGACGCCGTTTTTCTCGACCGTCGCGTTGTTGGCGGTGATCGTGCCGTCGGCGGCCTTGGTCGCGCGCAGGAACACGGCCTTGCCGGGCCTCAGATCGCTCATCGTGGCGGGGGCTGGCCCGACGATCTTCGTCTTGGAATCGACCAGGACTTCCGTCGGTTGCCCCTTCACGTTGACGGTCAGCGTGCCGCCGCCCTTGGCCATCGCGATTCCGTTGACATGCGCGTTGGTCATCACGCTGCCGGGCTTGAGGTCA
>Ga0316624_10000179_pt1 | contig 19930 bp, 14 predicted proteins | sample OWC_Aug_N3_C1_D5_FD_207657 | JGI IMG/M metagenome (GOLD analysis project Ga0316624, IMG submission 207657) | Wetland soil microbial communities from Old Woman Creek delta, Ohio, United States - OWC_Aug_N3_C1_D5_A | ecosystem: Environmental > Terrestrial > Soil > Wetlands | place: USA: Ohio... | reverse complement strand
GTGGCGGCTGGTAACGTAGGGCTCGCCGATGCGCGCCATGATTTCCGGCGCAAAACCCGGCCCGTCGTCGCTGATGGTGACCTCGACCGCGTCTTCGGCCCATTGCGCGCCCACTACCACGCGCTCGCGCGCGAAATCGACGGCGTTTTCCAGAAGATTGCCGAGTCCGTAGAGAATCGCCGGATTGCGCGCGCCGACCGGCTCCGAGCGGCGCTCGGCCGGCAAGGCGACATCGATGGAAACTCCGAAATTACGGTGTGGCGCTACCACCTCCTCGATTAGCGCCGTGAGCGGCATGCGGTCGAACGGCTCGCCGCTCGAGGACAGCTCGGTCAGCTTGCCGAGGATGTCGCGGCAGCGTGTCGCCTGCTCGCGCAGGAGTCGCACGTCGTCGCCATGCGGGGCATTTGCGCTGATCGCGTTCTCCAGCTCCTTGGCGATCACCGAGATGGTCGACAGCGGCGTGCCGAGCTCGTGCGCGGCGGCGGCCGCCAGCCCGTCGAGCTGCGAGAGATGCTGCTCGCGCGCCAGCACCAGCTCGGTGGCGGCCAGCGCCTCGGCGAGCTGGCGCGATTCCTCGGTGATCTGCCAGGCATAGACGCCGATGAAGCCGATGGCGAGCAGGATCGAGAGCCAGACGCCCATCATGTAGATCGGCGGCAGCCGCAGCGGATCCTCGGTGTCCCACGGCAGCGGATAATGCACGAACACCAGCACGGTGGCGCAGGCCACCGCGAAGCCGCCGAGCATCAGCGTGAAACGCGGCGGCAGCGCAGTTGCCGACAGCAGCACCGGCCCGAGGAACATGAAGGCGAACGGATTCTGCAAGCCGCCGGTCATGAACAGCAGCACGGCCAATTCCGCGATGTCGAAGGCCAGCAGCCAGGCGGCGCGGTCGGGATCGAGCCGCCGCGTCATGCGGAAGCGCAGGCGTAGCGCCACGTTGAGCCAGGCCGCCAGCGCAATCACCGCCAGGCAGCCGTAGATCGGCAGGTCGAAGCCGAGCCCGTAATAGACTCCCAGTATGGCGGTGGTCTGGCCGATGATGGCGAGCCAACGCAGCCGCACGAGCGTGTCGAGCCGCACGTTGCGGCGCGGGTGGTGCTGGGCGAGGCCGAGGCCGGGCATGCCGACAATGTAATAGCTCGCGCCGCCGGGACCAATCGGCAGCCTAGGAGCGCGGGCCTTGCGCTCGGCGCGCCAGAGCGTCACATCTCAAGCGATCATGGACGCCCAAAGCACCGCCGCCGTGGCCGTCGATCACCTGGTCAAGCTCTACAAGGGCGTGGCGGCGGTCGACGGCATCTCGTTCCGCCTAGCGCCGGGCTCGATTACCGGGCTGCTCGGCGGCAACGGCGCTGGCAAGACCACCACCATCGCCATGATCATGGGCTTGGTCATGCCCACCTCCGGCGGCGTTAGCGTCCTCGGCGCCCATATGCCGGCCGAGCGCTACCGCGTTCTGCACCGGATGAATTTCGAAAGCCCCTATGTCGACATGCCGACGCGGCTGACGGTGCGGCAGAACCTGTCGGTGTTCGCGCAGCTCTACGGCGTCGCCGATATCGACGCGCGCATCGGCGAGCTCGCCGCCGATCTCGATCTCACCGAATTCCTCGACCGCCCCAACGGCAAGCTCTCGGCCGGGCAGAAGACGCGCGTCTCGCTCGCCAAGTCGCTGCTCAACAAGCCGGAAGTGCTGCTGCTCGACGAGCCGACCGCCTCGCTCGACCCTGACACCGCCGACTGGGTGCGCTCGCGGCTGGAGGCTTATCGCCGCGACAATCGCGCCACCGTCCTGCTCGCCTCGCACAATATGAACGAGGTCGAGCGGCTGTGCGAGCGCGTCATCATCATGAAGCGCGGGCGCATCGAGGACGACGACACGCCTGCGCGCCTACTCGCGCGCTACGGCCGCGAGACGCTAGAAGAGGTTTTCCTCGATGTCGCGCGCGGGCGCGGCAAACAGCGGGAGGCCGCGCAGTGAACGCCAGCGACGCCGGCATCGAGTTCTCGTTCAACCGCGTCGGCGCCATGGTGCGGCGTTATTGGTATCTGCTGCGCTCGTCCTGGCCGCGCATCCTCGACCTGATCTATTGGCCCACGGTGCAGATGCTGATGTGGGGCTTCCTGCAGCTGTACGTGGCGCAGAACGCCGGCTTCTTCGCGCGCGCCGGCGGCGTGTTTATCGGCTCGGTACTGCTGTGGGATATCCTGTTCCGCGGCCAGCTCGGCTTCTCGATCTCGTTCCTGGAAGAAATGTGGTCGCGCAATCTCGCCAATATCATGATGTCGCCGCTGCGCCCGGCGGAATTCATCAGCGCGCTAATGATCATGAGCGTGGTGCGGCTGTCGATCGGCATGGTGCCGGTGACGATGCTGGCGGTCGCTTTCTTCGGCTTCAATCTGTGGTCACTCGGCCTCGCGCTCGCCGCCTTCTTCGTCAATCTGATATTGACCTCGTGGGCGATCGGCATTTTTGTCGCCGGGCTGTTGCTGCGCAACGGCATGGGCGCCGAGAGTCTCGCCTGGACCATCATGTTCCTGTTTCTGCCGCTCACCTGCGTCTACTATCCGGTCGCGGTGCTTCCCGTCTGGCTGCAATACGTCGCCTGGGCGCTGCCGCCGACCTATGTGTTCGAGGGCATGCGGGAGCTGCTGATCAGCCACGTCTTCCGCGCCGACCTGATGCTCGAGGCGTTCGCCTTCAATGTTGTGCTGTTCGCGGCTGCATCATTCGCTTTCCTCAAGCTTTTGCAGAGCGCGCGCGAGCAGGGCAGCCTGCTGCAGACTGGCGAATAAGCCGAAAAGCCTAATACTTTCGGATAGTTATGGGCTCCGGCGCCGTTGTAAACCGGAATAGAACAACTTATCTGTAAAGTTGACGATATGAAGGAAAAACGACAGTCTGCTGCATCGCAGCAGGGGCCGGGGAAAGAGTCGATGGCGATCGGTGAGTTCGACGGCGCAGCAACGCTGCCCGGCGACGGCGGGACCGTTCTGGCCACGCCGATGTATTGGTTCTACGAGATGGGCCACGCCGCGCTCAATCCCTCGCGCGCTTTCGCCGACGCCACCCGCCTGTTCTTCAAAAATCCGGCCAATCCGCTCGCGCACACCGCTTACGGCAAGTCGGTGGCCGCCGGCATGGAATTGTTCGAGCGCTCGACGCGCCGCTACCAAAGGCCGGAGTGGAATATCCACTACACCACGGTCGGCGCCGAGCGCATCCCGGTGCACATCGAGACGATTTGGCACCGTCCGTTCTGCCGCCTGCTGCATTTCGAGCGCGCCTTCGCGCGCCCGCCGCGGCGGCCGCAACCGAAATTGCTGATCGTCGCGCCGATGTCGGGTCACTACCCGACGCTGCTGCGCGGCACGGTCGAGACCTTCCTGCCCAACCACGACGTCTACATGACCGAATGGGTCGACGCGCGCATGGTGCCGCTAGGCGAGGGCCGCTTCGATCTCGACGACTACATCGACTACGTCATCTCCATGCTGCACGTGCTCGGCGGCGACGTGCATGTGATCGCGGTGTGCCAGCCCTCGGTGCCGGTGCTGGCCGCGGTCGCGCTGATGGAGGCCGACAAGGATCCTTACGTGCCGCATTCCATGGTGCTGATGGGCGGGCCGATCGACACGCGGGTCAATCCCAACGGCGTCAACCAGCTGGCGGCCAGCCGCGGCATCAACTGGTTCCGCCGCAACGTCATCACCAAGGTGCCGTTCCCGCATCCCGGCGTCATGCGCGACGTCTATCCCGGCTTCCTGCAATTGCACGGCTTCGTGAGCATGAACCTCGACCGCCACATAGAGGCGCACCGCAACCTGTTCATGAACCTGGTCAAGGGCGACGGCGAACCGGCGCAGAAGCACCGCGAATTCTACGACGAATATCTCGCGGTCATGGATCTCGCCGCCGAGTTCTATCTGCAGACCGTCGACACCGTGTTCATCCGCCACGCGCTGCCGAAGGGCGAGATGACCCACCGCGGCCGCAAGATCGATCCCTCCGCGATCAGCCGCGTCGCGCTGATGACGGTGGAGGGCGAGAACGACGATATTTCCAGCGTCGGACAGACCGAGCCGGCGCACCAGCTGTGCGCCAACATTCCGGCCGATCACAAGGTGCATTACGTGCAGCCGGCCGTCGGCCATTACGGCGTGTTCAACGGCTCGCGCTTCCGCGCCGAGATCGCGCCGCGCATTGCCGATTTCGTGCTGTCGCGTCATGGCGGCGCGCGCAAGGCGGCGGCCGGTTCCGCACCCGCCAAAGCCGCCGCCGGCCGATAAAGGCCGGCGCTTCCAGGCCCGTGTCGTTGAGCGCGCGTCCCGTGCTTAAGTCCTTGCGATGTGAGCCGTTTTTGAAGCGTAGGTGAGTGCCTCGCGCGCCGTCCGGCATGCCGCCGGCAACGGGCGCTGCAAGCCGGATTCGACTGCGAAAAAGGCCCAACATCTCGTGGCTCGGCATTGGCGACTCCCCCGGTTCTTGCGGCCCGTCGATTTCGACACGGAGGGGGCTGCACGGCCGGACGGTTGTGGCAGTATTCCCCGCCCGGGTGGGATGACTTCGATGCCGTATCGCGCCTTGCTCTACCGCCGGCCGAGCGAACCCTCGGCCATCAACATCGTCTTCGATCGGGAGATCTATCTGGTGCGCGTGCGCCGGCACCGGCAGGCGCGCCGCTATACCCTGCGCATCCATTCGGCCACCCGCGAAGTGCTGCTCACCATGCCGCCGCGCGGCAGTCTGAGGGAGGCGCGCGACTTCGCGCAGAAGCACGGCGGTTGGATCGCGGCGCGCATCGGCCGGCTGCCGGCGCCGGCGCCCTTTGCGCACGGTACCGTGCTGCCGCTGCGCGGCATCGACCATCAGATCGTCCACCGCCGGGGCGAGCGCGGCTCAGTCTGGATCGAAGTCGCCGGCGAGGAGCGCATGCTCTGCGTCGCCGGCCAAGAGCCGCATGTCGGCCGCCGCGTCCGCGACTTCCTCAAGCGCGAGGCGAAATGCGACCTGGAAGCGGCGAGTCGCGCCGCCGCCGAACGGCTCGGCGTCCGCGTCAAGCGCGTGTCGATCCGCGACCAGTCGAGCCGCTGGGGCTCGTGCTCGACCACCGGCGTGCTGTCCTATTCCTGGCGGCTGATCCTGGCGCCGCCCTACGTGCTCGACTATCTCGCCGCCCATGAGGTCGCCCATCTGGTCGAGATGAATCACTCGCGCCGGTTCTGGCAGCTGGTCGAGCGCATCTGTCCGCACGTCACCCGCGCCAAGACCTGGCTCGACGTGCACGGCACCAACCTGCATCGCTACGGTCTCGATCACGGCCGCGCGCTGCGCTAGCCTTGCGACGGCGCCTTTTATAATCACGCGTCATGCCCGGCCTTGTGCCGGGCATCCACGTCTTTGGATCGTGCGTCGAAAACGTGGATGGCCGGGACAAGCCCGGCCATGACCAAGGAAGTCGTTCATGCTTCGCCCCGGCACCTTCGCGCTCACCGCACTGCTGGCCGGCTTGAGCGCGATCGGGCCGCTCACCACCGACATGTACCTGCCGTCGCTGCCGGACATCGCGCGGCTGCTCGGCGCCTCCACGGCGCAGGTGCAACTGACCATCTCGGCTTATCTGATCGGCTTCGCTGTCGGGCAGATCGTCTATGGCCCGGTCTCCGACAGGCACGGCCGCAAGCCGGTGCTGCTCGGCGCGGTCGCGCTCTACTGCGCGGCCAGCCTTGCCTGCGCGCTGTCGACCTCGATCGAGATGCTGATCGCGGCGCGCTTTGCCCAGGCGCTCGGCGGCTCGGGCGGCATTGTGCTGGCGCGCGCCATGGTGCGCGACTTGTATTCCGGCCACCGCGCGGGGCGCGAATTGTCGGTCATCGGCGCGGTGATGGCGCTGGCGCCGGTGCTGGCGCCTGTCGTCGGCGGCGCGCTGCAGACCGGCTTCGGTTGGCGCTCGGTATTCTTCACGCTCGTTGCCGCCGCTGCTGCCGGCGCTGCCGTCATCGTGACGCTGATGCCGGAAACGCTCGGCGCGCGCGCCGCCGAACCGGTCTCGCCGGCTTCGATCGCGAAGTCCTACGCCGTCGTCGCGCGCAATCCTGCCTATCTCGCCTATCTGGCGCTCGCCGCCAGCAGCTATGCCGGGCTCTTCGCCTGGATCTCCGGCGCCGCCTTCGTGCTGCAGGATATCTATGGCCTCACGCCCTTCATCTTCGGCTTTGTGTTCGCGGTCGGCTCGGTCGGCTATGGCATCGGCTCCATGCTGTCGGCGCGGCTGACGCGCACTTTCGGCATCGACGGCATTCTCGGCTTCGGCGGCCTGGCGGTCGCCATTGGCGGCGTCGCCATGGTGGCAGCCGTGGCGCTCGGCCTCACGTCGGCCGCCTCGCTGGTTCTGCCGATGGCGGTCTATCTTGCCGGTCTCGGCATGGTGCTGCCGCAATCGATTGCCGGCGCGCTGACGCCGTTCCCCGAACGCGCGGGCGCCGCCTCCTCGCTGCTCGGCTTCATTCAGCAGAGCGTAGCGGCCCTATGCGGCGCGATCGTCGGCGCGCTGCTCGGGCACAGCGCCTGGCCGCTGGCCGCCGGTGTGGCGGTTCCGGGCTGCGCGACACTGGCGCTCTGGCTTGCGACGCGCGGCGTGCGCGCGCGTGCGGCTCATCCGGGCGAGCGCGCGGACGTATAAGCGCACGGCGAATATCCGCTACGCCCGCTAGCGCAGACATCGCGATCAGCGCGCGCCGTCCGCGCTGGTGAGCCCACGCCGACATTGAAGCTGCTTAGCGAACCCCCAGAGCGATCGCTTCCTCCTTGTTCTGCATGATGCTAGCGTTGACCGCTAATTTTCGTCGCCGGAGCAATAGCGAATGGCCTTGCGCACTCGATTAAACGAGATGCTCGACGTCGAGCATCCGATTATTTCTGCGCCTATGGCCTTCGCCGCAGGTGGCCATCTTGCTGCGACGATAACCGGCGCCGGAGGTCTTGGCCTTATTGGCGGGGGATACGGTGACGCTGAATGGCTAGAACGCCAATTTGCGGAAGCACGAAACGCGCGAATTGGCTGCGGTTTCATTACTTGGTCGTTAGCCAAGCGCCCCCAATTGCTCGATTTGGTCATAGCGCATGCACCGGTGGCGGTGATGTTGTCGTTCGGATCGCCACTGCCATTCGCTCGACCGATTAAGGATGCCGGCGCCAAACTGATCTGCCAAATCCAGTGCATGGACCACGCGCGCGAAGCCGTCGCCGCCGGAGCCGACATAGTCGTTGCACAGGGAGCGGAAGCTGGCGGACATGGGCTGACGCGCGCAACGCTTACGCTGGTTCCCGAAGTCGCCGATTATCTCGCCAAGGCCGCGCCAGCGATGGTCCTGGTGGCAGCCGGGGGCATTGCCGATGGCCGAGGACTAGCAGCGGCGCTGATGCTCGGGGCTGATGGGGTACTGATCGGTTCACGTTTTTGGGCGAGTTCTGAGGCGCTCGTTAATCCGGCCTTTCAAGAAAGAGCGTCTGCCGCCGACGGCGATTCCACCATACGGACGACCGTAGTCGATGTTGCGCGCAAGATTGCGTGGCCCAACTCGTTCACGGCGCGCGTAGTGAAAACTCGATTTGTCGAAGATTGGCACGGCCGCGAGACCGAGCTTGCCAAACCCGAGGTGGTCGATCGCGAAATGCAACGTTATGTGTCGGCGATGCAGAGCGGTGACCCCGACAACACCGGCGTATGGGTTGGCGAAGCGGCCGGGCTAATCAAGGACGTGCGCCCCGCTGGTGACCTCTTAAGGGAAATGGTGCGGGACGCGGAGCGTCTGCTCCGCGTCAGGGCGCCTAGCTTAGTCCGATCGGCATAAGCCTATTTCCGAAATTGGCCCTTCGCCGACATTTTTGACGGCAAGATTGAGCGTCCGCTTTTTTTAGCAAAGCGGGCACTGATGGTTTGTGAATTACTACGCGGCCCCGTTTCAGCGGCGGCCGAACAGATTATCGAGCAGCCAGCCGTCGAGGCCGGGACTTCCACCGTGCGCGGACGCGGACGTCGTCCGTCCGACATCGGCGGGCGGCACCGGCGCGGCGCCGACGGTGGATCTGTCGGGAACCGGCGCGCTGCTACCGCCGAACAATCCCGAGAACAAGCCGCCGCTACCGCCCGTGCCGGGTAGCGCCGCGACCGGCACGCCTTGATGGGCGCTGCGCATGAAGCGGCTCCAGATTTCCACCGGCAGGCTGCCGCCGGTGACGTGCTTGGTCGGCGTGCCGTCGTCGTTGCCGAGCCAGACGCCGGTCACGAGATGGGCGGTGTAGCCCATGAACCAGGCGTCGCGGAAATCCTGGGATGTGCCGGTCTTGCCGGCCGCCGGCCAGCCGGGCAGCGCGGCGTGCTTGGCGGTGCCGATCAGCAGCGTCTGCTGCATCATCGCGTTCATCTCGGCAACGTAATTGGCGTCGACCACGCGGCCGAGCGGGCGGTCGTCGCGTTCGTACAGCAGCTTGTTGCCGGCGGTGACGCGCACGATCACGTGCGGGGCGACCGCGTCACCGCCATTGGCGAAGGTCGCGTAGGCGCCGGTGAGCTCGAGCACGGACACTTCGGAGGTGCCGAGCGCGATCGAGGCATTGGGCTCGAGCGGCGAGGCGATGCCGAGCCGGTGCGCGGTCTGGATCACCGCCGGCGGGCCGACCTCCATGGTCAGCCGCACCGACACGGTGTTGAGCGACATCGCCAGCGCCTGCGTCAGCGTCACCGGCCCATAGTATTCGTGCTTGTAGTTTTCCGGCCGCCAGCCTTTGACCGCGATCGGCTTGTCCTCGCGCACGCTGTCGGGCGTCAGGCCATGCTCGAGCGCGCTGAGATAGACGAAGGCCTTGAACGCCGAGCCCGGCTGGCGCTTGGCGGCGACCGCGCGGTTGAACTGGCTTTCGCCGTAATTGCGGCCGCCGATCATGGCGCGCACCGCGCCGTCCGGCGTCATCGCCACCAGCGCGCCTTGCGTGACCTTGAATTTTTCGCCCTTCTGCGCGAGCTCCTCGTCGAGCGCCGTTTCCGCGCTCGCCTGCAGCGCGCCGTCGATGGTGGTGTGCACCACGACGTCTTCGTCGACGCGGCCGAGCACGTCGTTGAGCGCGTCCATCACCCAGTCGGCGACGTAATTAATCGAGCCGTTGCCGGCCTGCGCCACGATGCGCGGCGGCTTCGCAAATGCCACGCGCTCGCTCGCCGTGCTGATGAAGCCGAGCTCCGCCATCGCCTTCAACACGATCAGCGCGCGATGTTCGGCGGCATTGAAGTTGCGCGTCGGCGCTAGCCGCGACGGCGAGCGCACTAGGCCGGCGAGCAATGCCGCCTCGGCAAGTGTGATTTGACGGGCGGATTTGCCGAAATAGCGCTGTGAGGCCTGCTCGATGCCGTAGGCGCCGGCGCCGAAATAGACGCGGTTCAGATAGAGCTCGAGAATCTGCGTCTTGGAAAATTTGCGCTCCAGCCACAGCGCGAGCAGCACTTCCTGCAGCTTGCGATGGATCGTACGTTCTTGAGTCAGAAAGAGATTTTTCGCGAGTTGCTGCGTTATTGTCGACCCACCCTGGGCCACCCCGCGATGTAAAACGTTGGCGACGAGGGCGCGCGCGATGCCCCAAGGATCGACGCCGTAATGCTCGTAGAAGCGCCGATCCTCGATGGCGACGAAGGCCTTCGGCACGTAGCCCGGCAGCTCTTTCAGCGGGATGACTTCGCCGCCCATGTCGCCGCGGGTGGCGAGCACGCGGTTGTTGATGTCGACGATCTGAATCGACGGCGGCCGCTTGGGGATTTCCAGCGACTGGATCGGCGGCAGGTGGGCGCCGGTCCAGGCCAGGATGGCGCCGCCGCCGATGCCGAGCCACAGGCTGAGGACGACGGCCCAATAAGCCATTCGGCCGACGAGCGAGCGCTTGCTCCCGCCGCGCGCCTTGCGCTTGCGGCGGCGCTTCGGCGGCCCGCCGCCGGGCCGGTCGGCGGCCGCCACGCGCAAGGGCGGAGCTGCGTCGAACACCGGTTCCCGGCGCGTTTGTCCCTTGCCCTGCGCCATCCGCCACCCACGACACCGCCGGCGGAAGAAGACGCCGCCGGTCCCTGGCGGGCACGCTAAGCGGGGCGGTTTAAGGGGTCGTTAAGCGGGGATTTGGCGCGAGCCCTGGCGTATTTGCAGCCTTCGGGGCGCGCGGCCTGACGCGCCAAAAACGGTGCGCGCGCTTGCCGACGTGCGTTGCAACCGCGCGGCGGCAAGCGCTATGCTTTGGCAACCAGCCAGTTGGGAACCAACCCGGCGGCGACGAGGGGTTTCAAAAGGGAGGATACCGACATGCTCTTCCGGGCAGGATTTGCTGCGGCGCTGGCGGCCGCGGCGCTCGCCTATTATGCTCCGGTCACCGCGCAAGCACAGAACTGCGGCACGATCGAACTTGGTGCCGCGGTGTCGGCGACTGGCATCTACGCGTCCAACGGCAACAATACCAAGAACGGCTACGAATTCGCGGTCAAGAAGATCAATGACGCCGGCGGCGTGACCATCGGCGGCAAGTGCTATCAATTCAAGATCAAGTATTACGACGACGAGTCGACGCCCGCGCGCGCCGCGCAACTGGTCGAGCGCCTGATCGATCAGGACAAGATCAACTATGTGCTCGGCCCCTACGGCTCGCCGCTGACCAAGGCGATCCTGCCGGTGATCGAGAAATACAAGACTCCGCTGGTGCAGGGCGAGGCGGCCTCGCGCTCGCTCTTTACGCAGGGCTACAAGTATCAATTCGGCATCGTCGCGACGTCGGAGAAATATCTGACGCCGGTCGTGGACATGGCGGCCGAGATTGCCAAGAAGAAGGGCAAAGACCCCTCGACCGTGAAAATCGCGATGATCTACCAGGATGACGCCTTTTCGCTCGATGTGCGCCAGGGCGTCATCGACCAGATGAAGAAATACAAGATGACCGCGGCCATCGACGACCGCATGCCGAAGGACCTGAACGACATCACCGGCTTCCTCACCAAAGTGAAGGCGCTCAAGCCCGACGTGCTGCTCGTCTCCGGCCATGAAAAAGGCGCCGTCACCGCAGCCCGCCAGATGAGCGACCTGAAGATCCAGGTGCCGCTGGTCGGCCTCACGCACTGCGAGGCCGGCAAGGTCACGCAGGACTTCCCGAAGGCGTCGGAAGACTTCGTCTGCCCGACGCAGTGGGACGAGACCATGAAGATCGGCGATCCGCTGTTCGGAACGGCTTCCAACTACAACACACAGATCAAGGCGGCGTATAATTACAAGGTCGTGCCTTATCAGACGGCGCAGGCTTCCGCGGCTGTCTACGTATGGGCGGATGCGTTCAAACGGGCCAATTCGCTCGACAAGGAGAAGGTGCGCGAGGCGCTGACCAAGACCGACCTCGAGACGTTCTACGGTCACGTCAAGTTCGCGGAGGACGGCAGCAATCCCGGCAAGACCATCAGCCTGCGGCAGATCCAGAAGGGCAAATACAACGTCGTCTGGCCGGAAAAGATTGCAGCGTCCAAGCTGACCTATCCGCGCGAAGCACAGTACTGAACGGCTAAGTGGAAGCGGGCGAGGAAAACGCCCGCTTCCGCGCTTTTCGGGAGCTCGTCCGGTCGCGCGCGATTGGGGCGGCGCACCCGGCTATCCAAGGAACGGCCGAGGCGTCCATGATGCAACACATCATCGGCAACATCTCGATCCTGGGCGCCGCGCCGGTGCTCAATCTCGGCCTGCTGATCGACGGCATCCTGATCGGCTCGATCTTCGCGCTCGCCGCTTACGGCCTCGCGCTGGTCTGGGGCGTGATGAACGTGAAGAACCTGGCGCAGGGCGATTTCATCATGCTCGGCGGCTACATCACCTGGAGCCTCGGCCGCCACGGCTTCGACCCGCTGCTCGGCGTGCCGGTCGCCTTTGCGCTGCTGTGGGGGATCGGCTGGGTCGTCTATCGCCTGGTGGTCAGCAAGGTGATCACGCGCGATTTATTCACCTCGCTGCTTGCCACTTTCGGCATTGCCATCGTGATCCAGCAAACTCTCAATCTCGCCTTCGGGCCGGACACCCAATCGGCGCAGTCCGGCCTGCCGTCCTGGACGTTCGCCGGCGGGCTCATCACCATTCCGGCGACACGCATCATCGGGTTCGGCCTGGCGATGGTGCTGGCGCTGGCGGTGATCGTGTTCATGAAGAACAGCCGCATGGGACAGGCCATCCGCGCCACCGCCCAAGACGCGCGCGCCGCGCGCGTTCTCGGCATCGACACCGAAAAGGTCTATTCGTTTACCTTCTGCCTCAACGCCGCGATCTGCGGAGCGGCCGGTGCACTGGTCGCGCTGGTCTGGAACGTCCAGCCGTTTCTGGGCACGACCTACTCGATCAGGCTGTTCGTGATCGTGACCGCGGCCGGCTTCGGCAATCTGCCGGCGGTCATCGCCGCCGGCTTCGGCATGGGCGTGTTCGAACAGTTTGGCGGCTTCCTGCTCGGCGCCGAATTCCAGCAGGCACTGATCGTGATCCTGCTGCTGAGCGTGCTCGCCTACCGGCAATGGCAGTACCTGCGCGTGCGGCAGGCCGTGCAATGAATTTCGTTTCCCGCCAGACGCTACCGTTCCTGCTGATCCTCGCGGCCGGATTGGTCGCGCCATTCCTGTTGCCAGCTTACAGCAACGAGATCGCGGTGCTCTGGCTGATGATCGTGTTCGCCTCGACCTGGGACATCCTGGGCGGCCAGATGGGTTACAACTCGCTCGGCAACATCTTCTTTTTCGGCGCGGGCATGTATGTCTGCGCCATCGTGCAGATCGGGCTCTACTACGACGTAGGCATGTACACGTCGGGCGCCCGCACCACGCATATCGTCTTCTCCACCGCGCAATATTTCACCGGCTTTGCGCTCGGCACCGTGGCGGCGGGCATCGCGTGCGCCATCCTTGCCCTGGCGGCCGGCCTGATCGTGTTCGGTTTGCGCGGCCCCTATTTCGCGATCGGCACGCTCGGTCTCGCCATCGCGGCGGCGGAACTGGTTGCCTCCTGGGAATGGGTCGGCGCCGCCAGCGGCATCTCGATGCCGGTTTTCCCGGGAGGACCGGACACGCAAAAAATCTTCTTCTATTTCCTGCTGTTCGCGCTCGCCTTCGTTTTGCTTGTGTTTCTGCGCTGGCTCTACTCCACCAATTTCGGCCTGGCGCTCAACGCCATCCGCGACGACGAGGAAAAGGCCGAGGCGATGGGCCTGCACACCCGCCGTTACAAGCGCACCGCCTGGGCGATATCGGCTGTGTTCCTCGGCGTCGCCGGCGCCATCTTTGGCAACATGACCGGCTTTATCGAGCCGCGCGACATCGCCTTCCCGACCACCACGTTCAACCTGTTCATGGTCGTGATGGTGCTTCTGGGCGGCAAGGGCACGCTGTGGGGGCCGGTGATCGGTGCGGTGATCTTCCACACCATCAAGGAAGTGACCTGGACCTATTTCCTCGGCTGGCAATTCATCGCGCTGGGAGCGTTGATCGTCATCACCATCGTCTACTTCCAGCAGGGCATCGTCGGCTGGCTCTTCGAGAAATATCCCCGCATGTTCGCGCCGCGCGCCGCGGGCAGGCGCGAGCAGGAGTCCGAGATCGGCGTCGGACTCGCGCCGCATCCGGAGGGCGCCGAATGACCGACGCCGTCATCAAGCTCGAAAATGTCACCAAATCCTATGGCGGCGTCATCGCCAATCACGCCGTGTCTTTGACGGTGCCGCGCGGCGGCATCACCGGGTTGATCGGCCCCAACGGCTCCGGCAAGACCACGCTGTTCAATTCAATCGTCGGCTATCACCCGATCGATTCGGGCTCGATCCGCTTCGAGGGCCGCGAAATCTCGCAGCTGCGCGTGCAGGAAATCGCGCGGCTCGGCCTGCTGCGCACGTTCCAGACCACGCGCATCTACGGCAAGATGAACTGCATGCAGAACATGCTGATCTCGGCCCCGCACCGCAAGGCGGGCTTGCGCGACATGTTTGCGCGCGAGGACGGCGAGGCCGCCGAGAAGGCCGAGCATCTGCTGGCCTTTGTCGGGCTCCACGAAAAGCGCTTTGTGCGCTCGGGCAGCCTGTCTTTCGGTCAGCAGAAGCTGTTGGAATTCGCCATGGCGCTGATGAACGAGCCGACCGTGCTGCTGCTCGACGAGCCGACCGCCGGCATCAACCCGACGCTGATCAACGGCCTGCTCGACCGCCTCAAGCGCGCCAACACCGAATTCGGCATCACGCTGTTCATCATCGAGCACAACATGCGCGTGATTATGAACACCGCGAGCAAGATCTACTGCATGGCGCATGGCGAGATGCTGGCGGAAGGCGAGCCGGGTGAAATCCAGCGCGACCAGCGTGTCATCGACGCCTATCTGGGAGCGCATTGATGGCGAGCCTGCAAACGGCGGCGGGCGGCTATCATGGCGGCATCGCGCCGGCGATTTCCGTGGAAGAGGTGGCGCGTCAGGCGCTCGCCATCGCGCGCGACGTCGGCATCGAGGAGCTCGACGCGCTCGTGCCCGGCAGGCCACATCTGTGCATCGACGACCTGCACGCGGGCTACGGGCAGATGGAGATATTGCACGGGCTCAGCCTGCGCGTCGGCCACAAGCAGGCGCTGTGCCTGATCGGCCCGAACGGCGCCGGCAAGTCGACGGTGCTGCATTCCATTTTCGGCTTCACCAACATCTATTCGGGAACGATTTCCACCGAACGCGACGGCGTGGCGCTTGACGTGACGCGGCTGTCGCCGAACGAAAAGCTGCGCTCCGGCGGCATCGCCTACATCCTGCAGGACAAGTCGGTGTTTCCGGGCATGACCGTGGAAGAGAATTTGTGGATGGGCGGCTATTTGATGGCGCACACGGCGGAGGCCAAGCGCGCCGCCGAGAAGGTGTTCGACAAATATCCGCGGCTGGCGGCGCGCCGCAAGCATCCGGCCAAGGTGCTGTCGGGCGGCGAGCGGCGGCTACTCGAAATCAGCCGGGCGCTGGTGATGGACCCGCAGATCCTGCTGGTCGACGAGCCCTCGATCGGCCTCGAGCCGCGCTTCATCGACGCGGTGTTCGAGATCCTCGGCGACCTCCAGCACAAAGAAGGCAAGACCGTCGTCATCGTCGAGCAGAACGCCAAGAAAGGCCTGGAGTTCGCCGACATCGGCTATGTGCTGGTGTCCGGCAAGCTGGCGCTGGCGGGGCGCGCCAAGGATTTGCTCGCCAATCCGGATGTCAGCCGGCTGTTCCTCGGCGGCTAGCGAGCGCCGCTATTGGGCGAGTTGAGCGGGGGCCTCGGCGCCGGCGGCCTTCGCGACCTTTTGGCGCGTCTGCCAGAAGCGCAGCAGGCGCTGCGCGGAAGCCGGCGAAAGCGTTTCGTATTGTTCCCTCAACTCGTCGAGATTCGACTGCGCCGCCTCCGCCGATGCGCTCGCCAGGACAATGGTCCACGCGGTCGGCCAGTCGAACAGCACCGAGCGGCACATGGCCAATAAGCCGAAAGCGTTGGGGACGAAAAACAGCCGGTCAATCTGATCGACCGGCACCGTGCTTAGGATGGACAGCCCGACCGCCACCTCCGGAACGCATTTTTGGACTGCGAATTGGTAGATTTTCTTGCTGACCAATTCGGTGTCCTGGCTGAACGACCGCATCGTCATCTGTGCGTCCCGATAGCGCTGGGGTGGAAGCTTGCGCGGCCCGATTTGCGCCGAGATGCGCGACAGCGCGCTCTTGATCGCCTCCTGCCGCTCCGGTGGCGCCGACTGCAGCAGCCTTTCGCGCACCGTATCGGCGGCTTGCGACAGCAGGTTCTGAAAATGATGCGGCGGGATATCTTCGCGATGCCCGAGCGATTCCGTCAGCCGCTCGTCGCCGTCGGACCGCATCACCAGCTTGGCCATGCCGATGTCGGAGAAGCGGGCGCCGTTGTTCTGCGCGAGCCCGTTGGCGACTTCCGCATCGCCGTGATCGACCAGGACGTCGGTGACCTTTATCGTGAGGCTGTTGCGGCCGGCGATCCGGGCCAGATGCGCCTGGCTCTTGGTCGTCGCGATCTCGATGAGATCGCCCTCGGTCAGCCGGTCCGACTTGGTCAGGATCGGCCCCGAAATATCGATGTTGTCGTGCCGGGCCAGGGCGCGCACGGTTTCGACGGGCGCATTCGGTATTGGCGCGACTCGTGCGCTCAGTTCGACGATCGCCCGGTCCTCAATCTGCTTGATGAGGCGGTTCAAGACGCCGTCGAACAACTGCGTCTGTTCTTCGCTGAATTGATCAGCCTGGCCGACGAACAAATCGGTTACGCGGCGCAGGACTTCGATGCGCTTTTCGCCCGACGCATCGTGCAGCGCGGCTTCTACTTCGCCGAAAATCGACGCAGGACGCGACATGAGACAATTCTTGTCATGAGGCGGAGCGTTCTGCTCGGGCCGCCGGGTGTCGTTTTGTTCCCTTTTTTACACGGCGACGTCTTAAGGAATCCGGAATCGTGAACGCTTTCGAAAGCAATTAATAATGCAGATTATGCAAGTGAATTGGGCGCAGGACTACAGTCACGCATAGTTAATTATTTCTGACACACGCTAAGCGCGTCGTACTCGCAGCGCGGCTCTGTGAATTGAATTCATTGAATGCGCTGGCAGAATTTGCTCGCGCCTTCAGCGCGCGGCCGTGGCCTTGCCGTTCTTGGCTTCGCCCTCGCCGGTGACGAACAGCGCGATCAGCGCGCGCTTAATGGCGGCCTGCCGGGTCGGCGAGGTGATCTGCGCGCCCATCAGGTCGGTCACATAAAAGACGTCGACCACGCGCTCGCCGAAAGTGGCGACGTGGGCGGAGGCGATGTTGAGGTTGAGCTTGGAAAGCGTTGCGGTCAGCTCGTAGAGCAGGCCGGTGCGGTCGAGCCCGGTGATCTCCACCATGGTGTAGCGGTGGGACCACTGGTTGTTGATGGTGACGGTCGGCTCGAGCGCGAAGGCCTTGATGCGGCCCTTGGGCGGGCTGCGCTTGGTCACCACGTCGGGCAGTCGCAATTCGCCGCGCAGCGCCTTCTCGATCGAATTGGCGATGCGGTTGGCGCGCCGCTCTTCGTCCTCGTCGCGCTCGAACTCGCGTGACAGCGAGATGGTGTCGAGCGCGCGCCCGTCGGTGGTGGTGTAGATCTGCGCGTCCACGATATTGGCGCCGGCCATGGCGCAGGCGCCGGCGATGATCGACAACAGCCAGGGATGGTCGGGCGCCAGCACGGTGAGCTCGGTGACCACGCGGGTTCCGTCGAAGCGGACCGCGGTCGCCAGATTCTTGGCCGATTGCTCGGCGGCGCGCAGGAAATTGGCGTGCTCGATCTTGTGCGGCAGGTCGACCTTCAGCCAATAGGCCGGATAGTGCTTGGCGATATAGGCCTCGAGCTCGGCCGGCGTCCAATCCTTCATGGCGGCGCGGAATTCGGCCTGCGCTTGCGCCACGCGCTGGGCGCGATTGACCTCGGAGAAGCCGCCGGTGAGCACCGGCTCGGTTTCGAAGTAAAGCGTGCGGATGAGCTGCGCTTTCCATCCGTTCCACACGCCGGGGCCGACCGCCTTGATGTCGGCGGTGGTCAGGATGGTGAGCAGCTTCATCTGTTCGGCCGACTGCACCACCGCGGCGAAGTTCTCGATGGTCTTGCGGTCGGAGAGGTCGCGTGACTGCGCCACGCTCGACATGACCAGGTGATTGGCGACCAGCCAGGCGGTGAGCTCGGTCTCGGCGGCGGTGAAGCCAAGCCGCGGGCAGAAGCGCTTGGTCACCCTGGCGCCGGCGATCGAATGATCCTCCGGCCGGCCTTTGGCGATGTCGTGCAGGAACAGCGCGACATAAAGTACGCGGCGGTGCTCGGGCAGGATCTTTTGGATCAGTTCGTTCGCCAGCGCGGTGTCGGGGCCGCCGCCCTGTTCGATCTCCGCCAGCACGCCGATGCAGCGCAACAAATGCTCGTCCACCGTGTAGTGGTGGTACATGTTGAACTGCATCATGGAAACGATCTTGCCGAAGGCCGGCACGAATTTGCCGAGCACGCCCGATTCGTTCATCCGCCGCAGCACGGTTTCCGGATCGTTCTTGGAGGTGAGGATCTCCAGGAACAGGCGGTTGGCTTCTTCGTTGTCGCGCAAGCCGGCGTCGATCAGATTAATCGAGCGCGTCATCGCGCGCATGGCGTCGGGGTGGAACGCCAGGTTGTGCTTCTGGGCGAGATGGAAGATGCGGATCAGGTTGACCGGATCGCGCCGGAACACGTTGCCGGACGCGACCGTGATGCGGTTCTTGTCGACGACGAAGTCCTCGGTGCCGGTGAGGCGCACGTGCTTGGCCGGCCGGCGGAAGCGCGCCATCACGCGGCTCAATACCGGCACGCTCTTGGCGTGGCTGTCCTCCAGCGCGGCCGACAGGATGGCGGTCAGGTCGCCCACGTCCTTGGCGATCAGGAAGTAGTGCTTCATGAAACGCTCGACGTCCTGTTGGCCGGGGTGCTCGGTGTAGCCGAGCCGCACCGCGATCTCGCGCTGGATGTCGAACGACAGCCGCTCCTCGGCGCGGCCGGTGACGAAATGCATATGGCAGCGCACCGACCAGAGGAAATCCTCGCAGCGGCGGAACAACTGGCATTCGCGTTTGTCGAACACGCCACGCTTGATGAATTCCTCGGGCTCGCGCACGCGGTAGACGTATTTTGCGATCCAGAACAAGGTATGGAGATCGCGCAGGCCGCCCTTGCCGTCCTTCACATTGGGCTCGACCAGGTAGCGCGACTGCCCGGCGCGGCGGATGCGCTCCTCGCGCTCGGCGAGCTTGGCGGCGACGAATTGCGGGGCGGTGTTGCGCACGACCTGGTCGTCGAAGCGCGTCACCAGCTCGTCGAACAGCGCGCGGTCGCCGAGCAGGAAGCGCGCCTCCAGAATGGCGGTGCGGATGGTCATGTCCGCCTTGGCCTGGCGGATGCATTCGTCGATCGAGCGGGTGGCGTGGCCGACTTTCAGCCCGGTGTCCCACAGGCAATAGAGGATCGCTTCCGCGATCGACTCGCCCCAGGCGGTCTGCTTGTAGGGCAGCACGAATAACAAATCGATGTCGGAGCCGGGCGCCTGCAGCCCGCGGCCATAGCCGCCGGTGGCGACCACCGCCATGCGCTCGGCCTCGGACGGATTCTGCGATGGGTAGAGATGCTTGCGCGCGAACTCGAACAAAATGCGGATGATCTCGTCTTCCAGCCGGCACAGCCGTTCGGCGCAGCGGCGGCCATGGCGGTCGTGCAGCAGTAGTTGCTCGGCCTTGGCGCGGCCCTCGATCAGCGCGCGCTTGAGCCGCTGCGCTACAACCGCGCGCAGCTCGCGCTCGCCGCCGGCATGGTCCGTGGCGAGCTTTTCCAGGTCGGCGGTGACGGCGCGGACGTCGATCAGCTCGCCCGAGCTCCGGGTGGGATGCTCGTTGGCTGGGCGCGTGCCGGCATCGAGGGCGAGAGAGGCCATGGAGCAATCGGGATAGCGGAGGCGGGGGCGGAAGTCACCGCCCGGCGCAACATATTTATGCTGCGGGGCATTTGGCGCATTTTGGCAGGATATTTCCGGCCCAAGCGGGTTTCGTGACGCACCGGGTGACGGCGGGCGCGGACTATGGTTCCCTGCCGGCCGGAAGAAAAAAGCGGGAGAGAAACGACATGCGCATGTTCCAGGTCTGCGTTTGCGGCCAGCCGTTGCAACTCAACGAGCAGCCGACGCCGGAGCCGAAGGGCAGCGAGGTTCTGCTCAAGGTTCTGGCCGCCGGCGTCTGCCACAGCGATCTGCATCTGGCCGACGGCTATTTCGATCTCGGCGGCGGCAAGCGCCTCAGCCTGCAGGACCGCGGCATGAAACTGCCGGTG
>Ga0316624_10000177_pt1 | contig 20032 bp, 15 predicted proteins | sample OWC_Aug_N3_C1_D5_FD_207657 | JGI IMG/M metagenome (GOLD analysis project Ga0316624, IMG submission 207657) | Wetland soil microbial communities from Old Woman Creek delta, Ohio, United States - OWC_Aug_N3_C1_D5_A | ecosystem: Environmental > Terrestrial > Soil > Wetlands | place: USA: Ohio... | reverse complement strand
TTCATCCCCATCCCGGACACCGGCCACACCTATGGCGCGCCGCTCGATTGGCGCACGCAGTTCCTGCAGTCGTACGGGGAGCTGGCGCGGCGCGCGCCGCCGGCGGCACGGGCCAGCCCCTAGGAGTGTGGCAACGGGCCGGCACCTCCTCTAATGTGGGGTCGTGGACATCCGGGAGGCCACCAGCGCTTACGAACGCTGGCTCAAGCAGCGTGTCCCGATGCTCAGGGGAGACCTCGACCTGAAGCACCGGCTGATGGCCGCGGACGTATTCTCGTTCATGCGCGGGACGTTTTACCGCTGGGTACAGCTGTGGCCGCAGCTCTGCGCCGAGACCGTGGCGGCCCCTGCGGTGCTTTCGGTCGGGGACCTGCACGTGGAGAACTTCGGCACCTGGCGCGATGCCGAGGGGCGCCTGATCTGGGGCGTCAATGACTTCGACGAGACCGCCTCGCTCCCCTACACCCAGGACCTGGTGCGCCTCGCGGCGAGCGCGATTCTCGCGATCGAGGAATCCAAGCTGACGCTGTCCGCACGCGGCGCCTGCGAATCCATCACCGAAGGGTACACGCAGTCCCTGCGCGAGGGCGGCGGCGCCGCGGTGCTCGCCGAGCGCTATCGCTGGCTGCGGGACCTTGCGGTGGAGCGCCTGAAGGACCAGCGACCGTACTGGGAGAACATGCGGGCGCTGCGCACCGCCTCGGCGCGGCTGAATCCGCGGGTGAGCCGCCTGCTGCAGGCCGCGCTGCCGGAGCGCGGCCTCGAGGTGCGCTTCGTGCACCGCCAGGCCGGGGTCGGCAGCCTCGGCCGGCTGCGCCTCGCGGCGCTCGCGAACTGGAAGGGCGGCATGGTGGCGCGCGAGGCCAAGCCGCTCGCCCCGTCGGCGTGGCTGTGGTCGCGCAACCCGCGCGCGCAGCATGTGATTCGCTACACCGCGTTGATCCGGCGCGCGGTGCGGGTGCCGGACCCGTGCCTCGCGGTGCACGGGGAATGGCTGGTCCGGCGGCTCGCGCCGGACTGCAGCCGCGTGAGCCTCGCGAGCCTGCCGCGCGGGCACGACGAGAGCCGGCTCCTGTGGATGATGGGGTGGGAGACGGCCAACATGCATCTGGGGACGCCGGGAGAGCGCCGGGGGATCCTCGCCGACCTCGTGCGCCGCAAGCACGCGTGGCTCGCCAAGGCCGCAACACGCATGTGCGAAAGCCTCATGCGCGACTTCCGCAAGTGGGGCAAGATCGCGCGCGACGACTGAAGCGCGGGCGCACGCGCCGGGAACACGCATGAAAGACCTCACCCAGGGACCGATCACCCGGCATCTGATTGAGCTGTCCGTGCCGATCGCGATCGGCATGCTCTTCCAGACCCTGTACTTCCTGGTCGATCTCATCTTCATCAGCCGCCTCGGGGATGCGGCCATCGCCGGCGTGAGCAGCGCCGGCACGGCCGGCTTCGTCATCCTCGGGCTCACGCAGATGCTCGGGGTCGGCACCGTGGCGCTGGTCGCCCAGGCCGCCGGCCGCAAGGACCAGGCGGCGGCGAACCGGGTCTTCAACCAGTCGGTGCTGCTGTCGGCCCTGTGTGGCGTGGCCACCCTGCTGGCCGGGATCTTCATCAGCGCACCCTACCTGCGCTCGGTGGCCGCGGATGAGGACAGCGCCCGCGCCGGGATCGCGTACCTGTACGCCTACACGCCCGGGCTCGCCCTGCAGTTCGCGCTGGTGGCGCTGGGTTCGGCGCTGCGCGGCACGGGCATCGTGCAGCCGACGATGCTGGTGCAGGTGCTCACCGTGATCCTGAACATCGTGCTGGCGCCGATCCTGATCGCCGGCTGGGTCACGCACCACCCGCTCGGGCCGGCCGGCGCCGGGCTTGCCAGCAGCATCGCGATCGCGGTCGGCGTGGTGCTGCTGTGGATCTACTTCGCGCGCCTGGAGCACTACGTGGGGCTGAAGTCGGCGCTGCTGCGGCCCGAGTGGCCCACCATCCGCCGCATCCTCAACATCGGCCTGCCCGCCGGTGGCGAGTTCTTCATGATGTTCGTCATCCTCGGCGTCATCTACTGGGTGATCCGCAGCTTTGGCCCCGCCGCACAGGCGGGCTTCGGCATCGGCGGGCGCATGATGCAGGCGCTGTTCCTGCCCGTCATGGCGCTCGCCTTCGGCGCCACCCCGCTGGCCGGGCAGAACTTCGGCGGCGGCCGCTACGAGCGCGTGCGCGCGACCTTCCGGCAGGCGGCGCTGCTGAGCAGCGTGCTGATGCTGGTGCTGACGCTCGTGTGCCAGGTGCTGCCCGGTTTCTTCATCCGCCTGTTCTCGGACCAGAGCGAGGTCGTCGCGGTCGGGGCGCAGTACCTGCGCATCATCTCCTGGAACTTCATCGCCACCGGGCTGATCTTCACCTGCTCGGGGCTGTTCCAGGCGCTGGGCAATACCTGGCCGTCGCTGCTGAGTTCCGCCTCGCGCCTGCTGACGTTCGTGCTGCCGGCCCTGTGGCTGTCGAGGCGCCCCGGCTTCACGCTGCACCAGGTGTGGCTGCTGTCGGTGGCGACGGTGACGCTGCAGGCGCTGACCAGCCTGTGGTTCCTGCGGCGTGAGTTCCGCCGCCGGCTCTGCGCGCCGCCCCCTGCGGCTGCGCAAGCCGCGCCGGCCGCCGGCGGCGCAGGCTAGGAAATCGCGCAGCTGCCGCGGCGTTGGAGCCCTACTTGGGTTCCTGCCCGGGGGCCGGGTCCGACAGCGGGAATGACTGCGCCCCGGCGGCCGGCTGCGGCGCGGGCGTGCTGCCCGTGGCGGCCGGCGCGGCCGGTGCGGCCGGTGCGGCCGGTGCGGCACCGGCCGCGGAGGCGGTGCGTTGCATGCCGGTGCTCGCGTTCACGGCGGCCATGAAGCGCTGGGCGGCGCTGTCGGCGCTGGTCACCGAGCCGTTGATGATTTCGGCCGCGCCGACGTCCGGCTTCTTATAGAAGACCTCGTTCGCGTCGTCGTCGATCGAGATGACCGTGCCATCGAGCGCCACTCCGGCGAATACGCCGCGGCTGCGCGAGTAGGAATAGACCTCGGCCTTGAAGTTCGGGTCGGTGGCGGCCGAGGCCGTGCGCCCGACGGGCCCTGCGGCCACCGATGCATCGGCACCGAGGGTCACCTTGCCGCCACTGATGCCCTGAACGCCCTTGGCGCTGGTGAACACGAGCACGATGTCGGTCGACTGCACGCCCCACTGCCAGCCGAAGCTGCCGCCGGTCATGCTGATGAAGACCGGCTCGCTGAAGCGGCCCTTGCTGTCGCGGACGACCAGGACGCCGCGGCCGTGGCGTCCGCCGGCGAAGAAGGCCACCTTGGTGAGGTCGGGGATGACGGCGATGCCATAGGCGCGCTCGAGCAGGCGGTCCGGTATCCCCTGGTCGGGCGCGGTGCGCAGCTCCTCGAGCACCTCGCTGGCGGTCAGCAGGCGTCCCTGTTCGCGCGCCTGCGCGTGAGCGACGCCGCTGATGGCCAGAGCGATGCCGGCGAGCAAACCGAAGACCGTGTTGCGGGTGGGCATGGTGATGATCCCCTTCATGACTGTCGCCGCTCACCGACAGTTGCCGCGATGAGCCGGTACGAATGACCGCGAAGCTTAACTGAAAGCGCGGGGCGGCGTGGTGCGCGCCTACGGGCGCTGCTCCCGGCTAGAACCAGACCGAGACGAAGGCGGTCCAGATGTTCGCGTTGAGCCGGTACAGCGGCTCGTTGCCCGCGCCGTAATCGGGGGCCAGCAACGCGTTGCGGAAGTCGCTGTAGTTCACTATGAGGTGCTCGTAGTGCACGTTCAGGCTGCTCTTGCTCACCCACGGCAGCCCCGGCACGTGGAACTGATAGGCCGCGCCCATGCCGATCGTATAGTCCTGGAAGGCAGCGAGCTCGCGGTCCCGCGCCATGAAGTTCTGGTAGTCGGCGCGCGGGAAGAGGTCGCTGTAGAAGTCCGCCGCGTTCTGGCGGTAGTAGCGCAGGCTCGCATCGAAGGTCCAGCTGTGCCACGGCTGCGTGTAGTCCGCCTCGAGCGTGTGCCCGACGATCCCCCAGGTGTCGCGGAAGAAGCGGTACTCGCCGGTCAGCGCCGCGCGCCACGCGAGGTAGTGCTTGAGCGTGACGGAGGCGGAATTGCTGGTGCGCGTGTTCGGGTAGATCTGGTCAGCGAGCGTGTAGCCGTTGCCCTGGCCCGGGCTGAGGTAGCGGATCTTGCGGTACGGGTTGGCGAGATAGCCCTGGTCGGTCAGCAGCTCGTAGTTGAAGCTGGCGATCGTGTTGCGCGTCAGGATCTGGCTGAGCGAGAGCGAGTAGCCGCGGTGATCGGCGCGCTCGTGGAACGTCGGGTCGTTGACGATCTGCCCGTCGGGGCTCTTGATGTCGCGGAAGATCTGGTCCCAGCCGCGCCGGTAGCCCAGGGTGAGGGTCGTCAGGTCGCCGAACATGTCCTGGCTGACCGAGAAATAGGCGGTATTCGCCTTGTAGTCCGGTTCCTTGCTGGTGATGACGCCGGCACTGTAGGTCGACTTGCCGTGCAGGTAGTCGACCCCACCGCTCCACTGCGTGCGCTTCTCGTGATAGGGGCTCGCCGAGAGCTTCACGTCGATCGAGGCGCTCGAGATCATGTCCTCGTAGTAATTGAGCGTGAAGGAGAGATTGTCTCCCACCTTCTTGCGGATGAGGACCGAGGGGCCGTCGACCGTGATGCCGCCACCACTGTAGCTGTGCCACATGAGGTCGGCCCGGTCTTCGGGCAGCACGCCGCTGATCACCGGGGCGGTGAACACGCACAGCGTCAGCAGCGTGCGCGCGAAGGGACTCAGGCGCAGGCGCGAGTTCGTGCGCGCCGGACGCGCCTCCCCGCTCAGTTGCATCCGCAGCCGCCGCCGACGGTGCCCGTGGCGCCGCGCGCGCCCTCGCGGCTCTCGAACACGTGCTCCAGGTAGCTCGTCGCGACCGGGTCGCGATTGGCCGCCATGATCGGGTCTGCAAAGTGCTCGCGCTCGTAGGGCTTCACCCAGGGCTGCGGGGCGGCGCAGCCGGCCAGCGCCGCCAGCAGCAGCGCGGCCGCTACCGCCCGCGTCCACCTTGCGGGGATGCTGCAGCCGCGTTGCCCGGGTGACTCGCGCATTGCCTTACTCCCTGACCAAGGTGCGGATGCTGTCCAGATACTCGTTTTCGTCGCCGGGCTTGTAGCCCCGGTGCAGCACGCGCACCTTGCCGGCGCGGTCGATAATGACCGTGCTCGGCATGCCGGCGACGTCGTACAGCTTACTCACCTTGCTGTCCTTGTCGAAGAGAATCGGAAAGCTCACCGGCGTGGCCTTGAGCCATTCCTCGGCGGCCTTCGGGTCCGGTTCGACGTTCACGCCGAGCAGCGTAAAGCCGAGCTTGTTGTACTTCTTATAGATGCTCTCGAGCAGAGGCATCTCCTGGCGGCACGGGCCACACCAGCTCGCCCAGAAATTGATCATGACGACCTGACCGTGATACTGCGTCAGGCTCACGTCCTTGCCATCGCGCGAGGCGAGGCTGAACTGCGGGGCGGGGCCATCGGCAATTCCGGCCAGCACCGGCATGGCGATCGCCAGCGCGGCGGCTATGGCAACGATGTGGTTCTTCATGGTGCGTCCCTCTCGTCAGAAGAAGACGGTCGTCCCGATCCGCGCCTCAAGGTTGTTGGTGAGCTTGGCTGAGCCGAGCAGGGTGGACTGGAATACCCGATCCTGCACCGTGATGTGTATCGCCAGCCAGTCGGCCGGCACCACACGGTAGCCCGCGCCGAAGTTCACCGTGAACTTCGTGTCTCCGGCGAAGTCGGTGCCGCCGATACCGCCGAGGAGATAAAAAGCGCTCGTCATGGCGCGGCCGCGACCGATAAAGGCCTCGCCAGGCAGGAAGTTGTAGCCCAGGGACAAATCGTAATACGTGAAACGCCTCTCAGAGTCCGTAAGCAGGTTCACCCCGCCGTTGAGCTGCTCGAAGCTGGTGCGCCCGGCGCGCGAGCGGCCGTACTCGCCCTGAAAGAAGAAGTCCTCGGTGATGTGGTACGCAGCGGTAATGCCGTAAGAGGGGTGCGTGCCGAAGTCTTCAATCGACAGCACGCCGTAGTCGAGGCCCACCTCGATGTTGCGGCTGCGGATCTTCGGCACGGTGATCTTGCGCCGGGAGACCTCCGGGTCCACGACGCGCGGCGCAGGGGCATTCTCGTCCTCGCCCGGCGTGGCTGCCGTCGGCGCCTGATGATCCCGCTGGAACCAGTGGCGCACGGTGGCGCAACCGGGGAGCGTGGCGAGGACCACCGTCAGTAGAAAAATGCGAAGCCGAGTTTCCATTCGTCTGCGTCCTCGTTCTCGTTGCGCTTGGTAAAGATCCAGTGGGCCTTGTACTCGGCGCGCAGGAAGAATCTTCGGGTGAGGTAATAGCGGATTCCCCCGCCGACGTAGGCGCTCTGCTCGGTGCGGTCCGCGGCCTGCACCAGGGTCGCCTTGGGCTGGACGCGCACGAGGCCCAGTCCCAGGGTCACGAAGGGCGACCAGCGCGCCTCCGGGGCGAGCACGTGTGCGAAGCCGATGTCGCCCGTGACGCCGTTGGAGAACTTGCCCAGGTACTGTCCGAGGGCGCCCTCGAGGGCGAGCTGCGAGTTAAAGGACACCGACATGAAGCCGGAGACCAGCGTCGCACCGCCGTACTGTCCGGCGAAGATGCCCATCTCGTAGCGGTGATTGGTGAAGCCGGCGCGGTCGCCCAGGTCAAACTTGAACGGCGAGCCATCGGCGAGCATGGTCTTCTGCATGTCCGTCTGCGATGCCCAGCCCTCGACGCCCTGCTCGGTGCGCACCTTGAACCAGTCGGTGCGGCGGAACAGCACGTCCACGCTGCCGTCGCGCGGCACCACGTGGAATACGGGGTAGCCGCGCCCGGGACCGGTATGCAGCTCAAGATAGGGCTGGGTTACAAAGAGCTGCAGGTACTCGCGCGCCGCGCCCACCGCGGGGGCGAGCAGGGCAGCCAGCAACAGTAGGCCTGCGAGCGCAAAGTGGTGCGCGCGCCTTAGCAAGTCCGTCCTTTGCTCAATTGACCGGTACCGCCGGATCAAAGGGGTTGTTGAAGTACTGCGCGCCGATATCCAGCCACTCGGATACGAGACGCAGCTCCGCCGGGCTCAGCCAGCCCGCGTGCGTACTGCCGGAGCCCGCTGCGAAGCGACTCATGAACTGGCTCGAGGCCGCGCCATTCGCACTACCTGCGTTCAGATACGGGCCGACCGATTGCGTGATCATCATGGTCGGGTCGGCGGGGTTAACTATACTTATGTTATGCGCGAACAACAGCTGCCGGTACGACGTCGTCTCCGGCGGCGCGTCGTTCGAAGCTGAGTTCGTCAGGTCGAGGTTGCCCGCCGGCGCCTGCGCCGCGCCCATGGCGTTCACCGGGGCGTGGCACCCGCCCTGCGTGCAGGTGTGGTCCGTGAGCACCGCCCCCGTGACCGGGTCTTTGGTCTGACGCAGCAGGTCCCACAGCGGCTGCAGGTGCTCGGGGTAGTTGATGATGATGCGGCAGTTGGCGGCCCAGTCGGTCACGCAGGTGGCGCTCGTTGGGAAGGCCGTCATGAACTGCGTCGCGTCGTCGTAGCGCAGGTTGATCGGCGCACCGGGGGTGGCCTGCGCCGGGTCCGTCCACACGTCGCTGTAAATCACGTTCACGCTCGGCACCATCTGCTTGCACGGCGGTGAGTCGGTGGAGCAGCTGACCCGCATGCGCGCCTGCGCCATGGTCTCGCCCTGGTTCGGGATGAAGGCGCCCGAGCCGGTCGCCAGCGTGTGCGGAAACGCCATCCCGCTCACCGCAGCCCCCGCCCAGGCGGACAGGAACAGGTCCTTGCGCCCGTGCGAGATCGGCTTCTGCGCACTGGCCGGCTGGTGACAGCCATTGCAGGAGACGACCTCGCCGGGCTTCACCTGTAGCCACACTCCCTGCGTCGGGCCGATGCGGCGCGCGTTAGCGTCCAGCACCTCCATGCGGAAGGCGACGTTGGCCGGCACCTCCACCCGCACCGAGCCGTCCGGCTCGACCGGGATGTAACCCAGGATCTCCAGCATGTAGTTGCTCGCCCCGAAGGCGGCGTCCGAGAGGTTGACGATGGTGCGATCGGGGAGCGACACCGCCTTCTCCAGGCGCAGGAAGCGCGCCGGGCGGGCGCTGGCCGCGGTCTGGGCCGGATCGGCGAGCGTGGCGATATCGGGCGTGGCCGTGTCCACGCCATCGAAGTCGTAGACACTCCTTATATCTATGACGCCCACGCTGGCGTCCACCAGGTTCTGGTCGAGGTCCACGCCCGGGACCTTGTCCAGGATGATGTTCTGCAGCTTGCGCGGCTGCGCCACGGCGACGTCGGTGATCATGACGCCCTCGATAGGCTGCATGAGCGGCTGCAGCGTGTTCAGGGTCGGGTCGAACATCCACACGCTGTACAGCGGCGGGGCGACCTGCGGGTTCGGTGCATTCAGCGTCGTGGAGTCGCACGGCACGATCGCCGGCGGCGTCTGCGTCGTGTCGAGCAGCCGGCACTGGCTCCAGCTGACGAGGATGCGGTTGGTGCCGTCCTGCAGCGGGTAGGCCGAGGCGAAGCGCCCGCCCGGGGAGGGTCCGGGGATGGTGACAATGTCGTTCTGCGTCGCGGGCACCATGGCCGGACCTGTCAGCCCGGGGTTGCCCAGCAGCGCCTGGGCATTCTCGACGTAGTGCGCGCCGTCGATGATGACGAGGTCGCCGCCGTCATCGACGCCGGTGTACTGGCGCGCGATGGCGAGGATGCGGCCGTCCTGCATCTCGCGCGGCTGCGCAAATTCCACCACGGTGTTGTTGGTGCCGACATTGTGGCTGTTGGCGCCGTAGTACAGCTGCAGGTCGGTGCCGTCCGGGTTCGCCGAGTACAGGTGCATCGCGTCTTTGCCGGGCGCGTTGTCCCAGCGCGTCCACAGCACGCGCCCGCTGGCGAGCACGGTCGCATCGCGATCGTGGCTCTGGTTGAAGGTGATCTGGTGCACGCCGGTGCCGTCGGCATTCATCACCTCGAGCACGAAGGCCGGCTCCTTGCGCGCCTCGTCCTGGGCAGAGAACTGCGGCTTGCCCTCATCGAGGAGGATGCCCTGCGACTGCGATTGTCGGGTCGTGGAGAACACGATGCGCCCGTCGGGCAGGTAGTGCGGCGAGACGTCGTTCACGGTGAGCGGATCCGGGTCGCTCGCCGGGTTGATCACGGCGTGCAGGTCATCGGTCTTGATGACGTACTCGTAGATGCGCCAGGAGGGCGGCTTCTTCACGTCCTGATTCATCGCCAGCGGCCCGCGCATGGCGAATACCACTCTGGTGCCGTCCGCGGAGGTGTCGACGTCCTTCACGTCCCACATGGCGCCCGTGGTGATGCGGGCCGTGATGTTAGTCTCCGTGGCGCTCGGCGAGGCGCTCGCTCGCATGTAAAGGTCGGCCGAGGGCACCGCCGTGTTCATGATGCGCAGGTCGTCCTGCATGAGGTTGCCGGCCGCGTCCAGGGGCACCGCGCGCTTCACGTAGAAGACGGGGAAGTCGACGGTTGCAGGGTCTGCAACCTGGCTCTTGCCGAGGTTCACGTTGCCGCCGCTGCTGCAGCCGGCCAGTAGCGCCGCCAAAGCCGTAAGCAGGGTCGCCGCGCGCCGGGTGCGGGCACGGTGTTCCGACTGCATCAGGTTTTGCGAGCTTCGCTGCGCGTGCATGTGCGTCTCCGTCACAACGCCGACGTTCCGCCGCGTGTGAATGTAACGTAATTCAGAGCCAACTCTATGACTTATCGCTATATCGCCGATTCCGTCACGGCGCGTCTGAGCGGCTAACGCGTCTCATACGCCCGCAGGGTGCAGGGCCGGCGCACTACTAGGTAGACGTTAGACCAGGCCCACGCCGTGACCGGACTCGCAGTTTGCCGCGCATTGAGCAGTGCGGAACAACAACTCTTCAAGCTGTCGGTTACTGGCGACGTCACTTACTTGAGACATTCGGGGCGGGGTTGAGCAAACCGTATAGTCCGGTCGCGCATCGGGCATTTTCGGGAGTAAACGAGCGCCATGAATGTCAGTAACAAACAGGCACAGGTCGGTACGGGTCGCGCCCGCGGCGTGGTGCTCGCTGCTTCCGTGCTGCTGCTGCAGCTGGCCGGCGCCGCATACGCAGGGCAGGCGGAGCAGGCGAAGCGCATCTACGAGCGCATCGCCGGCGAGCCGCCGTCCGCCGCGGACCTCACGGCGATGCTGGCAGCCATGGCGCCGAGCTGCGGCAGCACACTCACCACCCCGTGCCCGCCGGGTAGCCCCGGGCTGACCGCTGCCGCGAGCTATGCGGCGCAGGCCAAGGGCTTCTACAACGTGACCCTCAAGAACCTCGTCATCCCGTGGACTAACCGCGACCAGACGGTGTTCGCGCCGTTCAATGATTACGCCGCGACCGTTATCGGCATGGTGCGCGACGACGTCCCGTTCAACACGGCGCTCTCGGCCGACATTCTCTATACGGTGAACGGCAGTTCCCCGGCGCCCTCGGCCGCGAACAACGACCACTACGCCAACGCCGAGATGAACGGCATCGACCTGAGCACCGCCCTCAAGCAGACGACCCAGACGGCAACCTACGGCCTGCCGACGGAGGCCGTCGCGGGGCTCATCTCGACCCGGGGCGCGGCCTCGGCCTTCTTCATCAACGGCACGAACCGCGCGATGTTCCGCTTCACCATGATGAATCACCTCTGCCACGACATGGAGCAGGTGATGGACACCACGCGCCCCTCGGACCGCATCCGCCAGGACGTGGCGCGTTCCCCCGGCGGCGACAGCCGCGTGTTCATGAATCAGTGCGCCGGCTGCCACAGCGGCATGGACCCGATGGCCCAGGCCTTTGCGTACTACAACTTCGATGCCACCGCGAACCAGATGGTCTACACGGCCAACCAGGTCCAGGCGAAGTACACGATCAACGCCGCTAACTTCCCGTTCGGCTTCGTGACGCCCGACAACAGCTGGTCCAACCGCTGGCGCGCGGGCCCGAACGCCTCCTTCGGCTGGGATCCTTCGCTGCCGGGCAGCGGCGTCGGGGCGAAGTCCCTCGGCCAGGAGCTCGCCTCCACCGAAATGTTCGCGCAGTGCCAGGTCACCAAGGTCTTCCAGGCGGTGTGCTTCCGCGCGCCGAACAGTTCCGCCGACATGGCGACGGTTGCCAGCATCAAGCAGAGCTTCAAGTCCGGTGGCTACAGGCTCAAGCAGGTGTTCGTGCAGAGCGCCGCCGCCTGCGCGGGCAGTTAAGGGAGCGCCGCAATGATCAGCAACGCTGTTGCCACTCTTTCCCGTCCCGCGGTGATCATGTCGCGCAGCGCGCGCGTCCTGGCCCGCGGCGCGGCGCTCGCGCTGCTCGCGGCGCTGGCCGCTTGCAGCGGCGGCGGGGCCGCGACCTCCGTCAACCAGCAGTCGACGCCGCCCACGAGCAACGCCGACGCCTACACCGGTCCTGCGCCGGCGAATGCCGACGTGCAGGCCTTCAAGATCAACCTGTGGCAGAACGTCCGCGCCGCCAACCGCTGCGGCGGCTGTCACCACGAGGGTGGCCAGTCGCCCATGTTCGCGCGCTCCGACGACGTGAACCTGGCCTACCAGGCGGCCCTGCCGCTGGTGAACCTCACCAACCCCGACCAGTCGACGCTGGTGCTAAAGGTCGGCGGCGGCCACAACTGCTGGGTTTCGGACCCCTCCGCGTGCGCCGCGACCATGCTGCAGTGGATCAAGGCGTGGGTCGGCTCGGGCTCTTCCTCGACCACCAGTATTACGCTCAACGCGCCCCCGGTGCAGGCCGCCGGCGGCGGCAAGCAGTTCCCGGCGGACCCGACCGCCGGCAACCCGAGCTTTGCCACCACCGTGTACCCGCTGCTGACCAAGTTCTGCGCGGGTTGCCACACCTCGAGCTCGGCCACGGCGCAGCAGCCGTACTTCGCGAGCTCCGACGTCAACGAGGCCTATGCGGCCGCGCAGTCGAAGATGAACCTGTCGCAGCCGAACCAGTCGCGCTTCTACGAGCGCCTCGCTACCGAGTTCCACCATTGCTGGCCGACCCAGTCCGGCGGCGCCCCGGATTGTCCGGGCAGCGCCGCGGCGATGCTCTCGGCGATCACCGCGTTCGCCAACGGCATCCCCGTGACCCCGATCGACCCGTCGCTGGTGGTCTCGGACGCCATCACCCTCAAGCAGGGCACGATCGCCGCGGGCGGGGACCGCTACGAGGCCAACCTCGTTGCCAAGTACATGTTCCAGACCGGCAGCGGCAGCACCGCGTATGACACGAGCGGCGTGACGCCGGCCGCCGACCTGTCCCTGTCGGGCAACGTCAGCTGGGTGGGCGGCTGGGGCATCAACATCGGCGCGGGCGGCAAAGCCCAGGCCTCCACCAGCGCCAGCCAGAAGTTCGCGGCCATGATCCAGCCCTCGGGCGAGTACTCGATCGAGGCCTGGGTGGCCCCCGGCAACGTCACGCAGACCAACGCCTTCATCGTGAGCTACTCGGGCAGCAACACGACCCGCGACATGACGCTCGGGCAGGATGCGATGCAGTACGAGGGCCTGGCGCGCAGCAGCGTGACCGATACCAACGGCAACCCGCCGCTCATCACCACGACCGCGACCGGCGCCGCGCAGGCCGCGCTGCAGCACTTGGTGCTCACCTACGACCCGGTGAACGGCCAGACCATCTACGTGAACGGGCTGCCCACGGGCGACAAGGATCCGTCCAAGGGCGGCTCGCTCGCGAACTGGGACAACACCTTCGCGCTGGTGCTCGGCAACGAGACCACCGGCCAGCGCCAGTGGCAGGGCGTCATCAAGTTCGTCGCCATCCACAACCGCGCGCTGACCCAGGCGCAGATCCAGCAGAACTTTGCCGCCGGCGTGGGCGAGAAGTACTACCTGCTGTTCGGGGTCAGCAGCCTCTCGGGGGTGTCCAAGTCGTACATCCTCTTCCAGGCGAGCCAGTACGACAGCTACAGCTATCTCTTTTACCAGCCGAAGTTCATCAGCCTCGACCCGAGCGCGACCGTGCCCTCGAGCCTGAAGGTCAGCGGCATCCGCATCGGCGTGAACGGCGCGCTCGCCCCGGCCGGCCAGTCGTTCACCTCCGTGAATGCGACCCTCGGCGGCTCGAACTACACGGCCGCCAACGGGCAGCTGCTTTCGAACCTCGGCACCGTCGTACCGGCGACGCTGGGTCCTGACAATGACCTGTTCTTCCTGTCGTTCGACCAGTTCGGCTCGCACGTGCACGCGTACGTCGAGCCGGTGATCACGGTCGCGCCGCCGGCACCCGACCCCACCGCGAAGCCGGACTTCGGTGTCGCGACCTTCGAGCGCGTCACGCACTCGATGTCGAAGATCACCGGCGTGCCCTTCACCAACAGCACGATCGCGGCGCTGTACTACTCGGAGCAGCAGTCGATGCCTTCGAGCCCGCTGATCTCGTCGTTCCTGCCCTCGCACCAGACGGCGATCTCGCAGATGGCGAGCGCCTACTGCACGCAGCTCATGGCGACTGCGAGCCTGCGCCAGGCGTTCTTCAGCAGCCCGACCCTTGAGAGCAACCTCGGCGCCAGCGCGAGCACGTTCTTCGCCTCCGCAGGCAACCGCGCGATCGTCGAGAGCGCACTCGTCGCCCATGCCGTGGGCACGAACGTGTCGCCGGCGGCGGCGGCCGGCGTGACGGCGGAGCTGGAGAACCTGCTGCCGCTCGTGCCGACGCTCAAGAGTGGCGTGAACGTTTCTACCGCGACCCAGGCGGCGTGCGCCGCCGTGCTTGGCAGCGCCGTCGTGACGCTGCAGTGACGGACGTAGGGAGTAAGTGACATGCTGATCGGTAAGAAACCTCCTAAGCCGCACGCGCTCGGCGAGCCGCTGCTGTTCGACAATCACCCGCTGCCGGTGACCCGCCGCGATTTCGTCGCCGCGGGCTTCATCTCGGCCCCGGCGATGGTGATCGGGCCGGCATGGCTCGGCAGCCTGCTGAAGGCCAGCCGGGCCAACGCGGGCACGCTGCCGCCGGACCTGGCGCCGCTGCTGGCTGCGTCGCAGTGCAACGTGCCGGACGCCGCCTCGGGCGTGCCGTTCATCTGCTTCGATCTTGCCGGGGGCGCCAACCTTGTGGGCTCCGAGGTGCTCGTGGGCGTGCAGGGCGGCCAGAGCAACTTCCTCTCGACGGCCGGCTACGGCAAGCTCGGCGTGCCGGGCAACATGGTGCCGAGCTCGAGCGCAAACATCGACAGCTCATTCGGACTGCTGTTCCACGCGGATGCCGCCATCAAGCGCGGCATCCTGAGCAAGGCCACCACGGCGGCGACCGCGGCGGGCACGAGCGGCGCAGTTTTCTGCGCGATGTCGCAGAACGACACGCAGAACAACCCGCACAACCCGATGTACGGCATCGCCAAGGCCGGCGCCCAGGGCCAGCTGATGACGCTCATCGGCACCGAGTCCTCGGTCTCCGGCGGCAACTCGCAGGCGCCGATGGACGAGATCGACCCCTCGCTGCAGCCGACGACCATCAGCCAGCCCTCGGACGCGACCGGGCTGGTGGACACCGGCGGCGCGACGGCCGACCCGGTCGCGACCGCCGTAATGGAATCCCAGGCGCGCATCAGCGGCGGCACCACGCAGTACACGCCGGGCGATGAGACCGCGTTCAGCGGCGCTTTGAGCGCGCCGAACGGCTCGACACCGGGGGTGCAGATCCTCTCCGACCCGACTGCCGACACGCAGCTGAAGAACCAGGTGCGCTGTGCGTACGTCAAGTCGGCGAACACCGTGGTCAAGTTCGGCGACCCGGCGACGCTCGATCCGACCAAGGATCCGGCCATCATCGGCGGCGCCTCACCGATCTTCACCGCGACCGACTTCCAGGACGGCGACGTGCAGAAGACCGCGACGGTCATGAAGCTCGTCATCGACGGCTTCGCCGGCGCAGGCACGATCACGATGGGTGGCTACGACTACCACGACAGCACGCGCGCGACCGGTGAGACGCGTAACTTCAAGGCCGGCCAGATGATCGGCGCCGTCCTCGAGTACGCGCAGCGCAAGGGAACGGCGGTAATGATCTATGTGTTCAGCGACGGTTCGCTGACTTCGACCGGCATGCCGGACACCAGCGCCGCGGGTCGCGGCAAGCTCGGCTGGCAGGGCGACAACTCCTCCGTGGCCTCCACCTTCTTCCTGGTGTACAGCCCCAAGGGACGTCCGACGCTGCGCAGCGGCAGCGCCGCGAGCCAGCAGATCGGCTACTTCAGCTCCGACGGTTCGGTCGTGGGAACCTCCAGCCCGGTCGCGAACTCCGTGCCCTCACTGGTGCAGGCCGTGATCCTCAACTACATGGGGCTGAACGGCACCGATGGCCAGTTCACCACGAAGTTCCCCGCGCAGACACTCGGCTCGGCCTCGACGCTGGCCGGCCTGACCGTCTTCTCCCCCATCGTGTGACCCGGTGCGCGTGCCGCCGTCGGGCGGCACGCGCACCCTGTCGCGTTACGCCGACGCCGCACGCGCTTCCCCGAAAACATCGGGGAGGTATGCCTCAATTCCCCCCGCGTTTCGTTGACAGTGTTAAGTGCGCTGTGCAATTTTCCACGCTGGTGCGGGCCTTAAGGTCGCCTCCCGCGACGAGGACCAATTTATTGAGCTGGCAACGGCCTAATGGCCTGACGTGGCGTGAGTTGTCGCGCACAGCCGTCGCGCTACGGCGCTGCGCGGCGATCATGCTGCTTGCCGGGGTCGCGGCAGCCTCGGCGCAGCAGACCTACCGGCTCATCGGGCAACCGGCGCCGGACTTCGCGCTGCACGCCGCCGGCGGCGCCAACGCGCGGCTCTCGGAACACCGCGGCGAGGTCGTGGTCGTGAGCTTCTGGAGCAGCCGCTGCACGCCGTGCCGCACGCAGCTGGACGCGCTCAACCGCAGTTTCCAGACCTACAAGTCTGCGGGACTCGCGGTTTATGGCGTCGGCGTGGATGACGATCCGCGCCAGGCGGTCGAGTTTGCGCAATCGGTCAAAGTCGGCTTCGGGATGCTGCTCGATCCGGCCAAGTCGGTGAGCCGCCAGTTCGAGGTCGACAACCTGCCGATGACGGTGCTGATCGACCGCGGCGGCGTGGTGCGCCACGTGCTGCGCGACTACAGTCCGGCGAACGAGACTCTTTATCTGCAGGAGCTGCGCGCTCTGCTGAACGAATGATCGGAACCACCATGCCACAGACGATTCATGCAAGTCCCCCGGCCCGTGGCGCAGCGCGACGCACGCCCGCGCAGGCTCTCGCTGGCCTGCTGGCGGCCGTGTGCCTGGGTGCGGCGGCGCTGGTAAGCGCGGCGCCCCCGCCGGCCGCCGGCACGCCGGCGCCTGCGGCGAAGGCACCGGGCGCCCCGGCCGCCGCGCCTGCGCCCGCCGCGGCCGTGCCCGCCGCGGCTGCGGGGAGCGCGCCCACCGACACCCGCGGCCTCGATCAGGAGATCCAGGGACTGAAGAAGGACGTAGTCGATCTGAACAAGGACCTGTTCGTGCTCGAGGAGGAGCTGCTGTTCCCGGCCAACACCCAGGTCGCGGTGTTCCTGTCGATGGACGTCGGTGACTTCTTCTCGCTCGACTCGGTGCAGCTGAAGATCGACCAGAAGGAAGTCATCAATTATCTGTACACCCCGCGGGAGATCGAAGCGCTGCTCAAGGGCGGCGTGCAGCGGCTGTACGTCGGCAACCTCAAGGTCGGGTCGCACGAGCTGGTCGCGTTCTTCAGCGGCAAGGGCCCGAATGAGCGCGCCTACCGGCGCGGCGCCTCGCTGCGCTTCGAGAAGGGCGTCGGCGCCAAATACCTCGAGCTGAAGATCGACGACCGGCAGAAGAAGCTGCAGCCGGAGTTCGAAATCAAGGACTGGGAATAGCCCCTTGACGCTGCGATCCTGCATCCGCGCGCTGCTGCTCGTCAGCGCTTCTGCGCTCGTGGCCACGGGGCCCGCGGACGCGCGGCGGCACAACCCGGAGACCGAGCCGGTCGGCCACATCCGCGACCTGCACTATGGCGACGTCCTCTTTTATTACTATCAGGGCGACTCGAAGGACCTCGAAGCCCTGACGCGCCTGCTCGCTTACGAGCAGTGGGGGCGCATCCCGCACCACCAGGAAGACGCGCGCCTGCTCGAGGGCGGCCTGTACCTGTCCATGGGCATGCACAACGTGGCGGGCGAAATCTTCCAGAGCGTGCTCACCAACGAAGTGCCCACCGGCGCGCGCAACAAGGCCTGGTTCTACCTGGCGCAGGTCTGGTATGCGCGCGGCTACCTGGACAAGGCCGATGCGGCGCTGCGCAAGATCAACGGGCGCATGTCCCCGGATCTTGAGGCACAAAGGGAGCTTCTGTTCGGCAACGTGCTGATGCACGAGGGCCGCTTCGATGAGGCGATCTCGCTGCTCGCGGGCTGGCGCGGATCCGAGGTCTGGTCCGCCTATGCCCGCTTCAACCTCGGCGTGGCGCTGGCGCGCAGCAAGCGACTCAGTGATGCCGACCCCTTCCTGACCGGGGTCGGCACGATGCTCGCCCCCACGCCCGAGCTCGTGGCCCTGCGCGACCGTGCCAACCTCGCCCTGGGCTTCGCCTATCTGCAGGCCGGGGACCCGGCGCGGGCGCGCCCGGCGCTCGCACGCGTGCGTCTGAGCGGGCCGTACTCGAACAAGGCGCTGCTGGGCATCGGCTGGGCGGACGCGCAACTCGGGGACTACCAGGGCGCGCTCACCCCGTGGATGGAGCTGCGCAACCGCAACCTGCTCGATGCGGCGGTGCAGGAGTCGTACCTGGCCGTGCCCTACGCCTTCAGCAAGCTCAATGCGAATGCGCAGTCGGCCGAGTACTACGAGAGCGCGGTGAAGTCCTTCGAGGCCGAAAACGTGCGCCTGGATGGCGCGATCGCGGCCATCCAGCAGGGCGACATGCTCGAGCACGTGCTCGCCAAGGACCGCAGCGAGGACACGCACTACGGCTGGTTCTGGCAGCTGCAGAACCTGCCGGACGCGCCCGAGTCGCGTTACCTGTACACGGTGCTTGCCGGCAACGACTTCCAGGAGGGGCTGAAGAACTACCGCGACCTCGTCTACATGAACGGGACGCTGCAGCATCGCGAAGACGACATGCTCGCCTACCAGGACATGATCGACACGCGCGCGCGCGCGTATGCCGAGCGTTTGCCGCGCACGGACGCGCTGCTAGCCTCCGGCGCGGTCCAGAAGCTGCAGGAGCGCGACGTCGCGCTCGAAAACCAGCTGCGGGCGATCGAGTCACAGCACGACGCCGCGGCCCTGGGCACCGAGTCCGAGCGTGAGCAGTGGGCGCGCATCCAGCGCGTCGAGGCGGGCCTCGCCGGCGCCCCCGAAAGCGCGCAGAACGCCGAGCTGCGGGCGCGCCTCGCGCTCGTCAAGGGCGTGCTGTTCTTCCGCCTGAACGACGCCTACGGCGCGCGCCTGTGGCAGGAGCACCGCGGCCTCAAGGACCTGAGCGTTGCGCTGCACGAGGCGCAGAGCCGCTGGATACGCGTCGAGCGTGCCCGCAAGAACGTGCCGGTGAACACCGGTGAGTTCGCGACGCGCGTCGCGGGGCTCAGGCAGCGCATCGACACCCTGGAGGGGCGCCTGGTCGCCGCGGAGCAGAAGCAGCGCGACTACCTCGCCCGGGTTGCCGTGCAGGAACTTGAGCAGCAGAAGGACCGCCTCGCGACCTACCAGATCCAGGCCCGCTTCGCTCTCGGCAGCATGTATGACCGCGCCGCAAGCTCCGCGGACGCCGCCCGCTCGCCCGCCAAGCCCGCGGCCCCGGTGCAGCAGGGCGCCGAGGATGTCCCGGGGAGCGAGACGCCGGAGCCACCGCAATGACGGTTCCGCTGAGGCAGGGCCTGCGGGTGGCGTGCGCCGCAGCGCTGGCGGCCCTCGCCGCCATCCCCCCGGCGCGCGCGCAGAGCGCCAGTCCCCCGCAGACCATCGGCGACCTCACCAAGCAGAAGGTCGAGGTCCACAAGGACACGCCCGCCGCCGCCAACGCCACCAAGGCGATGGAGAACTACCGCCGCTTCCTCGAGCTGCAGAACACTGACCCGAAGCTGCGCGCGGAGGCGATGCGCCGCCTCGGGGACCTGAACCTCGATGCCGGGGAACTCGAGCGCCTGCAGAACGAGGTCACGGCGATCGACCTGCAGGGCGGGGAAGCCATCAAGCTCTACACGACGCTCTTGAAGGCCTATCCGGACTACCCGCGCAATGACCAGGTGCTCTACCAGCTGGCGCGCGCCTACGAGACGACCGGGCAGCCCGACCAGGCGCTCGCGACGCTCGACCGCATCGTCGCGCTGTATCCGCAGACCCCGCACATCGATGAAGTGCAGTTTCGCCGCGGCGAGCTCTTGTTCTCCTCCAAGCGTTATCCGGAGGCCGAGAAGGCCTACGCGGCGGTGATCGGCCGCGGCGGCACTTCCACCTTCTACCAGCAGAGTCTCTACAAGCACGGCTGGTCGCTCTTCAAGCAGTCGCAGACCCTCGAGAGCCTGCCGTCCTTCGGCGGCGTGCTCGACCGCGAACTCGGCACGACCCGCGGCAAGCAGGTGAAGCTCGAGAGCCTCAAGCGCGGCGACCGTGAGCTGGTCGAGGACACGCTGCGGGTGATGAGCATCGCGTTCTCCTACAACGACGGTGCCGGCTCGCTCGAGCAGTATGTGCACCAGCACGGCGAGCGCCCGTACACGTGGCTGTTGTACTCGCGCCTCGGCGACCTCTACGTCGAGAAGCAGCGCTACCAGGACGCCGCCAGCGTCTACCGCGCCTTCGTCGCGCGCGATCCCTACAGCGATCACGCGCCCGACCTCGACATGGCGGCCATCGAGGCCTACAACAAGGGCGGCTTCAGCCAGCTGGTGCTCGATGGCAAGCACGAGTTCGTCGAGCACTACAACTT
>Ga0316624_10000176_pt1 | contig 20043 bp, 14 predicted proteins | sample OWC_Aug_N3_C1_D5_FD_207657 | JGI IMG/M metagenome (GOLD analysis project Ga0316624, IMG submission 207657) | Wetland soil microbial communities from Old Woman Creek delta, Ohio, United States - OWC_Aug_N3_C1_D5_A | ecosystem: Environmental > Terrestrial > Soil > Wetlands | place: USA: Ohio... | reverse complement strand
AGGTGGCCTATCCTCATCTTCGGACCAGGCAGATCGGCCATGATGGCGATTCGTCGTCCCACTACACGGGCCGAAGCGCGGAGGCCGTCGATAACCTGCTCGTGACCGCCAAAATTGCCATGCGAGAAATTGAGCCTGGCCACATTCATACCAGCCTGTATCATCGCTGCCATGACTTCTCGCGACTCCGATGCCGGTCCAATAGTGGCCACAATTTTAGTCTTCTGTTCCAGAAGCTTCATCATAAGCCTTCACCTCCCCGGACACGATCTGCCCGTTAATCTAATGAGACTTGGCCTTTTTCAGGGCAACGCCCACAGAAGAAGGCCATGGTCGAATCGACCTTGTAAGATAGATCACCTTACCTCTTTGCTGCAAAAGTATATCTTTCTTTTTTTTGAAAATCAAAACATCTTGGACGTAATATATAGACAGATATCCTGTTTCAGTCGACAAGGGATGCCATTTGAAATTGCCAGATGCTCTCTTTCAGGAAGAAAATGGGGAATCCGGTCCGCATACCTCCCCCGTTTGTAAATCACCTTTTTACCCCCCCTTTTCTAAAGGGGGCCGGGGGAACGCTTATATTTTCCCCCTTACGTAAAGGGGGACTGAGGGGGATTTTCTTCCACTTGTCATCCTGAGCCTGTCGAAGGACCTACCTCCCTTTGTCATTTCGACGGCAGGGAGAAATCTTTTCCACATAGCTTATGACTCTGTCATGCTGAGCCTGTCGAAGCATTGTCCCCCTCAGGAGGGGGCAGGGGGAGGCCGCCCCTTCTCGATCGGGAATCCAGACTTCTTCTCTCCTCTAATTTGTCATTTCGAAGGAACGAAGTGACTGAGAAATCTTATCCCCTTTCCAAATCAACATCACACCCCCTTTTATAAAGGGGGCCGGGGGGATTTTTCTTTCCCTAAAATTCCCTTGACTGCTTCCACATTCAGGTATACTTTTCTCATAAATTTCAACCGCATATTGAGGACAATATTGTAACTTCCCTTTAACTCATCACTGATGAGGTACACATGAACGGATTTCACTAAACCCCGTTACTCAAAAGAGAGCGGGGTTTTGTATTTTATTTGACAAGACAGTTCTAATGACATGAGAGCTTTTGTTGGAATAACTGATTATGATTGGTTCAAAACCTTATCCGTCATTCCAAGTATTGATGAGGTAAACTTCTGGCAACCTAGTGGGAGCACTCAGTTCCGCGCACTAAGTTCAGGTGAACTATTCCTTTTTAAACTACATAGTCCTCGAGACTTTATTGTAGGTGGTGGCTTTTTTGCTTACAGCAATATCATTCCCGTTAATCTCGCATGGGATGCTTTCGGCGAAAAAAATGGAGCTGACTCACTCGCAGAGATGCGCAAACGTATAGAAAAGTATCGCCGTATTAATTCATCGTCTCATTCCGACTATCAAATAGGTTGCATTCTATTAGAGCAGCCGTTCTTTTTTTCAAGGCCTGATTGGATTCAGGTTCCTGCTGATTGGAGTCCAAATATCGTGCGCGGGAAGGGATATGATTTAAGTACGAAGGTGGGGTTGGAGCTTTGGAATGAAGTACATAAGCGACTCCAAATGACAAATATCTCTACCCCGGATGTTCCATCAGTTGCTGATGAGATCAGGCGATATGGAGAACCAACAGTTATTGTCCCACGACTTGGTCAAGGCACATTCAGGATCATGGTCACAGATGCGTATCAGAGGCGATGCGCCGTAACGCGGGAGCGCACGCTACCGGCGCTTGAGGCTGCGCATATCAAGCCCTATAACGACAGCGGCCCCCACGACGTACGGAATGGTTTACTGCTGCGTTCAGACATCCACAAACTCTTTGATACTGGTTACGTCACAATTTCATCGGATTATCATTTTGAAGTCAGCCGACGCATTAAAGAAGAATTCGAAAATGGGCGCGACTACTATGCCCTGCAAGGCAAACCGATTCAATTACCTGGGAGCAAGTTGCATTGGCCTGACAGCAATTATGTTGCCTGGCACAATGAGAATATTTTCAGGGACTGACTTTATACGGGTTGCTCATATAGTTGCTCGTGAGTATGGCCTTTGATAGAAAACAGCACAATCGATGTTAAAACTTCAGACCTGCGGCGCAGATATTTAAATGATAGATAATGATATTGACCAGAGAGTTCGTTTAGCTGCATTTGATTGGCTATCTAATCAAATCAAAGTTCATGGTGATGTGCTACCAAGGACAGTGCTTGAAAAGGGTTTTGAATTTGAAGGAAAGCGCGTTCCATTAATAGGGCCGCAGGGCATTTTCAAACCACAAGTGATACCTGAGATTCCGCTTTCGATAACAACAGTCCCTTCCGGTCCTTACGATGACAGCTTTAGTGAAGATAATTTTTTGCTTTATCGATACCGCGGGACTGATCCGCATCATAGGGATAATGCAGGATTGCGGAGAGCGATGTTTAAAGGGACACCCCTTATTTATCTACATGGTGTTGTTCCAGGGAAATACTTGGCTATTTGGCCTGTTTTCATTGTAGGTGATTACCCCGATAAACTGACTTTCAAAGTATCTGTCGATGATCTCTCCTACGTGAAATCAAAGGAGCCGTATGCAGGTGCTCAAATAATCTCTGAAGATGCTTCTGAATCAAGAAGAGCCTACATTACCTCAACAGTCAGGCAGAGATTACATCAACATGGGTTTAGAGAAAGGGCATTGCATGCATACAGGCAACAATGCGCATGCTGCAGATTGAGGCATCAGGAACTGCTCGATGCCGCCCATATCATTCCAGATATTGATCCGGCTGGCGTGCCCGAAGTTAGAAATGGGATAGCCCTCTGTAAACTTCATCATGCTGCGTTTGATAGCTATTTTCTTGCTATCAGACCTGATTATATAGTTGAAGTGCGAAAGGATATCATGGAGGAAGAAGACGGGCCAATGCTGATGCATGGCCTGAAAGGTATTCATCATAATAAAATTGTGTTACCTACTTCGAGACATCTACTTCCTGATCCAATATTGCTCGAGCGACGATATGCGGATTTTCGTAAGTTTATTTAATATAGAAGTCTGTACTTAATCATAGAAGGTCTGAAGGGACTGTGCTATCATAAACAAAGTAATAAACTGAATTGTTCCCAAGTTCACATTAATTACTTAACTCATTTATTTAATCTATGAGAAACATCTTCTTTCTGTATATTCCTCCTAAGAATTACGAAGCTCTGGTACATTATCAGGATACAATTATCAATAAAGTATCTCAGGAGCGAATATTCAAATATATTGATTCAATATTAAAATCGCACCTATTGAATATCTTCGGGAAGAAGCCCATTGCTGTGTGGGGATCTCGCGATTCCGCAGCGAACAGACCGAGGTTTGAACGTATGAACCCCGGTGATGACATACTCATAATTGAAGGAAACACCATAAAGTTATTAGGAAAGATAGCTGCAAAAATTGTCAATCCTGCCTTATCAAGGGAACTCTGGAAAAACATCAAGGATAAAGAATCCGAAGAAGGATGGAACCTAATATACTTCATCGCCAATCCTTTAGAAGTCGATCTCCCATTTTCAGTCATTAGAGAATTATTCGATTACGCCGCTGAATATATTCTAAGAGGCTTCAGCAATATATCTGATGCAAAACTGAAGCAGTTCTATGAGCAATATGATGACCTGTACTCAATCCTCCAGCGTAAAAAAATGGGAGAGGCGATAGAGAAAAAGAAGGATATATTTGATATTCCGGAAGACAAAGAAGATGTCTCAAAAGTCCAGGAGGAGATTCCTGAAGGTGAGATGATTTCAGAGCATCTCCGTATGCAATGGAAACTTATTCAGCTTGGCGTAAAATCAGGCTCTAAAGTATGGATCCCCAAAAGTGATCAGCAGCAGATTTTTACAAAGTATGAATTCGGAGATTTCGAGAAAGAATTTGCGGCGGGAATTGATACACCAGCGAAGTATGTTGAGAATATTGATGTGGTCTGGAAAGAGGAATTCAGGATTGATGCTGCCTTTGAAATAGAAAATACTACTGTAATCTATTCCGGGCTTCTGAGATTTTCAGATCTGAAAATAATTGCCCCCAATAGCAATTATCCGCTTTTCATCGTTGCACCTCAGTCAAAACGCAATCGTCTGGTTGAACAGATAAAGCGGCCCACCTTCAAGAAATTGGATTTTGGCAACAAAGTTAAATTCCTGCCATATGAAGTTGTCAACGATATAGACAATTTTTTTAAAAACTCTGTTGCAGGTTTAAATGTGGAATTACTTGTCGGAAGATCCGAGTCGATTAATTGATTTTTTAAGAAAATGCATATTATCTTAAAAATTTCCATAAGCAACATGATTATTGCTCTACTGATAACTTTTCATAATCATCTAAGTCCACACACATGAAAAACACCATGACTGACCCAAGTTTTCAATCAATGATTGGTCCTCTTCTAAAGTTGGCTGGATACGTATTGCCACAAGTGCGCCGGCTATACAGTGAGCGGCGGGCAGGACAAATGCCTGTCACTGGCGGCACGGACCTTTTAGAAAAGAACATTCAAGAGACGCTTACTCGCCTGCAAAAAGGTCGTGTAGATGACGAATGGTGGCAGAAATTACTACACAGCATTGAACATGAATATGTCACTCCGGAATTTCTTCAAAAACCAACTATTCAGGAATGGCTGTCTGATGATCGCGTAAGCTCTAAAATAAAGGCACTGGCACGTGCTCTAATCATGGGTGATGATTCAAGATATAAAGAAGAGTACTCTGTGCTCCGGACTGTGTATGCCGAGAAAACAGGAGAGAATGAAAAACTCGCTGACGGCCCAATAGACATCGTGATTGCAGTACTAACTGTAGGATATTTGTCAAGTATTGATTCAGGACTGAAGCCAATAGCCGGCATGATTCAAGCCGTAGCCGAGGAAACCCGCATAGAGCTCAAAGATATTCATGAAAAATTGGCGCAAACAAGTCAACCAAGGATTGTTACCAGACTTCTCGATGAAAAAATAAAGCAGGATTTGAGCCGCATCGTAAAGCGTCGATCTCTTGATATTGACACATCTTATAGGGAAATATCCATGCTCGCTCAGCAAGTCTGGGATGGTGATTACAGCCGTGCTGATGATTCTGTGAGGGTTGATGTCCTGCACTGGGCTGCACGTGTTTGCGTCGGGGATAAGGAAAAACTTTCTGAAGCAATAAAATATCGCTATCAGATACTTCAAATCAAAGCAGACGCCGATAACAAGATTTTGGATGCCCTGATTTTAGAGACAGAAGGACATGATATAGATGGTGCGATACGAATCCTAAGAGATATAGATACTCCTGATGGTCGCGCAGTGCTCTTTATTGTCCTGCAAAGAAAACGCGATAAAGAAACAGCGTTGAAGTGGTTTGACGAACAGTCAGGACGAGATGATCCTTGCTTTCTGACAGGATTCGGATGGTCGAACATTGCCATAACCTTAGGGGAGGCGGGCAGATGGGAGGAAGCCGCAGAACGTCTGTACTCTGCCCGGCGACATATCACCGACTGGCCGGATCTTGCGTTCGTTGAGGGTGTAGTCAATGCAGCCATGCTATTACCGGAAGAGTACCGAATCCGTGCTTTCACAATGAATCTCTTTCACCCCGCTATTCGCACGACAGAGCGGCCACAGACAGAGAGACTCAGGACACATGCTGGTGAGTGTTTTGAGCTGGCACAAAAATTAATGATGGAAATAGGTCTTGAAGGTCGTGCTCATGCTGCCAGGTTCTGGCTTCTTTGGCTACGTCTTACGGACCCCAATCCCCAGATTGTGGAGGAAGCACGCTGTGAGGTTCAGGAGGGTTTAAAGGATGGAAGGCAAGCTATTGACCTGTTACCTTTTGTTCGTGCATTCAATCTCAGTTTCGATCCCAGTCCTGTTCGAAAATATCTTGAGCAGCGCAAGCGAATTGGTGGACTTACTGAACCTGAAATATTCGCTGAATTTCTATTGGCAGAACTCTCCTTGCCCCCCATGGAGCTTGCTGATTATCTCAATAGAGAAGAAACAAATCTGGCCCGGGCCATTCCCAAGGCAGTTGTTATCGGAAGAAGAGTTCAGGCATTAGTCGAGGCGAAACACACTTCCCAAGCCAAAAACCTGCTTGAAGAAAGTAAGGAATGTTTTGATGAAGACGATTATAAGCGACTCCAGTCCATGATTGATGTTGAGGAGGGGAAGAGTGCAAGTACACGAACCAAATTTGAGGAGCTTCTTCGCAAGACAGATGAACTGATAGATCTTCAGAACCTAATTCATCTTGTAGGGCATGAAAAGGATTGGCCGGCGCTTCGTCCTTTACTTAAAGAGCTTTTTCGGCGGGAAAGAACAATCGGAAATGCACACAAGCTTGTCCAATGCATGGCAAATGATCATAGTGTAGATGACACCCAAATTATCGAATTTCTGGATGCCAATGATGACTTAGTAGTACGAGACTATGATCTTGCTGCGATCAAGGCATGGGTTCTTTCTCGTTTAGGTTATTATCAAAAAGCCAGAGTCATCAATAATGGACTTTTACAAAATCGAGACAATCCCTCTGATCTTCTGCTCGACATAAATTTAGCTATCCAACTTGGGGACAGGGGGCGATTCGCAGCGATTATAGATCGTGAGTGGCCGCGTCGCGACATATATAAATCAAGTCATCTACTCCAGCTGGCAACTATTGCTTCCGATGTCGATGTAATAGCGGACCGTGCAATTGAATTAGCCAAACTTGCTGTCGAGAAATCACAAGAAGATCCCCAGGTTTTGACTGCAGCCTATTTTCTTGCTGTACAACTGGGACGTGAGAATCAACCTGAAATTGCAAAATGGATAGCTGATGCAATAGCGAAGTCTACTGAGAATGGTCCAGTGACGAAGGTCAATATACGAACAATTGCCGAAGAGATGATGCCTGCGCATCGAGAGCGGACACGCAAAATTGAGGAGGCTTTACTTCAGGGGCAAATACCGCTACATGTTGCCTCGGATATTCTTAATGTTCCTCTATCGCACATTTTCCTCGCAATTCCATACCTCAACTCAGGGCAGCCCGATGGCCGACGACTGACAATTATACCAATCATATCTGAAACGCGGCAACCGGTTAGGATAGACAAGGAATGGATTGTCGGATTCGATATTACATCGATCATGGTACTTTGGTATCTTGATATTCTTCCCATCATCTTCAAGGCTTTTAAAAAAGTGATACTCGCACCCGATACCATGACTTTTTTACTCAATGAACGACGTAAAGTACGTTTTCACCAACCTTCTCGAGTAAATAGGGCAGAGGAATTACGTCAGTTTAGATTAAAAATTGTTCAGAATATCCCAGAGCCCCCCAATTGGTTGATTGAAGAAGTCGGTCAAGATCTCGCAGAATTACTCCAGTTAGCTAAGACTTCAGGCGGATATGTAATACGACCATCTCCGATTCACAAATTGAGCACTTTCATGGATATGGAAGCTGATATAAAAGACTATTCAGAATTAATCCTACCGACAATAACATTTGTAAAGATGCTGCGGGACAGAGGATATATCGATTCGGGAACATATGAACGGGCACGAACATATCTATATGCTCATGATCGTGGTAATAATATCACCTTCGATCTGTCTTTGTTGGATAAGCCTCTATATCTCGATGACCTAGCTGCAATTTATTTACAGGAAGCTGGCATACTTCAGCCAGTACATGACAAGGGGATTAACATTCAAATTCATCCTTCTTTGATTTCTGAACAAGAAAGACTTATCACAGCAAGTCGCGAGGGCAAAAAACTTGCCGAGCGCCTAGATGGCATTCGATCCGTGCTTAGAACTGCGCTGGATGATGGTACCGCCATTTTCCTTCCGAGATCTCGATACGATGAAGAAAAACTTACTGCATCAAGATTTCAATCTACTCTTGAGCAGTTCCTAAATAATACAGGCCAATGTGACGCTATTTGTATTGATGACCGTTTTATCAACAAGCATGCCATGCTTCTTGATAAAAAAGGGGCCAAGGCGGCTACCATTTGTATGAATGATGTTCTCTATCATTTAGAGAACCAAGGTTTGATTTCGAAGACCGAGAGACAAGAAAGATTACATCGTTTACGTGAAGCTGGTTTCGGTTTCGTTGCAATTGATCCAGATGAACTGGAATCGATAATGCGGAAATCAGCAATTGGCCCGGGTAATGAACTGATTGAAAGTGCGGAAATGCGAGTTTTAAGACAGACACTAATGCGCATTCGCAGCCTTGACATGATTCAACAGCCTCTTGAAACACCTTTCTTGGATAGATTACGTCTCTGTTGTCTAATTGTTCTCATCCGGTTGTGGCGTGATGTGAATTTGCCAATTGATAAGACATGTGCGATATCGGATTGGTTATGGTGTAATATAGCGCCTTCACCTTTGGATTGGACAACCAGACATGGCAAGACAGACGTGAAAGCGGAAATGGAAGCCTTTGCGCGACACATCGCCAATCTGTTTGTACCAATGCCGAAAGAAGGGGGAGACCGTCAGGAGGCATTCCGAAATTGGATGGAAATCTCTGTTCTCGAGTCTTTATTACCGGCTAATCCTTCTTTAGTCGATACTATTGCAGCGTTTGTCCGTATGTTTATAGAGGAATTAATCGAGGAGCTCATAAATGCAAAAAGAGATCATCGCTGAATACGTATGCAATCTTCTGCCATCATCCATGCGCGAACGTCTATTGGATGATAGTGAATTTACAACTCGGTTTGGAATCATGCCGCGGAATGCATTTGCGGCGGGCGGATCAGAAATCGATCAATTAAAGTTGTTTGATATGGCCAGACAAATGCTGGGGGACAGAAGAGAACGTGTTTTGTGTGACCTAAATGCGCACGAAATTCGCCTCATACTTGACAAAAAAGATATAATACTTAAAGGTTTGCCGGGTACAGAAGGGCCTACCCAGGCAAAATTAACTGACTTAATGATCCTTTCTCCACATTCTGAAGAGCGCCACCGCGCCCTTGATAGCTTAATTAACCACATGGGACCTACTGCTCCTGATTTTTCTGCATTGAAAGCGGCCTCGTATGAACGTTCGTTGAATGATCAGGAAGCAGCAGAATTGTTATATGAAGCAATGACCGGAGTAAATGCCGTTCAACAGAAAATGATTCGTGCACTTCGTCTTCACGAAACAACTCTCGGCGATCTCGTGCCCGATAAGCTGCTCTACTATGAGCGTTATTGCGGACCCAATCCTGGAAATGTTGAACCTGAAATATATCTTCGTACTCTATTGCCGGCATATAGGAAAGAACTTCTGCAGCGCGATCTCACAAGAGGTCTTGATATTTGTCTATATGGTTATTTGCGTGATGACCTTTCCCCCAGTCAATGGACTGCTCATGTAAATGATGATGATTTGTGGAATGCATTGTTGAAGTGCAATCCCAATCGTGATCCTATCTCTCTCTTAGGTGCCCTTGATATAGCTCTTTATAGACAAAAGGATGAGCGGTACCAAAAATTCGCAAATGAGGCTGTAATAAAGCTCGTTTGTGATGATTTCCTGCGACCCGATAGAATCGATACATATGATCTGCTCCCCCTTTTAATTCAACTTGTTCTCAACAGAATTAACTTGATAGAAGGGGGAACTTTAAGGGCACCATACTGGAAACGAATGTGCGCTTGGATGCAGGCATTGTTTATTGCAAACCAAATGTTGAAGTATAGTTTAGAACTTAAACCGTTTAAAGAATGGATTGCATCTCAAATGAGATTAGCGGGTGTCTATGCCGAAATTCTCGATCTTCGCCTCGAACCAACGTATCAAGCTGCAGATGTTTCTGCTACAGCGCTTCGTCAGGAAATCGTTGGCCGACTAGCTGCACTACAGTTACGTCACAAGAATGAAGGTAGAGAGACCCCAAAGTCAGATCAAATTGATGCTGCGTTATCACGCTATACATCACCACCAGACGGTTTGCCTTTCAGCTGTTCATTGCCTGGTCCACTCGAGGGTCATAAGGATAGAGTACTAAAGCTTCCTGATGAAGTTATAAGTGACATGGCTAAGAAAATGGACACAGAGAAAGATGTAGCTATGTTGTCAACGCTTGCTTACTTTTCCCAAGTTTTCGAATTAGACACAAGTCTCTTAGAAAGTGCCCGGCAACTTGTTGAGAATATTAATCACCTCGGTGTTGAAGAGACGGAACCAATGAACCAACTGAGAAGGCTCATGGATGGCTGTGTTGTAGCCAACGGCCATGGCGATATTGCGCTTGCAAAGACGATTGGCAACAAAATTGCTTTTTTTGCACAAAGGGCAGTCTCTGAACAACAAGTAGAAGAAATATTGAGAGGAATCTTATTAGCTGGTGCCGCATTTCGGAACGAAAATGACTGGGCAGACTGGCTGAAAGATCAGCTTGACAAGATAGCCAACATTCTTCCTCATGGTGCAGTGTCAAAAATATTCTTGGAACACTTGCAAGAACTTAAGAAGGTTATAAAGATAGACTTATGTATTCATGTCCGAGCTGAAGCGCTATCTTCTGCCGCTGTTTAAGGCTCCTGTTTTCCATGGATTGTTTTGCATACAGTAACCAACCATTTTCGGGTAAAGTTGCCCAATAAGTGAATTTGTCATGAATCTCACGTTTAATAACACGAATACACCGTGAGCAAAGCCAATGATAAATACTTAATAGTATAATGTAACTCTGTAAATTATGATAAAAAAATAAATTTTTAGTACTTCGTCAATAATCGTAAAAATAATCTATCTTCCCCTGTAGAACTCACCATTCTGCCTGTTCCCTATGGAGCCATCTGATGGGTCTTCTTTAACTCCTCCTGTATTTGGAGACTATGTCAATTATAAGTCATGAAGATTTCTCCCTTCGGTCGAAATAACAAGGGGGGGGAATAGATTCCCGCCTGCGCGGGAATGACAGGGAAGGAACGGTCCTTCGACAAGCTCAGGATGACGAGGGTGGAGAAAAATCCCCCTTTATGTAAAGGGGGAGAAAAAACTCTGGATTCCCGATCGGGGTTGGGAATGACAAGGGAAAAATAAAGTCACCCTCACCCCAATCCTCCCCCTGCCCCCTCCAGAAGGGGACAACTCTCCCATTGAGGGAGAGGGGAAGGCTTAGGACAGGCTAACTGCTGAACTCAGGAAAAACAGCTCAGGCTTCGAATGGTGTATGGTTCGACAAGCTCACCATGACAAGGAAGAGGGGGCGTCAGCATTCCTATCTGCTCAGCTTGAACTTGAATACATTCATCGCATTTTCATAAAAGACTGCTTTCCAGTGTTCCTCAGGGATAGCTTTTTTGACTGCGTTAATATACTGGCCCATATTCACCAGGGGCCAGTCCGATCCATACAGTATTTTTGACGGATTTTCGACATAACCGAAGATCCATTTGATCGGTTGTATCATATACACATCTACGTCTTCCCTTGACATTCGATTGAGGTCACCGACTAAAAAGCCTGATACATCGAGATACACATTCGGGTTTTTGTAGGCAAGCTCAGCCGCCGTATTGATCCATGGATTGCCGCTATGCGCAAGCACAAATCTCACTTTCGGATGATCAACGGCAACTTCGTCGACGGTCATCGGATCCGCATATTTTACCTTTGCCTTTACGTCGTATGTATCGCCGGTATGAAAAACAACGGGTACGCCATATTTTTCGGCAAGGCTATACACTGGCTCATATTCCTTGTCTGAAGCATATCGGTGAACATATCCAAGATAAATCTTGATGCAACCGTATTGCCCAGACTTCAATCCATGTTCGACTTCTTTTTCATTTACCTTGTCGCCGATCCCATAACAAAACACTACATTCCTGTTTCTTAATTCCTCATTATATTCTCCGGGATTTCTCGTATGGGACACGGCGCCGACCACATTATTGGCTACCATATCTTTGAGAAACTCTTCTTTGGATGGTATGGGCCGATTCATTCCCTCCAACTTATTTTTAAGCACGGCATGAGTATGGGCATCGATTATCCGTATGCGCCCGTCCTTTTGTGAGTCTGTTTTGAATACCCCGGTTGTTGAACAGGCGATGAAGGGGAGACAGAAACACGCGATAAGCAATGACTTGAAGAATGAAAGATAACGTTCAAAGAAATTCATTCTTACATGGGCAATCATGAGACACCTCCTCGCATGCATTGCATGATAACGGGTAAACGATGATAACGATGAAATCTACAGCAGTCATTCTGCTTTGTCGATATTTATTTCTCGGAAGAAAGCCTGCAATTGAGGTTGACATGGATAATTATTTTGACCAATATTAAAGAAAATATATTTGCTCGTCTCTGAAGGCGGCGGGTGACCACCCCCTGCACCCCCGCCAGCGGGGGACAGCTCCATTCAAAATCCCTCTAAATCTCCCTTTACAAAAGGGGGAAGATATGAGTCCTTCGACAGGCTCATGCTTCGACAAGCTCAGCATGACAGGGTGGTGGGTGGAGAAAAATCCCCCCGGCCCCCTTTACAAAGGGGGTGAGGGAGAGCGGGAATGACCAATCTGATTTCCTTTTTTGCAATAGACTTCATTTGTAAATCATGATAGTTGAAAACGTCTACTGAAACAGTAATTATCTTTTTAAACCACAAACGGATCACAAAAGTTGTTGCGGATTGATTAAGAAGAACCATGCTCCTTAAATGGCGCGGGGTTAAAATCTTCGTGTTCACCTCAATCGAGGAGTTTTGAATATGAAGGAGAAATCGAAAAGTAAGGCGCAACTCATCGATGAATTGAGTTCCTTGCGACAACTGGTCTTACAACTGCAAGAATCCATCACCGAGCGAGAGAGTGCTGAAGAGGAACTGAGGAGAAGTGAGGAGTGGTATCGGAGTGTATTTGAGAATGCACTGATAGGAATATTTCAGAGCACCCCTGAAGGTCGGTTTATTCGGGTGAACCCGGCCGTGGCCAAGATGTACGGTTACAATTCTCCAGATGAGATGATTGCGAAGATTACCGATGTAGCAAAACAACACTATGTAGACCCACTCAAACGCAATTTGTTCAAAAATATTCTTGATGAGCAGGGACATGTTGAGGATTTCCAGATTGAGATCTTCCGAACAGATGGGAGCAGAATCCTGATTTCCGTCAATGCAAGAACAGTGTATGAAAATGACGGTGGGGTCCTTTATTATGAAGGTTACCAAACGGACATTACAGAACATAATCTTCTGGAGAACATGATTAGGGAGAGAGAAAGAAGGTATCGGCATCTTGTGGAGAATAGCGGTGATGTAGTTTATACCACCGATCTTCGGGGGATTTTCACCTATTTCAATCCTGCTGCCGAGCGCGTGACAGGCTATGCGGTTTCACAGTTATTCGGGAAACATTTTCACTCTATAGTCAGAAAGGATTATCATGAGCGGTTAGATAAATTTTATGAGAAGCAAATTTTGGAGAGAACGCCGACTACTTATCATGAATTTCCAATCGTAGCAAGAGATGGGGAGAAGAAGTGGCTTGGCCAACAGGTCCAACTAATTTTCGAGCAGGGAAATGTCGTCGGTTTTCAGGCAACGGCCAGAGACATAACAGATCGGCTGAGAGCCGAGGAAGAACAGCATCGTCGTGAGATCCTATCGGCTATAGTTGAAACTGCAGGGATGGTATGTCATGAACTGAATCAGCCTTTACAAGCTATTTCAGGTCACGCAGAGATGCTTTCAATAAACCTTGGCAAAGAACATCCTGAAAACGGACGCGTAAACATCATGGCGGAGCAATTAGCGAGGATTGCGGGGATCACAAAAAAACTCATGAGAATAACAAAGCATGAGACCAGGTCCTATGTGGATGAAACAAAAATTATTGATCTTGACAAATCAGCGAGTTGATCTGCTGTAAGACGTGAAACCTAGCCAAAGTAAGAGGAAAAGTATATGGAAAAGAAAATTCTTGTTGTAGATGATGAAGAAGTTATCAGAAATATGCTCCAGGAATTTCTCAGCAAAAATGGTTACGAAGTTCGCTTGGCGGAAAGTGCAGAAACAGCATTGGATATTCTTAAGAGGGAAAGTTTCATGGTCATGTTTTTGGACCTTAAACTTCCAGGCATCAGCGGCATCGAATTATGCAGGAAAATACGAAAAGATAATGACGTGGGAATTATTTACGCTTTCACTGGCTACACAGACCTGTTTGGTTTGATAGAGTGTCGTCGGGCGGGCTTTGATGATTACTTTACGAAGCCGGTTAAGCTCGAATTAATTTTACAAGCAGCTCAAGATGCTTTTGCGAAGCTTGAAAGATGGAACGTAGATGAATATGACCTGACGTGAGTTACGTGAGGATATTTTTCTTGTTTGGATTCCCGCTTTCGCGGGAATGACAGGTGATCCCCCCTTGCCATGATCCGATTTGATCATCCACCAATATGGACAAGGGGGGACGCTTCAGAAGGTTCTTATATCGTTATCCTCGCCTTGACGGCGGAAATGAGTTCGGAAAGATTTTCGAAGGAGTTACGTGTTGGCTTTTCAGGTCTCCTGACCACTACGACAAGACATCCTTCGATACGCGCCGCCTCCAGCTTTTCCGGCGTACCTCCGGAAGGGCCGCTGTCCTTCATGACCAGCACGCCTATACTGTATCTTTCTATTGCGGACATATTGTCTTCGACGGAGAAAGGGCCTCTTTCTGCGATAATGAAGTCTTCCTCAATACCGGCAGCGCGGCAGGCTTCAAGGGATGCCCTTTCAGGAAGTACCCGCACTACAAGCCTTACGCAGGCCCTCCTCGCCTCCCTCACATAGGCATCCAGGTTCTTCACGCCCGTTGTCAGTAGTACAGGTTCTCCCATGGAACAGGCGATTCTGGCAGCCTCTTCGTGGCTGCCCACCAGGATTATGGCCTCTCTATCAATGAGTCCCGTCGGTCGGATGAATGTGAAGTAAGGGATATTCAGGCGGTCGGCCACATGCCTCGCTGTCTTCCGGGCAACCGTTGCATAGGGGTGGGTTGTATCGACGATGGCCCTGATTCCGCCTTCACGAATCAGGATGGACATCCCTTCCTCGTCCAGCCTTCCTGAGCGCCGCTGAATATTCGTATGCACACCCACGTCCAGGAGGATGTCTGTCGCCGTCGATACCAGCACCCTGTAACCCGCTTCCGCCAGGCCCTGGGCAAGGGGAGCGCTTTCGCTTGTGCCGCCGAGAAGAAGGATCATAATGTTGCCTCATTTTTCCCCTGTTTATAAAGGGAGATTCAGAGGGATTTTGATGATATGAAACCTCCCCCTTTATCCCCCTCCAGAGGGGGACAACACCCCTAACCCCCGCCAGCGGGGGACAGCAGAGCTATAATTCAGGATTGGCACAGGCATAGCACCCTTACCCCCTCCAGAGGGGAACAACACCCTGTCCCCCTCTGGAGGGGGATAAAGGGGGAGGTTTCCGCCAGCGGGGGACAGCCCCCTGGCCCCTTTAAAAAAAGGGGGATCTCTATGAAAGGGACGTGATACTTTACAGAATTAACAGGTCTCATACCTTGTAACCTCTTGGGGTAATGAACCATCTGTCCAGGATTTTCGAGGACCGGTTTCCGATTATCACGATGCTTCTCATATCAATCTCCTCCTCCAGAAAATGATCGAGATCGGTAAGCACAACCCGCTCATCGGCCGTACCCACGGCGGTGCCTATTCCCACCGGCGTCTTGCCCGGCCTGTATTTCCGGAAGATTTTAGCGGCCTCGTCGAGCTGTTTCCTGCGCTTGCTGCTGCGGGGGTTGTAGATAGCCACTACGAAATCGGCTTCGGCTGCCGCTTCGACTTTTTTTCGTATAATATCCCAGGGGACCAGGAGATCACTCAGGCTGATCGTCGCATAATCGCACATCAACGGCGCCCCGAGTTTTGCAGCAGCGGCATTGGCTGAGGTTACTCCCGGCACAATTTCTATGGGCACGGCGATACCCTCTGCCTGGGCGAGTTCAATCGCGAGCCCTGCCATGCCGTAGATGCCGGGATCACCTGAAGATATCAGAGCGACCTCATCACCTTGTCTGGCACGATTAAGGGCAGCCAGGCAGCGTTCGACTTCCTTTGTCATACCCGATGAAATAAGTTCTTTGCCTTCCGTCAGGTCGCGGATGAGCTCCAGGTAACGGGTGTAGCCCACGATAACGCGGCAGCGGGCAAGAGCCTCCTCAGCCCGGCGCGTCCTGTCCAATGGCCCTCCGGGGCCTATCCCGACTACGAAGAGCTTTCCCTTGCGAGTGCCACCGTCACGGTGCCTGATGTCATCTTTGGAAGTATTAATCGCGTCCTCCTTCCTGCCAGAAGCGCGGCCGGTTCGGCGACCGCGGGCAGGTTAACTTTTTCTTTTACAAAATCCGAGCGGGAAAATTTCCTGCGGGATGAACGGATTTCCTCCGATCCGATAAATCTTAAAGGTATTCCGAGAATGTTTGCCGCCTCAAGCAATCCTTTCTCCTTCATCTTGATGTCTGCTGAAGCAAGCAGCCGGACCTCGGCGCGCTCCACGCCTGCTTCCTTTAGTGCCGCATCGACGGCGCCTATGATCGCCTTGGCCTTAACGCCGCGGCGGCAGCCGATTCCCACGATCACCGATTTGAGGGCTTCCGTGGTTGTCGTAATGACGGGCTCGGTCCCGATAATATTGCTGACGGCAATCGCGAGGTCGTTGGCGCCCCCTTCATGGCCGCTGAGAAGGCTCACAGCGAACCGTCCGCGCGCATCGACCACAACCACGCCCGGGTCTGTACGCTTATTTCTGACATTCTTCGCAATGGCCCGCACCACAACCCCGCACGGGGCGATGTAAACGAGGCCGTCATACTGATTGAATATCTTCCGTGTAAGCGTGATAACACTTTTGAATCTCGAGCCCCCGAATGACTCCGCAACCTTCTCATGCAGGAAGATGTCGGCATCGGCCGATCCCTGTTGCAGCCGGTTTGCAATGCACGCGCCTTCATCAGAAAGGCTGATAACGGCAAGCTTCATGAATCCTTTCCCTCGCGGAATTTATGGGTGAAAGCGGCGTCATACAGTTTCGACGCGGGGATGTCACGGCTAAGGGCCCGGCCGACGATGATCAGAGATGTCTGCCCGATTTCGGCAAGCCGGACCTTGCCTGCGATATCTTCGAGTACCCCCTCGATGATCTTCTGGTCCGGCCAGGAGGCGTGATGGACAACGGCGGCAGGACAATCCCACCCGTAGTATGCCGCCAGAGTGCTTACCACCTCTTCGATCTTGTGTCCCGAGAGGAATATACACAATGTCGCTTTCGACCTTGCCAGGTTTTCAAGTTCCTGCTCCGCCGGCATCGGGGTGCGTCCTGAGGTGCGCGTGAGAATGATTGTCTGCGCTACCTCCGGTGCGGTCAGTTCCGCCCGTAATGCCGCCGCCGCGGCCTGGAAGGCGCTCACCCCCGGGACAACCTCGTAGGCAATATCCAGCCGGTCGAGCTCGTTCATCTGCTCACGGATCGCGCCGTATATGGAGGGATCGCCGGAGTGGAGACGGACCACGTCCATATTTTTTTCTTTTGCGCTGCGGAATACCTCTACAATCTCCGGAAGGGACATCGCCGCCGAATCATGGCACTCAGCCTTTTCGGAAACCATAGACATGACGCCCGGGCTCACCAGGGAACCGGCGTAGATGCAGATGCGGCAGTTTGTCAAAAGCCGCGCGGCCTTTATTGTAAGAAGCTCCGGATCGCCGGGTCCGGCGCCGACGAAAAATACCTTCATCAGATCTTCTCTCCTCCCGTATGCACTAAAATGATGGACAGGTAACCGGCTTTTTCGCCTGCGTTCCGCAGGGCGCGCAGGTCCGTCTCCACCCGCTGGTTGCTCATCCCCGCGTGGGAGACAAAGACACTCCGGTCGATGAGGCCGGCTTCTTCCAGAATATTCAGGATGTCCGGCAGGCGCCTCCCGATCTTCATGAGGATGACCGTCCCCCTCTCCTTCAGCGACTGTCTCACCTCTTCCAGGTCATCGGCGGTGGGGATGACCACGACAGGCTCCTTTGCCTCTCCGATGGGAAATTCTGAAAGGGCCGCGGCGGCACTGAAGGCCGTAACTCCCGGCACGGTTATCACGTTCATATCTGGCGCCATGGCCCTGATCTCCCGGAGGAGATAGATATAGGTCGAATAGAGGAGCGGATCGCCGAGGGTCAGGAAGCAGGCGTCTACTCCATTCTCAAGAACGGTGATGATCTCGCGGGCGGATTCTCCCCACCGGCGTGACAGCTCTTCCCGCTCCGATGTCATGGGAAATACCAGCTCATGAACCTCGGAAGAGCTGCCGAGGTAACGCTTTGCGATGGACAGTGCAAGACTGTCCGACGCAGTTCTGGCCTTCGGGACGAAGACATGGCGGCACCGGGAGAGAATATTTGCCCCCTTAACCGTGATCAACTCCGGGTCGCCTGGTCCGACCCCGATTCCGTAAAGCGTTCCGCGTTTCATTTGCAAATACCTACATGACTTATTGACTATAGTTTGCCTTGTCTCAAATCCCCTCTCATCCCCCTTTTGTAAAGGGGAGACGAGGGTTGTCCCCCGCTGGCGGAAACCTCCCCCTTTATCCCCTCCAGAGGGGGATAGGGGGAGGTTTTATATCATCAAAAATCCCTCTAAATCTCCCTTTATAAAAGAGAGACCTGATGGAATCAAGTCCGGTATCTTTTCACCCCTTTTTCGTAAAAGGGGGGGCAGGGGGGATTTTAACAAGATTCATTTAAAAATGTCCTCTTTGATCATTAGTACGATGCACCGCGATGAGGCTTCAACTTTACCCAGTTCGTCCGGTTGAACCTGCCTGATCTTTTCATCCTCCAGGGTGAGATTTTCGCAGAGATATATCCGCCTGCCTTCCCCGACGACCTTCGCTAAACCGGCGATCCACTTGATCGCTTCCTTGCGCCCTGCGAAGACGGCAATTTTATCATCCCTCATAAGCATTGCCGGCTTTAGATCAGGATTATCACCATGGGCATCGATAATCCTGGCATCCAGCCAATCCATGCCAATCCGGGCGAAGGCTACCTGGACCGAGCTGACGCCCGGTATCACCTCGCAGGCATCTCTACCGAATCTCTTCAAGACAGGCTTGGCCAAACTGCATAGACCAGGGTCACCGGTTACCAGTACCACGATCCGCTTGCGGCGGCGTGTGACAATATCACCGAGGATATTTTCCACATCGGAACCGACAACGATCTTCTCGGCGCCGTGTGCGGGGAATAGCTCAAGGAGACGGCCGGCCCCGATGAGCACATCGGCCTGCTCAATAGCCTTGCAGGCCGCGGGTGTCAGGTAATCCGGCGAACCGGGACCACATCCCGCAATAATGATCGGAGGAGTCTTTATGTCCATCGCTTCAAATCTCCACTGCTTCCGATTCTTTCACCCTGCATATTGACCAGGACCACGGCAATTTCCAGCCTTCCCCCGATATGCTCGCCAATGGCCTTGCAGATCTTCTCCGCCAGGATGTCCCCCAGTTCTTTTCTCTCCGGCACTGAGAGGGCTGAGAAAAGCCCTTCCACGGTCGCCGTTTCCTGTATTGGCCTCGTAAAGACATCGCGGGCCAGGGCGCAGACGAAAGGCACGGCGCTTTTTGATCTTGAGGAGTGAGTATCCCACGCGCCCATGGCCAACTTCGCCAGTTTCCCGGGGTGGCCAAGGACCATAAGCGCCTCGAAATCCTGCGCTGCTGCGCAGTCGAGCATAAAGCCCCATTCATTGCCGACTTCGATGACCTGTCCGGGAGAGACACGGAAATGCCTCCTTGTCGCCCGCTCCCCGATATGCCCTGGCACAAAGAACAGCGCCTTGAAGCCGCCGGCCAGGGCGACGTCCAGAAGGCACTTCAAAGACGTCCGCAAGGCGGGGCAACTGAAGGGGCGAACCCTTCCTGATGTTCCGAGAATGGAAAGCCCGCCGACAA
>Ga0316624_10000175_pt1 | contig 20048 bp, 18 predicted proteins | sample OWC_Aug_N3_C1_D5_FD_207657 | JGI IMG/M metagenome (GOLD analysis project Ga0316624, IMG submission 207657) | Wetland soil microbial communities from Old Woman Creek delta, Ohio, United States - OWC_Aug_N3_C1_D5_A | ecosystem: Environmental > Terrestrial > Soil > Wetlands | place: USA: Ohio... | reverse complement strand
GACATCAGGCGGTCTGATTCTGAGACAGGGCGGCTACACCATCCACCCCTTCTTCTTCATGCGCGTGGACGGCTGATCCGCCGGGGAATATCTGCAGGTTGTAAGCGCGTTCACCATGTATGCTCTCATCGAGGCCGGTCATCTCGGCCTCTTCATCCACCCGGAGACCAACAACCGCCCTGACGATCATAAAAACTATGAAGGTCACAGTTCCGGTATAGACAAGGGTCACGCCCACGGCGATACACTGTGTAAGAAGCTGGCCGGGATTGCCGTAGAGGAGCCCCCTTCCGGCCGCGTTTATCGAGGGGTCGGCAAAAACACCCGTAAGGATGGCGCCGAGCGTACCGGCCACACCATGTATGCCGAAGGCATCGAGCGTATCGTCATATCCGAACTTAGGCTTCATTGCCGCCACCGAGAAGAAGGCCACAATGCCTGCGGCGGCGCCGATGAAGAGCGCCCCTGAAACATTCACGAATCCTGCGGCGGGTGTTATCGCTACCAGACCGGCAACCGCGCCTGAGGCGAGACCGAGCACGGTCGGCTTCTTCGAGTGTATCCACTCGACCGCCATCCATGCAACGGCCGCGATTGCGGTCGCCGTATTGGTATTAAGAAACGCCGCGCTTGCCAGCCCGTTTGCGGCGAGCGCGGAGCCTGCGTTAAAGCCGAACCATCCGAACCAGAGAAGTCCGGCGCCGGTGACCACCGATGTCAGGTTGTTCGGCAGAAGAGTTGCCTGACGCCTCTTGCCGAGGACAAGGGCGCCCACGAGGGCAGCGATACCGGCGTTGACATGCACGACTGTTCCTCCCGCAAAGTCCAGCGCGCCGAGTTTCGCAAGAAACCCTCCGCCCCAGACCCAATGGGCGACCGGAAGATAGGCAAACGTCAGCCACAAGAGGGAAAAGAGGACCCATGCCGAAAATTTCATACGTTCTATGTACGCACCACTTGCAAGGGCCACGGTAATCGCTGCAAAGGTCAGCTGGTACATGATAAAGATGAATTCAGGTATCGTCTTGGCGAGGTCGCTGATGCTGCCCACGCCGACGCCCGAAAGGAGAATCTTCGCCCCATTGCCGATTACCCCTCCTATGTCTCCGCTGAAGGACAGGGAATACCCGTACAGGACCCAGAGCACACTAACGATACAGAAGGTCACAAACGACATCGCCATGGTGTTCAGCATATCCTTGCGCTTTGCGAGGCCGCCGTAAAACAATGCAAGCCCCGGCAGCGTCATCAGCATGACCATCGCCGTAGCCACAATCATCCACGCCGTGTCACCGGTGTCGATCTTTGGCGCGTCCGCCGTCGCCATGTCAGGGACGGCCGCAGTCTGCCCGACTACCGCGGCCGGAACGGGCTGCGTCTTTTCCCCGGCAAACACCGCGCCGGCCGGGACGAAAAACCAGAGTATCATGAAGACACTAATAAACGTTCTCATTTCACATCTCCTCCTTCGACTTGATTATCTTTACAATGCATATCTCATTCCGCCAATTGTGCATACTGGAAAACCCCAACTTCCGTCGTCCGGCCGTTCACCGCTTGTAGATCTGCCGGTCTGCGTCGTGACCGGCCCATCGCACCTCCTTCGTCCGGATTCCGTATTTGTCGATCTTGTAGGTAATCATCCTCTCGGTAATTCCGAGTCTCCTGGCTGCCCTGGCCATTATCCAGCCGCATTCCCTGAGGGCCTTGATGATCTCCTCTTTTTCGAGTTCCTGTATCTTGTCCTTCAGTGTTTCCATCGTCCACCTCACTCAAGATCAATAGATTGCGAAAAATATGCCAGGAAGTATGTCCTTGATTTATTGGAATATTGCAAAATTGGATCTAAGACAAAAATGTAATAAAGTACAATTTTGTATGTCTTGCCCTGTCATTGGGAGGGAAAATTCTATGCGGAAGCTGCAACCCGTCGCGGCCGCGTGAAGAAGGCGCGTACGTAATAACCAGTCGTTCGTGGACAGTACACTTGATGTGCCGGGCCGCGCCTATCTACAATTCAACGGAGCCCCCCGGCTCCAGAACTATGACGTTCCCCCGTTTCACGAGTTTTTTGAATTCCTCCGCCTTACCCGTCAGGGCCGGGAAGGTATCGAAATGCATGGGGATGATCGCCTGCGCGTCGAAAAATTCGTTGCAGGCGATGGATGCGGAGAGTGGGCCCATCGTAAACCGGTCTCCTATGGGAAGCAGACAGATATCGGGGCCATAGAGCCTGTGGATCAGTTGCATATCGAGGAACAATCCTGTGTCGCCGGCGTGGTAGATGCGGTGTCCCCCGAATTCGACCACATATCCACAAGGGTTTCCACCGTACACGATCGATCCGTTTTCGATGAATCCGCTGCTGTGGTACGCCGGGACCATATGTACGATCATGTCATCGAGTTTGATCGTGCCGCCGATATTCATGGGGTCATAATTGGTGACACCCTTCGATTCAAGCCATTTGCATATTTCGAAGATGGCGACGACCTTAGATGCCTTCTTCGAAAGCGCCAAAGCATCACCTACATGGTCGGAATGAAGGTGCGTAAGAAGCAGGTAGTCTAATCCTTCGGACAATAACCCCGTCAACCCTTTTGGAAAAGCGGGATTCCCTGTCATGAAGGGATCGACAACAACCCTCCTGCCCTCATTCTGAAAAAGAAACGCCGAATGTCCTAGCCACGTAATTTTCATAAATATTTTTTACCATAAAAAAGCCCGGCGAGCAAGCGGAACTTGCCTCCGATAATTTTTCTATCCGCCATCGACATGAGAACGACCCTGCCCCGCTGCCTTGCGCCTTTTTCAAAGCGTCGGGGAATAGCCCGGCAGTTCCCGGGGCGATCTCGAAGAAAGCCCGGTGAGGTCGAAAAGCACTTTCATCGTAAAATCACCGGGCGTCTTCACAGCCTCGACACGGAAGCCCCAGCATTGTTTCTTGTATCTCATGTTAATCGTCAGGTTCCTCAATCCCCCGCCCTTTGCGTCATACCAGAGCTGCCCGGTCATTTGTACCAGCCTATGCGGACTGAAAGCTACGTAGGTGGTGTACATAAGGACGTCCTCTTGCCTGTTATACCTTTCACCCACTACAAAGTTCGCATCAAACACCTTGAAGCCCACGTCCGAGGTAAGCGTTTCGATCTTTCCTGTGTTGACGTCGTATGTCGCCTCCAGCGTAAGTGGGAGAGGGGTATTAAAGTTCATATCAAGTCTCAACGGCAGAAAAGGCCGGTTCCCGTTGTAGGTGTCGAGAGGCTGCGTAAGTCGTATCGCGAAAAGCTGCCTCCCTCCGATCAGCCCCCGGTTCAGGACGCTCAGCTCTATATTCGACGTCTTCCCGTAGAGTTCTGCCGAATCGAGGACCGGAAGCTCGTTGTCGGAACTATAGATGAAGTGATATCTAATGGACGGCTCGATGATGTGGGTAAAGGAAGAGTATTTCTTATACAACCGGGTATGTCCCGTGGCGTCGTATTCGAACGCCGCCCTCTGCGTACTCTTCCCAGCATCCTGCTCCCCGTAGTACGAGTACGCCGTATCCCTCAGCGCAACCGACTGAGTCAGGACAAAATCCTTCCCTATGGAATGGAGGAGTTTCGGGTATACGTCCACTCTCCCTGCAGATACACCTTTCTCGCTCCAGAAGTTTGCCGCGGTCAGGGAGGCCGACAGCATGAAATCACCGAGCGGGGTATAATTCCGGACGTATCCCACCTCGGGGAGTCTTTGGGGTACGACATCGGTCTCGTTCTTCAGGTCCTGGCTGTACTGAGAAAGAAGATAGAGCCTCGAGTCCGGCAGGGGGAGATTAAGTTCTCCGACGGATTCGAGATAGCGCATGATCTTCACATCCCAGCGCGAACTGTACTGCTGGTAAAAATCCTTGTAGTTGATGTAATTGACATTGAGGTACCCACCCGGTCCGTCGGGATGGCGGTTTTCGTAAGAGCCTCTCACCTCCCAAAAGTCCTTGTCCAGTTCGGTATCCCTTATGTGATATGCCCACCAGTTCCCGCTGCTTCCTCCCGGCTCGATAAACCGGTACTCAAGTCCCGTCCCTATTCCACGTTTGCTGAAGCCGTCGAGCACGAGCGTTGCGTCGCGGTTTTCGGAGATCGCCCAGTAAAAAGGCAGGCTGAGCGAGAAACCGCGGCTGCTGCTGTTGCCGACAAGCGGCATCAAGAGTCCCGTCTGCCTCTCTTTTATCAGCGAGGCCCATAAATAAGGGGTATAAAACACGGGGAGGTCCTTGATCCGAAAGCTGGTATCACGCGAAGAAAGACGCTTGTCTATGACAGCGTTGACCTCTTTTCCTTTAAAACACCAGGCGGGCACAGGCGCGTCGCAGGTGGTAAAAGTCGCCTCGGGGCTGAAATAGTAGTCTTCACCCCGCTTCTCTATCTCTCTCCCCCAGATGTGGTAATTGTACTTCTTGTAAAAGACCTCTGCGCCGACGAGCCTGCCTGTCTTGGCGTCGAGGTTCATCTCTGCCTTTTCCGCAGTGATCGAAGTCTCAGGGTCACTGTAAGTCAGGTGACCAGGGACCACAGCTTCGGAACTGTCTTCATAATACGTGATCTCTGCGGACCGTAGGACAGCCCCATCCCTCTCGATAGTAACCGATCCGGTGGCGACATATTTTTTCATCTCCCCGAAATATTCCAGCCTGTCCGCAGTAATGACAGTCTGGGCTTCCTCGGCAAAGCAGCTCAGCGTGAAAAGTGAAAGGTGACTAGTAAAAAGTGAAATAAGAAACAGAAAAATGAACGGCTTATTTAGGTTCTTCCCCGTGTTTTCACACTTTTCCTTTACCTTTACCCTTTTACTTTTCACTGTATTTCATTCCCTCAGTCGCGTGAGCACACCTTTGCTTCCCAGGAACTCCTTCGCCTCCCCGATGGTATAAAAAGAACCGGTAATCAAGATCAGGTCTCCGGGCTGCCGCAACTCTTCTGCCTTGACAATCGCCTCTGCAACGCTCTGGGCGACGACCGACGGATATCCCATCTTTGCGGCCGCCGCGGCCAGTCTCTCGGGAGAGGCCGCCCTGCCGTACGCCGGCGCAGCAAACAGTATTTCGGCCGCCAGCGGCAGGAGCGGCCCCAGTATACCTTCGATGTCCTTGTCCCCCATGGCCCCGATGACCAGGATAATTCTCGTGTACCGGGCAAGCGCGATCTTTTTCAGGTGGTCCGAAAGGGCCATGGAAGCCTGGGGATTGTGCGCACCGTCGATGAGAACCGGCGGGTCGTCCTTCACCAACTCGAGTCTTCCCGGCCAGCGGACGCATGTGAGTCCTTTCCCGATATCGAACCGGAGGCCGGGAAATTTCGAGGATATCACCTCGACCGTCTTTAAGGCCAGAGAGGCGTTGATCATCTGGTAGTTGCCCGGGAGCGGCACGCGAAGGTCCCGATACTCCCCGCCGCCGGAATAATTCAAAGTAATCCCGCCGAATGACTCAGCGACCAACCCGGCAGTAAACTCCTTTCCGAACGTATAGAGCGCGGAGTGTTTCTCCGCAGACTTCGCGGACACCACCTTCATTGCCTCCACCTCATGGTCTGCGCTCACGACGGGAACTCCCTCTTTTATGATCCCCGCTTTTTCCTTTGCGACCTCGGCCAACGTACTGCCGAGAAAATCACAATGGTCAAGACCGATCCTCGTGATGACAGATACCTCGGGCGCAATCACGTTCGTTGCATCGAGCCGTCCTCCCAGGCCGGTCTCGACCACCGCCCATTCGACCCCCTTGTTTCTGAAATGGAGAAAGGCCATTGCGGTCACGACCTCGAAGAAGGTCGGGGAAAAATCTTCGATCTTCCCGGCTGCGGTTTTTACCTCTTCTGCAAGGGCGATCACTTCTTCTTCGCGGGTCTCTTCTCCATTGATCCTGATCCGTTCCGTAAAGCTGAGAAGGTGGGGGGAGGTGAAAAGCCCGGTCCTGGCGCCCGAGGTCCGCAGGATCGATTCGATCATCGCGGAGGTCGAGCCCTTTCCGTTCGTTCCCGCCACGTGGACAGAGCGGAATGCATGATGAGGATTACCGAATATCGACATAAGCGTCCGGATATTATCCAGCCCGAACTTCATCCCGTGCTGCTGAAGGCCGTAGAGGTATCCGATCGCCTGCTGATAACTCATGTGAGCAGTTCTATGATCTTCGCGACGGTTTTCTTGATGTCTTTTCTGTCGACTATTTTGTCGATAAATCCGTGTTCGAGAAGAAACTCGGCCCGCTGGAAATCCTCGGGGAGTTGCTGTTTGATCGTCTGTTCGATCACTCCCCGCCCGGCGAATCCTACGAGGCTCTTGGGTTCGGCAAGGATGATGTCGCCCAGCATGGCAAAACTCGCCGTGACCCCTCCGAACGTCGGATCGGCGAGAATCGAAATGTACAGCGCCCCATTGTCCTTTAACCGCCCCACCGCAGCAGAGACCCTTGCCATCTGCATCAGGGAAAAGATACCTTCCTGCATCCTCGCGCCCCCAGAGGAGGCGACAGTGACAAGGGGCCTCCCGCTTTCGAGCGCCGCCTCAGCGGCCCGCACGATCTTCTCCCCTACCACCGAGCCCATGCTGCCGCCGACAAAGGAAAAGTCCATGACCACCAGGATCACAGGATGTCCTTCGACAGTCGCCTCCCCTGAAATCGCTGCGTCCTCAAGGCCGGTCTTCCTCCTGTTCTCCTCGAGTTTCTCACGATAGGGGACCTTGTCCCGGAAGGCGAGCGGGTCGTTGGACGTGAGCCCGGCGTCCATCTCGATGAAACTGCCTTCGTCCACGAGAAGACCGAGCCTCTCCCTGGCGCTGATCCGGAAGTGATAATTGCATTTTGGGCATATCTGAAGATTTTTCTCTATCTCCCTCTTGTAAATGATCTCCCGGCAACTCTCGCACTTCACCCATAGCCCCTCGGGGATCTTCACTTTCTTGTCTGTTTTTATTTCTTTGCTTTTCTTAAACCATGCCATAACAGCACCCTCACCCACCTCACCAATCCAATCCGCCTTCCATCCGGACCGTCATATTTCATACGTCTTTCCGTCCTTCAGCATCTCTATCCTTTTTACCCGGATCTTTTTTATCTCTTTCCTGATCAGGAAGATATACTGCGGCTTCGCATGCGTGATGAAGACGCGGCCGGGCGGAGTCTTCATCTTCGCAAGTTCTGCAGCGAGAAGTCGCGCAGTAAGATGCCCGGTCTTCAGCGCAAGCGCCTCCATGCTGTTGGGAAATGAGACCTCGACGATGACCGCATCAACCTTCTTCACCGCACTCCAGATCGCATCAGTCGGTCCGGTATCCCCGCTGTAGAGCAGTCTTCCGCCCGTCTGGTCCTTTACGGTGTAACCGACCGCAGGCACGGTATGGTTCACCCTGGAGGCCTTGACGGTATAGCCGCCTATCCTGAAAGATTTTCCCGGGACCACGCTTCTCAGTTTCAACACCGGCTCCCGCGCGGCCGATATTCTGGTGAAGTCCGGCCAGAGCTTGTCGTTCAACACATTCTCTTTCAGCACGGTCAGGGTCTCCTGCATGCCGAAAAGCGTAATACTGTGCCGTTTGTTCTTGATCACGATATTGTCCGCAAGGAACGGGATCGCCCTGATATGATCGAGGTGTGAATGGGTAAGAAGGACATTCTCTATCGCAAACTGTTCCGCTTCGAAAAGACGGGCGCCGATCGTCCCGCCGTCAAGAAGAAGTTTGCCGTCGATGAGAAAGGCCGGCGGGTAGTTTCCCGGGAACTCCGCACCGGAGCTGCCGAGGACCTTAAGCCGCATTCTCGTCCGTCCCGCTGAAGTATCCGATAGGGGTCGAGTTCACTAGGACCGAAAGCGCCGACAAGGTCTTTAACCGCCGGTTTTTCCTGAGCAGACCGTCGCTCACGAGATCGCCTTTCTCAGAGACAAGAGATATTCCCTAAATGACGCGTCCGGATCCGATGCCCTTTTCACGATGGCGCTGCCGACGATCACTCCATCCGCGAACCGTGCGACCTCGGACGCCTCTTCGGGAGTCGAGATCCCGAAGCCTACCGCTACCGGCTTTCCGCTCATGGAACGGATTTTTGAAACATGCGACGAGATCGACGAATCCATGGAAAGCTTCGAACCGGTGATCCCTGTGATCGAGACATAATAAATAAATCCCCGGGAGGCTTTCGAGACCCTCCTGATCCTTTCTTCCGTCGACGTGGGCGCGACGAGAAAAATGATATCTAAATCTGCTTTCCGCGAAAAAGAGAGAATGGGACCTGCCTCGTCAGGGGGCAGATCAGGGACGATGATCCCGTCCACTCCGGCCTCAGAGGCATCGTGCACAAAACGCTCTTCCCCGTATTTGAATATCGGATTATAGTAGGTCATCAGCACGAAAGGTACCTGTGAATGCTTTCGCAGGTCCGCGACAAGGTCAATGACCTTATGCAGGGTGACGCCTCCGCTCAGGGCGCGCTGGGCCGCTTTCTGTATCGTCGGTCCGTCCGCGAGGGGATCTGAAAAGGGCACGCCGAGTTCGATGATATCGGCCCCGCAGTCCTCTAAAATCCGGACAAGTTCCACCGTCCTTCCGAGGTCCGGGTCTCCGGCCATGATATAGGGGATAAAGGCCTTTCCCCCTCTCTTCACTATATCCCTGAACTTCTTCCCGATCCTCGACATTACAGTTCGATCCCTTTTATCCGTGCGACCTGCTGCACATCCTTGTCGCCGCGGCCGGAAAGATTGACGATCACTACATTGTCCTTGGGCAGCCCCGGGACGAGTTTCACCGCCTCGGCAAGCGCGTGCGACGACTCTAGCGCGGGAATGATCCCTTCGGTCTTCGACAGCAGTTCGAAGGCGCTGAGCGCCTCGTCGTCCGTTGCAAAGGTATACCGCGCCCTGCCGGAATCCCTGAGTAATGCATGCTCCGGCCCGACCGCCGCGTAGTCGAGCCCCGCTGACACGGAATGGGTGCCGAGTATGTTGCCGTCGTCGTCCTGAAGCAGGAAACTCTTGGTGCCCTGGAGCACGCCGAGGGAGCCGCCTGCGAACCGCGCGGCATGCTCTCCCGGGACAATTCCCCTCCCTCCTGCCTCGACGCCGATCATCTTCACTTTCTCGTCGCCGATGAAATGATGGAAGAGCCCCATCGCATTGCTGCCTCCGCCGATGCAGGCGATTAGATAATCGGGCAGCCTGCCTTCCACATCGAGGACCTGTTTTCTCGCCTCCCTGCCGATGACGGACTGAAAGTCCCGTACGATCAGAGGGAAAGGGTGGGGACCGAAGACAGTCCCGAGGACATAATGGGTGGACCTGACATTCGTCGTCCAGTCGCGCATCGCCTCGTTGATCGCGTCCTTGAGCGTCCTCGATCCTATCGCCACCTCGACCACGTTCGCCCCGAGGAGTCTCATCCTGAAGACATTGAGCGACTGGCGTACAATATCGTCGGAACCCATATAGATCTCGCACTCAAGACCACAGAGGGCCGCGCCGGTTGCGGTCGCAACTCCGTGCTGTCCCGCCCCTGTCTCGGCAATGAGCCTCTTCTTTCCCATTTTTTTTGCTAGAAGCGCCTGCCCGAGCGCGTTGTTGATCTTGTGAGCGCCCGTATGGGCAAGGTCCTCGCGCTTCAGATAGATCCTGGCGCCCCCGAGATAATCGGTCAGTCTCTTCGCAAAATAAAGAGGAGTCGGCCTGCCCACATAGGTCTTCAGAAGGAGGTCGATCTCCCTTTTGAAATCCCGGTCCTTCCCGAGTGCGAAATAAGCCTTTTCGAGCTCATCGAGCGCCGGCATCAGCGTCTCGGGCGCAAAACGCCCGCCGTATTCTCCGAAGTATCCTCTCTTGTCCGGAAATTTCTTTATTTCAGCCGCCTCTTTCTGCCAAGTCCTTGTTTTTATATGGCTTTAATATGCATATCTTGAAGGATATATTATATCCCAAAACCAAGAAATATAGACAGTCTGGAAGCGGTTAAAAAGCGTAGCGTAACCTATATCGCGAGGATCGCCAGTTTGCAGATGACCCATGCGAGCACCGCACAGGCCGGCAGTGTAAGGACCCAGGCCATGACAATCCGGCCCGCAACCCCCCACCTCACCGCCGACAGCCGCTTCGTAGCGCCGACACCCATGATCGTCGAGGAGATGATATGCGTCGTCGAAAGGGGTAGTCCTATTCTCGAGGCGATTTCTATAACCGTTGCCGCCGACGCCTCCGCGGCAAAGCCGTGGATCGGCCTCAGGTGGACAAGACGCACTCCGAGCGTCTTGATGACCCTCCATCCGCCGATGGCCGTGCCGAGCGCCATAGCCGATGCACAGAGCAACATAACCCATACCGGCACATGAAAAGCAGGAAGTTTATAGTAACTCACAAGGGCCATGGCGATGATGCCCATCGTCTTCTGGGCGTCGTTGTTGCCGTGACTGAAAGCCATGTACGCCGCCGACACGATCTGCATCCTGTTGAAAAGCGGGTTGACAAGGGAAAGGGGAGACCTTTTGAAAATCCACATGAGCAGCAGCATAAGAAGAAAACCGAGCAGAAATCCAACGACAGGGGAGACGATCAGGCCGATAAAGACCTTGAAAACCCCTTTTTGAATAATGATGCCGGTCCCGGCGGTCGCGACCGCTGCACCGAGTATGCTGGAGAGAATTGCATGGCTCGAAGATGTGGGCATTCCGAAATACCATGTCAGAAGGTCCCAGAGAATGGCCGCCAGGAACGCCGAAATCACCGTCACCTGTGTCACTGCAGCGGTCTCGACAAGACCCGCACCGACAGTTTTTGCGACTGCGGTACCGGTCAGCGCACCGACGAGATTCAGAACGGCAGCCATGGCAACCGCGACTTTAGGGGAGAGAACACGCGTGGACACGGACGTTGCTATAGCGTTTGCAGTATCGTGGAAACCGTTGATGAAATCGAAGATTGTGGCGAGAACTAAGACGAGTACAAGGAGAGAAAAGCTATCATGCATATTTGAGGACTATGGCTTCCAGGACGTTCGCGACATCTTCGCATCTGTCCGAGGCGTCTTCGAGGTGCTCATATACCTCTTTCCACTTGATGATGAGGACAGGGTCTTTGACATCGTCGAACAGCCTGCCGAGTGCGTCCCTGAAACCTCTGTCGATCCTGTTTTCGAGCCTGTTGATCTCGATGCAGAATTCCTGGACATGTGCATAGTTCTTTTCCTTGAGCTTCTTGATCGCCTTATGCATCACTTCGGTGGTGGTCAGCAGGTCCTTCGACATGGCGATCGCCTCGGGGGTCGACTCCCTGATCTTGAATACCGCGATCCTGTCCACAACCGCCCATATCAGGTCGATCACATCGTCCATCCTCGACGCGAGGGAGTAGAGGTCTTCCCTGTCGATAGGAGTGATGAACGTCTTGTTCAGCTTTTTCATGATGTCGTGGGTCAGCATATCGCTGTCCTGTTCGATCTCATGGATCTCCTTTGCCCTGGCATCAAGATTGTCGAAGCTCTCCATGAGATCGACCATGAGGGAAGCGGCCTTGGTAATGTTCAGCGAGGTCCTGTCGAATATCTCGAAGAAATCTATTTCTTTAGGGAAAAGCCTCATAGCATTCTTACCAGCAGATAGCTTAAAGGAATCCCGCGCGCGATGTCAAATAAAACGCCGGCAACGTCACGCCCGTGAAAAGGCTCAGGATTTCCCGAGCAATACAACCGTACTCCTCGGATTTGCGAGGTAATGGTCGGGCGGATCGAGAAGTTCCTCTCTGCCCGGATCGAGAAAATCTTCTCCGTTTTCAAGGCTGGTACACAGAGCGTGGCGCCGAGCGGGTAGTACCTCCCTTCCGAGACATTCAAACCGGTGTTATGAGTCAGTTCGTATCCCATCTCATCCCCCTTCCGGTTCTTTCGGACCCCTAAAAAAGCTTCTCGAACACCTTCTCAATCTCCTCGCGGGACAATCCCCCTTTGATCTTCACGGACCCGATCCGCTCAGGCAGTATAAACTTCAGGTCGCCGGATACCGCCTTTTTATCCAGCCGCATTGATGACAGGACCGATTCGAATGCGATGTCCTCCGGCACGTCAGAGGGCAGACCGTAGGAGTCGATCACCGCTTTTATCCTTTCGGCCTGATCGCCATCCAGAAGGCCAAGCTGTTTCGCCAGCCTGGCCTCGGCATACATGCCTATGGCCACGGCTTCCCCGTGGAGATAACGCGTATACCCGGTCGCCGTCTCTATCGCGTGCCCGATGGTATGTCCATAGTTAAGGATCGCACGCAGACCCGATTCCCTCTCGTCCCTCGAAACGACCTCGGCCTTTATTTCGCAGGACACGCGGATAATACGTGCCAGCGTTTCCTGATCGTGTGCGAGAATTTTACCCGCACTCTCCTCGAGAAAGCGGAAAAACTCCCCGTCCCAGATCACGCCGTACTTGAGCACCTCGGCAAGCCCGGAAAGAAACTCCCTCTTCGGTAGGGTCTTCAGGGTGTCCGTGTCCACCCAGACGAGCCTCGGCTGCCAGAATGTGCCGATCATATTCTTACCCAGCGCGTGGTTCACCCCCGTCTTGCCGCCGACCGAACTGTCTACCTGCGCAAGAAGGGTTGTCGGCACCTGAACAAAATCAATCCCCCGCATGTAGGTCGACGCGGCAAAACCCGCCATATCCCCGATCACGCCGCCTCCCAGGGCGACCAGCACGGATTTCCGGTCGAGCCTCGCCTTCAGCATCTCGCCGTAGATCTGCTCCACCGAGTCGAGGTTCTTATATTCTTCACCGTCGGGTATTAATATTTCGGCCAGTTCGAACCCCTCGTCCCGTATCGAGCGGGACACTGCCTCCCCGTACAGGCCGAATACCGTAGGATTGCTGAGAAGACAGATTTTATTGCTGAATTCGAACTTCAGCAGGCTCTTGCCGATGTCCGGCAAGTTTCCCGTGTCGATTAAGATGTTGTAACTCCGGTCGCCCAGATCGACCCTTATTTTTTGCATCGCGCTATTGCCGCTATCTCTTCGGCGACCTGAAGCGGTGTCTTTTCCTCAGTATCTATCATTACGCCCGCCTTCTCGTAAAAAGGCATCCTGCGACTGAGGAGTTCCCTGATCTTTGCCAGCGGGTCCTCCACATTCAGCAGCGGCCTGTCGTCGCTCCTTCCCGTCCTCAGCAGGACCGTCTCGGGGGCGGCGTACAGGCAAAAGACCATCCCGTCTGCCCTCAGCGCAGCCATATTTTCATCCCTCAGGACCGCACCGCCGCCGGTCGAGATGATGATGTTCTTTTCCTGCGCGAATCTTACGATCATCCGGGTCTCCAGATCCCTGAAATAGGGTTCACCGTAATTCTCGAAGATATCGGTAATTTTCATATCGCGTTCGGCCTCGATCTCCGAATCGATGTCGACAAGACGCATGCTGAGAAGTCTCGCCAGTTCCCTGCCGACTGCGGTCTTGCCCGTTCCCATGAAACCCGTCAATACAATGTTCATATACTCGCCGCCCTCAATTCATCCCGAAGCAGACAGGAATACCGAAAAAGGCTGCCTGTCCGCCTCTGCGGATCTGCCGGGGTGGACAACTCCTTCAAGCCCTTTCATTGGGCCAGCCCCCCTTTAAATCGGAGAGCTCAAAAACTGTCCACATACTTAAGGTATGAGTGGTAATTCCTCCTCACTTCTTTTTCGCTGTCGCCGCCGAATTTCTCCAGGAAGGCGTCCGTCAGTACCAGCGCGGTCATCGCCTCGCCGACAACGGCTGCGGCTGGGACCGCACAGACATCCGAGCGTTCGTAGGCCGCCCCGAAGGCCTTCTTCGTCTTCATATCGACGGACATAAGGGGCCTTCTCAACGTGGGGATCGGCTTCATAGCGGCCCTGATAATGATCGGCATGCCGTTCGACATACCGCCTTCGACTCCGCCGGCATTGTTCGTCTTTCTGAAGAACTTTCCGGTCCGCGGACCGGACGAGTCGTAATAGATCTCGTCCATCACCCGAGACCCCGGACCTTCCGCCATCGCAAAGCCGAGCCCTATCTCCACCCCCTTGATCGCCTGTATGCTCATCACCGCCTGCGCAAGTCTTCCGTCGAGTTTCAGGTCCCACTGAGTGTGGCTCCCGAGTCCGACCGGCACTCCCACCGCAAAGACCTCGAACACGCCGCCGAGTGAATCGCCGTCTTTTATCGCCTTATCGATCCGCCGCATCATTCTCTGCGATGCGTCGGCGTCGGCACATCGCACCGGGGACCCCTCCGCCTGCGCGAACATCTTCATCAGTTCTTCTTCGTCAGCGCCGGGAGGGACCGTCCTGGCTTTTTGATTGCCGATGCCGAGCACGCGGCTCCCGATGCTTATGCCGAAGACGGCCAGAAATTTCCGGGCGACCGCGCCGAGCGCCACCCTCATCGCCGTTTCCCTCGCACTAGACCGCTCGAGAATATTGCGGACATCTCTGTGGTCGTATTTCAGCGCACCGGCAAGGTCCGCATGGCCCGGCCTCGGACGGGTAACAGGGGCGCCCCTTGGGTCTTTCACCGGGAAATTCCGTACGTCCGGATCCGGACTCATCACTTCCTTCCAGTTCTCCCAGTCCTTGTTTTCCACCAGAACGCCTATCGGCGAGCCGAGCGTCCTGCCCCGGCGAACGCCGGAGAGTATCAACGCCCGGTCCGATTCTATCTTCATCCTGCCGCCCCGGCCGTATCCTCCCTGTCTTCTTTTCAGTTCTCTGTCTATGTCTTCGGACGAAAGGGAAAGTCCCGCCGGGATGCCTTCGATGATCCCGGCAAGCGCCCTGCCGTGCGACTCGCCTGCGGTCAATACTCTAAGTTTTGCCATGACTTGTCCGCTCCCTCAGAAAGTTACCCCGGCAGGTGAAAAAGTGCACGCAGCAAAGAAGGGGGATGTGGTGAAAAAGGTCCATAATCAGCGGCTCCTCACGGTCCCCGTGCGTGGCCGTCCAACCTTTTTCGGAAAGTCATTCATGGCTATCTCTGCGTTTACGTGAATCACAATCAAATCCTGCCGCTTTTATGGCTTTTTTCAACATATCCGCCTCTGTGTCATGCAACCTCAGGGCTTTCTTTTTCAAGCGTTAGATTATAGCATCAAACAAGGCAATGGCAGAAGTCCTATTTTTTTCTGCCGTGGAGACGCTTCATGATGTAAACCGCCAGGAGAGGAACCATAAAAACCAAGGCGTCCGCCACAGAGCCGGTGCCCCTGGCCGCAACCGAGCATCCCCCACCGCCTCCGGACGGAGGGGGAGGAGGGGGAGGAGGGCTTTCGGCTGTAATCGCCGTGGCCTCGTTAGAATATGCCGATGTGGCAGGTATCGTATTGAATGCGCTCACCCGGTAAGCGTACGTTGTGGAAGGCAGAAGCCCTTTGTTGTCGAGATATGTCGTGACGCCGGGGCCTACCCTGTCGATCTCCGAGAAAGTGCCGCCGGGCGCTCCTCTCTCTATTATATAGCTGTCCTCGCCGGTGGCGTGGTCCGTCCAATTCAAAGTGATCGCGGAGGAAGATGCCGTAGCCGCAGTAAGTCCGCCGGGCGCCAGTAATGAAGAAAGCGCCTTGTACGCGTTCACCCTGCCGCCGCTTGTTGTCCGGCCCTGGAGGGTCGGGAGCAGATCGACGTACCGCATGATCGTGGCGCGGACCTGCTGGTAGCTGAAATTGGGATAATAACTTTCGAGAAGGCCTGCAAGTCCCGCTACGTGGGGAGTCGACATCGAAGTCCCGTCGCAGTATTCATAGCCCGAAGCAGGCGACGCGCCGCAAAAAGTCCTGCTTAGCGCGGGCGGAACGGTGCTCAGGATATCCACCCCGGGGGCTGCTACCTGAACGGTATTTTTCCCATAGTTGCTGAAGGAGGCGAGCATGTCCTGCTCATCGGTCGCCGCTACGGAAATCATATTGGGGAGGTCATAATTCCCCGGATATACCGGCGTTACATCGTCATCGCTGCCGCCCGTGTCGCCGTTTCCGGCCGCCGTGACGAAGAGGACCCCGGAAGCATTCGCGGCTGCGATCGCGCTCTGTTCGGTGTTAGAAAAAGTATCCCCGGCGAAACTGGCGTTTATGATCTTTGCGCCCTTGGCGATCGCGTACTCTATCGCAGCTGCCTCATCCGCCACCGTGCCTTCTCCCGTTGCATCAAGAATTTTCAACGGCATAAGTTTCACATTCCAGATCACCCCTGAGATGCCGATGGCGTTATTGCCGACGGCCCCTATAATGCCGCTCACATGAGTGCCGTGGCCGTCGTCGTCCATAGGGTTATTGTTGTTGCCGACGAAATTCCACCCCCTGCAGTCGGCAGCATATCCGTTATGGTCGTTGTCGCTGCCTGATGTGCAGTCTGGATCTCCAGGGTTGGACCATATGTTGCCCGCCAGGTCGGGGTGGGTATAATCGATGCCGGTGTCGATGACCGCAATAACGAGACCGCTGTTGCCGCTGATAATGTCCCAGGCCTGAGGCATATGCATGTCCGCGCCGGGGACAAGGCGGTTGCTGAGCGCCCACTGCGCACTAAACAGGGGGTCGTTCGGGAAAGTCGAGCGGACGGACCTTATATAATTGGGCTCCGCAAACTCGACGTCGGGGTCCTGCATGTAAAGGGTGATAGCGTCCCTGACCGAAAGGCCTGCCGGAAGCTTGACCTGCTCCGCATTGAGCAGGGCCATTCCCCTCATTTTCCTCGTCCCTAAAGTCCCCTGCAATCGTAACGAGGACGTCGAGCGAATTCCCGGCTTGTACCTGACTATCAACTCGCCGTCTCTATAGCCATTCTTAGCGGCAACCGCCAGGATGGACTGTACGGTAATTTTAGGTACAGCAGGGTCTCCGGCAACGACAGTCATCCCGGTCGACGAAACCACCGCGTCCCGGGAATTCCCGCAAGAGACAAGAAGCAGTATAAGCAGCAGACCAAATACCTTTTTCATGAGTTCTCCTTGATCAGCATTTTGCTCCGGCAGATGCTGACAAAGCCTGATGATTAGTATATCACAGAGAACTGAGATAGACGACGTTTGCGAGGAAGTGGAATATCGCCGGTGGGATGACATTCGAGGTGCGAAGATAGAGAAATCCCATTACCAGGGAGGGGAAGAACGTCAGAGGAGCAGAGGAGTCTCCGGAGAAGACAAACGCCGGAAGATGGGCGGCCGCGAACAAAAGGCTCGTGACGATGACACCCTTATAATTGTTCCCGAGCGTGTCCTGGAGAAATCCCCTGAAAAAAATCTCTTCCGGAAAAGAGACGCCGAAAAGCTGGACCGCCAGGGCCACGGCCCCCGGCAGTACAAAATTTTTTGTGGCTGAGAAGAAGAACAGAAACGGCAGCAAAATCACCGCCGATACGATGACAGCCAGCGCAATCTGTCTTCCGGAAAGGTCTATATTCACCCGCTTCCCAAGCACCAGGGGCGCGGCGACAAGATAAAACGGCGTCAGATAATCGAGAAAGCGCAGGGAGAATGCATGGGCCGGAATGACGATCAGAAGGAGTACCGCATATGCATAAATGGCCTTCTTTTTCATGGCGGCCCGTCCTCTCCTCCACTTTGCAGTTGCAATATAGCCGATCAAAATAGAGTCGGGCGTGATGAAAAACGGCCATAGTCGAGGCTCCGCAGCCGGCTTGCAGTCAGATGATACTTTCTCATAACTTCACCGGAGGCTCTGTCTGCGTTTACGTGAATCAGGATAATAATCTGCCGATTCTATGGCGTTTTTCAGCATGTCGGACTCCATGCTCGCGCAAAATTTAGCCTAGTCAAAAAACAGAGAGGGGCGTAAGCCCCTCTCGAAGGTATCGCACAGAAAAACAAGAAGCTATTTTTTCCTTCGCCTCAATCTGCTCATGACAAACACCGCGAACAACGGGGCCAGCATAACCATGGTATCGGAAAATGCCGAGGTGCCGTTCACTCTTCCTCCGACCGAGCAGCCGCCGCCACCGCCGCCATCGCCGTTCGTTGCGCCGGAACCATCGGCGGAGGTCGTTGCAGCGGCCTCGTTTGAATAAAGAGAGTCGGCCGGGATCGTGTTGAAAGCGCGCACCCGGTACGTATACGAGGTGGATGCGCTCAGGCCGCTGTCGGAATATGACGTGGTGTTCGCCGCGACTTCGGCGATCTGGGCGAATGCGCCCGCCCCGGTCTTCCTCTCTATTCTGTATCCGTCCTCTCCGGTCGCCATGTCGGTCCAGGAGAGCTTTATCGCGCCTGATGACTGCGCCGAGGCCGAAAGCCCGGCCGGAGGCAGAAGCGAGGTCATCGCCCTGTAGGCGTTGATCCGTCCGCCGGTCTGTATCCAACCCTGAAGCGTCGGGAGTACGTCCACATACCTGAGGACCGTTGCACGGACCTGCGACGGAGTAAACTGGCCGTAATAGCTTTCCAGAAGACCTGCAAGACCCGCCACATGAGGCGCAGCCATCGAAGTCCCAGCGCAGAAATCATAGCCCGCACTGAATGCGTTAGTGCACATCGAACTAAAAGACAGTGAAACACCCGCCGACGGGACCGTACTCAGGATATAGACCCCCGGAGCTGCGACATGCACCGTGTTCGGGCCGTAATTGCTGAAAGTTGCCTTTTTGTCGTTCTGGTCCGTGGCCGCAACCGAGATGATATTAGGCAAGTTGTAGTTTGCGGGATAAGAAGGCGTCAGGTCGTTGTTGTCTCCCAGGGAGTCGAGAGTCCCGTTGCCCGCAGCAGCGATAAAGAGGACCCCCGCACTGTTAGCCATATTGATCGCGTCGAATTCGGTCTGCGAGAACTCGCCCGACCCGTAGCTTGCGTTGATTATCTTCGCCCCGTTATTCACCGCATACTGAATCGCTGCGACCGAATCGGCGATCGAACCGCAAAAGTCGGTGCCCGGACCGCACACCTCTGGTCCGAAGTCGGTGATGAACTTCAAAGGCATTACCTGGGTGTTCCACATCACACCCGAGATGCCCATGCCGTTGTTGCCCGTGGCGCCTATGATGCCTGCCACGTGCGTGCCGTGGCCGAGGTTGTCCATCGGGTCATTGTTGCCGTCGGCGAAGTTCCAACCCACGCAATCGTCGATAAAGCCGTTGTTGTCATTGTCAACGCCGTCTGCGCAGCTGGATTCACCGCCGTTTCTCCAAAGATTGTTCACGAGGTCGGGATGGTTCAGGTCGACTCCGCTGTCGACGACCGCCACTATGACGCCCCTGCTGCCCTGCGTGATATCCCAGGCCGAGGTCATCTTGATGTCGGCGCCGGCGGTCCCGCTTGCGAACGTGCCCGTATTATTCAACGCCCACTGCTGCGGATTGAAATAGGGGTCGTTCGGGACCGTACTCTTCGGATATCTCAGGTAATTCGGCTCGGCGTACTCGACGTTGGGGTCCTGCATATAGCTGACGACCGCGTCCTTTACCGACATCCCTGCCGCGAGCTTTACGCGCTCGAGATTCGGGACCAGCGCAAATCGTCTTTCAACGGACGCGCCCATTGCCTGGTGCAGGCTTGCGGCGGTCTTGCCGGCAACTCCCGACCTGAACTTGACGAGAAGCTCGCCCTCCCTGTATCGCCCCTTCTCAGCTGCCGCGAGCACCGACTGCACTGTGACCTTCGGCGCCTGTGCCTGGCTTACGGTCACCTTAGCCCCCGGCGTGGAGAAACTAGTCGTCGAGTTGCTCCCGCAGGAGACGAGCGCAAAAGACGTAATTAGTGCGAGAATAATATAAATGAATTTTTTCATGCCAATCCCTCTCCTTCCTTTAAAAAAGGCGGGCTTTTGGCCCGCCCTTTTTTCGTATCGCATCTCTTAAGTTCTTAACATATATTATGGGTTCTTCAATGTTATCTTGACCGTAACAACCTGAGCCGGCGTGCCACTGTCTGTAACAAGTACATTGAAGTCAGCGCTGCCACCGCCGGGTGGAATACTGCCGCAACCGGTTGGCGAAACCGTAAATGACCCGCCGGTGATGGCACTTACTGTAATAGGATCCGAGCTGACTGCAAGTGCAGCGTGATAGGGCGACGTTCCTCCGC
>Ga0316624_10000173_pt1 | contig 20135 bp, 17 predicted proteins | sample OWC_Aug_N3_C1_D5_FD_207657 | JGI IMG/M metagenome (GOLD analysis project Ga0316624, IMG submission 207657) | Wetland soil microbial communities from Old Woman Creek delta, Ohio, United States - OWC_Aug_N3_C1_D5_A | ecosystem: Environmental > Terrestrial > Soil > Wetlands | place: USA: Ohio... | reverse complement strand
TACTGGAACGGCTGACCGCGGCAGAAGGTCTGGAGCGCTACCTGCACACCAAATACGTTGGCCAGAAGCGCTTCTCGCTGGAAGGCGGCGAGACGCTGATTCCGTTGCTGCATCATCTGCTGCAGCGCGCGGGCGCGCAAGGCGTGAAAGAAACGGTCATCGGCATGGCGCACCGCGGGCGCCTGAACGTGCTGGTAAACACGCTGGGCAAGCTGCCCAAAGTGTTGTTTGCCGAGTTCGAAGGTATCCACCACGTACACCTTACCTCCGGCGACGTGAAATACCACCAGGGCTTTTCCTCCGATATCAGCACGCCGGGCGGCCCCATGCACCTCACGCTGGCGTTCAACCCCTCGCACCTGGAGATCGTCAATCCGGTGGTGGAGGGGGCGGTGCGCGCGCGCCAGCACCGGCGCAAGGACACGCACGGCAAGCAAGTGCTGCCGCTGTTGCTGCACGGCGACGCTGCCTTTGCCGGGCAGGGCGTGAACCAGGAGACGTTCAACCTGTCGCAGACGCGCGGCTACCGCACCGGCGGCACCGTACATATCGTCATCAACAACCAGATCGGCTTTACCACCTCGGACGCGCGCGATACCCGCTCTTCGCTGTATTGCACCGATGTGGCGAAAATGATCGACGCACCGATCTTCCATGTGAACGCGGATGATCCGGAAGCGGTGCTGCGCATCGCCGAACTGGCGCTCGATTTCCGCATGCACTTCGGCAAGGATGTCGTCATCGACATGGTGTGCTTCCGCAAGCTTGGACACAACGAACAGGACGAGCCGTTGGTCACCCAGCCGTTCATGTATCGCTACATCAACAAGCATCCCGGCACGCGTGCGCTGTATGCCAAGCGCCTGGTCGAACAGGGTGTGGTAACCGCCGAAGAACCGGAGACGATGATCGCAGACTATCGCCGTGCGATGGACGAGGGGCGCGATCCGCTGCAGTCCGCGCTCAAGGATTACTGGTTCGAATACGGCGTCAGCTGGTCGAAATACAAGGGCAATGTGAGGTGGAACACACCGCTGGAAACGGGTGTGCCGCTTCCGCGTTTGCAGCAGTTGGCCGAACGCCTGACGGCCATCCCCGAGAACTTCAAGCTGCATTCGCGCGTCGAAAAAATCATTGCCGACCGCACCGCGATGGGCAAGGGCGAACTGGCGCTGGATTGGGGCATGGCGGAGAACCTGGCCTATGCCAGCCTGGTGACGGAAGGCTATCCGGTGCGCCTGTCCGGCGAGGATTGCGGACGCGGCACATTCTTCCATCGCCATGCCGTGCTGCACGACCAGAACCGCGTGCAGTTCGATCAGGGCTATCACATCCCTTTGCAGAACATCGCGCCGGATCAGGCGAATTTCATCGTGATCGACTCCATCCTGTCGGAAGAGGCGGTACTGGCCTTCGAATATGGTTATGCCACGGCCGAGCCGGACACGCTGACCATCTGGGAGGCGCAGTTCGGCGACTTTGCCAACGGGGCGCAGGTGGTCATCGACCAGTTCATCACTTCCGGCGAAGCCAAGTGGGGCAGGCTGTGCGGCCTCACCATGCTGTTGCCGCACGGTTATGAAGGCCAGGGGCCGGAGCACTCGTCCGGCCGCATCGAGCGCTATTTGCAGCTATGCGCCGACTACAACATCCAGGTGTGCATCCCGTCCAATTCGGCGCAGATATTTCATTTGCTGCGCCGCCAGATGCTGCGTCCGACGCGCAAGCCGCTGATCGTGTTTACGCCGAAGAGCCTGTTGCGCAGCAAGGATGCCGCCTCGCCGCTGGACGATCTCGCGCAAGGCAGCTTCCGGCCGGTCATCGCCGAAGTCGATGCGCTGGAGGCGAACAAGGTGCGCCGCATCATCGCCTGCAGCGGCAAGGTTTATTACGACTTGCTCAAGGCGCGGCGCGAACGCGGCATTGCGGACATGGCCATCATCCGGCTGGAGCAGCTCTACCCCTTCCCGCACGACGGCTTCGCGGCGCAGATCGCCGCCTATCCGAACGCCAGCGAAGTGGTGTGGTGCCAGGAAGAGCCGGGCAACCAGGGCGCATGGCACCGCATCCAGCATTACCTGCTGCGCCACATGCGGCCGAACATGAAGCTCGGCTATGCGCTGCGCCCATCGTCGGCCTCGCCCGCCGCGGGTTATCTCGCCGTGCACAACGAACAACAGAAAGCGGTGATCGATGCCGCCTTCCGCCCCGATCTCGATGTCAAGAACATACCAGGAGCACGCCATGAGTCTCATTGAAGTCAAAGTCCCGCAGCTTTCCGAATCGGTGTCCGAGGCCACGCTGTTGACCTGGAACAAGAAAGTGGGCGAGGCGGTGCAGGAGGGCGAAAACCTGATCGACATCGAAACCGACAAGGTGGTGCTGGAATTGCCGGCGATCAAGAGCGGTGTGCTGGCCAAGATCATCAAGGCGGATGGCGCAAAAGTGGCCAGCGGTGAGGTCATCGCGCAGATCGATACCGAGGCCATGGCGCAAGCGGCAACTACGGTAACTCCGGCAGTTGCCAAAGTGGCAGCGCCAGCGGCTGCCGTTTCGCCTTCGGCGCGCAAACTGGCGCATGCACACGATGTGGATGCCGCCAGTCTGCAAGGTAGCGGCCGCCACGGTCTCGTGACCAAAGAAGATGTCCTGAGCGCGGTGCAACAACCGGCGGCGGCCGTAGCACCAGTCGCGGTGCCGTCCGGCGATCGTCCCGAACAGCGCGTGCCGATGACTCGCATTCGCCAGCGTATTGCCGAACGGCTGCTGCAATCGCAACAGAACGCCGCCATTCTCACCACCTTTAACGAGGTGAACATGCAGCCGGTGATGGAGCTGCGCAGCAGATACAAGGATGCGTTCGAGAAGAAGCACGGCGTAAAGCTCGGTTTCTCTTCGTTCTTCGTCAAGGCGGCGGTATTGGCCCTGCAGAAGTTCCCCATCGTCAACGCTTCGGTGGACGGCGCGGACATCATTTATCACGGCTATTTTGACATCGGCGTGGCCATCGGCAGCGAGCGCGGTCTGGTGGTCCCTATCCTGCGCGATGCGGATCAGCTCTCCCTCGCGGATATCGAGAAACGCATCGCCGATTTCGCCACGCGCGCCAAGGACGGCAAGCTGACCATGGAAGAACTGAGCGGCGGCACTTTTTCCATCACCAACGGCGGGGTATTCGGCTCCATGCTGTCGACCCCCATCATCAACCCGCCGCAGAGCGCGATTCTCGGCATCCACGCCACCAAGGACAGGCCGGTAGCCGAAAACGGCCAGGTCGTCATCCGGCCGATGAACTATCTGGCACTCTCTTACGATCATCGCATCATCGACGGGCGCGAAGCAGTGCTGTTCCTCGCAACCATCAAGGAGGCGCTGGAGTATCCAGGGCGGGTGTTGCTCGATCTTTAGGATCGAGGCTTCATGCCAGGCATTTAGCCTGGCGTGACGCCTTCTGCGCTTCAGCGGATGTAGAATTTCCCTATCAGGCAACGGACGGGTGACGAAATGAAGCGCAGTCCAAGCAGAGGCAGGATCAGTCTGATGCTGGCCGTTGTCGCGGCGGCGGCGCTGCTGTATGTCGCTTGGCTGTCCTTCACGCGCGTTGAAAAACGGCCCAATATCAAGATCGGCGTGCTGCATTCCCTGAGTGGCACCATGGCGGCGAGCGAGACGCCGCTGGTGGATGCGGTGCGGCTGGCGGTCGAAGAGGCCAACCAGTCCGGTGGGGTAAACGGTGCGCAGATCGAGATGATCGTCACGGACTGCCGCTCGGATGCAGACTATTGCGCGCAGCAGGCCGAGAAGCTGATCACCCGCGACGGCGTGCATGCGCTGTTCGGTTGCTGGACCTCCGCTTGCCGCAAGGCTGTCAAAGCGGTGGTGGAGAAGCATCATCACCTGTTGTTCTATCCGGTGCAGTACGAAGGAATGGAGCAATCGCCGGACATTATCTACACCGGGGCGGCGCCCAATCAGCAGATTATCCCGATGGTGGCCTGGGCGTTGCAGCATCGCGGCAAACGCGTTTTCATGATCGGTTCGGATTACGTGTTTCCGCGCACTGCAAACCAGATCGTCAAAAGTTTCCTGCGTGCCCAAGGCGGGATAACCGTGGCGGAACGCTATGTGCCCCTGGGCGGGCGCAACATGGATGAGATCGCCCGCGAGATTGCGATGCAGCATCCGGCCTTCGTGTTGAACACGCTGAACGGCGACAGCAATCTGTATTTCTTCCGCGCGCTGCGCAAAGCCGGTGTCCGTGCTGCGGACATTCCGGTGTTCTCCACCAGTATTGCCGAGGCCGAACTGGCCGCGATCGGGCCCGAGCTGATGGCCGGGCACTATGCGGCGTGGAATTATTTCCAGAGCGTGCAGGGTGATGAGAATCGCGCATTCATCGCGCGCTTCCGCGGCCGCTTCGGGCAGCAGCGCGTGCTGGACGACCCGATGGAAGCTGCATATATCGGCGTGCGTCTGTGGGTGAATGCCCTGCGCAGAGCGCAGACGCTAGACATGACGACGGTGAAGACCGTTCTGGCGCAACAAACGCTGGATGCGCCGGAAGGAATCGTGGCGGTGGATGCCCGCACGCGGCATTTGTGGAAGCAGGTGCGCATCGGCCAAGCCCACGCCGACGGGCAGTTTGAAATTGTCTGGCAATCCGGGCGCAGCATGGCGCCGGTGCCGTTCCCCTTGTTCATCCCACATACCGAACGCAGCGTGTTGGCGGGAGTCGCGCCATGAAGCTATCGACGCGGCTGCTGTTGCTGTTTCTGGCGGTGAGTTTGCTGCCGCTGGCACTGCTCGGTTATTTCACTCTGCAACAGAATGAGGCGATGGCGCGCGCAGAGGCGCTGAGCAAGGTGTCAGACCTTGCAGATAAAAAGGCGATGCAGGTCAAAGACTACCTGGCGGAGCGGGAGCGCGAGGTGCGTACCCTGGCAGGCGGCAAACCGGTGGAGCAAGGCTTGGCGGCCTTGTCCCGCGTGTATGCGAAACACCGTCCGGATTCCGATGAATACCGGCAGATAGCACGGCAACTCGACCGCGATTTGGCAGGCGTCGTCGATGACGGTTCCCTGCTTTACGACGTCTTTCTGATTACTCCGCAGGGGGTGATTCTTTATTCCTACAGGCATGGCGCGGACTTCGCCAGCAACCTGCTCACGGGCCCATACCGGGATTCGCCGTTGGCCGATGTGTTTCGCGAGGCGCGCATGACGCTGGGAAGCAGCGTGTCCACCTTCGAGATTTACGCGCCTTCCAACCAGCCCGCGGCATTCATTGCCGCGCCGATTCTGCGCGATGGCATTTTCGTCGGCGAGGTCGCCGTGCAACTGACTATCTCGAAGATATACGAAGTGGCCGGCGATCAGCTCGGCTTGGGGCAGAGCGGCGAGACTGTGCTGGCCCGGCGCATCGATCAACAGCACGCCATGTATATGGCGCCGCTCAAGCGCGAGGCCGAGCTGGGGCTGTTGAAGCCGCGAGATTTCGGCAAGGTGCCATTCATTATGCGCCAGGCCTTGTCCGGCACGAGCGGGTGTGGCGTTGCCAACGACTATCGCGGCGTTCAGGTGGCGGCAGCCTGGCGATACCTGCCGGGACTGGATTGGGGCATGGTGGTCAAGATGGATGCGGCCGAGGTGTTCGCGCCGATTGCCCGGCAACGAAAAGTGATGCTCGAGGTGCTGCTTGGATTGCTGCTGTTTACCGGGTTCATTGCATCCTATTTTGGGCGCCAGATCAGCACAAGGATGGATGGGCTGGCACGGGCGGCGAACGAAGTGGCCAAGGGGAACTTGGCCAAGCGCGCGGATGAGTCCGCGCCAGGCGAGCTGGGCATGTTCGCGCACGCATTCAATCGCATGGCCGCGAACCTGCAGAATCTGTACAGCACGCTGGAAAGCCGCGTCGAGGAACGCACGCGCGAGTTGAATTCCACCAACGCGCAATTACAGCAAGAAATTGTCGAACGCGAGCATACCGAAGCGGCGCTGCGTAACAAACAGGCTGAGTTGCAGCACAAGCAGGAGTTGCTCGACGCGGCGCAGCGGCTGGGACAGTTGGGCAGCTGGGAGCTGAATCTGGTCACCGGCGAATTGCGCTGGTCGGATGAAATCTACCGCATATTCGAGCTTGATCCGGAACGGTTCCAGCCTTCGTATGAGAATTTCTTGAGCGTGATACATCCGCACGACCGGGACAAGGTGAATCAGGCTTATACGCAATCCTTGCAGGATCACCAGCCTTACGATGTAGCGCATCGCTTGCTGTTTGCGGACGGCCGCATCAAGTGGGTGCGCGAATACTGCACCAGCGAATTCGATGAAACAGGCAAGCCCATGCGCTCGGTGGGCGCCGTGCAAGATATTACCGAGCAAATGCTGTTGGAGGAGAGTTTGCGTATTGCCGCCGCAACCTTCGAGACGCACGAGGCTATCCTGGTTACCGATGCACAGGCCAATATCCTGCGCGTCAATAATGCTTTCCAGAAGATCACCGGATTCAGCGCGGAAGAGGTGCTGGGCAAGAATCCGCGCATTCTCAGTTCCGGACGGCAAAGCAAGGAATTCTACGCCGGGATGTGGGAGCAATTGCTCGAGCAGGGCAGCTGGTCCGGCGAAATCTGGGATCGGCGCAAGACCGGTGAAATTTATCCGAAATGGCTGACCATTACGGCAGTCAAGAACGAGAGTGGAAGCGTCTCCGAGTATGTCGCCATTTTCAGCGACATCACCGCGCGCAAACAAGCTGAGGAAGAGATCCGCAATCTGGCTTTCTACGACGCGCTCACCGGACTTCCGAACCGGCGGTTACTGCTGGACCGTTGCCAGCTGGCGCTATCGTTGTCGGCGCGCAGCCATCATTGCGGCGCACTATTGTTCCTCGACATGGACAAGTTCAAAACGCTGAATGACACGTTGGGTCACGATTACGGCGACCTGATGCTGATCGAGGTCGGGCGGCGCATTCAGGAGTGCGTGCGCGACATCGATACCGTGGCGCGCCTGGGCGGGGACGAGTTCGTGGTGCTGCTCGAGGAAATTGGCGTGAACATGCAGGATGCCTCGCAGAAAGTTGCACTGGTTGCGGAAAAGATACGCGTTGCGCTGGCCGAGCCGTATATGATCAAGGAGCATGAATTCCATAGCTCGCCCAGCATCGGGGTCAGCATCTATTACGGCAATGCGCAGTCGGTCGACATTCTGATGAAACAGGCGGATATGGCGATGTATCAGGCCAAGGATTCCGGGCGCAATGCGGTGCGCTTCTTTGATCCGCTGATGCAGCAGGCGGTAGAGGCGCGCTCGCATCTGGAGAAGGATCTGCGCCGCGCACTGCCCGGCGGGCAACTGCAGTTGCATTACCAGGTGCAGGTCGATGGCGACCGTCGTCCGGTCGGGGCAGAGGCGCTGATTCGCTGGACACACCCCCGGCGCGGTATGGTGTTGCCCGGGCAGTTCATTCCCGTTGCAGAAGAGAGTTCGCTGATTTTCGATATCGGGCATTGGGTAATCGATTCCGCCTGCCGGCAACTCGCCGTATGGGGCAAGGATGAGCAGATGCGCGACCTGCTGCTGGCGGTCAACGTCAGCGCGCAGCAGTTCAGGTTGCATGATTTTGTGGAGCGGCTGCAGGATACAATTGCCAGACATGGGATCGACGCCGGGCGCCTGAAACTGGAACTGACCGAAAGTGTCGTGCTGGAAGACGTCGCCGATGTCGTGGCCAAGATGCGTGCCGTAGAAGCGCTGGGCGTGAAGCTGTCGCTGGATGATTTTGGCACCGGCTATTCGTCGCTGGCCTATCTGAAGCAGCTGCCGCTTAACCAGATCAAGATAGACCAGAGTTTTGTGCGACACATCACCACCGATCCCAACGATGCGGTAATGGTGAAAACCATCATTGCCATGGCACAGAACTTCCGCCTGCATGTAATTGCGGAAGGAGTGGAAACCGAGGCGCAACAGGCCTTCCTCAAACAGAACGGGTGCATGGCCTACCAGGGCTATTTGTTTGGCAGGCCAATGCCGGTGGCGGAGTTCGAGGCGTTGGTGCGAAATTTGAGCCGATAGGAGACGATATTGAAAGCGCGATTTTTGTCATACCGGATAGATCAACAGAATGGGCAATCCGGCGGGCGGTTTGTAGAGGTGTCACTGGATGATCTCGATTCCGGCGAGGTGGTCATCCATGCCCATTATTCCAGTGTGAATTACAAGGACGCACTGGCGGCGACCGGGGCGGGCAAGGTCATTCGCCGGTTTCCCTGCGTGGGCGGCATCGATGTCTCCGGTGTGGTGGCGAGCTCTACCGATGCGCGCTTCAAGGCTGGCGACGCTGTGCTGGTGACCGGCTACGACATGGGCGTGGCGCACGACGGCGGCTTTGCCGAGTATGTGCGCGTTCCCGCCGATTGGGTGGTGCCCTTGCCGCCCAATTTGACCTTGTTTGAAGCGATGGCGTTGGGAACGGCCGGCTTTACCGCAGCCCTGGCCATCCATCGCCTGGAACAGAACGAACTTGCTCCAGGAAACGGCAAGGTGATAGTCACCGGGGCGACCGGTGGCGTCGGCAGCCTCGCCATCCAGATGTTGTCGCAACTGGGCTATCACGTGGTGGCACTGACCGGAAAAAGCGGCGAACATGAATACCTGAAATCGCAGGGCGCGAGCGAGATATTGCCGCGCGGCGAGATCGATCTGAACAGTCAGCGGCCATTGGAGAAGGCGTTATGGGCCGGAGCGCTGGATGCAGTGGGCGGGGATACGCTGGCGTGGCTGGTTCGCACCATGCAACAGGACGGCGCCATCGCCAGCTTCGGCAACGCCGGCGGTGTCGAGCTGCACACCACCGTGTTCCCTTTCATTTTGCGCGGTGTGAAATTGCTGGGCGTGGATTCGGCCGCGACCGCGATGCCCTTGCGCCAACAGATATGGCAGCGTCTGGCGGGAGAATTGAAGCCGCGCCAGCTGGCACAACTCGCACACACGGTTCCGTTTGCAGAGTTGTCGGAGGTGTTCCCGAGGATGCTGCATGGCGAGGTACGCGGCCGCACGGTCGTACAAATTGCTGGCAGTTGAAAACCACTCGGTTATAATGCGCGCCCCTTGGGGCATTCATGGCCCCATATGCGAAAGTGGCGGAATTGGTAGACGCACTGGATTTAGGTTCCAGCGCCGCAAGGCGTGAGAGTTCGAGTCTCTCCTTTCGCACCAATGAGTTACGTTACTTTTTAGTAATCCTGCATAATCCAATATAACCCGTTTTTGTCATACTTTTTGTCATAATTTGTCATGACAAAAATGGGTTGGATTATCAAAACTTATCTTCACCACCTCTTCAAAGTTCAATATTTTTCCTTGACATTGAAAAATATTTGTGAACGGATATTGACTCGCAAAAAAAGGTGCGTATAATTTTTTCTAATTCGTGATTTTTCTACCCGCAGGCTTCACGGGATGGCGGGGTGAAACCGAAGTTTCTCAGCCAACTCGACTGCCCACTTAGACCATCTGTGTCAGCGCGGCAGCGGAATTCGAGTAAAGATGTGAGGATGTCTTGCTGCGGCGACTGGGCAAGAATACGGAACCTCCACCTATGCGCAATGCGCAGAAGGGGGTTTTACCGTGTCATCCGCATCCGAACAAACGACGCTTCAACTTCTCAAGCAAGACTTTCCGAAACAATCTCGCATAAGCATCACTGATCTTGCCTGCGTGCTGGGCTTGAAACACGCCCAGTCAATACGCAATTCGATCAGCAATGGTCAATTCAAGGTCAAGACTTACCTTGATGGCAGCAAACGCTGGTGCGACCTGCGCGATCTTGCTGCACACCTCGATGAACAACGCGGGAAACGGAAAGTAGGACGCCCGTCAAAGGCTGAATTACTGGCACGGGCAGCAGCACAGGCAAAATAAAGAGACCGACTCTCGCGAAGTCGGTCTCCAGTGCAGCTTTACTCGTGTCTGCATTATATTCCGCGCAACGCGCTGGTCAAGGTCTCTTATTCTAAAAAGGAATAAGAGTTATGAGCGATAACATCGAAAACGCAGTAGCAATAAAAGAGGCAGCGCCATCTAAGGCGAAGCCGACGCGCAAGGATCTGAACAAGATCTTCGACAGTATTTTTTCCGTTGCCGGGAAAAAAGTTGTCATCAACGCATCGAAAGGCAAGCAAGATGTGGTCATCACCGAATGCATCCGCCTGCTGGCTGAGACCGGACTGGTGTTCGACCGTGGTGGTCTAGTCGGTATCGACGCCGAAGACTCAATTCATCCATTCACAAGCGCCACCGTGCGGATCGCGGTCTCGAAGCTCGCCCACTTCATAGAGGACAAGCACGCTGATGGCAGGACCTTCCAAGTAGCTGCTGACATTCCGGCATACGTCGGTCACATCGCTCAATTGAGCAGGTGGGATGATGTACCTGTCGTCGATTCGATCACTGATCATCCAGTAATCACGCCAGACAATCGACTGGTTAGCGCTGGCTTTGATTCGGAGACAAAGATCTTCGGTCGCTTCGACGAGACTGATTTTCACATCCCCGAGTCACCGACAATGGAGGAGGCTCATGCTGCCATCACTGAGATGACGCGGTTGCTGCAAACCTTTGAATTCGACGATCAGCACGATTTTGCTGCAGCGCTCACTGGATTTCTCACCGCCGTATCCCGTCCGGTGTTGCCGACCGCGCCCCTGGTCCTGTTGGATGCGCCAGATTCTGGGGCAGGCAAAGGATACCTCGGCGGGCTGATGGCTCGCATCGCGTTTCGAAAAACCCCGAACAGCAAGCAGCTACCGGACGATCCAGATGAAATTCACAAGGCAATCGTGAGTGCGCTCATGAGTGCGCAGCCGGTCATCTTTTTCGACGAACTGGCGACCAATGAACTCGACTGCCCCGCGATCCGCACGCTGGCGAGTGCCGAAGTGTATTCGGCTCGCTTGCTCGGCGTGATGCGCGAAGTCAACTTGAGCACGCGCGCGCTCGTCCTTTGTACCGGCAATAACATTTCACCAACGGCCGACACGTCGCGGCGGATCTTGCACATCCGACTGAACCCAGCTTGCGAAACACCTTCTGCGCGCGTCTTCAAGTTCGACGCCGCAGCCGAGATGTTCAAACACCGGAATCATTTCGTGAGCCTGCTGCTCACGATACAGCGCGCCTACCTCCTGGCGCACGCTCGCGGCGAGGTCAAGCAGCCAGAGCAGGCGATTGGCGGATTCAAGGACTGGGATCTGATGTGCCGCCGCCCGATTTTCGAATTGCTTGGCATAGATCCCTGCCAACGAATGCTGGACAGCATGCGCAATAACCCGCGCAAGACTGACTTACTGGCGGTGATGGTGGCATGGAAAGAGGAGTTTGGCTTCAACCTGAAGATGTCGGCAGGTGGCGCGCTGCGCGAGATCAAGTTCGCCGGAGTTGCGGGAGAGGTCGTCAACCGCCGCCCGAACACGCCTCTATCTGCGAAATCCTTCGGCTTCTGGCTGAACAAGCACAAGGATCAGGTCGTCGAAGGCATGCTGTTCGCGGTCGCCGGCACGACTCATGGGTCGGTGCAGTGGGTGTTGTTACAAAATAGCCGGGCAGGGTGACATGGTGACGTTGGGTGACGTTTTAAGACCATTAGATTTTTTTTGCTCTAGGCGCGTTCCAAGGTTGAATTACGTCACCCAACGTCACCATGTCACCCTTTTCTCACCTCATGCTACTGCTGCCTCCTGTTTTTTATTTGATTTATTTCTATAGATTTATCTTTCATAAAGAAAACATATAGATAAAAAGAAAAGACTAAAAGGATTGAAAACCAAAACCTTAAATGCCGCGACCGCGCGACCGCGCGGAAAAGCAAAACCAAAACCTTTTTGGAGATGATCATGACACCGAGAGAAATGAAGTCAGCAGCAATTGAGCAGCAGCTGAGCGCATTGCGTTGCGACCGCTTCCGGATAACGCTGATGCCGCGTGTTGCCGGTCTGGGCGCTCGCAACTTCGGCAACCTCTCATCGGCGAAGCGCGCAGAGAAGGGCATCCAGGAGAAGTTCTGGTCGATCTCTGGCGTGATCAGCCAGATCGACAAGCTGCAGATTGAGAACATGAAGGGATGCGACGTTTACATCACGCCGATCTCGGACGATCTGCATCACCTCCTGATCGACGACGCCACGCCGGAGAGCTTGACCGCTCTGGTCGCGGCAGGCTACAAGCCGGCGCTGGTGCAACGGTCGAGCGCGAACAACCTGCAAGCCATCTTGATGGTTGACAAGACCGCCTCTGCCGGCGAACAGTCGATTGCGAATTCATTTTTCGTGGATCTCAACCGCAGATTCGGCGACCGGAACATCACTGGCGTGGTGCATCCGTTCCGTCTGGCCGGATTCGCCAACAAAAAAGCAGGCAAGGACAACTTCTTTTGCAGAATCGTCGAGGCTTCAGGCAAGCTATGCGGTCGCGCCAACGACGAATTGAGGCTCTGTCGCGCCAAAATGGATGCGACATCTGCAGTCGATCAAAAGCCAGCTGAGCGCGTTTTGACAGCACAGGCACTCACAGAGCCTATCGAGTTCGATTCGTCGAATCTGGAGGCCTTGGCGGCGTTTGAAATGCACTGGCAGAATGAATCGAGGCGCATCATCGAGCGCGGTCTACCAGTTGATAACAGCAAGATCGACTTCAGGGTTGCAAAAAATTTGAGAGCAATGGGATTCAGTGATGGCGAGATCGTCGCCGCGATAATCGCTGGATCGCCCGAATTGATCGCACGCCACCGCGATACAGCTTATTACGCCTGCGGCGTCGTATCTCGGTCGAGATAGGTTTTGGTTTTGCTTTTCCGCGCGGACGCGCGGACGCGGCATTTATGGTTTTGAGGAAATTTCCGCCGGTGTCAGATCAGATCGCGACTACTACATATGAAGCGCTATAGCTTCTGCCTACCCCAGCCGCCCAGCCTCAGATTCTTCCCGCACCAGGCGGTTGACTTCCGCCAGCTCGGCGCCTTGAGCCTGGCGGTCATATTCAACATCAGCATTTTGCGCAGCTCGCGCAGCAATGACATCTACATTGGCTGGGTCAAGCCGCCTGAGTTCATCAATCAGAGTCTGTCGCTCAATCTTGTTTGCAATGATGCTCGCCTTCAACCGGACGCCATACGGAATCCAGCGATTGTGGATCTCGTTTTCCAATACCGCTTTTTCCCGGCGCTCTTTCTGCAGTGCTGCCGTTACCATCAGGGCGGCTTCACGCGCACCACCGGCATGGATTTCGGCAATTTCGGCGCGCGTACGCGCCGCGTCTGCGGCCATTTCCCCCTCGCGGCGTCCCATCTCCTGGCCGGCGCCGATGCCCGCTGCAATCGATACTGGATCAATGTTGCTCATGCCCACCTCGCTTTGAATTTATGTTTGAATTACTAGCCCAACCTTCCCGCTTCCGATTCTTCCCGCACCAGGCGGTTGACTTCCGCCAGCTCGGCACCTTTGGTCTGGTGGTCATATTCAGCAAGCCGCGCCTGATCTGCGTGCTGAATAATGGCATCCGCATTGGCGGGATTCGCCTTCTTGAGTTCTTCAATCAGGATTTCGCGCTCCACCTTGCGGGCGATGATACTGGCCTTCAACCGGATGCCATACGGAATCCAGCGATTGTGGATCTCGTTTTCCAGTGCTTCGTTGCGGTTGCGCTCCTGCACCAGGGCAATGCCCACCGCCACCGCATTGGCGCCAGCTACTCGCGCCTGCTCCCCCGCACTGCGCGCATGGATTTCGGCAATGTCGGCGCGCGTGCGCGCGGCATCGGTAGCAATGCCGGCCTCGCGGCGCCCAATTTCCTGGCCGGCGCCGATGCCCGCCGCAATCGAAACCGGATCTAAATTATTGCCCATGCCTGCCCCTTAAAATTTATGCTCGATGTCAGTTGATCAATCAGCCCCGCCGCCAGCCATGCCATTCCCATTCCCAGTCGCCCCATTTCGCATGGCCTTCTGATTACCCTGCAAGGCCTCCAGCAATGCGTTTTGCTGAATCTGCGCGACGGCGGAATTATTCTCGGAATTTCGCTCGGCCGCCGCCTGCTTCCTCTTATCCTTCTGCGCCTGTGCCGCCTGCTTGGCTTCAGCCACCCCACCGGAAGCAGCTCCGCGCATCGCAAACGCGTTCTTGGCGGAACCGCCCACTTCGTCGGCCGCCTGCGAACCCACCTGGTTCACCATGTTGCCGCCCGCCCAGCCCAGCACCTGGTCCGGCACGAAGACCGGATGGTCATGAGGGCATTAATATAACCCAAAAGAGGGCGCAAAGAAAAACGGCCAGGGATCTCCCTGGCCGCATCCTCTCCTCCTGGCAAATTTAGAACGTATAAGCCACGCCGACCGTGCCGGCCACCGCATTAGCGCCGGCCACGCCGCCCAGTCCGCTCGCGAATTTACCGATCGTGCCCCAGTCAGCGCGGATCGCCATTGCCGGCATTACTTGATAGCGAACGCCGATCAGGATTTCACGGCTGACCGCGCTACTGCCGTAGCCGGAAAAACCTACAACGACCGGATTGCTGAGGCCCGCGCGGACCGATGCCGACAGCCCAGATGCCAGGTCGCGACTGTATTCGACATCAATCGACGTGTCCTCGTAGCCTAGGCTGCGTGTATAGCCTAGGCTATCCACGTAGTCACCAGGCGATCCCAGGCGATACACCGACACGACCACACCGAGGCGATCCGCCTCAGCTTCACGCACCGTGAAATCGGCGTATGCGCGCTGTGCGCTAACTGTTTTGCCGGCGATTGTGGCACGGCCGGTGTCGACGCCAATATCGACTGTGCCAGCGCGAGCACTCGATGTGAAAAGGGCGCAAGCACCCAGCAAACCGGCGAGGAGGAGGGAGGGGTCGAAAAAACTAGTTTGAGCCTTCATCTTGTATCTCCTTTTAAAGTTAAAAAAAACCACATCCATTTATGTCAAGGTTTTTTTTCCTACGCCAAAAACACAAAAGGCACCGTGAGGTGCCTTTTTTGCTGGGTAACTGTCTTCGGTTTGTGTCGCATTGGAAAAAATGAGCCTTATGCTTAGTGGTAGATTCATACTACACGCGGCGTGCAGAAGAGGCAAGCTTTTTTTGCTTCTAAAAAATCTGCGCGAGAACTTCTCGCATGCAACTCCAGAATCCGCAGTCATCGGGTTTCTTTTCGATTCGCGCAATCCCTTTATTAACGGCTTCATGCAGACGAATTCTTTCAACAGTCTCAATCAGCGCCAGGGGGCACGTTCTTTCACCATTCCAGCATCGAAAATTTGCTCTTGACTCCGCAGCAAGATCTTCGCACTCTACCCGGACGATGATGCCCGTGATGCGCACCTTGCAGCGCCGCAGCGATGCATCATGCAGCCATGACCAGATCTGTATGTAGTTTTCCGATTCGGGATGGACATGAATCATCCGGGTGTAGGCATCGCGCGGCCAGATGTTGCTCATGTCCGCGCAGAGACCACCTTCGACAGTCTCCACCAGGTCGACCTTCACATCCTGGCATGGAGAGTCAGACACGACAAAATGCTCGCGTGCGCCCGCATAGGCTTGCGAAGTTGAGCCGGCATGGATGACATGGCAATCAATCGAGAAGTTGGCGAAGTTCTTCTTCTCGCCATACCAGCCGCCGAGACGCCACTCCCGAGGGTCTGGCGTCTTCTGCAGCGGTTGATCAAGGATTTCGTCGGCGCTGATGATCTTCATGATCACTTCCCTCCCTTATCGATATTTGCTGTGCCTTTGCAGACAGGGAAGGTCGAGCAGCCCAAGAACTCCCCCTTGCTGCCATTGCGCTTCACCATCGGCGAACCGCACTTCGGGCATTTCGAGCCTTTCACAGTCTCTTTCGGCTTGAATTCGCGTGCTGGAGCGTTACCTTGCGCCATGAGGGGAGCATCGCCAGAGCCGAAGACGGCGATTTGCTTCGTTACATTCGCAACCACGCCAGACAGGAACTGAGCTTGCGAAAGCTTGCCGGATGCAATGTCGTCAAGCTGCTGCTCAAACAAGCCGGTAGTGCCGACATTGATCACGTCAGAATTACCAAGGGCCGCAATCAGCGCACGACCGGCTTCAGTGCTGATCAGGTTCTTGCCCTTCTTCTCGATGAACTTGCGGCGCAACAGTGTTTCGATGATGCCTGCGCGCGTTGCTTCCGTTCCGATGCCTGCCGTTTCTTTCAGCACCTTCTTGATCGCTTCATCATCGACGAACTTGTGAACGTTCGTCATGTCAGCAATCAGCGTGCCGTCCGTATAACGCTTGGGCGCATTCGTTTTCTTTGCCAACACCTTCGCCTCAGAGCAGGTCGCCGAATCGCCTACAGCGAGTTTTGGCAGGCTTTGGGCAGGTTCCTTATCCTCATCTTCGTCGTCGCTTTCGCCGGTGAAGACAACCTTCCACCCTTCGTCGGTCGTGGTACGACCGGATGCCGCAAAGGTCTCACCCAGCACCTCGATTGCGATGTTGATCTGCTGGTATTTGTGATCGCCGAAAAACTGCGACACATACGCCTTCACAATCAAGTCATAGATCTTGCGCTCGGCATCATTCAAGCCAGATGCAGTCTTGCCATTCGGAATGATGGCGTGGTGAGCAGTGATTTTCTTGTCGCAGAATGCGCCAGACTTGATCGAAGCATTCGCCGTTGCCGGTGCGCCGATGCCGCGCAAAATGCGATCAGCCTCAGCGTGCATCGACTCCGGCAGATACCGGCAATCTGTGCGTGGGTAAGTTGTGACCTTGTGGGTCTCATATAGCGCTTGCGCGATGTCCAGCGTTTCCTGCGCGCTGAAGCCGAACTTCGAGGACGCCTTCTGTTGAAGCGCGGACAGAGAGAAGGGCAAGGGCGCGGCTTGCGAGCAAGGCTTCGATTCGTAATTCGCGACCGTGCCGGTCTGGCCTTGTACTTTCGCGGCTACCGCATCAGCAACAGCACGATCAAGCAGCCGACCTTCCTCGTCAGTTTTAACAGCTTCTGAAGGCTTCCAGAGCGCGGCAAAAGGGAAAGCGCCTTGCACCTGATAGAAGTCACGCGGCTTGAAGGCTTCGATTTCCAGATCGCGACGAGCGATCATTGCGAGCGTGGGAGTCTGGACACGGCCAACGGACAGCACACCATGGTTGAATTTGCGACCGTGTATCGTCCATCCGCGCGTAAGGTTCATGCCGACCAGCCAATCAGCGCGAGCGCGCGATTCGGCAGCGACGGACAGGTTGCGATACTCGTCACCATCCCTCATGTTGTTCATCGCCTTCTTGATCGAATCATCGTCCAGCGCAGCGAGCCACAAGCGTTTGACTGGAGCTTTGTTTTTGAAGTGCGCCAGAACTTCATCAATCAGCAATTGACCCTCACGATCAGGATCGCCGCAGTGGACAACGGAGGTCGCCTTCTTCAGCAGCTCGCCGATGACTTTGACTTGCGCCTTGGTTTCAGCCTTCGCCTTCAGCTTCCATTCGGCGGGAACAATAGGCAAGTCTGCCATGTTCCACTTCTTAAACTTGTCATCATAATCATCCGGCTCTGCTTGCTCGAACAGGTGACCAACGCACCACGTCACCGCTACATCATTGCCGGTAATACAGCCTTCCTCGCGGCTAGTTGCACCAAAGTGTGCGGCGATGGTTTTTGCAACAGACGGCTTTTCAGCAATGCATACGAGCTTCATGGCGATCTCCTAGTGAATAAAAAAGGGCACGGTTTCCCATGCCCTTATTACTACATGCCGCCTAAAGTTATGCAAGCATATTATTGGCCTATATTTCTAATTGCTCATCCTTTTTTACCGATGCCCAGGTGATCCGAGATCTGGCGCAGCTGGTCCTGTATGCTGACGTTGACCTGAGCGTCGCCGCCCGCAGATTCGCCTTCTTTTGCACCCTTATTGAGCTGCGCCAGATCCTGCCGAGCCATAAACGCCTGCTTGGCCTGCTTGCCGGTGCCACTGGGTTTTCCTGCCATTGCGACCATGGTGATCTCCTCCTTTATTTGATTGGAAATTGCGAACTGGACGAGCCGGACGCTTCTGTTTCTTTTGCTTCGCGGATGCGCTCGATTTCTGCCTTGATCGCTTCCTGCTCGGCACGATGCTCTGCCGCGACCTGATCCGCATAACTGCGCAAGTCGAACATACTGTGATCTAGTGGGGAATGCTGCCGCAGGAAGCGCAGGATCTTGTAATCGCCATGAAATTCTTTAATAAGCTTCAGGTCGATCTCATCATCGATCTCCCACAACTCCAGCAGCAACAAACCGGCCTCCATCATCTCGTGATCGAGATCTGGACGACCCCGGTAATAATCGACAAAACGTTTCAGATTCGGCAGGCGCGATTCAGCCTGAATTGCCAGGCTGATCGCAAGCTCGTCTCGCTTGCCGAACTCGCGAAGCGACCACGCCTCATCTTCCATTCCATTACGCTCAGCGTGCAGCTGGCGGATCTTGATACCTTCAGACGTCATGATTCACCCTTCCATAATAAATAAAGGCGCGACGGCATCGCCCTGTTGACCAAATAGCACATCGCTAAAAAATACAAGCATCGCCAAGCTGATCTTCGGCATGCTGGTTGCCCAGCAGGCCTGTATTTGTTCCAAATCCGCAGCCTCACCCGCAGCATCACCGATCACGAGGCGTTTCTTCATTACCTCTTCGAAATCACCGGGATGCGAAACAGATTTAAGCAATTGCAGCGCCGCATAGAATTCCCCGTCATCGCGCAGCCTTTCGATTAATCTTTTCAAGTCGTCGTGGTACTTGGTCATGGCGAGTCTCTTGCTCCTGCGCCGCTCATTCGCCTCATACCGTTTGTAAAACGCTTTTGCGAGGTCGGACATCATGATGAAGCCTGCGGTGTGGGTAGCGTGATGGTAGCGACCGGATCATGGCGTGCCACCTCAATATCGGCACGCGACAGGGCGGGCTTGCCGTGCTGGATTTTTTCGCGCAGCCGCCAAACGGTTTCGCGCAATGCCTTAACCGTCTCGCAATCCGACAGCGACAGGTCGCTAGACAACGTAGCGATCTGTTGTTCGCGCTGCCCTTCCGACAGCGTCTGGTCAAAGATGATGTCGATTGCAGCGAGTAGTTTTGTGGGTATTCTCATTTCGATTCTCCCTCTTTAAATGTCAAGGTTTGTTTTCCTACGCCAAAAACACAAAAGGCACCGTGAGGTGCCCTTGTTGTGAGTTGATTTGACGGCTTGTTCATTTGAGCAATCCGAAGTGGGAGACAAAGATTAAAGTGAACAACGTGCCGACTGCGAAAGAGACGAGCCAGCCGACGACCGGCAGATCCCACATCGAGAACGGCTTCTGAATATCTTGCAGCATATTAAGATCGTTGCGCTTCTTCAGCTCGTTGAATGCAGCTGTAGCGCCAGCCTGAATTGCTTTTGAGATTCGCTCTTCGAGATTGGCGAGCTTGGACTTCTCCAGATCGCGGATCGTGTCATGAAGTCGTCCGATGTCACCGAGCAATTCGGTGAGGAGGGCTTCTTGCGTAGTCATTGGTTTTTTATCCGACATCTCTTATTCCCTTTCGTTGAGGGCGGGGTTGCCCCCGCCCATCCGCTTAGGCGAACAACGCCTCGAAAGCCTGATCGAAATTCTCCTGTACCGACTCAGCCAGACGACGTTGCGAGATCTTGCGTGAGATGGCGAGCTTTTCATCGGAGGTGGCGGATTTCAACTGCTCTTTCAATTCAGCCACATCGACAGCCATCACCTCGTTGAGTGTTGCGCCTTGCAGTTTGGCGAACAGCTCGGAGGCGTAGATAACCGCATTCGAGTTGAACGTGAACGACTGGGCGTCATCGTGATAGCCGATGACCGACGGGAAGACTTGCGACACCGTCTCCTCCTGGTCGAGCTGATTGAATATGACCACGATCTTTTCGCGTGGCACGCCGATTTCGGACAGCGCCATGATCGTGGCGATGGTATCCTTAATCTGCTTGTTTTTGCCGACGGTGGGGATCACGAAATAGTCAAAATCTTCGTGCGCGCCTTTATAGGACTTCATGCGCGAGATGAAATCTTCAACATTGGACGCGCCGACATCTACCACGACGCTATCCATCAATGGCAAGG
>Ga0316624_10000172_pt1 | contig 20187 bp, 21 predicted proteins | sample OWC_Aug_N3_C1_D5_FD_207657 | JGI IMG/M metagenome (GOLD analysis project Ga0316624, IMG submission 207657) | Wetland soil microbial communities from Old Woman Creek delta, Ohio, United States - OWC_Aug_N3_C1_D5_A | ecosystem: Environmental > Terrestrial > Soil > Wetlands | place: USA: Ohio... | reverse complement strand
CGCGCAAGGCCTGGGTCCCGAGGGTGTTTCAATTAGGGTCCGAGGTAACCCGGTCCGCGTATCGAACACCGCAGGCGACGCGAGGGTCACTCTACACCAAGCAGGGGTGACGTGCTCGCAGGGGAAGCACGACTCTTTTCACAGTTCGAGCTGCTGGCCCTTTTCCAGAGCGCTCTCGACGCGCTCGCGCAGCGCCCGCACCCGGTGGCCGACGCCACTGTCGAGCTTGCTCTCGCGGTCGCGGCCCTTGAGGAACTCGTGCGCGAGGTTCAGCGCGGCCATCACGGCGATGCGGTCGTGGCCCACGACCTTGCCACTGTCGCGGATCTCGCGCATGCGGCCGTTCAAGAACTCGGCGGCATCCAGCAGGGCGGAGCGTTCTTCGTAAGGGCAGGCGACCACGTACTCTTTTTCCATGATCCGCACGCTCACGCGCGCCGGCTCCGCTTGGCTCATGTACCGTGCTCCAGGGTCTTCAGGCGGCCGATCATCGCTTCCACCCGCGTGCGCACCTGCTCGTTCTTGTGCATGAGGGTGGCGCGCTCGCCGGCCAGGGACTCGTGCCGCGCACGCAGGGCGCGGTTCTCGTCCTTGAGGTGCTCGAGGACCGCGACCAGCTCGTCGATCCGCTTGGTGAGGCGCGTGAGTTCCAGATCGAGTTGTGTTTTTGTAGGGTCGCTCATGTTTTGGACTATAGAGCGGCGCTCTTTACCCGGTCAATTATAATGAGCCGCTTAACATGATTCAGCCCGATTACACCCGCATCCAGCAGCTGCTCGCGCACGAGCACTCGCTCGCGGATGCCGCCGAGGCGCACGGCACGCTCGCCGGCTGCCTGTGCGGCGCATCCGGCTATCGCTTCGAGGACTGGCTGAAGGAGATCCTCCCCGAGGGGCACGCCTCGGCCACCGCCGTGGGCACCCTGCGCGAGCTCTACGACGGCACGGCCGGCGCCCTCATCCAGCCGGACATGGCATTTGAGCTGCTGCTGCCGGAGGACTCCGCCGCGCTCGAGGAGCGCACTCAGGCGCTGGCACAGTGGTGCCAGGGATTTCTCTACGGCCTGGGCGCCGGCAGCATCCCCGATGCGAGCGCGCTGCCCGGGGAGGTCGGGGAAGTGGTGCGCGACTTCATCGAGATCACCCGCGCCGGCGTGGATGCGGATTTGAGCGAGGAGTCCAACGAGGCTGCTTACGCTGAGCTCGTGGAGTTCGTGCGGGTCGGCGTGCAGCTGCTCTTCGAGGAGCTCGCCACCGCGCGCCATCCCGCCGCCCCCACGGCGGCCCCGCTGCACTAGGCCTGAAGGGCATGCCCAGAGACGAGTTCGCGCGCCGCCGCCGCCAGCTGATGCGCCTCATGGGGCGCGATTCGATCGCGATCCTGCCCGCCGCCCCGGTGCGTCACCGCAACGGCGACGTCGAGTACGCCTACCGCCAGGACAGCGACTTTCACTATCTCACCGGCTTCGGGGAGCCCGAGGCGGTGGCGGTGCTGGTACCCGGGCGCGCGCAGGCCGAGTACATCCTCTTCGTGCGCGAGCGCAACCCGGAGCGCGAGACCTGGGACGGGCGGCGCCCGGGTCCCTCGGGCGCCAAGCGCGACTTCGGCGCGGATGATGCCTTCCCGGTCACCGACATGGACGAGATCCTGCCCGGGCTCCTGGAGAACCGCGCGCGCGTCTTCTACACGATGGGCGCGTACGCGGACTTCGACCAGCGCGTGGTGGGCTGGGTCAACGGGCTGCGCACCCAGGCCCGCAACGGCCGCCACCCGCCGCAGGAATTCGTGGCCCTCGACCACGTGCTGCACGACATGCGTCTGTTCAAGTCGCGCACCGAGCTTGAGCTGATGCGCACCGCGGCGCAGATCAGCGCGCGCGCTCACCAGCGCGCCATGCGCTTCTGCCGCCCCGGGGCGACCGAGTACCAGGTGATGGCGGAGCTGCTGCACGAGTTCCGCCGCCACAACGCCGATACCGCCTACCACCCGATCGTCGGCGGTGGGGCGAACAGCTGCATCCTGCACTACCGCGAGAACGACCAGCCGCTCGCCAGCGGCGACCTGCTGCTCGTCGATGCGGGCTGCGAGTTCGAGTGCTACGCCTCCGACATCACCCGCACCTTCCCGGTGAACGGGCGCTTCACGAGCGAGCAGCGCGCCGTCTACGAGGTGGTGCTGGAGGCCAACCGCGCCGCCATCGCCAAGGTGCGCCCCGGCAACCACTGGAACGAGCCGCACGAGGCGGCGGTGCGCGTCATCACCCACGGCCTCGTCAAGCTCGGGCTGCTCAAGGGCCGGGTGCCCTCGCTCATCAAGTCCGCGGCCTACCGGCGCTACTTCATGCACCGCACCGGGCACTGGCTCGGGCTCGACGTGCACGACGTGGGCGACTACAAGATCGGCGACGAGTGGCGCGTGCTCGAGCCGGGCATGGCGATGACGGTAGAGCCGGGTATCTACCTGCCGGCCGGCGCGCGCGGTGTCCCGAAGCGCTTCCGCAACATCGGCATCCGCATCGAGGACGACGTGGTCGTGACCAAGCAGGGCGCCGAGGTGCTCAGCGCGCGCGCGCCCAAGGATGCGGACCAGATCGAAGCGCTCATGGCGCGCGGCTGAGGGCACGCCCCGCGTGTCCGCCCACCCCCTGCAGCGCCCGGCCGAGGTCGACGTCGCCATCGTCGGCGGCGGCATGGTGGGGGCGAGTCTGGCTGCGGCATTGGAGGGCACCGGCGTGCGGGTGCTGCTCATCGAGAGCGTCCCGTTCGACTCCGCGGAGCAGCCGAGCTTCGATGAGCGCACCACCGCGCTCGGCAACGCCAGCCGGCGCATCTTCGCCACCCTCGGCCTCTGGGACGCGATCGCGCCTGAGGCCGGCCTCATCCGCTCGATCCACGTCTCCGATGCCGGGCGCTTCGGCTTCGCGCGCCTCGAGGCGGCCGAGCAGGGCATCGAGGCCTTCGGCTACGTGGTGCCCAACCGCGTGCTGGGCCGCGCCCTGTGGCACAAGCTCGGCGCCGCGTCCGCGCTCACGGTGCGCGTGCCCGCGCGCCTCACGGACCTCGCCATCAGCGCCGAGCGCGTGGCGCTCACGGTCAGCGGGGCCGACGCCGTGCCGGAGGCCTTCCACGCCCGGCTCGTGGTGGCCGCCGACGGTGCCCACTCGCAGGTGCGCGCCGCCGCCGGCATCGAGGCGGCGGTCGAGGACTACGCGCAGGTGGCCCTGGTCGCCACGGTCTTAAGCGACCAGTCCCACGGCGGACGGGCTTTTGAGCGCTTTACCCCGGCAGGTCCGCTGGCGGTGCTGCCGCTCGCGCACGGCGCGCTCGCCGTGATCTGGGCCTGCACGCCCGAGCGCGCCCGGCACCTGCTCGCCCTGGAGGATGCGGCCTACTTAAAGGAGCTGCAGGGCGCCTTCGGCTGGCGCGCCGGGCGCTTCACGCAGGTCGGGCGGCGCGGCTCCTACCCGCTGGCGCTCACGCGTGCGGCCGCCCCCTGCGGGGTGCGCACGGTCCTCATCGGCAACGCCGCGCAGGCGCTGCACCCGGTCGCGGGCCAGGGCTTCAACCTAGGACTGCGCGATGCGGCCATGCTCGCGGAAGTGATCGCGCAGGACGGCGGCGATGCCGGTGCGCTGCAACTGCTCACGCGCTTCGCCGACTGGCGCAGCGCGGACCGCAGCGGCGTGGTGCGCTTCACGGACGGCCTGGTGAAGCTCTTCGCGGACACGCGCGCGGGCGTGGGGCTGCTGCGCAACCTGGGCCTGCTGCTGTTCGACCTCGCGCCCCCGGCCAAGGGCGCGCTCGCGCGTGTCAGCGCCGGCTTCGCGGGTCCCACGCCGCGCCTGGCCCGCGGTCTGCCGGTGCGCCATGGCTGACGTGGCCATCGTCGGCGGCGGTCCGGTCGGTGCCTGCGCTGCGGCGCTGCTCGCGCGCGGCGGCCTGAGCGTGACGCTGCTCGAGCCGCAGCCGCCCGCAACGAGCGCGCCCGGTACGCCGCTGGATGCGCGCGTCGTGGCCGTCTCGCGAGCGAGCGAGCGCATCCTGCGGTACTGCGGCGCCTGGGACGGCCTCGATGCTACGCGCGTGGAGCCCTACGAGCGCATGCGCATCTGGCACGAGAGCGCCGCGGCGAGGAGCGAGGGAGTACTCGTCTTCGACGCCGCCGACGTCGGTGAGCCGAACCTGGGCTACATCCTCGAGAACCGGGCGCTGCAGGCCGCGCTGCTGGCAGCCTTCACGGCCGCCGGCGGGCAGGTCCTGCGCGCCCCGCTGGCCGCGCTGCACATCGCCGATGAGGGCGCGAGGCTCGCCACGGCCGCCGGGGAAGTGAGCGCGCGGCTCGTCGTCGGGGCGGACGGGGCGCAGTCGGCCGTGCGCGAGGCCGCGGGTATCCCAAGCACGGGCGCCGACTACGGGCAGGTCGCCATCGTCGCCAACGTCGCGACCGAACACCCGCACGAGCACACCGCCTGGCAGCGCTTCATGCGCGAGGGCACGCTCGCGTTCCTGCCGCTCGCCGATGGCGCCAGCTCGATCGTGTGGTCCGCGGACGAGGCGCTCGCCGGCACGCTGCTGGCGGCGCCGCCGCAGGAGTTCGCGCGCGCGCTCGAGCGCGCCGCGGATGCCGCGCTCGGGGCGACGCGGCTGCTCACCGAGCGGCGCTCCTTCCCCTTGAGGCGCCTGGCGGCGCAGCGCTACGTGGCCGCGCGTCTGGCGCTCGTCGGCGATGCGGCGCACGTGGTGCACCCGCTCGCCGGGCAGGGGGTGAACTTAGGTCTCCTGGATGCGGCGGCGCTCGCCGAGTGCGTGCTCGCGGGGGTCGCCGCGCGCGAGGACCCCGGGGCGCTGTCGCTGCTGCGTCCCTACGAGCGCTGGCGCAAGAGCGAGGTGGCGGTGATGGCGGTGGCGATCGATGCCTTCGACCGCCTGCTGGCGCACGGCACGGGACCGCTGGCGCGCCTGGCGCAGTCGGGGCTGTCCTTCGTGAACCGCCGCCAGGAGCTGCGGCGCTTCTTCATCGAGCGCGCGCTCGGGGTCAAGGGCGAGCTGCCGCGCGCGGCGCGCGCCACTTAAGCGAGCGGCAGCAGGTCCACCTTCGCCGCGCAGACGAAGTCGTTCTCCGAGAGCCCGCGCACCGCGTGGGTCGTGAAGGTGACGCGGCAGTAGTTGTAGCCGACCTCAAGATCCGGGTGGTGGTCCTCGATGTTGGCGATATGCGCGAGCGCGTTCACGAAGCTCATCGTGCGGTAGAAGTCCCGGAAACGGAACTCGCGCCGGATGGCGTGCGCGTCCTCGCTGAGCGCCCAGGCGTGCGTGAGCTGCTTGAGCAGCTCGCCCGCCGCCGCGCGCGTGAGCGGCGGCGTGCCGCCCTCGCAGGGCTTGCACTTGCGGCTCGCCAGCTCGCTCATGGCGGCGCCACACGCGCGTAGTGGCGCGCCACGTAGGTCTCGACGATGTCCTGGAATTCCTCGGCGATGCGCTCGCCCTTGAGCGTCACGGTCTTTTCCCCGTCCTCGTACACGGGAGCCACGGGGCGCTCGCCGGTGCCGGGCAGGCTGATGCCGATGTTGGCGTGCTTGCTCTCGCCCGGCCCGTTCACGACGCAGCCCATGACCGCGACCGTCATCTCTTCCACGCCCGAGTATTCGCGTGCCCACTGCGGCATGCGGTGGCGGATGTGCCCCTGGATGCGCTGGGCGAGTTCCTGGAAGAAGGTGCTGGTGGTGCGCCCGCAGCCCGGGCAGGCGATGACGAGGGGCGTGAAGGCCCGCAGCCCCAGCGTCTGCAGGATCTCCTGCGCGACGATCACCTCCTGGGCGCGGTCGCCGTTGGGCTCCGGCGTGAGCGACACGCGGATCGTGTCGCCGATGCCCTCCTGCAGCAGCACCGCCATGCCGGCGGTGGAGGCGACGATGCCCTTGGAGCCCATGCCGGCCTCGGTGAGCCCCAGATGCAGCGGGTAGTCGCAGCGGCCAGCGAGGTCGCGGTAGATCGCGATCAGGTCCTGCACGCCCGAGACCTTGGCCGAGAGGATGATGCGCTCGTGCGGCAGCCCCAGTTGCTCGGCGCGCGCGGCGCTGGTGAGGGCGGACTGCACCACCGCATCGCGCATCACCTGCTGCGCATCCTTAGGCGCCGCGAGCCTGGAGTTCTCGTCCATCAGGCGCGTGAGCAGCTCCGGGTCCAGGCTCCCCCAGTTCACCCCGATGCGCACCGGCTTGCCGTAGCGGCAGGCGGTCTCGATCATCTGCGCGAACTGCGGGTCGCGCTTGCTGCCGCGGCCGACGTTGCCGGGATTGATGCGGTACTTGGCGAGCGCCTGCGCGCACTCGGGGTGCTCGTGCAGCAGTTTGTGCCCGTTGAAGTGGAAGTCGCCGATGAGCGGCACGCGCACGCCGAGCGCGTCCAGGCGCTCGCGGATGCTCGGCACGGCGGCGGCAGCTTCGGCGCTGTTCACCGTGATGCGCACCAGCTCGGAGCCCGCGCGGGCGAGGGACTGCACCTGCTTCACGGTGCCCGTGACGTCGGCGGTGTCGGTATTGGTCATCGACTGCACCACGATGGGCGCACCGCCGCCGACGCGCACGGGGCCGATGGTGACAGTCACGCAGGAACGCCGCTCGATGCTCATGGGGATGCTGCAACCGGTTAAGTCTTGTGAATTCTACCGTTGTCATGCTTGGGCAGCACGGACACAGGCTGCTATCATCGCACCGCCCGCAACAGTCTGTTCGGAGAGAGTCCGGTCGGTAGGCCGGGACGCCGAAGGCGCAAATTCCGCCCGGAAACGCTCAGGCCCACGAACGGCAGACGGCGGCTGAAAGGCCGCGGGGCTTCTGGAGAGCGGTGGATCGCTTCTTGGGGATCCGCCCACCGAAGGGGAGCGGCGCCGGCCGGCGGTGCCTGATCTCTCAGGTCACAGGACAGAAGGGCGGCAGGCGCCTCGCTCGAGGCGGGCAGCGCCTGCCGCTTTTTTACCGGCCGTGACAGCCTTCGGAGTACCCTCGTGGGAAGACAGACCCCGCTTTTTAAGCTGCACCAGGAGCTTGGTGCCCGCCTGGTCGACTTCGGTGGCTGGGACATGCCGGTGCAGTACGGCTCGCAGATCGGCGAGCACCATGCGGTGCGCCGCGCGGCCGGCGTCTTCGACGTCTCGCACATGTGCGTGATCGACCTTGCGGGCGCGCGCGTGCGCGCCTTCCTGCAGCACCTGCTCGCCAACGACGTCGCCAAGCTCAAGACGCCCGGCAAGGCGCTCTACAGCTGCATGCTGAACGAGGCCGGCGGCATCATCGATGACCTGATCGTCTACTACCGCAGCGACGGCGCGTACCGCCTGGTCGTGAACGCCGGCACGCGCGACAAGGACCTGGCCTGGATCCGCCGGCACGCGCGCGACTTCGGCGTCGAGGTCACCGAGCGCGCCGATCTGGCCATGCTCGCCGTGCAGGGCCCGGAGGCGCGCGCCAAGGCCGCGCAGCTGCTGTCCGGCGCGGACGCCGCCGCCGCCCTTGCGCTCGGGGTCTTCGCCGGCTGCGAACTCAGCCACTGGTTCATCGCCCGCACCGGCTACACCGGCGAGGACGGCTTCGAGATCATGATGCCGGCCGAGGATGCGGTGCCGGCGTGGCGCAGCTTGAATTCCCTCGGGGTCGCCTCCTGCGGCCTGGGGGCGCGCGACACGCTGCGCCTGGAGGCGGGCATGAACCTCTACGGCAATGACATGGACGAGGGCACGCACCCCTACGAGTCCGGGCTCGCCTGGACGGTGGCGTTGCAGCCGCCGCAGCGCGACTTCATCGGGCGCGGCGCCCTGCAGCAGATCGTGCAGGCGGGCTCGCCGCGCCGGCTCGTCGGCCTCGTGCTCGAGGACCGCGGCGTGCTGCGCAGCCACCAGAAGGTCACCGTGGCGGGCGTGGGCGAGGGGGAGATCACGAGCGGCACCTTCTCCCCCACGCTCGAGCGCTCGATCGCCTTTGCGCGCGTGCCCGCCGGCACGGGAACCGCCGTGCAGGTGGACATCCGCGGCAAGCTCCTCAACGCGCGCGTCGTCAAGCCGCCGTTCGTGCGCTTGGGCCGCTCCCTGCTTACCTGATCGGAAGGGCTTAAAAACCATGAGCAACGTCCCCGCGGATCTTAAGTACACCAAGTCGCACGAGTGGGTGCGCGCGCTCCCTGACGGCAGCGTGGAGGTCGGCATCACCGACCACGCGCAGCACGCGCTCGGGGACCTCGTGTTCGTCGAGGTGCCCGAGGCCGGGCGCACGCTCAAGGCGGGCGAGGCCTGCGCGGTGGTGGAGTCGGTCAAGGCGGCCTCGGACGTCTATGCGCCGCTCGCCGGCGAGGTGACCGCGGGCAACCCGAAGCTGCAGGCGCAGCCCGAGGCGGTCAACGCGCAACCCTACGGCGCCGGCTGGCTGATGCGCCTGAAGCCGGCGCCCGGCGCGCTCGCGGCAGCGGACCTGCTTTCCGCGGCCGACTACCAGAAGGTGCTGGACGCGGAGGGCGGCTGATGGCCTTCATTCCGCACACGAGCGCGGACGTCGCGGCGATGCTCGCGGCGATCGGCGCGAACAGCATCGAGGAGCTCTTCGACGAGATCCCGCAGGAGCTGCGCACCCGTGCGCTCGAGGGGATCCCCGAGGCGCTCAACGAGATGCAGGTGGGGCGCCTGATGAGCGAGCGCGCCCGCGCCGACGGGGCGCTCATGAACTTCATCGGCGCCGGTGCCTACGAACACCACATCCCGGCCGCCGTGTGGGCCATCACCACCCGCGGGGAGTTCTACAGCGCCTATACGCCCTACCAGGCGGAAGCCAGCCAGGGAACGCTGCAGCTGATCTACGAGTTCCAGACGATGATCGCGCGGCTGACGGGCATGGAGGTGGCGAACGCCTCGATGTACGACGGTGCCTCGGCCACGGCGGAGGCCGCGCTCATGGCCGTGCGCGCCAACCGCAAGTCCAGCAGCGCCCGCATCCTCGTGCCGACGACGCTGCACCCGCACTACCGCCGCGTGGCCACCGCCACCACCCACAACCAGGGGCTGAAGCTCGAGGAGCTCCCGTACGCGGCCGCGGAAGGCACCGTTGCGCCGGCGGCGCTGGCGCGCTACGAGGGCGAGGACATCACCGCGCTCGTGATCCAGCAGCCGAACTTCTTCGGGCGCTTCGAGGACGTGGATGCGCTCACCGACTGGGCGCACGCGCGCGGCACCCTGGTCATCGCGGTCGTCAACCCCACCTCGCTCGCCCTGCTCAAGCCGCCGGGTGAGTGGGGCGCGCGCGGGGCCGACATCGCGGTCGGCGAGGGACAGCCGCTCGGCGTGCCGCTGTCCTCCGGCGGCCCGTACTTCGGCTTCATGACGACCCGCATGGAGCTCGTGCGGCAGATGCCCGGGCGCATCGTCGGGCGCACCCTGGATGTCGCCGGCAAGAGCGGCTTCACGCTGACGCTGCAGGCGCGCGAGCAGCACATCCGCCGCGCCAAGGCGACGTCCAACATCTGCACCAACCAGGGGCTGCTCATGACGGCCGCGACCATCTACCTCGCGCTCATGGGGCCGCAGGGCCTGCAGCGCACCGCGGCGGCCGCGCATGCGCGCGCGCGCGAGCTCGTGGCGGGTCTCACGCGCGTGCCGGGTGTGCGCCAGGCCTTCGCGGGAGCCCACTTCCACGAGGCGGTGCTGCAGCTGGACCGCCCCGTGGCGGGGGTGCTCAAGGGCCTCGCCGCGCGCGGCATCGCCGGCGGGTTCGACCTGTCCGCGTACTACCCGCAGCTCGGGCACGCGCTGCTGGTGTGCGCCACGGAGACCAAGACGAGCGCGGACCTGGAGCGTTACCGCGTGGCTTTGAGCGAAGTGATGCAGGCGGCGCGCGCCGCCTGAGGCGGCGTGCGAGCGGCGGTCAATAAACCCCAAGGGACGGCAAGCACATGGCAGTCAGCGAAAAGGTGATCTACGAGTACTCGACGCCGGGAAGGGGCGCGAGCGACCAGTGGCCCGCGGCCGTGCCCGAGGCGGCGCTCGCCGACCTGCCGGCGCCGCTGCGGCGGCGGGCCGCGCCGCAGCTGCCCGAGGTGGGCGAGCTTGAGGCGGTGCGCCACTTCACGCGCCTGTCGCAGCTGAACTTCTCCATCGACACGCACTTCTACCCGCTCGGCTCGTGCACGATGAAGTACAACCCCAAGGCCTGCAACCAGTATGCGATGCTGCCGGAGTTCCTCGCGCGCCACCCGTTCGCGCCCGAGTCGCACGGGCAGGGGTTCCTCGCGTGCATGTACGAGCTGCAGGAGATGCTCAGGGAAGTCACCGGCATGCAGGGCGTGGCGCTCTCGCCCATGGCCGGCGCGCACGGGGAGTTTGCCGGGGTCGCCATGATCCGCGCCTACCATCGCGCGCGCGGGGACCTCAGGCGCAACGAGATCATCGTGCCGGAGGCCGCGCACGGCACCAACCCGGCCAGCGCCACCATGTGCGGCTGCGTGGTGCGCGAGATTCCCGTGGATGCGCACGGCGACGTCGAGCTCGAGGCGCTCAGGGCCGTGGTGGGCCCGGCCACGGCCGGCATCATGCTGACGAACCCCTCGACGCTCGGGGTGTTCGAGCGGCGCATCGAGGCGGTCGCGCGCATCGTGCACGAGGCCGGCGGCCTCCTCTACTACGACGGCGCCAACCTGAACGCGATCCTGGGAAAGGTGCGCCCCGGGGACATGGGGTTCGACGTCATCCACATGAACCTGCACAAGACCTTCTCCACGCCCCACGGCGGCGGCGGACCCGGGGCGGGCGCGGTCGGCGTCGGCGCGCGCCTGCTGCCGTTCATGCCCATCCCGGTGGTGGGCAAGGAGGCGGAGGGCTATCGCTGGCTGACGGAGGCGGACCTGCCGCAGTCGATCGGGCGGCTGTCGGCGTTCATGGGCAACGCCGGGGTGCTGCTGCGCGCCTACATCTACATGCGCCTGCTCGGGCGCGAGGGCATGCAGCGGGTGGGCGAGTACGCCACCTTGAATGCCAACTACCTGATGAAGCGCCTGCAGGCGGCGGGCTTTGATGCCGCCTACCCGGGGCGGCGCGCCAGCCACGAGTTCATCATCACGCTGCGCCGCCAGGCGCGCGAGCTGAACGTGACGGCTATGGACTTCGCCAAGCGCCTGCTCGACTACGGCTTCCACGCCCCGACCACCTACTTCCCGCTCCTGGTGCCTGAGTGCCTGCTGATCGAGCCGACCGAGACCGAGAGCCGCGAGGTGCTGGACGCTTTTGTGACGGCCCTCTCACAGATCCAGAAGGAGGCCGAGCAAGAACCCGGGCGCGTCACGAGCGCACCGCATACCATGCCAGTGCGCCGCCTTGATGACGTCCGGGCGGCAAGGCAACTGGACCTGACATGGAAGCCGACGGCACCGCCGTAGAGCGCTACAAATCCCGCGGGGCGACCCGTATCGCCCGGGCCCTCGGCGCCAGCTGGCGGGGGCTGCGCGGCGCCTTCCGCGCCGAGGCCGCCTTCCGCCAGGAACTTGCCTTCGCGCTCATCGTCATACCAGTGGGCCTGTGGCTCGGGCACGGCGCGATTGAGCGCGCGCTCCTGGTCACGCCCGTGCTTCTCATCCTCATCGTGGAACTCTTGAACAGCGCTATCGAGGCCACCGTCGACCGCATCGGTTTCGAGCGCCACGCGCTGGCGGGGCTCGCCAAGGACGTCGGTTCCGCGGCCGTGCTGCTGTCCTTCGTGCTGCTCGGCGTGGTGTGGCTGATCGTGCTCGTCGGCCGCTAGGAAGCAAACCCCTGATGCGATTCATGCGCCCGCTGTGGCACTGCCTCATCCTGTCCTGCGCCGCCGCCGCCCACGCAGCCGGCCCGCTCACCGCCACCGCGGCGCCTTCCGCCGCGGTGGCGCCGACGGCGCCGCCCGCATCCACGCTGCCGCAACCGCAACCGCCGCCGCCGCCGAGCGCCGGTCCGGGCCTGGTGCCGCCGGCAGGCGAGGGCGCCGCTTCCGCGCCGGCGGGCCTCGCCGTGGAGGGCAACGCCGACTGGGCCGTGACGCTCGAGCGCATCGCCCCGAGCGTGGTCTCCATCGATGTCGATCTCACGCGCGCCTTCGACACCGAGTGGAACACCACCGCGCAGGCCACCGGCTTCGTGGTGGACGCCGAGCGCGGGCTGATCCTCACCAACCGCCACGTGGTGACGCCGGGGCCGGTGACCTCGGGGGCCACCTTCCTCAACCGCGAGGAGGTGCAGCTGTACCCGGTGTACCGCGACCCGGTGCACGACTTCGGCATCTACCGCTACGACCCGAAGAAGCTGCGCTTCATCCGGCCCAAGGCGCTGCCGCTGTTCCCGGACGGGGCGCAGGTGGGGCGCGAGATCCGCGTCGTCGGCAACAACGCCGGCGAGCAGCTGTCGATCCTGGCCGGCACGCTCGCGCGCCTGGACCGGGACGCCCCCGAGTACGGCGTCACCAAGTACAACGACTTCAACACCTTCTACCTGCAGGCCGCCTCGGGCACCTCCGGGGGGTCCTCGGGCTCCCCGGTCATCGACATCCACGGGCGCGTCGTGGCGCTCAACGCCGGAGGCGCGAGCGGGGCCGCCTCGAGCTTCTACCTGCCGCTCGGGCGCGTGAAGCGCGCGCTCGAGCTCATCCAGGCCGGCAAGCCCGTGCCGCGCGGCACGCTGTACAGCGTCTTCAACTACATCCCCTACGACGAGCTCGAGCGCCTGGGGCTTGATCGGGCCACCGAGGCGGCGGTGCGCCGGGACTTCCCGCGCCTGACCGGCATGCTGGTCGTGACCGAGGTGCTGCCCGGCAGCCCGAGCGCGGGCGTGCTGCAGCCCGGGGACATCCTGGTGAAGGTGAACGGGCACTACGTGACGCAGTTCGAGCCGCTCGAGGAGGTGCTCGATGACGCCGTCGGCGCGGCGGTGAACGTGGAACTGGAGCGCGGCGGCAAGGCGGTCTCCGCGCAGCTTCCGGTCGGGGACCTGCACGCGATCACCCCGGCTGCCTACGTGGAATTCGGCGACGCCGTCGTGCACACCCTCTCCTACCAGCAGGCGCGGCACTACAACCGCCCCACCCGCGGGGTATACGTCGCCAATCCCGGCTACGTGTTCACGGCCGCGGGCATCCCGCGCGGGGCGGTGATCACCACGCTCAACGGCCGGGACACCAATACGCTCGCGGACTTCGAGGCCGGCATCGCGCAGCTCGGCGACGGCGACCGCGCCACGGTGCGCTACCTCACCATCGATGACCCGAACGGCTCGGACCTGCGCTCGATCCGCATGGACCGCCTGTGGTTCCCCGCGCACCACTGCGACCGCAACGACGCCACCGGCGTGTGGGACTGCCACGACCTGAGCGAGGGCCCGGCCCCGAAGCCCGTCGAGGTGAGCTCCACGCAGATGCCCCGCTACGCCGATGCGCGCATGACGGCGCTCGCGCCCTCGCTCGCCATGGTGACCTTCGACATGCCGTATTCGGTCTCGGGCATCACCGAGCGCAACTACCACGGCACGGGCCTCATCGTGGACGCGCAGCGCGGGCTCGTCGTCGTGGACCGCAACACCGTGCCGGTGGCGGTCGGGGACGTCACCATCACCTTCGCCGGCACCGTGCAGGTCCCGGGCCGGGTCGTGTACGTGCACCCGCTGCACGACTTCGCCGTGGTCGCCTACGACCCGCGACTGATCGGCAGCACGCCGGTGAAGTCCGCGCGGCTGCTCGCGCGCGAGATCACCCCGGGCGAGCGCGTCTGGGTAGTCGGGCTCACCGGCGACAACCAGCTGCGCGCGCGCAGCACCGAGATCGCAAGCCTGGATCCGCTCGAGCTGCCGCTGTCGCGCACCATGCGCTTCCGCGACAGCAACATCGAGACCGCGCAGCTGGTGAACCCGCCGCTCGAGTACGACGGGGTGCTCGCGGATGCGCAAGGCCGCGTGCTCGGCACCTGGTCGAGCTTCGCCTACGAGAACGGGCGCGAGATCGCCCAGGACACCCGCGGCGTGCCCATCGACGTCATCGCCGACATGCTCGAGCGCGTGCGCACCGGCCACGTGCTGCACTCGCTTGAGGCGGAGCTCGGCGTCATGCCGCTCGCCGCCGCGCGCGAGATCGGCCTGCCGCAGAGCTGGACGCAGCGCCTGGCGCAGCACGCCCCGGGCCGCCGCCAGGCGCTCACCGTCGTGCGCCTGGTGGGCGGTTCCTCTGCCGCGCAGCTGCTGCAGCCGGGGGACCTGGTGCTCGCGATCGACGGCGCGGTGGTCACGCGCTTTCGCGAGGTGGAGCAGGCCGCCGCCGACAAGGAGCGCGTCCAGGTCACGTTGTGGCGCGGCCAGTCCGAGCAGACCCTCGAGGTGCCCACCGCGGCGCTGCCCGGCACGGACGTGGAGCGCCTGGTGCAGTGGGCCGGGGCGACGCTGCAGGCGCCGCACCGCGCGATGAGCGCCCAGCGGGGCGTCGCGCCGGTGGGCGTGTACGTCGCTTATTTCGCCTACGGCTCGCCCGCCACGCGCCACGGGCTCTTCCCGGGGCGGCGCATCGTGGAGGTCGACGGCGTGCCGACGCCGGACCTGGACGCCTTCCTCAAGGTGGTGCTGGGACGCCCCGACCGCTCCTCGGTGCGCCTGAAGACCATCACCTGGAACAACGCGCCGGAAGTCATCACGCTGAAGCTCGACAAGCACTACTGGCCGGCCTACGAGCTGAAGCACACCGAGAGCGGCTGGGTGCGGCAGGACCTCGAATAGGGCCGCCCGCCCCCTTGGCGGGGGCGCGGCGCGCATCCGCTCGGCAGGGCCGACAGTTGTTAACTGTTAACCCGCGAGCTGACAGATTCGCGCTCGCCGGCTGCCCCGCCCGGTGCGCGTGATGCTTTCACACAACACGCGCCAGCTTCAGCTTCCCAGCTTGGTAGAATTGATCTTAAGTATGGTCCGAGCCGTCAGAGCCTCCCAGGTCGAGATCGAAGCCGCCGTGCAGGCCCTGCGCGACGGCGAACTCGTCGCCTTTCCGACCGAGACCGTGTACGGCCTGGGCGCCAACGCGCAGAACCCCGCGGCGGTGCGCCGGGTCTTCGAGGCCAAGGGGCGCCCGCCCGAGCACCCGGTGATCGTGCACCTGGACAGCCCGAAGTACCTGCACCGCTGGGTGCGCGAGGTGCCCGAGCTCGCCCTGCGGCTCGCGGAGAGCTTCTGGCCAGGACCCCTGACGATGGTGATGCCGCGCGCCGCGCACGTGCACGACGTCATCACGGGCGGCCAGGACACGATCGCGATCCGCGTGCCCGCGCACCCGATGGCGCAGCAGCTGCTCACCGCCTTCGGCGGCGGGATCGCCGCGCCGTCCGCCAACCGCTACGGGCGGCTCTCCCCGACGCGCGCCGAGCACGTGCGCGAGGAACTCGGGGATGCGGTGCAGCTCATCCTGGACGGCGGGGAATGCCCGATCGGCCTTGAGTCCACGATCGTCTCCTTCGAGGGCGAGCGCGTGCGCCTGCTGCGCCCGGGCAGCGTCACCGCCGCGCAGCTGCGCGAGGTGGTGGGCGAGGTCCCGCTCGGGCCCGGCGGGGACTCCCCGCGCGTCCCGGGCGGCACCCCGACGCACTACGCGCCGACGACGCCCCTCACCATCGTGCCCGCAGGCGAGATCGACGCGCAGGCGGAGGCGGCCTCCGCCGGCGGCCGGCGCATCGCGGTGCTGGCGCAGCGCCTGCCGCTGCGCTCGCACAAGTACGTCACCTGGATCAACGCCGGGCGGCGCCCCGAGGTCTATGCCCGCGACCTGTACAACAACCTGCGCACCCTCGACCGCGCCGGCTGCCAGCGCATCCTGGTGCAGGGCGTGCCGGACGGGGACCGCTGGGACGCGGTGCGCGACCGCCTGCGGCGCGCGGCCACGAACGTCGCCGAGAGCGATGACGGCACCGGCACCGTGGCCGTGCTGCCGTAACATCGTGCAGGTGCGCCGCCCGCGATTCATCGACCCGTTCCAGCCCGCCCACGTGCGCCGCCTGGTGCGCGAGTTCGGCTCCCCGCTCCTGATCCTCGACTGCGAGCGCGTGCGCGTGCAGTACCGCAAGCTCAAGCGCGCGCTGCCGCACGTCGACCTGCACTATGCGCTCAAGCCCCTGCCGCACCCGGCGGTGGTGCAGACCATCCTCGATGAGGGCGGCTGCCTGGATCTTGCCACCACGGGGGAGGTGCAGCTCGCGCGCCGTCTGGGCGTCGCGCCCGCGCGCTGCATCCACACGCACCCGATCAAGCGCCCCGCCGACATCGCCAACGCGCTCGAATTCGGCGTGCGCACCTTCGTCGCCGACAACCCCGACGAGGTGAGGAAGTTCGCCCGCCACGCGGGGCAGGCCGAGCTGCTGCTGCGCGTCTCCTTCCGCGCCCCGGGGGCGGTGTGCGACCTGTCGCGCAAGTTCGGCTGCGACCCGGAGGACCTGCTTGACCTGGCGCGCCTGGCGGCCGAGCTGGGCGTCCCGGTGCGCGGCCTGACCTTCCACGCCGGCTCGCAGACGCCCGATGCGACCAAGCACGTCGAGGCGGTGCAGGCCTGCGCGAAGCTCATGGCCGCCGCGCGCCGCGAGCAGCTCGGCGTCTTCGACACGCTCGACATCGGCGGGGGCTTCCCCATCGACTACGCCACCCCGGTGCAGGACATCGCACGCTTCTGCGCGCCGCTGCGGGCGGCGCTGGCGAGGCTGCCGCGGCGCATCCGCGTGATCGCCGAGCCCGGCCGCTACGTGGTCGGGCCTGCCGCGATCGGCGTCGCCTCCGTCATGGGGCGCGCGCAGCGCGAGGGCCACTGGTGGTACTACCTGGACGACGGCCTGTACGGCTCCTACAGCGGGCAGCTCTTCGACCACGCGCGCTATCCGGTGGAGCCGCTGCGCGATGACCCCGAGCGGCTGCCCGCGGTGCTCGCCGGCCCCACCTGCGACAGCATCGACGTGATCGCCGAGAACCTGATGCTGCCGAAGCTCAAGGCCGGCGACCTCCTCGTCGGGCGCGCCATGGGCGCCTACACCTGGGCGAGCTCTACCGAGTTCAACTTCTTCCCGCGCGCGACGGTCGTGGCGGTGAACCTGCGCCCGGGCGATGCCGGCAGCGTCACGGCGCTGTGAAGACCGTGGCGCACGTGCCCCCCGAGGCCATCGTCTTTGACATCGGCTGGGTGTTCGTGCGGCTGAACCACCAGCCGATCCTGGAGTTCCTGCGCCAGCGGGGCACGCCGGCCCACCAACTTGAGGGCCTGCTCGAGCGCATCGAGCTCGAGGAGCACGAGTCCGGGCGGCTGCACGGGCAGGCCCTGCTCGAGCGCCTCGCCGGGCTCGCGGGCGCGCCGGTGGCCCTGGCCGACGTGCACGCGAAGTGGGTCGACATGTTCGAGATCGACGCGCCGATGGTCGATCTCGCGCACCGCCTGAGCGAGCGCTACCGGGTGTACCTCTTGTCCAACATCGGCGACCTGCACTGGGCGCACCTCTCGCGCGAGTACCGCCTGCACGCCATCGGCCACGGCGCGCTGCCCTCCTACCTCGCCGGCGTCATGAAGCCGCACGCGGGGATCTACGTCGAGGCCGAGCGGCGCTTTGCGCTGACGCCGGCGCGCACGGTGTTCATCGATGACCGCGCCGACAACATCGCCGCCGCGCGTGCGCGCGGCTGGCAGGGGATCGTGCACGCGGACTACGCGAGCACGGTGACGGCGCTGCGGGGCCTCAAGGTGCACTGCTAGGGCGCAGCGCACGCGCAGCCTTAAGGGGGGGATCTCGCGTTGAACCCGGTGCTGTCCGCCACGCTGCTGCTGGTGTGCTCGAACGTCTTCATGACGTTCGCCTGGTATGCACACCTGAAGAACCTCGCCGACAAGCCCTGGTACGTCGCGGCGCTCATCAGCTGGGGCATCGCCTTCTTCGAGTACCTGCTGCAGGTGCCCGGCAACCGCATCGGCTACACCCAGCTCTCGCTCGCGCAGCTGAAGATCCTGCAGGAGGTGATCACGCTCTCGGTGTTCGTGCCCTTCGCGGTGTTCTACATGGGCAAGCCCCTGAAACTTGATTACCTGTGGGCGGCGCTGTGCATCATGGGTGCGGTATATTTCGTCTTCCGGTCCCCGGGAACCCCATGAAGAACAACGAAGTCGCCGCCGAGCCCCTGACCTCCATCCACGCGCAGGTGATCGCCGCGCGCGAGGGACGCGACCCGAGGGTCATCGCGCGGCTCTTTAGCGGCTGGGCGGTCTTCGGCGAGCGCCAGTTCGTGCGCGGCTACGCGCTGCTGCTGCCGGACCCGGTGGTGCCGAACCTGAACGCGCTCGGGGCGCGCGAGCGCATCGTGTTCCTCTCGGACATGTCGCGCCTGGGGGATGCGCTGCTGAAGGTCACGGGGGCGGCGCGCATCAACTACGCGATCTTCGGCAACCAGGACCCCGCGCTGCACGCGCACGTCATCCCGCGCTACGTCGACGAACCGGAGGGCCTGCGCACGCAGCAGCCGTGGGCCTACGACTGGAACGCGGCGCCGGCCTTCGAGCGCGCCGCTGCCCAGGAGCTGGCGGAGAACCTGCTGAAGGAACTCACGCGCCTCGGCGTCACCAAGCCGATGCGCTACATCCCCGGGGCGAACGCGGAAGGCTAGGCAGGGCGCGGGCGGTACCGGCCCGCGCCGCCTGCGGCCTACTTCGCGGCCGGTGCCGGCGGGGGGCTCGGGGCCGGGGCCGCCGCCGGGGCCGGCGCAGCCTTGGCGTTCAGCAGCTCCACCTCGAAGATCAGCAGCGACCCGGGTGGAATGCCCGGGGGCGAGCGCATGTCATAGGCGAGCTGCGGCGGCAGCCACAGCTGATACTTGGCGCCGGGCTTCATCAGCCCCACGCCCTCGGACCAGCCCGGGATGACGTGGTTGAGCGGGAATTTGGCCGGCTCGCCGCGCTTGTAGCTGCTGTCGAACTCGGTGCCGTTGAGCAGCGTCCCCTTGTAGTTGACGGTCACCTCGTCGGTCGGGTTCGGCGCGGAGCCGCTGCCGGGGGTGATGACCTTGTACTGCAGGCCGCTCGCGGTCGTGACCACGCCGGGCTTCTTGCCGTTCTCGGCCAGGAAGGCCGCCGCGGCGCGGTGGTTGGCCTCGCCCGCGCTGGCGCTGGCGGCGGTGATCAGCGTGGCGATGTTCTTCTGGTCCGCCTCGCTGATCTGCGCCTTGCCGGTGAGCGCATCGTGCACGCCCTGGGCGAGCTGCGTGGTGTTGATCGACTCGGCGCTCACCGCGTTGCTCTTCAGCTGCGTGCCCATCGACAGGCCGAGGCTGTAGCTCGCCGAATGCTGCGCGGGGGCGGCCTTGTGCGCGGCGGCCGGGGCGGCCTTCTTCGGCGGCGTGCCCGGCGTGCCGGCGGCACCGCCCGCGGGCGGGGTTTGCGCCAGCGCAAGCCCTGCGCACAGCACAGCGGGGATGGCGAGGTGGAATCCGAGGTTTGTCCGGCCCCAACGGCGGGACACTGGCAAGTTCATGGGCTGACCCTTCTTCCGGTATGGCATGCGGGCCGTGCGAACGGCACGGCTTTGAGGAACCGCAGCGGCCGGGCAGTTTCGCTGATCGCAGCGCCCGGTGCTCTACTTTTTCAAGCCCCCGAGCACGGTGAACTCCCCGCCGGTACTCAGGGCGCGCTGGTAGGCGGGACGTGCGTGGATACGCGCCAGGAAACCCTGCAGCTTCGCCCCCATTGAGACCCCCGCGCGGGCCGCGGCGACCTCGACGGGGAAGCTCATCTGGATGTCCGCCGCACTGAACTCATCGCCGGCGAACCAGGCTCGCGCGGCGAGCTCCGCCTCCCAGAACCCGACGTGCACGGCGAGCTGCGGGTCGATGTAGCGGCCCTGTACGCCCGTGGCGATGCGCCGCACCAGCGGCCGCAGCAGCGCGGGCACCGGGCCCTGCGGCAGCATCTGGAAGATGAGTTTGAGCAGCAGCGGCGGCATCGCCGAGCCTTCGCGTAGTGCAGCCAGTAGGTGTAGAGCCGCCGCGCTTCCGTGCCCGCGGCGGGCTGCAGGCGCCCGTTGCCGTAGGCGTCCACGAGGTACTCGACGATGGCGCCGGACTCGGCCAGCGTGCGCGCACCGTCGGTGATGACCGGGGACTTGCCGAGCGGGTGCACGGCCTGCAGCTGCGCCGGCGCGAGCAGCG
>Ga0316624_10000171_pt1 | contig 20194 bp, 13 predicted proteins | sample OWC_Aug_N3_C1_D5_FD_207657 | JGI IMG/M metagenome (GOLD analysis project Ga0316624, IMG submission 207657) | Wetland soil microbial communities from Old Woman Creek delta, Ohio, United States - OWC_Aug_N3_C1_D5_A | ecosystem: Environmental > Terrestrial > Soil > Wetlands | place: USA: Ohio... | reverse complement strand
AGCCGCCGCCGGGTGAACGCGTAATGCCCATGCCGCCGCGCGCTGCGGCGCCACCGCCCGAGGCGGTGCGACGGCCAGAAGTTGTGCGGCCGTCAGTCGGCGTGCGACCCCCAGTCGGCGTGCGACCGCCAGAGGCCGTGCGAGCACCCGAGGCCGTGCGACGGCCAGAAGTCGTGCAGCCGCTGCAAGGCGGTCTACGGGCGCCGGCAACCACGCCTCGAGCGCCCCCCGCGTTCGAGTCCTTCGGGCTAGGCTCCCAGACACGCGGGGAAGCCGCGCGAGGATCTTCAAGCCGCTCGGCGCCAGCACCGTCTGCGCCCAGTGGGCACGGAGGCGGCGGGCCACGGCGCCCGTAGTGCGCGCAAGGTGGAACCGCGGCTGCAATGGGGCGAGGTCTTCAGAAGGCATGGTTTGACGATGACAGGCAATCGAAAAAGACTTCTGATCGGGCGATGCCTCAGAACGCTGGCATTAGCAGCGTGGGTGCTCGCAGGCACAACTGCGGTGCCGTGCGCGGCGTCACCTGCGACCGCGGCGCCGCAGGAGGTCTTCCCCGATCCGGAGCACGGGGTCGAGTCACTCATCGCCGCGAATCGCAGCAACGATCTCGTGGCGCTCAGGCGCATCCTGGGACCCGCCGGAACCAAGCTCATTGAGTCTGGTGACGCGGTCGCCGACCGCAATGCCCGTGCACGCTTTGTCGCGGCCTATGATGAAGCACACCGAATCGGGCTCTCGGGTGCGGACAAGGCGGTCCTGAGCGTGGGCGCGCAGGAGTGGCCGATGCCCATCCCGCTGATCCGTGCGCCTTCGGGCTGGCGCTTTGATACCGAGGCGGGGAAGCGGGAGATCCTCGACCGGCGCATCGGACGCAACGAGCTCAGCGTCATCGAGGTCTGTCGTGAGTATGTAAAGGCTCAGCGGGAATACGCGTCCATGAATGCACGCGACGGTGCAGCGCCAGACTACGCGCAACACCTCATGAGCCGTGACGACAAACGCGATGGACTTTATTGGCCGTCCAAGCCGGATGAGGCAGAAAGCCCCTTGGGGCCCCTCGTAGCGCGAGCTCATGCAGCCGGTTATCCACCCGGTGGGCCCCTGCACGCCAGCTCGCAGCCGTATTATGGGTATTACTTTCGGATCCTCACCCGACAGGGGACGCATGCGTCCGGCGGTCCAAAGAACTACATCGTGAATGGCCGCATGGCGGGCGGCTTCGGAATGATCGCCTTTCCGGCGCGGTACGGGGATTCGGGCATCATGACGTTTATCGTGAGCGCGGACGGCATCGTGTTTGAGAAGAATCTCGGTCGTCACACTGAGCGTCTCGTGCGCAGCATCGATCAGTACGATCCCGATCCAACGTGGCGCACGCCGTGATCAGGTCCGGGCTCAATGAGCCTCATCCGGGTCGGCTGGGGTTGCGCCGGGAAGGCCGCGGACGTAGCGTGGCGCCTGTATGGTGAAGGAAGCCGAGACGCGCTGGCATGCCGTATCGATCGTTTATGCGAGCGGAAGTTGCGATGCGGTGCGAGCCCTGAAGCTGCGACGCTTCTTAAGTCGCGAAGCGCCGCGGCTGCCGTTGGCGCAGTGCACGATGGCGGCAGAATGTCGGTGCGCATACCGCAAACACTCTGATCGAAGGGCGGGACCGCGCCGTGAGGAAGACGCTGTCGGTCTGCGGCGCCCGGGTGCAACGGGACACGAGCGGCGCGCCGGGCGAGGCCGCCGCAGCACCGATGGATGATGTCGCGGCCTGCTAGGCGCGTGGGCGATACAGAAGGCATGTCTGCCGGCTTCTCCCCCAACACGGACGGTGTCGCGTGTCGCGGTGCTCTGGCGATGGGCTCGAGGGATTTGCCTTGAGCGTTTACGGTCTCGCGGCGCTCCCTGTTCTCATCTGGGTCTACTTATGGGTCGGCCGGGGCGGGTTTTGGCGCGTGGCGGCCGCAAGCGACGCGCCCCAGCGGCCGCCGGTCCCCCCGAGGAGGGTTGTCGTCCTCATTCCGGCCCGCAATGAGGCATCCGTAATCGGCGCCGCGATCGCTTCACTGGCACAGCAGGCGTTCAGCGGCTTTCTCCACTTCATCGTGATCGATGACGCCAGTACCGACGGCACCGCGCAGGCGGCTGCGGCGGCTGCCCGCTCCGCCGGAGCGTTGCCCCGTCTGACGCTGATCCCGGCCGCTCCGTTGCCGCACGGCTGGACCGGGAAGTTGTGGGCACTGTCGCAGGGAGTCGCGGCAGCCGCTGAACTCAGCCCCGACTATCTGCTGTTCACCGATGCCGACATTTGCCATGGCCGCGACAGCGTTAACTCGCTCGTCGCAAGGGCCGAGGCGAGCGAGTGCGATCTCGTGTCACACATGGTGAAGCTCTGCACCGCCACCCCGGCGGAGCGGTTGCTGATTCCAGCCTTTGTGTTTTTCTTTTTCAAACTCTATCCGCCGGCCTGGGTCGCATCGCCCCGGCGCAAGCTGGCAGCGGCTGCCGGTGGCTGCATTCTCATCCGTCCAAGTGCACTGGTCCGCATGGGCGGGCTTCAGGCGATTCGCTCGCGCATCATCGATGACTGCGCGCTGGCCCGGGCAGTCAAGGACACTGGCGGCCGCATTTGCCTGCAACTGGCCGACGACACCCACAGTCTTCGAGCGTACGGGTCGGCCGCCGAGATCGGCGCCATGATCTCCCGGACGGCGTTTGCTCAGTTAGGTCATTCCTACCTTCTCCTTGCGGCCACGCAGCTCGGCCTGTTCTTTACTTACCTTCTTCCTGCGATGCTGCTTTTTAGCGGTGACCCGATCCTAAGCGGCCTCGGCCTGGCCGCGCTGCTGCTCATGAGCGTGTGCTATCTGCCGATGGTGCGCTTCTATGGACTCTCCCCGGTGTGGTGCCTGTGCTTGCCGCCTATAGCGGGCTTCTATCTAGGCGCCGTGTTCCATTCCGCCGTGCAGTACGCGCGCGGTAGTGGCGGCAGGTGGAAGGGCCGCATGCAGGATGCGTGAGGGCCGAGCGGACGAAGATCTGCTGCGATCAGGTGCGCTTGATTCGTGTCAATGTGTCATCTAGCGTCGCACGTATGTGCAAACAACTGAACGCCCGGCGCGCGGCGCATGACCGACTGAGCCCGAAGCAGGCGCTGGTACTGCTGGTCATGCTGGCAACGGCGAGCACCAGTGCCGCCGCGCCCGTGCCCCTGATCGACCTGCCGCATTCCTACTACTACCGCGAGATGTATCTGCCGCAACTGACGAGCGGCCCGAGCAGCGTGACATGGTCGCCGGACTCAAGCGAGGTCATTTACTCGATGGCCGGCTCGCTGTGGCGGCAGAGGATCGATTCGACCCGCGCGCAGCAACTGACGGAGGGTGCCGGTTACGATTACCAGCCGGACTGGTCGCCCGATGGGCGCTTCGTCGTGTACACCTCGAGTGCGGGAGAAGTGATGGAGCTCTGGCTCCTTGACCTTTCTTCCGGTCAGACCCGGCAGCTGACCCACGACCACTCCGTCGCCGTCGAACCCCGCTGGTCACCCGATGGCGGGCGCATCGTCTATGTGTCGACCTCGTTCAACCGACACTTCCACGTATTCATTGCACAGGTACGTGATGGCGCACTGACGAACGCCGTGCGCCTCACGGGCGAAAACAAGAGCCCGTTGCCACGCTACTATTACAGCGCCTACGACCACGAGATAAATCCCACCTGGACACGCGACGGTCGCGCCGTGGTGTTCGTGTCCAACCGCGGGCGCATCCACGGCACGGGCGGCATTTGGCGCATGCCCGCAATCCCCGGTGCGGAGGCCACCGAGCTGCGCTACGAGGAGACCAACTGGCAGGCGCGCCCGGACTTCTCGCCCGACGGGCGAAGGATCGTCTACAGCTCCTACCTGGGACGCAACTCGCTGCAGCTGTGGCTGATGCCGGGCGGGGGCGGCGAGCCCTTTCCGGTAAGTTACGGGGAGTGGGACGAGACGTGCCCGCGGTGGTCGCCGGATGGCAAGCTGATCGCCTCCATCTCCAACCGCGCTGGGGATACGCAGCTGCGTCTGCTGCGGATACCCGGCGGGGATTCCCGCGAATTGCGAGCCACCGAGCGCGTGCGCCTTCATCCGACCGGCACGGTTCACCTCAGCGTGCGCGACGAGCAGGGCCGGCCGACGCCCGCGCGCGTCGTCGTGACCGACGGCGCCGGGCGCTTTTACGCCCCCGCGGATGCCTGGATGCACCACGCGGAATTCGACCGTAACGAGCATCCCTTTGACGCGCGCTACTTTCATACCGCCGGCGACGAGCGGATCGAGGTTCCCGCAGGCACACTCAACATCGAGGTGATGAAAGGTCCGGGGCGCGCACCCGAGCAGCGTAGGCTGCAGGTTGCCGCGGGGAGCGTCGTCGAAGTCAGCGCGGTACTGGCGGCCCGGCCGTGGCTCGATGGTGCGGCGCGCCGCTGGGTCAGCGCGGACGTCCACGTGCACATGAACTACGGTGGCCATTACCGCAACACGCCGCCTCATCTTGTACTGCAGGCCCGGGCCGAGGATCTGGACATCGTCGAGGATCTCATTGTTAATAAGGAGCAGCGCATCCCCGACATCGCCTACGGCGGCAAGGGAGTTGACCCGGCCTCCACAGCGGAGGCACTCGTGGTGCACGGCCAGGAATTTCACACCAGCTACTGGGGGCACCTCGGGCTGCTCGCGATCCGCGGCAACATCCTGCTGCCCGGTTACGCCGGTTACCCGAACACCGCCGCGGCCAGCCTCTATCCGACCAACGCCGACGTCGCGGACCTGGCTCACGCGCAGGGTGCCCTGGTGGGCTACGTTCACCCGTTCGAGGAAGAGCCTCAGCCCCTGCAGCGGCCCGCCCATACCGACGCGGACGAGCTGCCTGTCGATGTCGCGCTCGGCAAGGTGGACTACCTCGAGATCGTCGCATTCTCCGATCATCAGGCGACGGCGGGCGTGTGGTACCGCCTCCTTAACCTGGGCTTTCGCTTGCCGGCCGCGGGCGGCACCGACGCCATGGCGGACTACGCGACGCTGCGCGGCCCGGTGGGACTGAATCGCGTTTACGCCTCGGTCCCGAATGGCGTGCTTGACAGTGCCGCGTGGCTTGAATCATTGCGGGCCGGGCGCACGTTTGCCACCAACGGGCCGCTGCTGGATTTCTCACTGGATGGCGCGCCGATCGGTTCGGCCGTGCAACTCGGGCAGCCGCGCCGCGTCGCTTTCACCGCGCGCCTGCGCTCGATCGTGCCCGTCGACCATGCGCAAGTGGTCTGCAATGGACGGGTGGTGCGCGAGCTGGCCCTTGGCAAGGCGCGTGACGCGCTCGAGGCGCACGGCCAAGTGCCGCTGGCGGCCAGTGGCTGGTGCCTGCTGCGGGCCTTTACAACGCAGGCACGTTATCCAGTGCTTGATAATTTCGTGTATGCGACGACCAGCCCCGTGTACGTCTCGGTCAGGGGTCAGCCGCCACGCTCGCCCGCTGACGCGCGCTTCTTCGGAGCGTGGATCGATCATCTGAAGGAGGTGACGGCAAACTACCCGGACTGGAATTCGGCCGCTGAGAAGGCCGCCGTTCTCAGCAAGCTCGACGACGCGCGCGCAATCTACCATCGACTGGAGCACGAAGCTCCGTAGGGGCTGCGCGTACTTCCCTGTACGCGCAACCTTCCGCGTGAGTCAGTGAAACGACCTCAGGGGCGGTACCACGGCTGTGTCAGCCGGTGACGCTGCTCGGGTCCCTGAGCACGGCAACACATCCATGGCGCGCGCTGCACGACCGTGGCAGCCGTTGTACCGCCCCCAAGACCGCGGATCGATCCTCATCGGTGATACACGCCACCCATGCCCGTGTGGCCCATGGGCTGGTTCATGTCGCGCCTGGCGCTTTCAAGCAATTCATCGATTCCGACCGGACATTGTGGATCGACGTGCGCCACGCCCACGCTGAGGGCCAGCGAGGATGAGTTCTTGCGCAAGGCCTGCCTGACGAGTGCGGTGGCCGCGTCCCGGCTGGCGAAGTCGTCGCGCGTCGTCACTGCCGCGAATTCATCGCTGTGAATCCGACCCAGGACCTCGTAGACGCCGTAGTTCGGAAACAGGTCCCGCAGCAGGTTGCCGGTCTGCCGGATCAGCATCTGGCCTGCCGGGCGCCCGAGCGTCTCGTAGATGCGTGCCAGATGGTCGACTCCGAAGCAGATGAGATGCGCCGCCCGCTGGTCACGCGCTGCAAGATCAAGCACCCGGGTGCCGATCTGCGCAAAGCCACGCCGGTTGTGCAATCCCGTCAGATCGTCGTTGAGCGCCGCAGAACGCAGCGATTGCACCAGAGTCAGCAGTGCCTTCTGCTGTAGCGCTATGCGCTGACCGCGCGACAGGCCCTTGCAGCGCACAAGTTCGGAGAGCAGACGGGTGATCCGGGCATCATCGCCGTCCTGCGCCGCGGCACGCAGCTGATTGGCGAGTTCGCCGTTGCGTGCGCGCGCCGAGCGCGCATCTGCGAGCTTCGAAACCGTGCCTGAAACCGAGCCTGAAACCGAGCCTGAAACCGAGCCTGAAACCGAGCCTGAAACCGAGCCTGCTTGCGACATGTAAACCTCCTCCACAGACATCGGACACGCCAGGCAAAGGTAGGGGAACACGGGCGCGAGCTAAGGCGGTGGCGACCCCTACCGCGCGTAAGGACTTCCGAGCGCAGGGGGTCGGGGATGTCCTACGCGGGGTCCGGTGCTGCGCCGCAGCGCACCGACAAGCAGTTGCGATCGGCACCGACAGAGAAGTGCGAGGCGGGAGGTTCAGGATTGCTATTCAACTCTCCAAGGAGATCCTCATGACGTCCACACTTTCGGGTCATGGTGGGCGCCACAGCGCGCCGCACAACTTACTCATTTCCTCGCAGGCCAACAGGGGGTCTGCCGATGACCACGCGGCCGGTGTCCACGTGCTGCCGCCGCTGCCTTACTCCCTGAATGCTCTAGAGCCGATAATCTCGGCCAAGACGCTGTCTTTTCACTATGAGAAGCATCACAAGGGCTACGTTGACAAGCTCAACAGCCTCACGGTGGGGACACCACTCGCCGATCTGACCCTCGAGGCACTGATCCTGCATACCGCGGGCAAGCCCGAGCACTTGGAAATATTCAATAACGCCGCGCAGGCCTGGAACCACACCTTCTACTGGCACTGCCTGTCGCCGCAGGTGGCGGCGGATGTCCCCGCAACGCTGCACAGGAAGATCAAGGAGTCCTTCGGTGACGTGGGATCCCTAAAGAAGGAATTTGCCCAAGCGGCCATCGAGCAGTTCGGCTCGGGTTGGGCGTGGCTGGTTCTGGACGACTCAAGGTTGCGGGTCATGAAGACCGCTAACGGGGACGATCCGCTGCCGAAGCACTTGCGGCCGCTGCTGACGCTGGACGTATGGGAGCACGCCTACTACCTGGACTATCAAAACCGGCGGTCGGACTACGTGCATGCCGTACTCGACAAGCTGATCAACTGGGAATTCGCGGCCAGCAATCTTGGGTGATGCAGCCGGCCGGATGGGGCGCGGCAGCGCTCTGTAGCCGCAGTCCTACATTTCTACGGCCCGCGCCCCGACCGACCTGACAGCCCCTTAGGAACATAGTGATGCCCCCGTGCAGCGGCCGCAGGTCTTGAGCACCGACGTTGCGCATTCACGTTTTAGAGGCAAGGAGAACGCAGCCGTGGAAGGTACAGCCAGAGAATTTGATCGCGGAGGCAAGGTTGCGCGGGAAAAGGTGCACCAGGTCGGGGCGGCGACGAGTGAGGAGGTCCAGAACCTCATGTCCGACGTCGAGGACCTGATCGATCGCGTCGGGGATACGGCCGATCCGGAGATCAAGCGCCTGCGTTCCAAGGTGGCAGCGGCGGTTGCCTCCACCAAGCGCTCGATCGCGTCGGGGGCCGGACAGGTACAACGACAGGCGAAGGAGGCCCTTGACGCGAGTGACCGCTATGTCCACGACCAGCCGTGGCAGGCGATCGGTATCGCGGCCCTCGCGGGAATCGCGGTCGGCTTCCTGGTTTCCGGACGAAGCGTGCCGCGGAGCGGCACGTGATCGACCGCGCAGCCGGCATTCCCGCAAAGTGCGGCGTTGCGCTGGATCACCGCGCACCTCACCGCCGAGGCCTTTGGCATCGATGGCCGGCGGCGGTCATCTGCTGTCTCAGAACGCTAGACTTCTGAAGGAAACCGCATGAAAGATCAGAAGAAGGCCGCTGGAAACGGACCGCTGAGCAGCGTCGCGACGCTCCGGGCACGGGCGCGCCGGCACATCGAAGACGGCGCCGTGACGGAGAACTACGCTGCCGATCGCGAGATCGTACTGCGCCTGCTGAACGAGGCTCTGGCCACTGAACTCGTGTGCACGCTGCGGTACCGGCGACACTACTTCATGGCAAGCGGGATCCACGCGGAAGCGGTCAAAGAAGAGTTCCGCACGCACGCGCAAGACGAGCAGGACCACGCCGACCTCATCGCCGCGCGCATCGTGCAGCTGGACGGCGAACCGAATTTTGATCCCCGGGGTCTGGCAGATCGTAGCCACGCGGAGTACGTGGCCGGCACGACGCTCAACGACATGATCCGAGAAAACCTGGTCGCGGAGCGAGTGGCCATCGACTCATACAAGGAGATGGTTGCTTACCTCGGGTCGCACGACCCGACGACGCGCCGCATGCTGGAGGAGATCCTGGCAAAGGAGGAAGAGCACGCAGAGGACCTCCAAAGCATGCTCTCGTCCGCGCCGGCATTGGCTGCGGTCGAAAGAAGCGCGAAGCGCTAGGAGTGAAGGTCTTCATCCATGGTTTTGGCGCCCACTACGCCAGCAGACGCGTCATCCTGTATGGCTGACACCGACCCCCCGGTCACGCCCACGATGCGTTTGCATTTTCTTAAGTCACTTCATCGCGCCCAGGCCCGCCACGCGGGCCGCTGAGGCGTGTCATCATGCCGCCCGCGATAGTTACGGTGGCGGTCATCGCCGTCGGGATCTGGTACCTGACGCAGCGCCGTCGAACGCAGCGTGCGCGTCGCTATGCGCGGCAGGCGGCCGAGCAACGGCAGAGCGAGGCAGGCGCGGATCGCGCGTCGACCGACGGCGCAGTTCGCTGAGGCCCCAAACCCCTCGCCCGATCACGCTATGATGTGCTAGCGGCTGCCATCTGCTGTGCAGAGAGGAGCAACTTGAGGCGTTTTCCAGCCGAACCGTCCGGGTCCGCAGCACCCGCTAGTTCATGAGTTCGGCAGCCCGTCAACTGCTAGTCGTGGTGCTGCTGTTGGCGGCCGTCCTGGGACTGTTCGTCGCCGCCGAGTCCGGCCAGCGCCAGCTGGCTGCGGCCAGCCGGAGTGTCGAGAGGGCGGCGGCGCGCGAGCGCGCCCTCGGCGACGTCCTGCAGATGCTGACCCAGGCCGAGAGCGGGCAACGCGGCTTCATCTTGACCGGCGAGCAGAAGTATCTTGTCCCCTATCAGGACGGGACCGCAAAGCTGTCGACGAGCCTGCGGCATCTCACGGAGGTGTTTGCCGACGCGGAACCACAGGAGCGCGCCAACGTGCAGCAGGTGGCGCGACTCAGCGAGTTGAAATTCGCCGAACTGAAGCAGTCGCTGGACCTGTACCGAACCAGCGGTCGCGCCGCAGCGGTGGCGCTGGTGCGAACCGATTTCGGCCAGCAAACCATGGCGCAGATCACCGACTACGCGAGCCGGGCGCGGGCCGCGGAGACTGCCGATATGCTGGATGCGAGCCGCTCATGGCGCAACGATCGCTGGCTCAGCCTCGGCATCATGAGCGGGGCGCTGTTCGCGTGCGTGTTCCTGGTCCTGCTGCTGCGCCGCCTGGTACGGCGCTACATGCACTCCGCGCAGCGCGAGGCGGAGGAGGCCGCCGAGCGTGAAGCGCAGCTCGAGCGCGTCGTGAAGCGTCGCACTGAGGATCTCACCGAGCTGTCGACGCAGTTGCAGTCGGTCGCTGAGAAGGAACGGGCGGCGCTTTCGCGCGAACTTCACGATGAGCTCGGAGGCCTGCTGGTGGCGGCGCGCATGGACCTGTCATGGTTGGAGGAAAAGGTTTCCACGAGCGACGCGGAGGTCCAGGCGCAGTTCAAGCGCGTGCATGAAGCCCTGCAGGCGGGCGTAGAGCTCAAGCGACGCGTCGTAGAGAATCTGCGGCCCACGCTACTCGACAACCTGGGCCTTTTCCCGGCATTGCGCTGGCAGGTTTCCGACTCATGCGGTCGGGTGGGGCTGAACTTTCTCGAGCGCTACCCCAGCGAAGAGCTCGATCTGAGTCCGGAGGCTTCGATCGCCATCTTCCGCATCGTGCAGGAGGCCCTCACCAACATCCTCAAGCATGCAAACGCGCGCAATGTCGAAGTGTCCATAGAGTCGCAGGAAAAATGGCTGACGATCACTATCCGCGACGACGGCGTAGGCCTGCCGCTCGACCGTCGGCGCGCGCTGCGCTCGCACGGTCTCGCCTCCATGCGTCATCGCGCCATCGGCCTTGGCGGACAGTGGCGCATCATCCGGCGCGCTGAGCGTGGCACGGAGATTGAGGTGCGGCTGCCGCTTGAGCGGATCGTTCGGGCGGCAGCGCCGCCTCATTGACCGAGCGTAACTAAGGCGACTCGCCGATCGCCCGTTGCCTGGCGAAATCGCGCAGCAGGCCGGGCAGGCGGAAGTAATCCCGCGACTTGTCAAGGAAGGCTTCCACGCCGAATGTCTCGGCCGCACGGCGGTATTCCGGTAGTCCGAAGTTCGTGAGGATCACGACCTTCGGCCGCGGCGCCGTCTTGGCGCGCGCCAGTGAACGCAGCACGCCAAACCCGGATCCGGTGCGCAGATGCAGGTCGAGAATGAGCACGTCCGGGAACGAGACACTGATCCGGTCGACTGCGTCGGACTCGGTCTGCACCGTATCGATGAGGTTCACGTCGGGCAGGCGACGAATCAGCTCCGACAGGCGCGCGGCAAGGAGTGAAGAATCCTCCACCAACAGTACGCGCAACGAGACGCTAGTTGCCATGATCACTCGACTTATGGAATCCAACATAAGCACGCATTATCGGGCGCCTCCCGGGTCGCCCGCCCTTGCCCGCACAAGGCAGAGTGTAATGACGCAATGCGTCAGCGAATGCCGGCCCCGATCCTGCGGAAGTGTCAGTGTTTACCGACACGCGGCTACTGTACTAGACCATTGCGCAGCGCGTAGGTGGTGAGATCTGCGTTCGTGTCCAGATTCATCTTCTCAAGCACGCGCGCCCGGTAGGTGCTCACGGTCTTCACGCTAATGAAAAGCTCCTGGGCGATCTCAGAGACCGAACGCCCGACCGCCAACTTGCACAAGATCTGGAATTCGCGCTGTGACAGCGATGCGTGCAAGGGCTGATCGGTAGGTTCATCAAGCGCGGTGACGAGCATTTCACTCAATGTCGTACTGACGAAGCGGCGTCCCGCGAGAACCGTGTGCACGGCACGCATGAATTCCTCGGGGGCCTGATCCTTGGCGAGGTAGCCGGACGCGCCCGCACGCAGCACGTTGATCGCGTACTGTTTCTCGGCAAAGCCGCTCATGACTAGAACGCGCGTTTCGGGATGGCCGGAACGGATGTGTCTGAGGATGTCGATGCCACTGCGGTCCGGCATGTTGATGTCCAGGATGACTAAGTCCCACTGGCCCTCGCGCAGCTGTTGTAGCGTTTCCGCGCCCGTGGCCGTTTCGCCGATCTTCTCAATGGAACGGTCCTGCTCCAGGTAGTGGCGAAGACCGGTTCTGATCATCGCGTGATCATCGGCAATGAGGATGTTGGGCATTGAACCTCCAGATTGCGCCTGTACGGATCGGGTCATGCCTACGGCAGACGCGACAGTACCTGCTCAGCACAAGCAAGAGCGTACGCCAGTCGGCTGACAAGCTGTAGGCCATATCCTACAAAGTCCTACGCGGCGTCCCGGTGGCCGCCACAGCGCGCCTCTGGCCCGGCGCCGGGCATCTGCTGCGGCGCGGCTGCCGAGCTAGCCGAGCTAGCCGAGCTAGCCGAGGGACGGGCGGGCTGCTCTGCGCGCAATGAACAAAGTGCCGGTATGCAGGAGATAACTTTCGGAGGGTGCCCGACCGTAGGTTGCAACCTACGGTTGAAGACGGTCAGCGCAGACGGCGCGGCGTAGTTCGGCGAGTCAGTATCGCCTCAGTGATTCAGACGTAACAGTCGGAGGCGTGCAGAGCATGAACAAGGACCAGGTAAGAGGGCGGATGGAGGAACTTGCGGGCAAGACCAAGAAGATCGCCGGCAAGATCGTGCAGAGCCCGACGCTGAAACAAAAGGGTCGCATCGAGGAAGCCGCGGGCAAGGCGCGCGCAGCGTACGGGGATGCCAAGGAAGAGTGGAAGGAAGACGAGGAACAGACATAGCACGACGGGCTATTCCCTTCCGTCGAGCATGGCTGCAGTACGTCAATTTAAGGAGACCTGCACATGAATTCCAAACCGATTCTTGCCTGCCTGCTGGCGGCGTCTTTGGCCGCACCCGTCGTGGTTACAGCCGCGGAACCGGACGCTGACAGCGCGCATCCGGCGCAATTCGTGAGGGACTCGGCCATCACGGCCGCCGTCAAGGCGAAGCTGGCCCGCCATCAGACGGGGAGCCTCACGGGCCTGAAGGTGGACACCGACCGCGACGGCATCGTGTGGTTGAGCGGCACCATGCAGACTCAGGAGGCCGCGGACCGCGCGGTGGAAATTGCTCGCAATACCAGCGGTGTCGTTGAGGTGAAGAGCACTATCGTGGTGACGCCCGTACGCGAATAGGCACCGGCTCGGCGGAGGGGGCCGGCGCAACCTGCGGCACCGTACTACGGGCGCGCCTATCATTATTGGCGTCGCGGCGGTTGCGAAGCCCGGATCGCCACGGGCAACCTGCGATAGACGGGATCTGCGCCCCCCGCGGCGCGATGCCACGCTCGTGGGAATTGATGGAAATATCGCTCGACGGTAAGCACGTCGGCCTGAATAAGTGTAATGTCCATAGGGACGGCTCGCGCGTCCAGGGGCCAGTAGCCGGTCGCTACGGAGTCAATTTGCGGGTTGCCGCAGATAGCAACGCAGGAAGAAGTAACCGCCGGGGAAGACTCACCCGGCTCAGTGCAGCGCGCTTGGCGCGCCTGCTCCGGCCCGTGCGCGGCCCCGATCACATACTCCGACCGCGCCGCCGGCGTACTCCGCGAGTCTGAACGGCGTTCACGTCTCGCATGCGTGGCACTGAGCTGTCAGTTTCTGGCGGCATGGTCCTACAAGGGCCGCGACGAGCGGGTCCTAGACTCGGTAGGGATGCAGCGATTTTTTCCTCATTCGCCGGGATCGGTAGTCAGCACGAACGCGGAACGAGGGTACCGCGGTGCGCAGCCGCGCGGGCCGGGTAGCCGATAAACACTTAGCTGAAACGGAGCGGCGCATATGGAGCAGATCGCCCTTGAGGAACCACGGGCGCGCCGCTGGTTTGATCTGGGTTTTACTCCGGTGAGTTCCGAGCCCGGCCCCATACGGGCCGAGCTCATGAGCATCGAGCGCCTCGAGCAGTTCGCCGAGTCGCTAGCACGTTCGCAGCCCCTACTGCCCTCGGCGCGTCGCGGCCGTTCGCTTCTCACCCGGACACGCCAGAACGCACGCGTGCTGCGGCGTCACTACGAGAGCATCGTGAAGACGACCGCGAGCCAGCGCAGCGTGACCCCGGCCGCGGAATGGTTCGTTGACAACTACTACGTCGTCGAGCGGCAGCTGCAGCTGATCCGCGATGATCTGCCGTCGGGCTACTACCGGCAGCTGCCGATGCTCGCCACCGGTCACCTGGCGGCGATGCCGCGCATCGCAGCGATGGCCTGGAACTTCGTCGCGCATACCGACAGTCACTTCGACGAGCCGCTGCTGATCAGCTTTGTCACCGCATACCAGCGGGTCGAGACACTTACCATCGGTGAGTTGTGGGCACTGGCCAGCATGTTGCGCCTGGTCCTGATCGAAAATCTCAGGCGCTGCGCGGATCGCATCGTGATCGGCCGCGCACAGCGCGAGGCTGCCGATGCGCTTGCGGACCGGCTGCTCGGCTCGCCGAAACGGCCGGCGGAGAGTGTCGAGCAGGTGCTCGGGGCCTACGACCGCAAGCCCCTGCCGAACACGCTTGCGGTGCAGCTGGTGCAGCGGCTGCGCGACTGTGACCCGAATGTAACGCCGGCGTTGCAGCGCGTCGAGGACCTGTTGCAGGCACGGAACATGACCGCGGACATCGTGGTGCGTGAGGAGCTGCAACGTCAGAGCGCCGCCAACGTGACGGTCCGCAACATCGTCATGAGTCTCGTCCAGCTCTCGGCGCTCGACTGGGCGGACATCGTCGAACAGCTGAGCACGGTGGATGCGATTCTCGCGGCGGAGAGCGACTTTGCGTCCCTCGATCTCGCCACCCGCAATCGCTATCGCAGCGCTGTCGAGGACATTGCGCGCGACTCAGCGTCCCGTGAGACCGAAGTCGCGCAGCGCGCGATCGAGGCGGCGCGGCGCACTGATGCGGGCACACCCGCTGCACGCGAACCGGGCTACTTCCTGATCGGCCCGGGGCGCGAAGCGCTCGAGCGTGCCGTGGGCTACCGGGCGCCGTGGCCGTTGGCGGTGCAGCGCGCAGTGCGGGCGGCGGGCATCGGCGGCTACCTGCTGTGCACCGGCTTCCTCACGGCAGCGTCGTTGCTCGCAGTGGCGTTTTTCCTGAAGCCGCTGCCGTCCGTCCCTGCGGTCCTCCTGCTGGCGTTGCTGCTGCTGCCGGCGAGCGACGTGGTCATTGCGCTCGTCAACAGTGCGGTTACCCGTCTGATAAGGCCCGCGCGACTGCCGGCCCTGGATCTGCGCGGGACGGTCCCCGTGGACTTGCGAACGCTGGTTGCCATTCCGATCCTCCTCAATTCCCCGTCCGATATTGAGAACGCGCTGGCGAATCTGGAGAGTGAATACCTCGCGGGTGCGCGCGGTGAGTTGTATTTCGCACTGCTCGCCGATGGCGTGGACGCGCCGAGCGCGGAGACCGACGCGGATGCGGAACTCATCAACGCCGGCCGCCGCGGCGTGGCCGCGCTCAATGCGCGTTACGGGCGCGCCTCGGGCGGTGACCGGTTCCTGTGGCTGTATCGCACGCGACGCTGGAACGCCGCGCAGGGCTGCTGGATGGGCTGGGAGCGCAAGCGCGGCAAGCTCCACGAGCTGAACCGGCTCTTGCGGGGTGCCCGTGACACCAGTTTCAGCCTGAGCCAGAAGGACTACGCGGCGATTCCCGCGCAGGTGCGTTACGTGCTGGTGCTCGATGCGGATACGCAGCTGCCCCACGGCAGCGCCGAGAAGCTGATCGCCAAGCTCGCGCACCCGCTCAATCGGCCGCAGTTCGACGGACGTACGCGGCGCGTCGTGGCCGGTTACGGCATCATCCAGCCGCGCGTGACGCCGGCGCTGTCGGACGGGGAGGGTACGACGCTGGTGCAGGCCGTGTTTTCGGGCACGCCGGGCCTCGACCCCTACGCGTTTGCCGTCTCGGACCTGTACCAGGATCTGTTCGACGAGGGTTCGTTCACCGGCAAGGGCCTCTACGACGTCGACGCCTTCGAGAGCGCGCTCGCCGGCCGCATCGGCGAGAACGAGGTCCTCAGCCACGATCTGCTGGAGGGCCTGTTCGCGCGCGCTGCCATGGCTTCCGATGTCGAGGTGATCGAACCCTCGCCGGACCGCTACGACGTCATCGCCTCACGCGAGCACCGCTGGGCGCGCGGTGACTGGCAGCTGCTGCCCTGGCTGCGCCCGACGGTTACGCGGCCCCGTGCAGAGCGCGCGGCTCACGCAATTTCGGCACTCGGGCGCTGGAAGCTCATCGACAACCTGCGCCGCACGCTGGCGCCGCTGGCGACGCTGGCGGCCCTCGCCTGCGGCTGGCTGCTCCTGCCGCTGCCCTACAGCGCCGCATGGACCGCGCTCATCGTCTGTGGCCTCGGCGTGCCACCCTTGCTGCCGATTCTGATCGCCGTGCGGGACCGCCCGCGCCACCTGAAGCGCGAGAGTGAGCGCCAGGCCCTGCGGGCCGACCTGCGCGTCGCGTGCCTGCGCTGGGCTCTGTCTATGGCATTCCTCGCCGATCGCGCCTGGTGGATGGGCGACGCCATCCTGCGCACGCTCGTGCGGCTTTTCGTGACGCGCCGTCGGCTGCTTGACTGGACCACCGCGGCGCAGGCGCGGCGCCAGAGCCGCCTGCACGTCATGAACTATGTGGCGCGCATGCGCGGTGGGGTGGGGATTGCCGCGGCCATCGCCGCACTACTCATGGTGCTTGCGCCTGGGAACCTTACGCTCGCCTTGCCGTGGCTGCTGCTGTGGGGGGTAGCTCCGGTGCTCGCGCGGTTCGTCAGCGTCCCCCGATCCGAGCGGCACGCCGCGCTCTCCCCAGGTGACGCGCGGGAACTGCGCCTGATTGCGCGGCGCACGTGGGGCTACTTCGAACGTTTTGTAACCCCGGAGGACCACTGCCTGCCGCCGGATAATTTCCAGGAGACCCCCGTGCCGGTTCTCGCGCAGCGGACCTCCCCGACCAACGTCGGCATGTACCTGCTCGCCTCGGCGGCGGCAGTCGACTTCGGCTGGCTCGGCGTCGTCGACTGGGTCGAACGCCTCGAGGCCACGCTGGGTGCGCTTGGGGGGCTCGAGCGCTTCCGCGGGCACTACTTCAACTGGTACGACACGCGCACCGGTCAGCCGCTGCTGCCCCGGTACGTGTCGACCGTAGACAGTGGCAACCTTGCCGGGCATCTGCTCGCGCTGGCCAACGCGATTGAGTCCGTGCTGACGCGCCCGCTGTGGGGGCGCGAGCGCCTGGTCGGCATCGGCGATGCCCTCGTCCTTGCGCCGCGCGGCGCAGCTGGGATTGCACTCGAGCAGGCACTCGCGGCCGCCTGCGCCTCGGGTGCGCACGTGCCCGGGAGTGTGCGGGCGCTGGCCGCGGCGGCCGGGGAGGCGCTGGCGCGACCCACCGGCGGTGATGAGGATGCCGGACCGGACTGGACCGCGCTCGCCGCGCACTGCGTGCTGAGCCACCTGCGCGACGTCGCAGCCCTGGCGCCGGAGGCTACCGACGCGCCCGGCGAGCCGGCGGAGGCAGCGGCGCCGGTTGCGACGCTGCGGGGGCTGGCCGCCGGCGCGCCGGACGCCGCGGCCAGCGGCGCCGCGGAGCTGGTGCGGCGCTTCATGCAGCTGGCGAGCCGCGCGCGCCAGATGGCCAACGAGGTGGACTTCCGCTTTCTTCTGAAGCCCCACCGCATGCTGCTGTCGATCGGGTACAACGTCACCGAGAGCCGCCTCGACTCGGGCGACTACGACCTGCTGGCCTCCGAGGCGCGACTCGCAAGCTTCGTCGCGATTGCCAAGCGCGACGTCCCGGCGCGCCACTGGTTCCGGCTCGACCGCCGCTCGATCGCGCTCGGCAACGTCACGGCGCTCGTGTCCTGGTCCGGTTCGATGTTCGAGTACCTGATGCCGGCGCTCGTCATGCGCGCACCGGCCGGGAGTCTTCTTGATCGGGCACTGAAGGTCGCGGTGCGCTCGCAGCGCGAGTACGGCGCGGCACGGCGCGTGCCCTGGGGAGTCTCCGAGTCCGCCTACAACGTGCGCGACCTCGATCAGACATACCAGTACTCGCCCTTTGGGGTGCCGGTGCTCGGGCTAAAGCGCGGGCTCGCGAACGACACCGTGGTTGCTCCCTATGCGACCGGACTTGCCGCCATGGTGGACGCGCCGGCGGCCGCCGCGAACTTCCGCGAGCTGACGAAGTGGGGCGCGCTTGGACACTTCGGATTCTACGAGGCGCTCGATTTCACGCGCGATCGGCTCCTGGAGGGGGAGGAAGTCGCCGTGGTACGCGCCTACATGGCGCATCACCAGGGAATGACGGTGGTGGCGATCGCCAACGCGCTGCGTGAGGGCGCCATCCAGGGCTACTTTCACGCCGAAGCGGCCGCGCGCGCGACCGAGCTGCTGCTGCAGGAGAAGCCGCCGCGCTCGGTCGAGGCGCCGCAGGAGGATGCGCAGTCGGAGGCGCGGGAGGCGCGACTGCCGGTGCTCGCCGGCCGGCGGCGGCTGCACACGTGGCGGCCGCGCACGCCGCACACGCAGCTCCTGAGCAATGGCCGTTACGCGGTCATGATGAGTACCTCCGGCGCGGGCTTCAGTCGCTGTGGCAGTCTTGCGGTGACTCGTTGGCTCGAAGACTCCACCAGCGACACGGCTGGGCAGGCAATCTACCTGCGCGACTGCGAGAGCGGGGACGTGTGGTCGGGCGGCTTTCAGCCAGCGATGGCGCGGCCGGATGCCTACCGCGTCACCTTCACCGAGGACCGCGCCGAGATCATGCGGCGCGACGGGCCGTGGTCCACCCGACTGCAGGTGCTGGTCTCCGCGGAGCATGATGCGGAGGCGCGCCGCATCTCCCTCTCCAATCAGGGCGATCGCACCCGCGAGATCGAGGTCACCTCGTACGTCGAGGTCGTTCTCGCCAGCGCGGCGGCCGACCGCGCGCATCGCGCGTTCTCGAACCTGTTCGTGCAGACGAGCTTCGAGCCGGGGCTCGGCGCGCTCGTCGCGGGGCGCAGTGCACGGGCCCCGGGCGATGCGCCCGCCTGGGCCGCACACCTCGGCGTCGTGGACGGTAAGGGCGTCGGGGACTGGGAATTCGAGACTGACCGTGCGCGCTTCATCGGCCGTGATCAGTCCCTCGCGCGGCCGCGTGCCCTCACCGAGCATGGTGCGCTCAGCGGTTCCACCGGCATCGTGCTCGATCCGGTTTTCAGCTTGCGACGCCGCGTGCTCGTCGCCCCGGGAGAGACCGCACGCATCACCTTCTGGACGGTGGTGGCGCCCTCGCGCGAGGAAGCGCTGCGCATCGCCGACAAATGCCGCGAGGCCGCCTCCTTTGATCGTGCCTCGACGCTGGCGTGGACGCGCGCGCGCGTGCAGCTGCACCATCTGGGGCTCGACCCGGACGAGGCCAGCCTCTTTCAACGCCTGGCCGCGCACGTCTTCTACCCCAACCCGACACTGCGGGCCGGGGCAGAGACGTTAAGGCGCAATCGCGCCGGGGCGTTCGCGCTCTGGGCACACGGGGTGTCTGGGGATCGCCCGCTGATGCTAGTTGAGATCGACGACGCGGAGCACCTCGCGCTCGTGCGCCAGCTGCTGCGCGCGCACGAGTACCTGACACTGAAGAATCTGCCGGTGGATCTCGTCATCGTGAATGCTTCCTCGACCTCCTACGTTCAGGACCTGCAGGCGGCGATCGAGTCCCTCGCACGCGGCACGCAGCAGCGTTTACTGCAGGCGGCGCAACCAGGACTTGGCAGCGTGTTTGCGCTGCGCGCCGAGGTCATGTCGCCGGAGTCGCGCCTGGCGCTGCAGGCGGCGGCGCGGGTCGTCCTCGTCAGCCGTCGTGGCACGCTCGACGAGCAGCTCGAGCGGCTCGAAGATCCCTCCGCCGAGACCGCCCCACCTCCGCAGCGCCGCGTGGCACGCGGCGGGCGCGCTCCAGTGGTAACGCACCCGGCGCTGGAACTGTTCAACGGGACGGGCGGATTCTGCGCCGACGGCGCCGAGTACGCCGTGATCCTCAAGCCGGGGCTGACGACCCCGATGCCGTGGATCAACGTCATCGGCCAGCCGCGCTTCGGCTTCCAGGTCTCGGCCACGGGGGCCGGATTTACCTGGTCGGTCAACAGCCGCGAGAACGCGCTGACGCCCTGGTCGAACGATGCGGTGTGTGACCCGGCCGCCGAGGCTTTTTACGTCAGGGACGATGATACGGGCGAGATTTTCAGTCCCACGGCGGCGCCGATCCGCGACCCGGATGGCACCTACTTCTCCTACCACGGGCGTGGCTACTCGCGCTTCACCTATGCGAGCCGGGGGTTGGCGTTTGAGCTGCTGCAGTTCGTGCCGCGGGGCCGCGCGCTCAAAGTGTCGCGGCTCACGCTGCGCAACGAGGGCACCAAGCCGCGGAGGCTGCGCGTGTGCGCGTACGCTGCGTGGTCGCTCGGCCCGTCGCGGGCCGCGATGGCGCCGCACATCGTGACCGAGCGCTGCGCCCGGACGGG
>Ga0316624_10000169_pt1 | contig 20304 bp, 20 predicted proteins | sample OWC_Aug_N3_C1_D5_FD_207657 | JGI IMG/M metagenome (GOLD analysis project Ga0316624, IMG submission 207657) | Wetland soil microbial communities from Old Woman Creek delta, Ohio, United States - OWC_Aug_N3_C1_D5_A | ecosystem: Environmental > Terrestrial > Soil > Wetlands | place: USA: Ohio... | reverse complement strand
AGCAGGCCTGTCACATATCTCGACTCTCTTGGGTTTCTGGATGAGACCGTTACCGCCGCCCACTGCATCTGGCTCGAGGACGAAGAGATCGAGGTCCTTACTAAAAAGGGAGTCTCGGTGGCCCACTGCATGGAGAGCAACCTGAAACTAGCATCGGGATTTGCCCCGGTGGTGACGATGCTTGCAGAGGGAATAAAGGTAACCTTCGGGACTGACGGCGCGGCGAGCAATAACGACCTGAATATCCTGAGCGAGATGAGCACTACTGCGAAAGTCCACAAGGCGCTTGCAAAAGACCCAACGGTACTCGATGCACGGCAGGTAGCTCTCATGGCCACCCGTTGGGGAGCCGAGGCGCTCGGTATGGGGAGGCGGACCGGGAGTATCGAACCCGGAAAAGCAGCGGACATCGTCCTTGCCGATATGAGAAAGCCTCACCTGACGCCGATGTATGACATCTTTTCCCACCTCGTATATTCGATGAACGCCGCGGACATCGATACCGTGATCATAAGCGGTAAGATAATCCTTAAGGGCCGTTCGCTGGTCACCGGCGATGAGGCCGAGATCATGCGGAAGGCCGCTTCGTGGGGAAAAAAGATCAGGGCAGGAAACTCTGCATAGCGAAAGGTGAACCGGTCAATGCGACTGCTCTTTATCGGCGATTCTCTGATAGAGTTCTTCGACTGGGCTGGGCGCTTTGCAGCCCACGAGGTCTATAACTTCGGTATAGCCGGCGAGACGGCAGAAGGGCTTCATCGAAGGCTTGATCCGATTATCGGTAAGGTATCGTCCCCCGACTTTGTCTTCATCATGACAGGTATCAACAACCTCTCGATGGCTGACCGCGGCTTTGTCAAGACCTATGCCGCGATCATTGCGCGGCTGAAGACCCGCTATCCCGCAGCCAGCATATTTGTCCACAGCCTCCTGCCCGTCTGCTATCCCTTCATCGCGAACGACGAGATCAGGGCGATGAACAAGGAATTGCGCGCCCTCGCCGAACGGGAAGCAGTAGGCTACGTGAATATCCACCCGCTTTTTCTGGATGAAAGCGGCGAGCCAAAGACATCCTGCTTCGAAGAAGACGGTGTTCACCTCAGCGACGAGGGATACCGGATATGGTCCGCCAGGATGGAGGAGATCATCAGCAAAGCAGCCGGGGGTTAATGTTGAATAGCTGAGGGTGGCAGACATACTGAAAAACGCCATACAATCGGCAGGATTGGATTGTGATTCACGTAAACGCAATATTGCCGCTTGATGTTTTCGGGAAAAGGTTTTCTGGTTTGCCTGCCGTTTCTTAGCGGAGCCTTCCACCTCGGGCGGATCCGCCGGGGCGGACGACTATGGCTGTTTTTCAGTATGTCTGCCACCCTGTTTATTTTGGTGCAACGTCAGGGTCGAGCCGCCCAATGAGGTCGTTGCTGCCGGAAATAGAGCCGGAGTTCGATTCAAAAAAGCGCCGGAATGTTGTAGAGTATGTGCAGGAACAGAAAAGGAGGGTACGATCATGAGCATTCTGCCTGAGGGCGAACAACTGAGAAGGGCGATCAAATGGATATCGGACCAGCGGTCGGAGAATCCTAAGGCCGGCCTGCCGGCCTTGATCGGAGAGGCCTGCCTGAAATTCGATCTTTCCCCGAAAGACTCCGACCTTCTCGTGAACTTCTACGCCGACCAGAAGAAGGGAAAGCAGAGCTGACGCACGCGGAATCATTCCGAACACGGAGAAAGCCGGACTTCCCACGTCGTCTCAAAAGCATACAGTAACTCTTGTTGACAACCGGGAGCGTCTCTCCCGCTATATGACAGCCGACAGCCCCCCATAAATGCCCTCCTCATCATTCGATTGACAACCTCGCCGCATCATGCTAAATGGATAATAGACAGCGAACTCAACAGATCTTCTCGTACCGACAACGCGCTAAATAAATGGTCGCAGACGGTTTGCTTCCGGCTGCATCATTGCGGAGGACTTCCATGAAGAAGAAACAAAAAGACGGTGAATGCAAATGCGGCCTTTCCCGGCGGTCTTTTCTGAAAACGGTCGGCGTCGGCGCGGTAGCAGCGGCCGCATCGTCTCACCTGCCCGCAAAGGCCGGGTCCGATGAGGTGGCGACGCACGAGGAAATGACGAAGATCACTTTGAACATCAACGGACGGAGGCACCGTCTGCTCGTCGAACCCCGCTGGTCTCTTCTGTTCGTCCTCAGGGAGCGGCTCGGCTTTACAGGGACGAAGGTCGGCTGCGAGCGCGGGGAATGCGGCTCCTGCACCGTACTGATCGACAACCTCCCCCGATACGCCTGCATGACGCTTGCGATCGAGGCGGAGGGCACGAAGGTAGTCACGGTTGAGGGCCTGATGAACGGCGAGGACCTTGGTCCCGTTCAGCAGGCATTCCTGGAACACGACGCCATGCAATGCGGCTACTGCACACCTGGGCAGGTCATGGCTGTCGAAGGTCTTCTTCGTGCAAACCCCGACCCGTCTCCCGAGGAGATCCAAAGAGGCTTGAGCGGCAACCTTTGCCGCTGCGGCACTTACCCGAACATCTTCAGGGCGGCAAAACGCGCTGCCGGACTCAGGCACAAGGCGAGGTGATCCCATGAAAGACAAGCAGACCGACTATTATGTCAAAGACGTCCAGGTTCCCGAGACTCCTGCGCCGAAGAAGGCCCCGAAGGCCTGGGGGAAAACGGAGATCGTCGGTAAACCGATACCCCGCATAGACGCCTACGAGAGGGCAAGCGGCACGGCGGTATACCCGTCGGACCTGACTCTTCCGCACATGCTCTATGGCGCGATACTCAGATGCCCCCATCCGAGCGCAGTCGTCAAAAGCATAGAGACCGCGGACGCCGAAAAAATGACCGGCGTGAGAGCAATCATAAGCGGCGCCTCCTCCGAAGCGCAGCTGAACTGGCCGTATTCGCCGGACGTAAGAACAAGACTCTTCGATCCGCGCTGTCGTTTCGAGGGAGAGGCGATTGCAGCGGTTGCGGCCGAAACGCCGTATCAGGCATGGGATGCAGTTCGTGCAATCCGCGTCGAGTACGAGATATTGCCCTTTGTCGCAGACGAGCGGGACGCGTTGAAACCGGGCGCGGCCTCTGTACAAGACGGGGGCAACACGGCAAAGAAGGACATGTATGCGCGAGGAAACGTAGATAAGGGATTCGCCGAGGCCGACGCAGTGATCGAAGAGACCTATCGGACCGCGTGTGAGCTTCATACGACGATGGAACTGCACGGCTGCGTTGCCGGCTGGGACGGCGACGCGCTTACGATATGGGAATCCACGCAAGGCGTATACTCGGTCCAGTCGCGGGTCGCCGAGGTGCTGGGCCTTCCCCTCTCCAAGGTTCGGGTCATCGGGCATTATGTCGGGGGCGCTTTCGGGAGCAAACTCCAACCCGGCAAATACACCATCATCGCAACGCTCCTGGCGAAAAAGACCGGCCGGCCGGTGAAGATGTTCCTCTCAAGGGAAGAAACGTTTCTCGCGGTCGGCAACAGGCCGCCCGCAGTCATGAAACTCAAGGCCGGGGTCAAAAAGGACGGCACGCTCACCGCGCTCTCCTTTTCGGCGACAGGCTCCGGCGGGGCATACCCTGCCGGAGGGACATCGCTTCTCGACTGGCTGATAAGGGACCTCTACACCTGCCCGAACGTGCGGACTGAAACGACGGACGTATATATCAACGCAGGTCCGGCCCGTCCTTTCAGGGCGCCGGGTCATCCCCAGTGCTCCTGGGCGCTCGAACAGATGCTCGACGCACTCGCCGAAAAGATCAACATGGACCCCGTCGAACTCAGACTCAGGAATATCCCTGTTTTCAGCCAGGCGCGGGAAGGCAAACCGCCCTACACGTCAACCGGACTGAGGGAATGTCTCGAAAAGGGGGCAGAGGCCTTCGGATGGAAGGAGATCAGGAAAAAGATCAGGGAAACAGGAACAGACGGAAATGTCCGCAGAGGGGTCGGCGTTGCAGCGGCACTCTGGTTCGCAGGGGGAGGCGGCCCTCCTTCTACCATAATACTCAAACTCTTTTCGGACGGCAGCGTGAACCTCAACATGGGGGCGAGCGACATCGGCACAGGTACAAAAACGGTGATGGCGCTTGTGGTCGCCGAGGAACTCGGAGTTAAACCGGACCTGATCCAGATAGAGTATGCCGACACAGGAACAACGCAGTATGCAACCCCAAGCGGCGGCAGCAAGACGGTCCCTACGGAGTCACCTGCAGTGCGCGACGCTGCTATCAATGTGAAGCGCCAGCTCCTTTCGATGGCGGCGGAGGACCTGAAGACCGATGTCTCCGATCTTACCTTTCGCGACGGCGAGATCGTCTCGGTGCGCGATCCTTCAAAAAAAGTCAGGATCACCGGAATATCCACGCTCAGGAAGCGTGGCGTCGTCGTCGGTGTGGGGTACAGGGGACCGAATCCCGCCGGTAAGGTAGTGAACCCTTTTGCGGCGCAGTTCTGCGAGGTAGAGGTGAACAGGCGGACCGGCGAAGTGAGGATTGTCCGTTTTCTCGGCGCACACGACAGCGGCCGGGTGATGGACCGGCTGACCTTCGACTGCCAGGTATTCGGAGGCATCACAATGGGGATCGGCCTGGCGATGATGGAAACGAGGGTGCTCGACAAAAAACAGACCGGAAAGATGGTGAACAAGAACTGGCATGACTATAAAATCCCCACCTCCATGGACGTCCCGGCGGACATGGTCTCCGCCCCGGTCGAGCTGCCGGACCCGGCGGCGAATACCGTCGGTGCGAAGGGGCTCGGCGAGCCGGTCACGATCCCGACCGCCCCAGCCGTAGCAAACGCAATCTGCAACGCCACGGGTCTGCGCATCACCGATACACCTATGAGCCCCTCCAGGCTCATCCGGCGTCTTGCGGAAAGGAAGGAGGGATAACGATGCTTCCCAATTTTTCGTATGTCAGCCCAAAGACTCTGCGCGATGCGATCCAGCACCTTTCCGCCGACGGGGCGAGGATCCATGCCGGCGGTACCGACCTTCTCGGATGCCTGCGTGATCATGTCTTCGGAGCTGCCAGGCTGGTGAGTATCGGCAGAGTCGACGAGCTTCGCGGCGTGCGCGAGACCGCTGACGGAGGTCTCCGGATAGGGGCGATGACGAGCATTGCCGAGATCGCCGGTCATCCTCTTATCAAAGAGCGTTATACGGCCCTTGCCCAGGCTGCGGCCGAAGTAGGGAGCCCTCAGCTCCGGAACCAGGGGACGATAGGCGGCAATATCTGCCAGAAGCCGAGATGCTGGTATTACCGCGGAGAATTTCATTGTCTGCGCAAAGGAGGGGACAAGTGCTATGCAGTCGCGGGCGAAAACCGCTACCACTGCATTCTCGGGGGGGACAGGTGCTACATAGTGCACCCGTCAGATACGGCCCCGGCGCTCGCCGTATTCGGTGCATCAGTAAGGACCGCAGGTCCCGGCGGAGGCAGGTCAATTCGTATCGAAGATTTCCACGTGCCCCCGTCACAAGATCCAAGAAGAGAGACAGTGCTCGAACAAGGCGAAATCGTCACCGAGATAATTCTTCCCCCGGCCGTAGAAACGAAGAGTTCATACCGCAAGGTGCGGGAGCGGGGATCATGGGATTTCGCGCTCGCAGGAGTGGCTATCGCAATCAAGTTTACCGATGACAAGCCGCTAAATCCGAGGGTCGTTCTGAGCGGCGCGGCCCCGGTGCCGTGGAAGGCACGCGAGGCCGAAGAGGTCATAGCCAATAGTCCGATCGATCAGGCAACCGCAAGGAAGGCGGCCGAATCCGCAATGAAGAAGGCTGTACCACTGGAGCAAAACGGCTACAAGGTCGCACTCTTCCGGGGATTGATCGAAGAGCAGCTGCTGGCCCTGCGATAGAAGGGCCTCAGAGTTCTCTTCTGCCTTCGAGCGCCTTCCCGAGGGTGACTTCGTCGGCGAACTCTATGTCGCTTCCCATCGGCAGGCCGTAGGCGATGCGGGTCACTTTCACCTGAAGAGGCGCAAGCGTTTCTTTGATATACTGTGCGGTGATCTCGCCTTTCGTGTTGGGGTTCGTGGCGATTATCACCTCTTTGATGTCCCCTTTCCCGACCCTTTCGACGAGTTCCCTGATCTTCAGCCGTTCCGGCGTGATGCCGTCTATAGGGGAGAGCGCCCCGAGCAGCACGTGGTAGAGACAATGGAAACTCTTCACCCGCTCGATGACGAGGATGTTGCTCGGCTCTTCGACGACACATATCCTGCTCCGGTCGCGGGATTCGTCGCTGCATATCTCGCATAGGACATGCTCCGTGATGTTGAAGCAACGTTCGCAGAACCTCGCCTTTTCCTTAACCTGCTCGATCGCCTTTGAGATCGAGAGCGCCTCCGCCTCAGGCATCGAGAGGATAAAAAAGGCAAGCCGCTGGGCGGATTTTCTCCCGATTCCCGGAAGCCGCGTCAGCTCGTCTATCAGGTTCTCAATTATTCCGTGCATACGACTTCCATGCTATGTCCGGGGTTTCGAACGGTGAGCGCTGCATCGGCATACGCAAATATACCCAGAGGGCGGGCAGATATGCTGAAAAACAGTCATAGTCGTCCGCCCCGGCGGATCCGCCCGAGGTGGAAGGCTCCGCTAAAAAACAAGGGACAGACCCGACCACCTCTTCAAGAAAAACCGTGCGGTGGTCCTGCGTTTACGTGAATCAAAATCAAATCCTGCCGATTGTATGACGTTTTTCAGCATGTCTGCCCTCTTCCTCATATGCAACTGGGATGAGCTTATCATCGTCCGAACATGTTCCCGAGGCCGCCCATACCGGGGAGTTGCAGGCCGCCCGTCAGTTTCGACATGTCTTCGTTCACAAGGTCCCGCGACCTTCTGAGGGCTTCGTTCACCGCGGCAAGTACGAGGTCCTGGAGCATCTCGACATCTTCCGGGTTTACAACATCCTTTTCTATCTTTATCGAGACCACTTCGCCTGCGCCGCTCGCCACCACCGTGACCATCCCGCCGCCCGACGTCGCCTCCACTGTCTTCTTCTTCGCCTCTTCCTGCGCCTTCATCATCTCTTCCTGCAGTTTCTGGGCCTGGCGCATCAAGTCTCCCAACATCTTCTTAGACATGTTCTCCTCCGTTCTGGTTATTGTCGGCACCCTCCGCAGGGGTCACATCCACTATCCTCCCCTCGAAAAGTTCGAGGGCCTCCCTGATCAAAGGCTCATCCATCACTTTCTCCTTCAGGTCTCTCTTCCGGACACTTTTTTTATGGGACGTCGTGAGTTTGATCCTGAGTTTCCTCCCCGCCTCTTCCGAAACCATCTTTTCGAGTGTCTTCAGTTCCTTCCTGATCGACTCTTCAAAAACCGCCTGTCCGCCGTTCAGCGAAAGAAAGAGTTCGTCTCCACGGATCTCTGCGTTCGCATGCATGAGCTTAGACGCCAGCGGAGGGTCGACTTTTGCGACAGTCCTCTCCCACACGTCCTGGCCGCCCATCTCCGACGACGGGCGCTCTTCTTCACTGCCGTCCTTCCCGCCGCCTGTCTCGGCCGGGGATTCATCCGTTTCCTGCGCTGCAGCATCCTCTTCGGGCGTATCGACTTCTTCCCCTCCCGCTATTTCACGTTGCTCCTTCGAAGCAGCAGAGTCAGGCACCGATGGTCTGCTCACAGCCGTCTCCGGCTTCGGGCCGGGTCCATCCTTCATTTTCTTCGGTCCTGCGTTCCTTTCCGGCAACATCGCAGGTCGCCCGGCAAGACGGCCTATATTCTCAATGACTTCGCTTATCGGTTTCAGGCCGCTCAGGAAGCTCGCCCTGATGAGTGCCATCTCCAGGGCGAGACGGGGTGACGACGCACTTCTCACCTCTGCCTCGGACTTCATGATCTCCGAGAGCATCAGCGTCAACTGGTCCTCCGACGACGCCGATACGATCTCCTTGACCGTATCGATCTCTTCCGCGCTCATATCAAGGACGTCTTCAGGCTTCTTCATTACGCTCGCGACGAGGAGGTCCCGGAAGAACTGGATAAGTTCCTTCGAAAAAGCCCTTATGTCGGTCCCCTGTTCGACAAGGTCTTCGATAGTCGAGAGTATCCCGACCCTGTCCCCGCAGATAAGGGCCTTTGAGACCTTCGCGAGGAGACCGAAATCGGCGATACCGAGAAGTCCTTTGACGCTCTCCTCGGTTATCTCGGTGGAAAAGGCGGACACCTGGTCGAGGATGGTAAGCGAGTCGCGCATGCTCCCGTCCGCGGCACGGGCAACGAGGCCGAGCGCCGCGGCGGAAATGTTGAGTCCCTCCGCATCGGAGATTTCCTTGAGCCGCGCCTTGATCACGCCGCTCGATATCCTCCTGAACGGCATATGCTGGCAGCGCGAGAGCACCGTGGCCGGTATCTTCTTCATTTCCGTCGTAGCGAGCACGAAGAGGACGTGCGAAGGCGGTTCCTCCAGTGTCTTCAGCAAGGCGTTAAAGGCGGAACCGGAGAGCATATGGACCTCATCGATGATATAGACCTTGTACTTCCCACCGGACGGCGCGTACTTCACCCGCTCCCGGAGGTCCCGGATGTCGTCGACGCTGTTGTTCGACGCGCCGTCGATCTCTATGACATCGACGGAGGAGCCGTCCGTAATCGACGTGCAGGAATCGCAGACGCCGCAGGGTAGAGGCGTCGGCCCTTCCTTACAGTTGAGCGCCTTTGCAAGAATGCGTGCGGAGGACGTCTTCCCGACCCCGCGGGGACCGGAAAAAAGGTAGGCGTGCGCGATCCTTCCCTGGAGGATCGCGTTCTTCAGGATACGCGTGATCGGCGCCTGGCCGACGAGATCGTCAAACCCTTTGGGTCTCCATTTTCTTGCTAATACGAGATAGCCCATATTTCAAACTCAGTGACGCGCAAAAGACACAAAGGCCTCTTCCCGGGCCGCCCATCTCTCATCGTCACGCGTCCTTATTGCAGCCCACAGGCGACTTGCCGCGGCACACAGAATAAAATGCTTATCGCTGCTTCCTTCCGGACCTGACGAGGTTCACACCTTCCTGTTGCGCAGGGCCGCCTGCGGGCTGCAAAAAAAACGCGACTCATCCCACCAACCGCCCTTGCCTTTCATGGGCATGATTCACGTAATACCACGAAACGGTTTTCTATTTTAGCACATCCCCCGCGCAATTTGGCACCAGAAGACGACCCCATCGGCAAATTTGACAACCCCACCGGATGGTGATAGCCTTGGCTTAAAGGCCTTGTAATAACACGAACGGAGAAACATCATGAAAACAGATCGTTACACAAAAGTTGCGCTCTCGGTTATCGCTGTGCTGCTGTTTCTGAATCTCGTAAACGGCCTGCTGGCCGCGAGGCAGGCGACTGCAGAACAGCCGGCAAGCCTCATAGGCAAGTACCAGATCTCATCCTGGGCCTCATATATCGGCACTTACGGCCACCACACCGGATATTATGTGCTCGACACGACAACCGGAAAAGTGGTCGAAAGCCATGAGGACATCCACAAGCTGACGGAATAGGCTTCATTTCCGCCGGTTTGCGCGAGCGGCGAGCGTCTCAATCTACGTATTTTTTAAGGCGCTGAAGCACTTCTATATGCAGTTGATCGCTTGGGATGATCCTGACCTCGATCCTGTCCGCCCCACCTTTAGCCGGGTTTGCCGGCATCGCCGTTGCAGCGAAATACAATGCATATCTTTTTTCGAGAAGCGGCTCGGCCTTAAAAAGGGAATCCAGGACCATTGCAGACCTTTCCCTCATCCGCAGCTTCATCTGCCGGTTCGCTCCTTCATCCGGCTGCATGGGATACCTGGCAACGATCAGGACGAGATCGACATGGGCGCGGAGATAGTTGTCGTTCAGGGCGGATACGAACACTCTCGCGAGTCTTTTCACCATCGGCGAAGCAGAACCGCCCTCACGGCCGCGACCTTCGAGAAAAACCGCGGGGTCCACGACGATCGTGCCCATGATCAGACGGACGCCCTTGACACCCGCGGGCTCAAATTCCCTTTTCAGGAAGGAGTTCACGGCATCCGTAAACTCACTTCTCGGCTGTGATATGGCGAGAGCGGGCTCCAGGAACCTCTGAACCTTTACGGCACGGTAATAAAGAAGTCCGCTCAGAAACATGATCCCGATGAGCGTAAGGCTCATTATGGGCCCCGGAGGGATAAGAAATCCTTTTCCGTTTCCGTAATGCATCAGAACCTCGTCTCCAGAAGTCTCACGTTTTTCACCGCAGAGTCGAAATCCTGCTCGGACATCTCCGAGGGGTGATGGATAGCCTTGTTGCGAAGCCTCAGCACCTGCTGGAAGAGTCCCTTCTTGAACTGTCCGATACGGTGTAAACGCTCCAGCTCCTTCAGGCAGTCGTAGAGTCCCGACGGGGAGTGTCCGAGCATCTTCCTTGTGAACGCCCGCAACCGGGTTTCCAGGTAATGACCCAGAATGAGCGAAGCCACCACCTTCTCGCCCCTACGGTAAAAATCCATCGCCTGTTCCGCTGATACGGCCCCCTTGAAGATATTGATGTTCTCGTCGGACTCCACCTCGCCGGGAGCGACCCTCTGTATCTTCTGATATATCTCAAGACATTTGTCGAGCTCGTCTTTTTCGAGATGGGATTCGGCAAGAAGGAAGAGGTCCTTGACCTTGTCGGACGCCCCCTTCTGTCTAAAGGCGAAGGAATAGGCGCGGCGGAGCGCCTCGGTTTTGTCGTCCTTTTTGTCCAGCACGTCGAAATGTCTCGCCCAGCGCTTACTTTTCAAAAAATTGTCTTTCGTAAAGCGGAAGAGCTGTTCGGAGACTTCGCTTTTGCTCAGCTTCCCGCTCACCACGATGATGTTGAGGGTCGGATAGTCTTCGAAGATCTCGGGAAGGTCGTCGATGCCCTCGTTCATCCTGTCGAACTCGATGTCGAGAGTCATCAGGTCGAAGAGCTGGTTTTTCAGGATCTCCTTAGCCTGTTTTACGCTCACGGCCTCGTAATACCGTATATCCTTCTCTTCCCGGGCCAGCGCGCGCTGGATCTCCATCTTCAGGAGTTCCCTGTCTTCATAATCATCGTCAGCGATCAGCACCTTAAACATACAGGGATTCCTCCACGTAGGGAAGATTGATGATGATCTCGGTCCCGACCCCGGGTCTCGTATATTCCTTCCCGATCCTGATCTTTCCCGCGTGCAGGCCGACCACATATTTTGCGTAATAGAGTCCCCGTCCCCATCCCTCCCCGGAGCCCTCTACCCTCTTCCCCATATAAAAACAGCGGTCCGACTGTTGCTCGTCCATCCCCATCCCCTCGTCACGAAACGAGAGAGAGACGTACCTCCTGGCCCCGTCGGCATCGATCGAGCAGGAGATCGAGACGCGGGCGCGCGGCTGACCCCCCTTTTTGTACTTGATGGCATTGTCGACGAGGTTCTCGAATACCGTCTTCAGGAGCGTCTGGGAGGCGAATATCGCCGGCGGCGCGATGGGAGAGTCTTTCCGAAAGGAGAGGTCCGCAAGATCTGCGAACTGCTGGGACAGCGCCGAAAGCATTTCTCCCAGGTCCACCCTTGTAAAATCGACAAGGCCGGCTTCGCGTTCGTCTGAAATCTTTTTGAAGATATCGATGTCCGCGAAGAGCTTCTCGAACGTCCCGTAGATCCGTGCCTTTGCATCTCCCGGGAGACCTGACAGCAGGTCGATCCTGCGCTTGATCCTCCCGAGGTTGTTCTTGAACTCATGTCCGATCGTGGCCGAAATGTAACGGATAAATTCATTCCGTCTCGCAATCTCGCGGTTCTTGAGGAGGAGGAGTCTGTTTTCCTGGGTCTTTCTCTGCTTCTGCTGATACACGAGCGTCAGGTACACGCTGAAGAGCGCAAAGGAACCTACCAGTACCACGAGCGCGTAGTGTGCCACTCTGTTCGATGAATCCAGCAGTCCCTGCATGATAGAAAGGCGCTCCCCGAGCGTCGTCGTGGCAGGAACATTTCCGAGTCCTTTCCAGGGCATCAGCAGCGGCAGAAGACGGTCGAAGGGGGGAAAGAACTTTTCAAAGTATACCATTCCAGCGATGGCCCAGATGAGGACCATCACGAGGAGCATCGCTATATAACGCACGGTGTGAAAGACCACTGAGCGGGACATACTCAATTCTAACTAATCATCGGCATCTTTTTCGTCCATGCTGCCGGTCCCCTGAGATGCGATCAACGACCGCATAAGCCTTGCCAGTTTCACATTCTTGTCATGCCCCAGCACGGACATTCTCAAAAAAGCCTCCCCAAACCCGTCGACGGCGCCGCAGTCCTGAACAAAAAAACCTGCCCTTGCCAACGCCGCCGCAAATTCTTCGGGCCGTTTCAGCAATTTCAGGAGATACACGTTCGAATCCGACCCAAGAAAAGTGACGCCGCCCGCCCTTTCGAGTGCATGGGAAAGGGACCTCTTCTCTTCCGAAAGAAAGTTCTCTACCTGCTTTCTGTACATCGCATCCTTGAATGCCGCCCGGGCCGCCTCGACGGAGAGCGTATTCAGCCCGCTGCATTTTCTCCTCCGCATCTTCGCAACCGTTTCATGCCTCGAAACCGCATACGCCAGTTCAAGTCCCGGCAACCCGTAATAATTCGCGGTAGTTCTCAAGGTGACGATATTCTCCTTCCCGCCGCAGGCCGGGCCGATTCTTCCATGACCGCTAAATTCAATGAGCGACTCGTCTACGGCGAGACGCAATCCCCTCCGGTCCGCCAGGTCGCACAACCGGGAAAAGACCTCTTCGTCAATCAATTTACCTGTAACGCGGTCGGGGTTCGCGACGATCAATAAGTTTGCGCCCCCGGCGGTCTGCATCAGCCTGTCCGGATCCAGGACAAAACCCGAATCTTCTCCTGAGTTGAAATAGTTAACCTCCATTGCCGTTCCTGCAGTATCTTCGCCGTACAGCCCCCTGAAACCTCCGGCGATAACGACCTTTTTCGCGTCCAGCATTGTCAATAAAAGGCCGGTGAGTTCCCGGAGGGAGCTTGCAAAGAGTATGCGGTCCGCCGGGATACCGAATTTCGAAAGGAACAGCCGTTCCAGTCTTCTCACCGCGAAGTCGGCAGACGTCCCCACTTCCCTGACCGCCTTCCGTATCGCCGCCCTTACCTTCCGCGAGGGACCGAGCGGACATATGCCCGCACTCACGTCGATCATCCCTTCTTCCTTCATCTTGAACTCTCTGGCCGCGGTGTATCTGTCTTTCACTTATCCTCCGTCCTCCGAAGTGGAGCTATTATATCATCAATTGGCCCCGGGGAATATGCGGCGAATGTTGCAACCGGTTGATTAAGGGCTTCCCTTTCGCAAATAATAGAAGCGGACGTAAGAGAATGGACGACATCCTCAGGGAACTGATATCTCTCACCGGGAGTCTGCAGCGACTCACTGAGTCTCTTGCGCCTGCTACGGACCCTGAAACCTTCGGAAGGTTCGGGGCGTGCCGCGTCTTTTCGCGTAATAATATTCTTTTGGTAAAGGGGATCGAACACACTGATCCGGTCATGTTCCGCGAACTGAGGGGGATCGACGACATCCTCATGGGACTCAAAGAAAATACGGAGCAGTTTCTCGAGGGACTGCCCTGCAACAACGTCTTGCTCTACGGACCGAGAGGCACGGGGAAGTCTTCCGCGGTAAAGGCGGTCTTCAACGAATACCGGGGCAGAGGGCTCCGGATGATAGAGATGCAGAGGGATGCCCTGGTGCATGTCCTTGAAGTCGCCGAGTTGATAAGCGGAAGGAGGGAAAAGTTCATCGTCTACTGCGACGACCTCTCGTTCGAGGAAGACGAGAAGTCCTACCGGCAGATAAAGACGGTGCTGGAGGGCGGGCTGGAGATACGGCCCGCAAACATGCTCATCTACGCCACGTCGAACAGGAGACACCTTATGCCTGAGAAGACGGTGGACAATATTCCTGTGGATGACGGAGGAGAACTCCATCCCGGCGAGGCGGTTGAGGAAAAGCTTTCGCTTAGTGACAGGTTCGGGTTGAGATTCGGATTCCCCCATTTCGAGGCAGGGACCTATCTGGACATCGTTGAAAATTATGCGTCACTGAAGAAGATCAGGCTTCCCCGAAAGGAATTACATAGTGAGGCTATGCAGTGGTCTCTCTCGCACGGGAGCTACTCCGGCCGGACGGCCCGCCAGTTCATCGACGACCTCGAAGGAAGGGGCCGGCTCAGGAAGCCGTCTCGGTCCCGGAGGAAGGAATAGGACTGTGGAGGCCTTGCGAGGTTCAGGGGAAAGAAAGCATTAAAGACAAAAAGGCCCTGAATTCGGGCCTTTTTGTGCACTACAGTATTCTATGTGTATTTATGCCGCTGAGCCTACCTCTTCGCAGCAGTCCTCTCCAAGGATCGTTCTCAAATCTTCTTCAGGCGTTGCGGCTATAGGCTTGATGTCAAAGTTCTTAACAAGTACATCGAGCACGTTGGGCGTGATGAAGGCCGGAAGTGTCGGCCCAAGGCGGATGTCCTTTATGCCCAGAGAAAGAAGTGTCAGGAGTATGGCCACGGCTTTTTGTTCATACCATGAGAGGATAAGCGAAAGCGGCAGCTCGTTCACACCTACATTGAAGGCCTTCGAAAGGGCAATGGCGATCCGGATAGCAGAGTAGGCGTCGTTACATTGGCCGATATCCAGAAGCCTCGGGATTCCTCCGATGGTTCCGAGTTCCTTGTCGAAGAACCTGAACTTTCCGCAGGCCAGGGTCATCACCACTGTGTCCTTAGGCGTCTTTTCGACAAATTTGGTGTAATAGTTCCTTCCCTGTTTTGCGCCATCGCACCCGCCGACAAGGAAGAAGTGCCGTATCTGCTTGTTCTTTACCGCCTCAATAATTGTGTCCGCGACCGAAAGAACGGCATTCCTTGCGAATCCGGTCATTACCTCCTTGCCCTCCTGGTCCCCGGCAAAACCGGGCAGCTCGAGCGCCTTTTTAACGACCGGAGTGAAATCGCGGTCCGGGATATGGGTGATACCCGGCCAACCTACAAGGCCGCACGTGTAAATATTCCCCTGATAAGCATCGAGGGGCTTCTGCAGACAGTTCGTGGTCATAACGATAGCCCCAGGGAACAGGCTGAACTCCTTCTGCTGGTTCTGCCAGGCAGTTCCGTAGTGGCCGTAAAGATGGGGATAGCGCTTCAGCCCGGGATATCCGTGTGCGGGAAGCATCTCGCCATGGGTATAGACATGAATGCCCTTGCCCTCGGTCTGTTTGAGTATTTCCTCGAGGTCCCTGAGGTCGTGACCGGAAACCAGGATCGCCTTTCCCTTTCTCGCGCCGAGGGGGACTTTTGTAGGAACCGGGTGCCCGTATGTGCCGGTGTTCGCGGCATCGAGCAACTCCATCGTCCTGAGATTGACTTCGCCGCATTTCATCGCAAGACCGATCCAATCATTCAATCCGAGGTCTGTCCGTGTCATCGCCGCAAGTGCCTCATGCATGAAGGCATAGACGGAATCGTCTTCCTGGCCAAGGATATAGGCATGGTCGGCGTAGGCGGCTACGCCCTTCAGCCCGTAAAGCACGATATCCTGCAGAGATTGAATGTCGGGATTGAGACACCGGTCAGGCACATGCTCCCTGACCCTCTCGCCCTGCTTCACCATATCAGCGAGACCTGCCGCTGGAGAAAATGAAGCGCTGCTATCCGCAAAATCCGTTCTTCCGCCGGCGGCGGACACCTTTGCCCTCAGACCATCCCGAAGTGAAACGGACCTGGCGATAAGGTTCGCGAACCGGTCAGGATCAAAATCTACGTTCGTAAGAGTCGAAAAAAGGGCCTTTGCGGTAAAGACGTTGGCGTCATGATCATTTAAGCCGACATTTCTTCCCTCCGCCGCATAAAGCGACAAGCCTTTCAGTGAATAAATGAGCAGATCCTGGAGGGCGGCCACCTCCCCGTTCTTGCCGCAGACCCCGATTTTTGTGCAGGCCTTGCAGTGGGCCGCCTGTTCACACTGATAACAAAACATAATGACCTCCTGAGTTTGATTTTTTGAGTTTGCTGTCCATAGCATTAGTTAACTATAAACTTTTGACTTCAGGTTGGGTATGACATAGGTCATACGTAAAGAAATTTTAGTCAGGGAAGTATAAAGGAGATATCGGATGACCTGGTGCCGGCCGGCGAAGCCGGCACCTTCATCCCAATCAAATACGTGCTAGTCTTGCACTTCAAAGATGAAGGAGACCTCAACCGGCGCGTTCAGCGGCAGGATATTTACGCCGATGGCGGTCCTCGTATGCCTTCCCGCCTCCCCGAAGACCGCGAACATTAAGTCAGAGACCCCGTTCAAAACCTTCGGCTGGTCGGTAAAATTCGGCGCTGATGCTACATACCCCTCAATCCTGATACAGCGCCTAACTTTGTCCAGCCTCCCGATTGCCGACTTCAGCACCGCAAGCCCGTTTATCGCCGCGGCCTTTGCAGCCCCGGCCGCTTCTTCGAGTGAGACTGTTTCCCCTACCCTGCCGGTCTTTATCAGCTTCCCTTCATGCAGCGGCAGCATCCCGCTCAGATAAATGAGATTTCCCGTTCTCACAAAAGGAACATAGGAACCCAGGGGCTTCGGGGCTTCAGGCAGCTCGATTCCGAGAGACTTCAATTTTTCTTCAGGTGTCATGGGACCTCCTCAATATCTCGCATCCGCGAAATCGACCCATCCGCCAGCCCTGACAAGGGCCATGTCGAACTCCGAAATCGAATAATCGAAGGTCTCTTTTCTCTTCCCGGACTCTATCGTCAATTTGTTCCCCTGAAAGTCGACCGAGACCTTCGCACCCTCTTTGTGGCTGAACAGTCTGTCGATCGCACTTTCGGGCAGCTCTATCGCGAGCATGCCGCAGTTGAACATGTTCTGCCGAAATATCCGCGCAAAGCTGGATGCAATCACAACGTTGATGTGGTTCATCTCGAAGACCCACGGCGCGTGCTCCCGCGACGAGCCGCATCCGAAGTTTGCCCTTGTCACGATCACCCTGGCATCAGCCACGCCGGGGGACCGCGGGTCGAACCCCACGAGTTTCAGGTCTTCGAGCATATGCGGTTTTAACGCGTCCTTCGATATCTCCGTGAGATACTTGGCCGGTATAATCTCGTCCGTATTGATGTCCGATCTGTCGAGAAAAAGGACCTTGCCTCCGAATTCCTTCATTTCGTGCCTCCCTTGCCGTATTTTCTCGGGTCCGCGATCTTGCCCTCTATTGCCGTTACCGCGGCCGTCGCCGGGCTCATGAGATGCACCATTCCTCCTTTGCCCATCCTCCCGTTGAAGTTCCTGTTCGTTGTGGACGCGCAAACTTCACTGGGCGCCAGCACCCCGTTGGACATGCCGAGGCAGGCTCCGCAGGTAGGGTTCGTCACGCAAAAACCAGCGTCCATGAAAATCTTGATGATGCCTTCCTCGTCCGCCTGCCTGAATACCTTCGGAGTGGCAGGAGAAACGATGCCCCGTATCGTGGGCGCGATCGTCCTGCCTTTTAGATAATCCGCCGCCACACGGAGGTCTTCGATCCTTCCGTTGGTGCAAGATCCAATGTAGACCTGGTCCACCGGCTCCCCAGCAATCATGGAGACGTCTTTCACCTGGTCCGGCTTATACCCGTGCGTAACCTGCGGCTCCATGCCCGTGACGTCGATATCCAGCACCATCACGTACTCGCAGCCTTCGTCCGACCACCATTTCCTGAAGTCCGAGACTGCCGCCTTCTTGTCCGTGTATTCGGACGAGATGAATGGCCAGAGGTACTCCACCGTCACCTCATCCGGCATGCAGACACCGGACGTCCCTCCTGCCTCTATCGCCATATTGCAGAGGGTCATCCTGCTTTCCATCGACATTCCTCTGACCACTTCTCCGTGGAACTCGATCACGCAGTCGGTCGCGCCGTTTACCGTCAGCTTTTTGATCACACTGAGGATCACGTCCTTTGCATAGACGCCCTCCGGCATCTTTCCCCGGATGTTGATGCGGATGGTATTGGGCTCCCTGAAGGCGCAGACGCCCTTCAGGATGCCCACCTCCAGATCGGTCGTCCCGACGCCCGCCGCAAATGCGCCGAACGCACCGTGGGTGCAGGTATGCGAGTCGCCCATAATCACGGTATATCCGGGGCGGATAAACCCGCTTTCCGGGAATATGGCATGACATACTCCGTTCCTTCCTATATCGAAGAAGTCCCTGATCGCATGCCTCCTTGCCCAGTCCCTGAGTATCTTTCCCTGCTGAGCCGTCTTTGTATCCTTAGCGGGGGTGACGTGGTCGATCACCACCTTTATCTTCTCCGGATCGAAGACCCTGTCCTTTCCCCTCGCGACAAGGTCGTTGATCGCGATGGGTGTGGTTATCTCGTGGCACATCACCACGTCGATGCCGAGGACCTTCGTCCCCGGAAAGGGCTCATCCCGCAAATGGGCCTGAAATACTTTCTCCGAAAGTGTCATTGCCATTTTTTTGTCCTTTCAATAATAAAGGTTGCTCCGTGCCTCACGGCTTGACTCCGTTACTTTTTTTAGAATATCATAGGATTATGTATTATTCAAATTCATTATTTTCATCTTGGTTATAACTTCTGGTATGGATTTCTATCAGCTTGTCTATTTCAGAAAAGTCGCGTTGTCCAGGAGCATAAGCCGTGCTGCCGAGGAACTCCTCATCACCCAGCCCGCGGTCAGCAAGCAGATACGATCGCTCGAGGAGGAACTAGGGGCGAAGCTCTTCGACCGCATCGGCAAGAAAATATTTCTCACCAAGACCGGCGAGGTCCTCTTTGCCCATGCCGAAAAGGTCCTGCGGGAACTCGACGAGGCAAAGACCGCCGTGCGGGACATGTCGGAGGAATGCGCCGGGGAGCTAGTCATCGGCACGAGCGACCATATCAGCCTGCACCGGCTCCCGGGGGTCCTGAAGGCCTACATCACCGCATTCCCGAAAGTAGACCTGAAACTCCGCTGCCACCGGTCCGAGACCGTGCTCGATATGGTCGCCAGGAACCTCGTCGACCTCGGCGTCGTCACCCTTCCCGGGATCGCGCCGAACCTCGTAATGAAAGTGATTTGGGAGGACCCCATGTCTCTCGTGTTTCCGAAGGAACACCCTCTGGCGGGCCGAAAGACGATAGCGCTCAGAGACGTCACCGGATACGGGATGATCCTGCCCGAGACAGGGACGACGACCCGCAGGAATATCGACGCCGCCTTCACGAAAAAAAGGCTCCTTCCGAAGGTGGCCATGGAGGTTGCTTACATCGAAACGATCAAGGGCCTTGTAAAGGCAGGGCTCGGTATTTCGATCCTCCCCGACAAGGCGGTGGAACAGGAGATAAAATCAGGCGAACTCCTGAAGGCAGGAATACGGAATGCGAACTTTTCAAGGAAACTCGGCATCGTCCACCTGAAGAACAAATTCCTGTCCCGTCCGGCGATCCAGTTCATGAAGTTCCTGGAGAACAAGCAAGCGTGACGCGTCACCGCCAGACTTCCAACGCTACTCCTTTATCCCTATTTCCTTTCCGACCTGCCTGACCAGCTTCTCATCGTGCTTCAATATATTCATGCAGGGAGGTCCTTCGCAGGTCACCGCCTTTACGAGCTCATCCAGGTTGCGGTATTTTTCCTTTATCTGCTCCTTGTCGATCACGACCTTCCCGTTGAGCACCGTCTTGCCGTCGTGGCAGGCTTCACACATCCTCTCCCACAGGCTCACCCGTTGGGCCCCGTAACCGTAACCTGCCGTCAAACACATGAGAAGAACGATCACCGCGAATGTCCCTGTTTTTCTCATATAGAATTTCTCCTTGTTGTTTTTGCGTTTACGTAAATAGTAGTCAAATTCCGCCGCTTTTATGCTTCTCGGCGTGTCCGCCTTTTTTTGTCAGGTAATATAAAATTCATTATACCAGGTATCATTTGTCTTGAGTAGACAGTAACATTGCCTGTCGCCTTCTACGTATGCGACAGGACAGGACCGCGACCAGGAACAGGTTCTGATATTAAAAAAAATACTCTTTAGGTAACATAAAGGTCATGCCGAAGCTGATAAAAAAACGGTCCGGAAAGAGCGGGCTCCCGCCCGGCACGCTGATTCATATCGGCGAAAAAAAGAACGAAGAGCCGAAAATAACGATAATCGACTACGACGATTCTTCTTTCCAGGAAAAAGAGGTGAAAGAAATATCCGAGTGCTTCCCGTACAGGGACAAGCCCTCGGTCACCTGGATCAACGTCGAGGGGCTCCATCG
>Ga0316624_10000168_pt1 | contig 20347 bp, 19 predicted proteins | sample OWC_Aug_N3_C1_D5_FD_207657 | JGI IMG/M metagenome (GOLD analysis project Ga0316624, IMG submission 207657) | Wetland soil microbial communities from Old Woman Creek delta, Ohio, United States - OWC_Aug_N3_C1_D5_A | ecosystem: Environmental > Terrestrial > Soil > Wetlands | place: USA: Ohio... | reverse complement strand
CACCGGCGCTCTCCCGCGCGCTATGCATCGCCCACATGGGCGAGCCGACGTCCACACTTGCGACGCCCAACTGTGCCGCCAGGATAGGGCCAAGGGTGCTGCCGCAACCCAGGTCGCTGCGATGCGCATACTGCTGGTACGGCACGCCGGCCTTCTCGCAAAGCCCCATGAAGCGTGCCGCCGTTTCTGCGTTGGTGGTGTACCGCTGATTCACGTTGGTCTTTATGACCGGGCCGCCGTTGACCATCACTTTGTGTCCGGGTTCATAGGCGGCCGGGAAATTCGGGTTATAGGCATGGGCCGCGTCGGCGCTGATGAAGAAACTGCGCGCCATCGCGCGTCGTCTATCCTCCTCGTCCAGGTCCGCCTGAGAACTGATGCGGGCCAGCACATCGGTGATGAAGCTGCCGCCGGCCCCGGTGGCGCTCTCGCTGCCGACCTCCTCGTGATCGAAGAAGGCCGTCACACAAGTGGCAGTCGGCTGCTTCGTCGCGATTAGGGCCGTGAGGGCTGCATAGGTGGATGCCAGATTGTCCAATTGCCTGCTGGCAATAAATTCCTTATTGGCGCCCCACAGGCAGCCCTTCTGCGCGTCATAGACAGTCAGTTCCCAGCTCAGCAGGTCTGCCGCATCCCTCTGCACGGCATCGGCCAATAGCTTGCGCAACTGTGCCTCGGCGTCGTCTCCTTCGCCAAGCTGCCCCAGGATCAGCGGCAGTTCCGTCTGCTTGTTGAGCTTCAAGCCCTGTTCGTTTACATCCCGGTTCATATGAATCGCCAGATTGGGCAGTCGCACCAGCGGCTGCTCGAAGCGCAGCAGCCGGGTTTCCTGATTCGCCGCCGTGCGCAATACAACACGGCCAGCCAAACTCAAGTCCCGGTCGGTAAACGTGGCCAGTATTGGCCCGCCATAAACTTCAACCCCCAGGCGCGCGAGGCCATCGCCGGCCATGGCCGCTTTCGGTTTGAGCCTTAATCCCGGCGAATCGGTATGGGCACCGACGATGCGAAAGCCGGCTTCCGCGATCGACCGGCTGCCCAGCACGAATGCAATCATCGAGGCGCCACCACGGACTACGTAATAGCGCCCGCCCGCCGCGAGTTGCCACCGCTCCGCCTCCTCAAGCCGGGTAAAACCGTGCGCGAGCAGGCGCGCCTCGGCACTCGCCACTGCGTGCCAAGGGCTGGGGCTGGCGTCGATGAAATCGATCAGTTCATGGGCGGCGGTTGGAGCTTGGGTGGTGACGGACATGGCGGGTAACAGTGAGTTTCAATGAAGGAGAAGTATACAAGAGCGGCCGCGGCTGCCGCACATCTCTGCGGTCGGTCCGCGAGCTCGATACTGAATCGATGGAGATCAAGAGGTGGCAGCGACTCGGCCAGCGCGGACGTTTTTAGGGAAACACCGAACAAGTCGTCACACCGGCGAAGGCCGGTGTCCAGTTGACCGTAAACACTGGATTCCGGCCTTCGCCGGAATGACATATCAGGACTTGTTCGGCGTTTCCCTGGAAATAACCACCGGTGTCTCAAAACCAGTAGTCTGTGTCAGGCCAAGTTTGAACTGATGCAGTTCAGGAGGTGATGTAGCGCTCCAGCTGTTCGATGATGAAACTCTGGTCGGAGATTTTTGCCTTGACCAGGTCGCCGATGGAGACGATGCCGAGGATGTTCTGGTGCTCGTCGAGTACCGGCAGGTGGCGCAGGAAGCGTTCGGTCATCAGCGCAAGGCCCTGAGAAACTTCGGTGTCCAGCGTGATGTAATGCACCTTCGCGGTCATCACGTCGCGCACCGGCACCTCGCGTGGGTCGCGGCCAAGAGAGGTGATCTTGTGCAGGCAGTCGCGTTCGGAAAAGATTCCCTTCAGTTTGTTGCCATCAACGACCATGACCGCCCCGATATCGCGGTCGCGCATCAATTCCATCGCGCTTTGTACGGAATCGTCGGGTTTGACGGTGGTAAGCGGCTTGGTTTTTTCAGCCAGTATTTGCTTGATCGTCTTCATGATGGTCTCCCTGATGTACGTTGAATGACGCCTTGCTGATGCGACTTCTTGTTGTTGTTTTGAGGCATGTTACCAATTACCAGATTGTTTTTCTAGGTTACTTGAAATAGGCCTTGGAGACGTATTGCGTCAGCATCCGTTCGGTGTTGAAGAACGATGCGTTGAGCGCGATTGAATGGCGCATCACTTCGGCATAGCGGTCTTGCTCGTTGCGGAACATCGGCAGGATGACCATCTCCAGCTTGTTATACAGCGCCTCGGCATCCTCGGAGCGGGTATCGCGATCTTCGGCGTTGGCTCCATTGTCGTTGCCGATTGCCCACCCGGTCACGCCCTCGATGCAGCCCTCTGCCCACCAGCCATCCACAATGCTGAACGAGGGCACGCCGTTGATGGCCGCTTTCATGCCGCTGGTGCCCGATGCCTCCAGCGGCGGCATCGGTGTGTTGAGCCAAAGATCCACGCCGGCGGTAATCAGCTTCGCCATTTCGATGCCGTAATCTTCCAGGTATACGAGTTTGATCTTGTCCTTGAGTATCTCTTTGACCTCATGGATGCGGCGGATGACTTCCTTGCCCTCGGTGTCACGCGGATGGGCCTTGCCGGCATAGATGATCTGGAACGGCCCGACGTTGCCGGCGATCTCAAGCAGTCTGCCGGTGTCCAGGAACAGCAGTTCGGCTCGCTTGTAGACGGCCGCACGGCGCGCGAAGCCCAGCGTGAATATATCCGCGTCGAAGCCGGCGCTGCGCTGGTTGACCAAACCGAGCAGGGCCTCTTTGGCGAGGCGGTGCGCCTGCCAGATATCGCGTTTGGGAATATTCAGTGCGTAGCGCAGGCTGGGGTTGTCCTCGCGCCAGCCCGGAATGCGCTCATCGAACAATTGCGCCATCGATGGTGCCGCCCAGGTGGCCACATGCACGCCATTGGTGATGGAGTGAATGTCGAATTTCGAAAACATCTGCTGCGTGACCTTGCCGTGCCTTTTAGCCACGCCGTTGATGTAGCGGCTGTTCTCAAGCGCCAGATAGGTCATATTCAGTTCATCGTTCGGGCAGAGTCTCTGTTCTAGCTCGGCAAATGCGCCCTGGTAGCCGGTGATGACTTGATGCACCAAATTCAAAGGGAATTTGTCATGTCCGGCCGGGACCGAAGTGTGGGTGGTGAAGATGCATTTGGATTTCACCACCTGCATCAGTTCCGGCCTGACGGTGTGCTTGATTTCTTCGTAGGCGACATCCCAGGCCTGTTTGGAATATTCGTAGGCCAGCTCCAGCGTCAGCAGCGCGGCATGTCCTTCGTTCATGTGGAAACGCTTGATCTCGCCATAGCCCAGGGCGCGCAGCATCCTGATGCCGCCTATGCCGAGCACGACCTCCTGGCAAAGACGGTAATGCTGGTCGCCGCCATAGAGATGGTCGGTGATGGCGCGATCCTGCTCGGCATTTTCCGGCAGGTCGGTGTCGAGAAAATAAACCGGCACGAGATTATCGCCCGCTCCCCTGACCTCGTATTTCCAGGCGCGCACCAGAATCCGCCGTCCTTCGATTTCGATCGGGCAGCGCGGCTCCATCTCGTGCAGCAATTCGGCCACTGGCCAATTGACATCCTCTTCGCTCTGCCAGCCTGAGGCGTCGAGCTTCTGGCGGAAATAGCCCTTGCGGTGGAGCAGGGTCATCACGATCATCGGGATGCCCATGTCTGCCGCGGTACGTACGGTGTCTCCGGCGAGGATGCCCAGGCCACCCGCATACGTCGGGATCGCCTCGGTCAGGCCGATCTCCATGGTGAAATAGGCGATGTGGTCTTTGCCGTCCATTTGCGGGGATCAGCTTTTACTTTGCTGTCAGACGCTTGGTGAGCTGGGCGACGTGGTTGCCCTGGAAGCGCGCGATATCGAGCTCGTTATTGCTGGGCATGCGCTTGCCGTCAGGACCTGCCAACGTGGAGGCGCCATAAGGCGAACCACCGGAGATTTCGTTCATCGCCATCAGGCCCTTGCAGGAATAAGGCACGCCGGCGATCACCATGCCGTGGTGCAGCAAGGTTGAGTGGAAGGATGTGATGGTGGTTTCCTGTCCGCCATGCTGGGTGGCGGTGCTGGTGAATACGCTGGTCAGCTTGCCGATCAGCGAACCTTCCATCCACAGCTTGCCGGTCTGGTCGAGGAAATTGCGCATCTGCGCGGCCATGTTGCCAAACCGCGTCGGGGTGCCGAAGATGATCGCGTCGTAATTGGGCAATTCGTCGACCGCTGCGATCGGCGCCTTCTGGTCGAGCTTCACGCCCAGGGAAAGGGCGCGATCCTCGGGGATGATCTCAGGCACGCGCTTGATGGTCACCTCCACGCCTTCCACCGTGCGCACGCCTTCGGCGACAGCTTCGGCCATCCGTTCGATATGGCCATACATGCTGTAATACAAGACGAGTACTTTTGTCATGACAGGCCTCCTGTGGTTCAGGGTTGATGTGATGAAAAAACACGCCGCTTCCTAACGCATGGCCGCACTTCACAGCTTGGAGTCCTATCAGTGCGAATTAGTTCGTGTTCGCATCCGCGTTCAGCTGGACCAGATAAACTACTCCAATCCATGATGGATTCAAGAGGTCGAAGCGTATACATACTTTTGCAGCAGGGAATCTTGGTCGCCGTGGTGGGGGCGATTGCGGCGGGTGGGGCGTCACGCGACAACGCGATTAAACATGAATTGCTACAGTTTTTCCCGTATTGCGCTGTTACACTTTACGCACCTTAAACGGAGGAGTATCCAAACCATGAAATTTCTGTTGACGATCTGTATGTTGGTGACTGCGGCATTTGCTTGGGCGGGAGAGAAGGCGGCCCCGATGTCTGCAGCTGCCACCGTTACAGGTGAAGTGCTTGAGGTGAAGAATGTCGAAAGCTATACCTATCTGCGCCTCAAGACCGCGAACGGCGAGACTTGGGCGGCGGTCCCCAAGGCATTGGTCAAGACCGGCGATGCAGTCGCGATTGAAAACGCAGGGGTCATGAACAATTTCACCAGCAAGGCGCTGAAGAAGACCTTCCCGACAATTCTGTTCGGTACCCTGGGCGGTTCTGCCGGGCCGGGCGCACATGTCATGGGTACGTCTTATGCCACGCTGCCGAAGAAGATGGCAGACACCGCAGGCGATACGCATGTCGCCAAGGCCAGCGGCGCGAACGCGCGGACAGTGGCGGAAGTTATCACTAATAGTGCTGAGCTCAAGGACAAGCCGGTTTTGGTTCGCGGCAAGGTCGTAAAGTACAACCCACAGATCATGGGCAAGAACTGGATTCATCTGCGCGACGGCACGGGTTCGGCGGCAGACGGCACGAACGATATTCTGGTGACCTCCACGAACCAGACGAGTGTCGGGGCGGTGGTGACGGTAAAAGGCATCGTCCACACTGACAAGGACTTTGGCGCGGGCTATGCCTATAAAGTGTTGATTGAGGAAGCAGCGCTGCAGTAACGATTTGCGGCACGGATGCGGCGCATGCTGCAGAACCCGTGCCGAGCAGATGCGCGTGATGTAGAAAGCTGAAGGCGGCCCGCGGGTCGCCTTTTCCATTTTGGAAACACCGGTGGAGTTCCCTCTCCCACTGGGAGAGGGTTAGGGAGAGGGATAGCTCGTCGAATTCTCACAGCCCTTTTCCCGAAGCAGACTCGATGCGCGTTGAGCGCATGCGCGGCGGCGCTGCCTGTTTCGGCAAAGGTATAATGCGCGCCTTTGTTGCGGGCCACGTTTCGTTTATTTTCTCTTTTTCCTGGAGTCGTCTTGTTCAAGCTCATCGGTATCGTTGCGGGTTATTACGTTTGGGGGTTCTGGGGTGCGCTGCTCGGCTACTTCGTCGGGTCGGTCATCGATCGCGTCAGGGTGTATGGCTCCGGTGGCGTGAACCCGCTGCAGAATGCAATTCGCCAAGCCGTGTTTCTCGAGACAGTGTTTATCTCGATGGGGAAGCTGGCCAAGGCGGACGGACACGTCTCGCAGCAGGAGATCGACCACGTCGAGCAGTTCATGCAGAAGCTGGGCATGACTGCCGAGCACCGCCTGCAGGCGATTGCGCTGTTCAAGAAGGGCGCTGATCCGGCCTTCGATATCAAGCCGACCTATACCCGATTCATGGCGGTGTGCGGGCACACGAGAAACCTGAAAGAGGTGTTGCTGGTCTATCTGATCGTGATGGCGTTGGCCGACGGTCATCTCCATCCGGCGGAAGAAGCGCTGCTCACAGAGATTGCCGGTTATCTCGGCTACGACCAGGCGACCTTCCGGCACATGATGGACATGGTGCTGAACCAGTCGCACTTTGGCGGCGGGCAGGTCAGCACGGCGGCGGCACTGGACGATGCCTACAAGGCGCTGGGCGTGAGCAAGGAGAGCACCGATGCCGAAGTGAAACGCGCCTATCGCAAATTGATGAGCCAATATCATCCGGACAAGCTGATCGGCCAGGGCATGCCGGAAGACATGATCGCCATGGCCACCGAGCAGTCCAAGGAAATCCAGCTGGCCTACGACCTGATCAAAAAGAGCCGCGGCCTCTGACCATGAAACTCATTCTGGTCCGCCACGGCGAAAGCGAAGGCAACGTCAAGCACGAGATCAACGATGATCCCGCGCGCGTCGTCAACCTGACCGCGCGCGGAAGGCAGCAGGCCGCGGCGGCGGCGGAGCGCCTGCGCGACGTGCCCTTCACCCATGCCTATGTGTCGCAGTTCCCTCGCGCGCAGCAGACTATCGCCATCCTGCTGCAGCACCACGCGTTGCAGCCGCAGGTCGATGCACGCCTGAACGAGCGCCTCTCCGGCATGGACGGACAGCATGTGGACGTGTTCAACGATCTCGTGCGCGCCGATTACCTGCACATCAAGCCGCCCAAGGGCGAGTCGTTCGTCGAGCAGATGGAGCGTCTGCGCAGCTTCCTGGACGATATCGCCGCGCGCCACCCGCAAGGTGTGGTGCTGGCGGTGTCGCACGAGAACCCCATCGTTGCGGCGCTGGCGTTGTCGAGCGACGAGCCGGAGCGGGTGGCGCACCGCAACATCGCCAATTGCGAGTGGGTGGAGCTGGATACAACACGCTTGCCGGGACGTTAGTCGCGGGGTTCGTGCAAAAGGCGTATAAGCAAATCGACTCCTGCTATGATTTGGCGTGGGAACAAATGAATCAGCTTTGAACGATCATGGCACTGGACGTGTTCATTCAGGTTGGAAAAATGCAACGAAAAATACTCATCCCCCTCATCGCCGTGCTTGCCTTGGGCGCATCCGCTGCCGCCGCCTGGTATTTCGGCAATCACCGCACGGAAGGCTCCAGCACGTTGACGCTATATGGCAACGTCGATATCCGGCAAGTGCAGCTCGCGTTCAATGCTTCCGAGCGCATCGCGCAGATGAATGTCAGCGAAGGTGATACGGTCAGCAAAGGCCAATTGCTGGCGAAGCTCGACACAGTGCGGCTGGCACGCAATGTCGAACTGCAGCAAGCGCAGCTTGCGTCGCAGCAGCAGGTCGTCGCGCGCCTGGAGGCGGGCAGCAGGCCGGAAGAGATCAGCAAGGCAGAGGCCGATGTGGAGGCGGCGCGCATCGATGCAGACAATGCCGCCAGCACTTGCCAGCGGCAACAGGAACTGGTCGCGCAGCATTTCGTGGCCAGGCAGCAGGCGGACAATGCCTGTGCCGCCGCCGATGCGGCGCAGGCCAAATTCCGCTCCGCGCAGGAAAGCCTGAAGCTGGTGCAGATGGGGCCGCGCAAGGAAGATATCGCCGCGGCCAAGGCGATGCTGAAGGCCAGCCAGGCCGGGGAGGCGGTGGCACGCAAGGCCTTGGCCGATGCGTCGTTGTATGCGCCGGACAACGGCATCATCCAGGGGCGCCTGCTCGAACCGGGGGACATGGCCTCGCCGCAACGCCCGGTCTACACGCTGGCGCTCACCGATCCGATCTGGGTGCGTGCCTATGCGCAAGGAACGGATCTCGGCAAGCTCAAGCCAGGCATGCGTGCCGACATCAGCACGGACAGTTACCCCGGCAAAAAATACCGCGCCTGGGTCGGCTACATTTCTCCGTCTGCGGAGTTCACGCCCAAATCGGTGGAGACCACCGAAGTGCGCAGCAGCCTGGTGTATCAGGTGCGTGTCTTCGTGTGCAACCCGCAGAACGAACTGCGCCTGGGCATGCCGGCAACGGTGACCATTCCGCTGAACGAGCCACCGGCACCGGATAGCAGCCGCTGCCAGAATTCCTGAGGCGCAGGTGAGCGCCGCCAATCACACGACGGCACCATTCCCGGCAGAATCTTCCAGCCAGATCGCGCTCGCCGCCGAGGGCGTGACCAAGACTTTCCGCATCGAGGCGCGCCAGGTGCAGGCATTGCAGCAGGTCAGCTTCAGCATCCGCCATGGCGTGGTCACCGGGCTGGTCGGCCCCGATGCCGCCGGCAAGACCACCTTGATGCGGCTTGCCGCCGGCCTGCTGGTGCCGGATGCCGGAAGCATCACCGTTCTCGGCTTGGACGCCACCACGCAATCGCTGCAAGTGCAGGGCACGATCGGCTACATGCCGCAGCGCTTCGGCTTGTATGAAGACCTCACGGTGCAGCAGAACCTCGACCTTTACGCCGACCTGCAAGGGGTGCCGGAAGCTGCCCGTCCGGAGCGCTACGCCGAACTGATGCACATGGCCGGGCTGGCGCCGTTCACCACGCGCCTGGCGGGGCAGCTTTCCGGCGGCATGAAGCAAAAGCTCGGCTTGGCCTGCGCGCTGGTGCGGCAGCCGTCACTGCTATTGCTCGACGAGCCGACGGTCGGTGTGGATCCACTGTCGCGGCGCGAACTGTGGGACATTGTTTATCGGCTGGTGCGCGAGCAGGGCACCAGCGTGCTGCTCAGCACCGCCTATCTGGACGAGGCGGAGCGCTGCGACGAAGTGGTGCTGCTGCATGAAGGCCGTCTGCTCGCGCAGGGCAAGCCCGCCGAGCTGCGCGAGACCATGCGCGGCCGCAGCTACGAAATATTTTCGGCGGAGATCGACAAGCGCGCGCTGCAAACCCGCGTTGCCCAGGCGCCGGGTGTGCTCGATGCGCTGATCCAGGGTGACCGCGTGCGGCTGGTGACAGAGGAAGCGACGCCGCCGGCAGCCGAGACTCTGCTGCCCGGCGCGAGCGGCATCGAGATCTCCGCGACCCCGCCGCGCTTCGAGGATTGCTTCATTGCGTTGCTGAAACATCGGGCGGCGGGTACCAGGGGGCCAGAAGCGCAAAGGGCTGCCACCCAGCCACTCCCTCTCCCTGACAGGGAGAGGGCTGGGGAGAGGGGAGAACCTCAATCGAGTAGCCAGCCTGGGAATCCCGCCCCTCTCCCTAACCCTCTCCCCCCAGGGGAGAGGGGACTGGGTTTGAAGGATAAGGCAGTCATCGAAGTCAGCAACCTGCAACGCCGCTTCGGCGATTTCTACGCGGTGCGGAACCTCAGCTTTTCGGTGGGGCAGGGCGAAGTGTTCGGTCTGCTCGGTGCGAACGGCGCGGGCAAGTCCACCACCTTCCGCATGCTGTGCGGGCTGTTGCCGCCGAGCGGCGGAACCTTGCGCGTGGCCGGGGTCGATCTGCGCCGCGCCGCCGCCGATGCGCGTGCGCGCATCGGTTACATGTCGCAGAAGTTCTCGCTGTATGGACATCTCAGCGTATTCGAGAACCTGCGTTTCTTCAGCAGCGCCTATGGCCTGTCGGGCCAGCGCCGGACGCGCCGCATCGACTGGGCGCTGCAGGAATTTGAACTGACGGCCATGGCTGATTTCACCAGCGGCGATCTTTCGCTCGGCTACAAGCAGCGTATGGCGCTGGCCTGCGCGCTGATGCATGAGCCGGATATCCTGTTTCTCGACGAGCCGACTTCCGGCGTCGATCCGCTGGCGCGGCGCGAGTTCTGGTCGCGCATCAATGCACTCGCCGGCCATGGCGTGACCATCATGGTCACCACCCACTTCATGGAGGAGGCGGAATATTGCGACCGCCTCGCCATCATGGCGGCGGGCGAGGTCCTGACCATGGGCACGCCGGGCAGCATCAAGGCGCAGGCGCGCTCCGCCGAGCTGCACGAGCCGACCATGGAAGACGCCTTCGTCGGCCTGATCCGCGCGCACGAGAGGGAGCTGCCGCATGAGTAGCCCCGCACGCCAGGGGAGCGCTCGCATGCGGCTGCGCGGGCTTATCCGCAAGGAGTTCCTGCAGATCATGCGCGATCCCAGCAGCATCGCGATTGCCTTCCTGATGCCGATCTTTCTGTTGTTGCTGTTCGGCTACGGCGTGTCGCTGGATTCCGAGCACATCCCGCTGGCGCTGGTGGTGGAACAGCCCGGCGCAGATACGGCCGGCTTTACTGCGGAGTTCCGCCAGTCGCGCTATTTCAATACGTCCCTGTACGCCACTACCCGGGAGGCCGAGCAGGCGTTGATGGTCGGCCGCGTCAATGCCATCGTGGTGCTGCGCCAGGATTTTGCGCGGCGCCTGCGCGACGCCGATGGCGCGCCGATCCAGCTGATCGTCAATGGCGTGGATGCAAACACGGCGCGCATCATTTCCGGCTACGTGCAAGGGGCGTGGGGCAAATGGCTGGAGCACGCTGCGCTGCAACGGGGGCAGAAGCTGGAAGTGCCGCTGCAGCTGGAGCAGCGCGTATGGTTCAACAGTGAGCTGCGCAGCCGCAACTTCCTGGTGCCCGGTCTGGTTGCCGTGATCATGACGCTGATCGGCGCGCTGCTGACGGCGATGGTGATGTCGCGCGAGTGGGAACGCGGCACGATGGAGGCGCTGCTGGTCACGCCGTTGTCGATGCGCGAGGTGATCATCGGCAAGTTGCTGCCCTATTTCATGCTGGGCATGGGCGGGCTGGCGCTGGCCGTGAGCATGGCGCTATTTCTGTTTGAGGTGCCGCTGCGCGGCTCGCTGTGGGTGCTGTTCGCCACGTCGGCGCTGTTTCTCGTCACCGCGCTGGGCATGGGGTTGCTGATCTCTACCGTGGCCCGCAGCCAGTTTGTTGCCGGGCTGCTGGCACTGATCACTACCTTTCTGCCGGCCTTCCTGCTTTCCGGTTTCATCTTCGATATCGGCAGCATGCCCACTGTGGTGCAGGCCATCACCCACGTGATCGCGGCGCGCTACTACGTCGCCATTTTGCAGACGGTGTTCCTGGCCGGCAACGTGTGGAGCGTGATCCTGCCCAACGTGCTGGCGCTGCTGCTGCTTGCCTTGGTGTTCCTCGGCCTGACCTGGCGCAGTGCGCGCAAACGACTGGAGTAGCCATGTTAGCGCGCATATTTGCACTGGTGATCAAGGAATTCCTGGCGCTGCTGAAGGACAAGCGCAGCCGGTTTGTCCTGATCGGTCCGCCGCTGATCCAGCTGATCGTGTTCGGCTACGCTGCGACGTTCGACTTGAAGAATGTACCGTTCGCCATATACAACGAAGACCGCGGTGCAGCGTCGCGCGAGTTGCTGGCCGCTTTCGACGGCTCGCCCAGTTTCACCAGGGTGGCACAGCTGACGCACGAGAGCGAGATCGCGCCGCTCGTCGACAGCAAGCAAGTGTTGCTGGTGATCCATGCCGGGCCGAATTTTAGCGCCGACCTCGGCGGGCGGCCGGCCGAGCTGCAGGTCATCGTCGACGGGCGCAATTCCAATACCGCGATGCTGGTGATCAACAATGTGCGTGTCATTACCGACCGCTTCAATCGCGAATGGGCGGCAAGCCACGGCGGCACGCAAGCGCCGTCGCATGTCGAAACCCGGGCGTGGTTCAACCCGAATCTGGAAAGCCGCTGGTTCTTCCTGCCCGGCATTGTCGGCATCCTGACGCTGCTGCTTACCATGCTGGTCACCGCACTCTCGGTGGCACGCGAACGCGAGCAAGGGACTTTCGACCAGCTGCTGGTTACGCCGCTGCGCCCGATTGAAATCCTGATCGGCAAAACGCTGCCGGGTTTCATCATCGGCCTGGGTGAAGCCAGCGTGATCACCCTGGCGGCGGTGTTCTGGTTCAAGGTGCCGCTGCTGGGCAGCCTGCTCACGCTGTACACCGGCATCGCGCTGTTCCTGCTGTCCGGCGTCGGCGTCGGGCTGATGGTCTCGTCGTTTGCCGTCACGCAGCAGCAGGGACTGCTGGGGGCCTTCATCTTCATGGTGCCCGCCATCATCCTGTCGGGCTTCGCTACACCAATCAGAAACATGCCGGTGCTGGTGCAGGACATCACGCTATTCAACCCGATGCGTTATTTCCTGGTAGTGCTGCGCAGCGTGTTTCTGGAAGGCACGCCGTTTCATCTGCTGATCGACCAGCTCTGGCCGATGGCGCTGATCGGCGTGGTCTCGCTCAGCATCGCCGGCTGGCTGTTCCGGCACCGCATGTATTAACCTTAAAACCGAAGTTCGGTCCGCAGATTACACAGATTAACGCAGATTATCAGGCGGTGATGAATGAGCACCGAGTCATTCAAAAGGTGCGCAAACAAACCAGGGTTACTCGTTGTTTAATCCTTGTACCCGCAGGGCACAAGAACCTCTTCGCGGTAATCTGCGGGAGAGCTTCGGTTTTAAGGATGATGCTGGACAAATAAAAAAGGACATCGCGAGGATGTCCTTTTCGGGAGCGTTGAAGCTAAGCGATTACTCGACCTTGGCTTTGCTGCGCAGGTCCTCGATCTCCTTCTGGATGGCTTGCTGTTGCAGGCGTTTTTCCAGATTGGGTTTCACTTCGTCGAAGGTCGGCACTTTCAGTTCGCGGGTGTCTTCCAGCTTGATGATGTGCCAGCCGAATTGGGTTTGCACCGGTTCGCTGACCTGGCCTTTGTTCAGCTTGAGCACGGCTTCGCCGAAGGGTTGCACGAAGTTGGAAGGAACGGCCCATCCCAGATCGCCGCCCTTGTCGGCAGAACCCGGGTCCTTGCTCTTGGTCTTGGCGATCTTGGCAAAGTTGCTGCCCTTCTTCTTCAGGTCGGCTTCGACTTTGTTGGCTTCATCCTGGCTCGCCACCAGGATGTGGGAGAGCTTGTATTCCTTGTTGCCCACGCGCTTCTTCAGGTTTTCATATTCCTGTTTCAGTGCGTCGTCGCTGATCGGGTGGTTCTTCGCGTAGTCTTGTACGTATGCCCCAGCCAGCACGGACTGCCGGGCGATTTCGAGTTGTTGTGCGACATCAGCTTGCTTGTCCAGCCCGCTCTTGGTGGCTGCTTGCGAGATGACTTCCAGATTGATGAGGTCATCGCGGACCGACTTGCGGACTTCCGGGCTGTCCGGCTGGCCTTGCTGTGTGACAGCTTTCACGCGCATATCCAGGCGCGCTTGCGGGATGGCCACACCATTGACCAGTGCTGCAGCTTTTTCATCGGCAGCCTGTGCGCCCGAGGCGATTGCCAGCAGTGCGGACAACAGGGCGAGTTTGGAAAATTTCAGCATGTTTTTTTTCCTTTGAAAGTTGAGGGTAGGTGTTTCAAAAATTGCCCGACGCGCAATATAGCATGCCTTGCGCTTAGGCCGGAAAGACCTTCTTGAACGGTCTAACCGCAACCTGGGCGTACACGCCAGCGGCGATGTAGGGGTCGGCGTCAGCCCAGGCTTCGGCCGCTTCGAGCGAAACGAATTCGGCGACGATCAGGCTGCCGGTAAATCCTGCCAGACCGGGATCAACCGCATCTACCGCAGGGAAGGGGCCGGCCAGCAACAAGCGGCCTTCCTCCTGCAACATCTGCAGCCGCGCCAGATGGGCGGGGCGTGCGGCAATGCGTTTTCCTAGACTGTCCGGGACATCGTTGCCGAAAATGGCATAGAACATTATTGGTCTCCCTTTTTATCTTCTTCGACGTATTTTGACAGCCACAGGCTTTGCAGTATGACGAATGCCATCATCAGGCCGGTAGCGCCAAACAGTTTGAAATTGACCCAGGCATCGGTGCTGTAGTTGAACGCGACGTACAGGTTGACCACGCCGAGCACGGCGAAGAAAGCGCTCCAGGCCAGGTTGAGCGAACTCCATGCCGCATCGGGCAGGGTGAGTTTCTCCTGCAGCATCGCGCGCATCAGGTTCTTCTTGAACAGGATGGGCGAGAGCAGCAGTGCGGCGCAGAAGAACCAGTACAGCACGGTCGGTTTCCACTTGATGAAAGTCTCGTCGTGCAGCAGCAGCGTCGCTCCGCCGAACACGGTGATGATGCCCAGGCTCACCCACAGCATGGTATCGACTTTGCCGTGGCGATATTTCACCCAGGCGACCTGGACGAAGGTGGCGGCGATGGCGGTTGCTGTGGCAGCGAATACGCCGGCGAACTTGAAGGTGACAAAAAACAGGATGACGGGAAACAGGTCGAACAATAATTTCATGGCGAGTATTCAGTTGTAGGATGGGTGGAGCAACGCGATACCCATCGTCATTTTCTATCCAGGGCGAGTGAAGTTGAGTTGATGCAATAGCGCAGCCCGGTGGGATCGGGGCCGTCTTCGAAGACGTGGCCGAGATGCGCGTCGCATTGGGCGCAGCAAACTTCTACGCGATCCATGCCGAGCTTGTCTTCTTCGCGGTATTCGACCGCGTATTCCGTGATCGGCTGCCAGAAACTCGGCCAGCCGGTGCCGGACTCATATTTGGTTTCCGAATCGAACAGCGGTGCGCCGCAACAGACGCAGCGGTAAATGCCAATGTCGTGGCAATCCCAGTATTCGCCGGTGAACGCCGGTTCGGTGCCGCATTCGCGGCAGATTTCGTATTGTTCCGGCGTCAGTTCTTCACGCCATTCTTCTTCGGATTTGTCGGTATTGCTCAAGGTATGTCCCGGGTTGTTCAATAAGTGCCGCAATTGGATGTTCTATCCAAAGAAAAGTTCATGTAGGGTGGGCCCACGCCCTGTTTTAAATCCCCTCGCCCGCTTGCGGGAGAGGGGGGGGGAGAGGGTAGCGACGAAGATGCTGCTTTCTCAACGAATCGCCCTCTCCCTAACCCTCTCCCGCAAGCGGGCGAGGGGACAGAAACGTGCCCACCCTTGTCATTCAGGTAATGCGGCTTTCACGCTGGGGCGCTTGCTCATGCGGTCGAACCATGCCCCGAGATTCGGGTGCGCACCGCGCCAGTCGCGCTCCGCCTGACGCAGATTGAGATAGACCAGCGCGCTCGTCAGCGCCAGATCACCCAGCGAGATGCTGTCGCCTTCGCACCATTCACGTTGGCCCAGCTGCTCGGCGGCATGTGCCAGCGCGCGGGTGACGGTGCCGTAGTGCAGGTCAATGTTGGCTTGCTCCTGTTTCTCGGCCGGGCGGATGCGTTCCATGCGCACGACCACGGCGGAATCCATGATGCCGTCGGCCAGCGCTTCCCAGCGTTTGACGCGCATCCTGGCCAGTGCATCGTGGCGCGGGATCAGGATCGGCGTGTCGTTCAGCGTGTCGGCGTATTCGGCGATCACCGCCGAATCGAACACGCAGGTCCCGTCGTCGAGGATCAGCGCTGGGATACGCCCCAGCGGATTGAAGCGCGTCACCTGGCTGTTCGGCTCGCTGGGCGGATCGATCACATAAGTGTGCGGGATGTGCTTTTCCAGCAGTACCAGGCGTGCTTTGCGCACGTAGGGGCTAGTGTTCGAGCCGATCAGCTTCACAGTGCCTCCGCGGCGTGGTCGGCCAGGCGCGAACGTTCGCCGCGTTGCAGCGTGACGTGGCCGCTGTGGCCCCAGCCCTTGAAGCGGTCTACCACATAGGTCAGACCGGAGCTGCCCTCGGTCAGGTAAGGCGTGTCGATCTGCGCGATGTTGCCCATGCACACCACCTTGGTGCCGGGGCCGGCGCGGGTGATCAGCGTCTTCATCTGCTTGGGTGTCAGGTTCTGCGCCTCGTCGATGATCAGGTATTTGTTGAGGAAGGTGCGGCCGCGCATGAAGTTTAGCGACTTGATCTTGATGCGCGAGCGGATCAGGTCGCGTGTCGCGGCACGTCCCCATTCGCCGCCTTCCTCGTCGGACTTGTTGAGCACGTCGAGGTTGTCGTCCAATGCTCCCATCCATGGCGACATCTTTTCTTCTTCGGTGCCGGGCAGGAAGCCGATGTCTTCGCCCACAGATACGGTGACGCGGGTCATGATGATCTCGGAATACAGCTTGTGTTCCAGCGTCTGCATCAGCCCCGCCGCCAGCGTGAGCAGGGTCTTGCCGGTACCGGCCTGGCCCAGCAGCGTGACGAAATCGATCTCCGGATTCATCAGCAGGTTGAGCACGAAGTTCTGTTCGCGGTTGCGCGCGGTGATGCCCCAGATGGCGTTTTTGCTGTGGGTGTAGTCGGTGAGCGTGCGCAGCGTGGCGCTGTTTTCATCCTGCGCGGCGACCACCGCATAGAACGGATTGCTGGCATCTTCCTGGAACACGAATTCGTTCACCAGCAAATCGCGGCAAGCCGGGCCCTTGATGTTGTAGAAGGTGTGGCCGCTCTGCGTGCCGGATACCATGTCCTTGCCGTTCTTCTCCCAGAAATCGGCAGGCAGTTCGCGGATGCCGGTGTAGAGCAGATCGGTGTCTTCCAGCACCTTGTCGTTGAAATAGTCCTGTGCCGACAGGCCCAGCGCACGCGCCTTGATGCGCATGTTGATGTCTTTACTGACCAGCGCGACCTGGCGTTTCGGGAAGGTCTGGTGCAGATAGGCGACCACGGCAAGGATCGCGTTGTCGGCTTTGCCGCTGGCCAGATTTTCCGGCAGATGGCTGGTGATAAATTGGGTCTGCAGGAACAGGCCGCCGGTCGCATTCTTGTTGCCCAAGGCATTCAGCGGCACGCCTTCCTCGATGTGCGCTTCGCTTTCGCTGATCAGGTTGTCGATGAAACGGCTGGCCTGCCGCGCGTTGCGGGCAACTTCGGTCATGCCCTTCTTGTTGTTGTCCAACTCTTCCAGCACGAACATCGGCAAATAGACATCGTGTTCCTCGAAACGGAACAGGCTGGTCGGGTCGTGCATCAGCACGTTTGTATCCAGTACGAAAAGTTTGCTGTCTTTGCTCGGTGTTGCTTTGCGTGCGTTCATGTCGTTCCTTACAGGGTTTGAACAAAGGCGAGTACTTCCTGGGCGTGGCCGTCCGCCTTGAGGCCGCGCCATTCCTTGCGGATGATGCCGTTCTGGTCGAGCACGAAGGTGCTGCGCTCGATGCCGCGAACCTGCTTGCCATACATCATCTTCTGCTTCATCACGCCGAACTGGCTGCATACCGTTTCATCTGCATCGGAGAGCAGCGTGAAGGGCAGCGTGAACCGGGATTTGAACGTCTCGTGCGACTTGATGCTGTCGCGCGAGATGCCAACGATCTCGCAGCCTGCCTTCTGGTATTCGGCGTACAAATCGCGGAACTGCTGCGCTTCCGTGGTGCAGCCGGGCGTACTGTCCTTGGGATAGAAGTAGATCACCAACGATTTGCTGCGGATGGGGTATAGCGTGAAATCGACGCCGCCAGTGGCAGGCAAGGTGAAATCGGCTACAGCTTGAGTTGGCATTAAGGGCTCCGGTTACTGGAGTGCATTGTTGTCAAAATCGTCTGGTAAGGCAAGCGGCATCGTAGGATCCGGCAGTGATTTACCTGCATCAATCTATATAAGCTTCGACGACTCCGTTCACTAGCGTTTTTTTCTACCTTCGGATAAGCAACCTCGCCAATTCTGGGATCAGTAAGGGAAAGAGGTAGCTATATTTTTTTTGGGAGGCAGGGTGCCGGGATTATTCTGGAGGTAATTGTTTATATGGATTTAAGTTGCGGCTGGGTGCGTAAAGTTTTGCTGGGCGGTTTGCCCTGCGAAGCCCAAAAGGACTAATCCATTATCTAGATATTTTGGCATATTGACGTCACCAGGCCTTCAAAGCAAAGTAGCCGCACAAAAAGTGGTGTTATTAGAAGTAACGTCTTGTTGGGTTATGGGCATTTTGTTCTCGGGGAGAAAAATGAATACTGGAGCCGTTAATTCCAAAGCAAGGGAACTTGCTTTGGCAAGCAAATTTTTTGTTTTGACGCTGTTATTGTTCCTGTTGCCGCAGCGTGTTCTGGCTAAGACCCCGGACGATCAGTTTAAGCAATATCTTATAAATATTTGCAGTTCCCAGACTATACCTGCCGGATGGAATCTGGTTTCACTGAGCTCAATGTGCCAAGCCGCATTTCCGGGGGGGTTTGCTTCAGCAGGCACTACAACCACTTCTTCATCGAACGTCGGTATTGCGGGCGCCGCACTTGAAACACACAGGAAAAAAATTGGTGCGCCTTCCGGCGATCAAGATGATAAGAGCGATAAAGGCGCAAGTGCCGATGGCGGCGGATGGGGAGTGTTGGTGACGCCCCAGTACAGCAAAAACAACCGCACGGACACAGACCTGGAAAACGGCTATCAATCGGAACTGAGAGGGCTGGTCGTCGGCCTGGATTATCGATTTTCGGATAGTTTGGTGCTTGGTGGCACCATCGGCCACACAAAAGACGATGCCACCTTCATCAATAATGCGGGTTCTCTGAAGACCAGAAACAATACGTTCACGCTGTATGGCACCTGGTTGCCCTCGACAAGTGTCTCTGTGGATGGCTACGTGGGCTATGGCAGGCTCAGTCTTAACAATCAGCGCCATGTCGATTTTGGGCTCATCAATGGCATGATCGACGGCAGCACTACGGGCAACCAAGTCTTGGCGGGTCTCTCGACCAGTTACCAGACAGACGTAGGTCGATTCAATGTATCGCCTTTTTTCAACCTTGATTACATCAAAACCAGGTTCAGGGGATACTCCGAGAGCGGCAGCTACAATTTTGACACTACTTTGGGTGTAGACATCGGTACTGACACATTAACTCTGCTCTACGGTGATCGCAGGATGGCCTCGTTGACCAGCAGTCTGGGCGCGCGGGTGGGTACTTCATTCGGTTACGATTGGGGAGCCCTGCAGCCATCGGCAAGTTTGGCAGCGGTGCACGAATTTCAGAACAACGCCCAGCATATCAGCAACGAACTTATTTCTACGCCCGGTTTTAGCATGTCTGTGGCAACGGACGCACCTGATCGCAACTATTTAAATGTGGGGTTTGGTGTGGCAGCGGCGCTGAATGGCGGTGCGCAATATTTCCTTAATTACGAAAAGCGCGCGCAAGACAGACTGCTAAGCAGTTGGGCACTCAGCATCGGCGGGCTGGTGGAATTCTAACCAAGGCACCCTGCGCTTTCAGGGTTCGCGGCCATGCGAATGAATGCATTGAGGGCTCTATGGCGAGCCTTCGGGGCTCTGCTTATTGTACAGGTAGCTGGCTGCGCCAGCCCGTCGCAGCGCATGGATGAAAGAGCTGCTGAGCAGGGTTACCGAAAAGTGGTTGTGCAAGGTAATGGCTACAGCCATGTCGCGTACATCAAGGCCGGTCGCGCGACGTCAAATTCAGCGTTGCATGTTTATCTGGAAGGCGATGGCACCCCTTGGGCCCACAGGCGGGTGGCGGCTGCTGATCCAACCCCGCGCACGCCGCTGATGTTCGACCTCATGTCTATCGATCCCGCTCCCTGCCTTTATCTGGGGCGCCCCTGCTACGGCGGCCTGAACAACGATAAAGCCTGCTCGCCTGACCTGTGGACAGAGGGGCGTTATTCGGAAGCGGTGGTGGCGAGCATGTCAGCGGCGCTCGATCGCTTGTCCACGGATTATCAGGCGTTGGTGCTGCTGGGCTATAGCGGAGGGGGAACGCTGGCGATGTTGCTGGCAGAACGCCAGCCAAAAACCGAAACGGTCATCACAGTGGCTGCCAATCTGGATACCGATCGTTGGGCGGCATTGCACAATCAGCCACCTCTTTCGGATTCGCTGAACCCGGCAGCACGCCGGTCGTTGCCGCAGCATATCCGGCAGATGCATTTCGCCGGTGCCGAGGATGACAACGTACCGCCAACGCTGGTGCGTGATGCCATCGCGCGGCAGCACGGCGCCGAATTCAGGGTCTTCCCACATCAGGACCACAGCTGTTGCTGGCAGAAAGTGTGGGCAAACATTCTTGGAGAATTGTCGGCAAATTAGGTCTGGATCTTAGAGGGCAGTATTGTTAGTTTTGGAGGCAGTGATGAATGCATGTTTATCAACGACCGGCTTGAAGCGGCTAGTTTGCCTGGCGGTTGAAATATTCTTCTTTTCTCTTTTCCTGGTTACGCCGCTGGCAAATGCTGCGCCGGTTGTTGTCAGAGTAGATCATCGGGTTGCATTGAAATTCTCGCCCCTCCAATTCGATGCAAAAACGGGCGTCTATGCAACTCAGGTGCGTATCAGAAATCAATCGGGCGTCCCGCTTCTTTCCCCACTAC
>Ga0316624_10000167_pt1 | contig 20355 bp, 17 predicted proteins | sample OWC_Aug_N3_C1_D5_FD_207657 | JGI IMG/M metagenome (GOLD analysis project Ga0316624, IMG submission 207657) | Wetland soil microbial communities from Old Woman Creek delta, Ohio, United States - OWC_Aug_N3_C1_D5_A | ecosystem: Environmental > Terrestrial > Soil > Wetlands | place: USA: Ohio... | reverse complement strand
ATTTGCCTATCTGGGAAAAATATTTTGGACCCACATACCCTGCGAGCAAGCCAATGATTACCATGACTACTAACAACTCTAACAAAGTAAACCCAGCGTTTTTGTACAAAGATTGGCGAGTGGCAATAAAACATTCAACGTTCTTCATGGCTGTGATCTGATTTTAAACGGATGGCTTATATTAACTTCTTGTTTTACGCATCATAATTTTCATAAATGTATATATCGTTAAGCGTGGCGATTCTGGTAACCGAACAATGCCACATCACAATGTGGAACGTCCGACACCCTACAGCAAGTGATGCTTTCCTACAATATGCCATTTGGCCTAGCAAGCTTCCAAGAAATGGATGCGTCAGAACCAATATGCTGTTGAATTGCTTTTCGCTTGCGACTTTTCCGGAGCCACCCACAAATTTAGCGGGTGGACAAGCGCGTTCAGCGCGCAGCCCATGAGGGGTGCCTGCTCCACTGAAAGCGAGCCCAAGCGAGCGGTCGTTGTTGTGGAACGCAGTCCGCAGCCGGTTTACCCGATTTGACGAAGTGACTGTCAGTTCAGATTAGCCGTTCAATGTGGTGATTTTATCGTGCCACGCCTCCTTTCCCTCAATTAAAGTTTGCATCGGTGTTCACCCGCAACACATCTTCCCTTGGTGCGTGCGGTCGTTGTTGTAGTACGCCTGCTATTCATCGAGATCGGTTTGCCTATCTCGTACCTATTGAAATCCATGACTGAGGTGTGAAAGATTTACAACTGGCCAGTGAGAAATCCATCGTGAATCAATCCTAAGACCATCCTCCATCTACATCAAATCAGACTGACCTCTATCCTGAATGTATACAAAATCTATCTGAAATCTGTCGATTTTTAGCAGCAAATTTGCAGCATTATGGAAGAAATGTTCTGGGCAGGATGCCCGATATGTGCCTAACGGCACAATCGGGAATTCCGGCCGCTAGCTCGCTCCGCGCGTCACAGCCGGCTCAGGGCGTTGCCCCGAGACCCAGAATTGCTGATGTTGAGTTAAGGTTGACCTATTTCGGGGGGCAGGTCAGCCTTGAATTGGCCTAAACAGAAGAGGGTTCAATTCGCGAAGATTTCTGCCGTAATGATCTGTTTCGCGCGCCTCGACGACGGATAGATAGCGTGCCTCAACAGGCTTGTCGAGCTCCTGAGCCTTCACGATGAAGAAATAGAACTCGTTCTTCCACGCAATCCTTTGATGAGGATTCATCATGGAAATCTGATCAAGTCTATCCTGCAGCTGTTGCCTCGCCTCCGTTATTCGCTCCCCTACTCTTGTTTCAATAAGGGCATTCGTGATGCCCCCACCCAGCAGGTGATAGCGATCAGCCATTTCCGATAGAATTTTTGCATCTTCATGCATTCTCGAGAGCAATTGATCTGACCAATCCGCTTCGCCCTCGGGCAATTTCCACCTATTTCGAAACCCGGCTAGCTTCGATATGTCTTTTGTGTTCTCGCCGAAGGTTGTCTCGATTTCCTTGAGCATCGAACGCACTGCATTCTCTTCATAGTCGTTCTTTACGGTGATGCATCTTTGGTTCCCCACCAGGGCATTGCGATGATCAACGTTTACGGAAACAAAGAACAGCTTCTCAATCTCCTCACTTGGCGGGAGGTAATAGCCGACTTCGATCCCCCGGATCTTGGTATCGGTGATTATGTTGGGAGCCTGCAAGCGCCTATAGGCAATCACCAACGCAATGCGATGCTTAGCTAATAACAGCACTTTTTGGTCGCACACGGCCTCGACCAAGCCTGCCCATATCGACTCTTGTCCAGTTTCCTTCCAGCCACCGGAAATCAATTGATTGACACAGAAGTCGAATAACTTCTTTACGGTTTGAATGGACGGCACTATCGGCCCGTCTGACCAGCGGGACCACTGCTTGCCAGGAGCTGCGTCGAGATCGCGGTGTTTGGTTTGGGTTTGATATGAAGGAATGAATTGTCGCTCAAGCTCAATTGAACTCTTGCCCGACTGTCGCTCTAGATATTTGAACAGCGCGCGCACGGCAGCTTCCTTACCAACAAGCTTCAACGATCTTTTTCCCATGTAGGATCATCCAAATAAAGCCGAGACAAATAGAGTTTATCAATTTTTCAATTTGTCCAAGACAAACTTCATGCGGGTGACATCTAATTATTTATTACCGTTGCCTTCGAGAGCTTAGCTCAACTTCCTTTTTAACCGCGTATGCCCAGCGAGGTGAACATCATGAATTTCGACCCCACACAAGGTCGCACCCAAAAAAAACTGCACCGAATTAGCATGAGCGACTCCGAACTCGGACTCACTCTCCTTACTCTCGCCATTGCGACCTTGGAGTTTGAGGAACGAACGCAGCGACAGCTGTTCAGGCGCCACATGCCAATGCTGTATTTCTTGAATCGGCACGAGGGGGTTACGTTCAAACAGTTGACGTCGTTGCTTGCGGATTGTGGCATGAAACTCTGTGAATCTACGGTGCGTGCCTATTTTTCAAAACTAGTGAACGTGAATGAAGCGGAGTACATCAAGTATGCAGCGGACAGGGTGCCAGTTTGGAACCGGCTCAAGCAGGAGTTGACAGGGGTCGACATAACCCGAATCGCCTCAACTGCAGAAAGGGTCCTAGAGGAGTCCGGCCTTAGTGAATAGACGTGGATACAACTGCCAGGAAGCGGCGCAATACCTAGGCATCAAGCGCCGCGCTTTCGAGAAACATTTTCGCCCTTATCTCACAGGTATCCCGTGTGGCACCTCGGTGATTTTCGACCGCATTGACCTAGACCGTGTTTTAGAAGAGCATAAACAGCGGAACGGGCGGCCTATGGAGAAAGGAGGTACTTCATGGGTCGATCCCAAACCGGCATCCACCAGGACAAGCAAGGCTTCTGGTGCGTCGATCGGATATACAAAGGTACTCGACTTCGCAACCGTTTCGAGTCGTTTGAAGAAGCAGAAAGCTGGCTGATCTTCCAGCTTGAGCAACTTCGGAAGATTCACCTTTATGGGATTCGTCCCAAAAGGGCGTTTGACGAAGCCGCAGCCAAATATCTGCTCGACCATCAGGAAAAGGTGTCGCTACAACTGGACATTTACCAGCTAGAACGGTTGATGCCATTTATAGGTAACCTGACGCTCGATCAGATTCACGATGGAACGCTGGCTCCCTTTATCAAGGATCGGAAGTCTAAAGGTCTGGCTCACAAAACCATTAATTTGGGGCTTGGGCTGGTCCGGCGAATTCTGAATCTTGCGGCGCGTAGCTGGCGCGATGAGGATGGGAAAACGTGGTTAGAAACCCCTCCCCTCATTACCATGCTGCCGCTTATTGGGTTCCAGCGCGAACCGCGTCCTATCACCTGGGCAGAACAGCGGAGCATCATGCCCCTGCTGCCGGATCATCTGGCAAAGATGGTCTTGTTCGATTTGAACACTGGCGCACGGGACGAGGTCGTATGTAGTCTGAAATGGGAATGGGAGATTCCTATTCCTGAACTTGGCGTATCGGTGTTTGATATTCCAAGGGAGAACGTCAAGGGCAGAAAACGCGGTCGCGTTCTGGTCTGCAATACGGTCGCACAAAGCGTCATCGAGTCGCAGCGTGGCAAGGATGATGTCTATGTGTTCCCCTATAAGGGGCATCGGATCGAGACCATGAACAACAATGCGTGGCAAAGAGCGCGGAGACAGGCCGGGATTCCTGACCTGCATATTCACGATCTGCGCCATACCGTTGGAATGCGATTGCGTGAAGCAGGAGTGCGCGAAGAAACGATTGCAGACATTCTGTGGCATACGCGCCAAGGCATGACGGCTCATTACTCGGTTGCACAGATTAATGAGCTTGTTGAGGCGCTAAACCGCATCACAGATGAACGCAGTCGAGTGAATCGCAGTCTCGCCATGATTCGACGGGAGCAGCTTGGGAAAGAAAGTCCCCCCAAAGTCCCCGTGGAAAGAAAAATGGGCTAGATCTTTTACGATCTAACCCATTGTATTATTGGTGCGCCGGAAGAGATTCGAACTCCTGACCCCTTGGTTCGTAGCCAAGTACTCTATCCAGCTGAGCTACCGGCGCATTTGTTACTCTTTTGCTACGTGGCGGAGAGGGAGGGATTCGAACCCTCGATACAAGTTTTAGTCTCGTATGCTCCCTTAGCAGGGGAGTGCCTTCGACCTCTCGGCCACCTCTCCGAAGAGGCGCGCATAATACTGATTCAGCGTGCCCCGGTCAAACGATTTATGCGTCTTCCTGATCCAGATTGAAGGCCTTGTGCAGAACGCGCACAGCCAGCTCCAAATATTTCTCGTCGATGACGACGGAGATCTTGATTTCGGAGGTGGAAATCATCTGGATGTTGATGCCCTCTTCCGCCAGGGTGCGGAACATCTTGCTGGCGATGCCCACATGCGAACGCATGCCGACGCCGACTACGGAAACCTTGGCGGTCTTGTTGTCGCCGATCACGTCGCGCGCGCCGATATGTGGCTGCACCTTGTTCTTCAGGATGTCCATCGCCTTGTTGAACTCGTTGCGATGCACGGTGAAGGAGAAGTCGGTGGAGCCGTCCACGCCGACGTTCTGGATGATCATGTCCACGTCGATGTTGGCTTCGCTTACCGGGCCAAGGATCTGGTAAGCAATACCGGGCTTGTCCGGCACGCCGCGCACGGTGATCTTCGCTTCGTCGCGGTTGAACGCGATCCCTGAAATGATTGCCTGTTCCATTTTATTGCCTTCCTCGAAAGTGATCAGCGTACCTTCGCCCTCTTCCGCAAAGCTGGAGAGCACACGCAGTTTGACTTTGTATTTGCCGGCGAACTCGACCGAGCGAATTTGCAGCACTTTGGAGCCCAGGCTCGCCATTTCCAGCATCTCTTCAAAAGTGATGCTCTTCAGGCGGCGCGCTTCGGGCACCATGCGCGGGTCGGTGGTGTAGACGCCATCGACGTCGGTGTAGATCTGACATTCGTCTGCGCGCAATGCCGCCGCAATCGCGACACCGGTGGTATCCGAACCGCCGCGGCCCAGCGTGGTGATGTTGCCCGCTTCGTCCATGCCCTGGAAACCGGCCACGACAACCACATTGCCATTGGCCAGATCGGTGCGAATGTTCTGTTCGTCGATGCTGAGGATGCGCGCCTTGGTGAAGGAGCTGTCAGTGAGAATCTTGACCTGCGCACCGGTGTAGCTCTTGGCTTCCAGGCCGATATCCTTCAATGCCATCGCCAACAGGCCGATGGTCACCTGCTCGCCGGTGGAAATAATCACATCCAGTTCGCGCGGATCAGGGTGTTTCTGAATCTCGTGGGCAAGATGGATCAGGCGGTTGGTCTCGCCGCTCATCGCGGAAACCACAACCACTACCTGATGACCCTGGGCCTTGTATTTTGCCACGCGCTGAGCGACATTCTTGATGCGCTCCGGACTTCCGACAGAAGTGCCGCCGTATTTCTGAACTATCAATGCCACAATATGCCTGCGTCGTTTTTTGTGAGGGCGGCATTCTAACCGAACTCGCGTCAAAAGACGATTACCCCTCTGCTACACTGTGGGCAAACCTGTAACCCGCCCCAGTCCAGATGAGCAAGATCACCCAACGACCTTTCCCAGCCAATACCGCCGCACAGCTTGCCGAATCCGGCATCGCGCCGTTACTGGCACGCATCTATGCCGCGCGCGGGATTGAGGATGCAGTGCAGCTGGATACCGACATCAGGCGCCTGCTGCCGTTCGCCCAGCTGAAGAACGCCGGAAAGATGGCGAGCTTGCTGGCCGATGCCATCGCGGAAAAGAAAAAAATCCTGATCGTGGCCGACTACGATGCCGATGGCGCAACGGCCTGCACCGTTGCCATGCGCGGCCTCAGCATGCTCGGCGCACAAGTGAGCTTCATCGTGCCAAATCGTTTCGAGTACGGCTACGGGCTGACGCCGGAGATCGTGCGCCTTGCGAAACAATCCGCGCCCGATATTTTGCTCACCGTGGACAACGGCATCGCCAGCGTGGAGGGCGTCGCCGAAGCCACACGGCTGGGCATGCAAGTGCTGGTGACCGACCATCACTTGCCCGGCGACACGCTGCCGGATGCGCTGTGCATCGTGAATCCCAACCAGCCCGGCTGCACCTTCCCCAGCAAACATCTGGCGGGGGTGGGTGTCATGTTCTATGTGCTGATGGCCTTGCGCGCAGAGATGCGCGAGCGCGGCGCGTTCGGGAACCCCTCCCTCTCCCCCAGCCCCTCTCCCGCTAGCGGGAGAGGGGAGCCGAATCTCGGCAGCTTGCTCGACCTTGTTGCGCTCGGCACGGTCGCCGACGTAGTGAAGCTGGACGACAACAACCGTATCCTCGTGCAGCAAGGCCTGCAGCGCATCCGCGCCGGACGCAGTTGCCCTGGCATCCAGGCGCTGCTGCGCGTTGCGCGCAGACAGGCTGCGCAGGCCTCGGCTTATGAGTTGGGGTTCATCGTCGGCCCGCGCCTGAATGCCGCCGGACGTCTGGAAGACATGAGCCTGGGCATCCACTGCCTGCTGACCGACGATGCTACAGAGGCCAATGAGATCGCCGCCAGGCTGGATGCGCTGAACCAGGAGCGGCGCAGCATCGAGGCCGACATGCAGGACAGCGCATTGGCGTCGCTCGACGCGTTCGACCCTGCGGATGGCTATTCGCTATCGCTGTTCAACGAGGACTGGCATCAGGGCGTGATCGGCATCCTCGCCTCGCGCCTGAAAGATAAATTCCACCGCCCGGTGATTGCCTTCGCGCGCGCGCAAACGGGGGAACTCAAAGGCTCCGGCCGCAGCATCGCCGGGCTGCACCTGCGCGATGCGCTCGACCTGGTCTCCAAGCGCCGGCCGCAGCTGATCCAGAAATTCGGCGGGCACGCGATGGCGGCGGGCCTGAGCATCCGCGAAGAACACCTCGACGATTTTCGCAGCGCGTTTGAAGCGGTGGCGCAAGAACTGCTGGATGCCGATGCATTGGTAAAAACCATCGCGACCGACGGCATGCTCGACACGAATGAATTTTCTCTCGCCATTGCGCGCGATCTGCAGCGCCAAGTGTGGGGGCAAGGCTTCCCCGAGCCGATGTTCGAGGGGGATTTCCGCGTCCAGACCCAGCGCGTCGTCGGCGAGAAACACCTCAAGCTGAAACTGTCGTCGCCTGCCGGCAGCTTCGATGCCATCCGCTTCTTTTCCGCAGAACCCGCGCCGGACAATATCCGCGCCATATACAGTCTGAGTGTGAATGAATACAATGGCAGCGAGAGTCTGCAGCTCATCGTGCGTCATTGGTAACCGCACGGCATAGCACCTTATGATGAAACTTGCCATGCCCGCCCCAATCCTCTCCCGATGCGGGAGAGGAGACGAACGAACCGCTGCGCGAATTTCATTTTAAGGGGGTGAGCAATGGACATCACTTTCCTGCAGGGCGACGGCATCGAAGCTCTGCCGCAATTCCTCACCAGCCTTGCGATCGGCCTGTTGATCGGGCTGGAACGCGAGCGCAACCCTTCGGCCAAGGCCGGCCTGCGCACCTTCGCACTGGTTACGGTGTTCGGCACCTTGATGGCGATGCTCTCCAGCAAGAGCGGCTCGCCGTGGCTGCTGATCGCGGGACTGCTGGCGGTGGCGGGTATGATCGTCGCTGCCTACCTCAACACTCCGACCGAAGAGAACGATCCCGGTACCACCACGGTGGTCGCGCTGCTGCTGAGTTACGGCCTGGGTGGGATGATCTGGTACGGTCTTTCCACGCTCGCCGTCATGCTGGCGATCGGCATCACCGCCCTGCTCTATTTCAAACCCGAACTGCGTGGCTTCACGCAACGGCTGACTCGCCGCGACTTGGTCGCCGTGCTGCAATTCGCGGTGCTCACCTTCATCGTGCTGCCCATCCTGCCCAATCAGGATTTCGGCCCGTACAGCGCATTCAACCCGCATCAGGCCTGGCTTATGGTGGTGCTGATCTCCGGCCTCAGCCTCGCCGGCTATGCCGCCCTGCATGTGGTGGGTACGCGTTACGGCGCGCCGTTGCTGGGTATCTTCGGCGGCCTGTCCTCCAGCACGGCGACCACCCTGATCTACGCAAAACATGGCAAGGCCAATCAGGCGATGACCAACCTCGCTGCCGCCGTGATCGTGATCGCCAGCGTGGCGGTATTGGTGCGCCTGCTGGTAGTGAGCTCGGTGATCGCTTATGGCGCGCTGCCGGGCTTGGCTCCGGTGTACGCGGGCGGTTTGCTCACCGGCCTCATTGTCTCCATTTATGCGTGGCACAAGACCAGCAAGGTAACCGAACTCTACATCCCGGAAACTGCCAACCCGGCGGAGCTGCACTCGGCCATTGGTTTTGGCCTGCTGTATGTCGTCGTCTTGCTCATATCGGCATGGATGGTTGATTTCGCCGGCAGCCAGGGCTTGTATGCGGTGGCACTGGCATCCGGGCTGACCGACGTGGATGCCATCGTCCTGTCCAGCCTGCGCCTGTTCAACCTCGGCCAATTGAGCGAACACCAGACCGTCATTTCCATTGCGCTCGCCTTCCTGTCCAACCTCGCCTTCAAGTTCGGCATGGTTGTCCTCATCGGTGGCAAGGCTCTGGCCAGACAAGTCGCCATCGGCTTCGGCGTCATCGCCTGCGGCGTGCTGTTTGGCCTGCTGTTCCTGTAGGAGCCAGCTTGCTGGCGATAATTTTTCGCAAACACCCGCAAGGAGTACGCCGGTGGTTGCCCCGCTGCTACGCAGCGACCCACCCGCTGCAAGCTCGCTCCTAAAAGGGGGGATCGCATGGATATCGCGATGAAAAACGCCATTTCACACGCTGACCTGCATACGCGCGACTTGCGCAAAGGGCGCTTTTCGGAACATGGTCGCACTTACCTGCTCACCAGCGTTGCTCACAACCGCCGCCCCATATTTGCCGATTGGCAAATTGGACGCCTCTTGGTGGAAGAACTGCGTACAACGGAACAATTCGGCTTGGTGCAATCTCTCGCTTGGGTAGTAATGCCGGATCACCTGCATTGGCTGGTCACTCTGCAATCCGGCGATTTGCCTACTCTCATGCGACGCATCAAAGGACGTAGCGCCATAGCCATCAATCGCGCGCTATGCAGCCACGGGCAAATCTGGCAGAAGGGATTCCATGACCACGCCCTGCGCAAAGATGAAGATTTGCATACAGTCGCACGCTACATCGTCGCCAACCCTCTACGCGCGGGTTTGGTTAAAAAAATTGGGGACTATCCGCTGTGGGATGCGATCTGGCTTTGAACGCGTAAAAAAATCGCCAGCAAGCTGGCTCCTACGTTCCAGCATCCCTGTGGGAGCCAGCTTGCTGGCGATTGCATGTATAATTGCCGACTTTCCAAGTAGCGATAGAACACACACAAATGGAAGCCGAACAACTCAACGCCCTCTCCAACTCCCTGCAAGATTTGCGCAGCCGCAGCAACGAATTACGGAGGTTTCTTTGACTTCGACAGCAAGCAGGAACGCTTAGCCGAAGTCAACCAACTCGCCGAAGACCCGGCCATCTGGAACGATGCGAAACGCGCGCAGGAATTGGGCCGCGAACGCAAATCGCTGGAAGACGTGGTGCTCGGCCTGACCCAGATCGGCCAGAATCTCGACGACGCCGCCGAATTGTTCGAGATGGCCCAAGCCGAGAATGACGACGACAGCCTGCAGAGCATTGCCGCCGACGTGCAGGACATCGAAGCGCGCGTCGCCGCGCTTGAATTCCGCCGCATGTTCTCCAACCCGGCCGACCCGAACAACTGCTTCATCGACATCCAGGCCGGTGCCGGCGGCACCGAAGCTTGCGACTGGGCCTCAATGCTGCTGCGCCAATACCTGCGGTACTGCGAACGCAAGGGCTTCAAGGTCGAGGTGCTGGAACAGACCGACGGCGATGTCGCCGGCATCCGCAGCGCCTCGCTGAAAGTAGAAGGAGAGTACGCCTACGGCCACCTGCGCACCGAGACCGGCGTGCACCGTCTGGTGCGCAAGTCGCCGTTCGACTCGTCGGGCGGCCGCCACACCTCCTTCGCCAGCCTGTTCGTCTCCCCCGAAGTGGACGACTCCATCGAAGTGGACATCAACCCGGCCGACCTGCGCATCGACACCTTCCGCGCATCCGGCGCCGGCGGCCAGCACATCAACAAGACCGACTCGGCGATCCGCATCACCCACGCCCCGACCGGCATTGTCGTGCAATGCCAGAACGACCGCTCGCAGCACCGCAACAAGGCCGAGGCGATGTCCATGCTGAAGTCGCGCCTGTACGAGCTGGAACTGCGCAAGCGCCAGTCCGAAGCCGACAAACTGGAAGCCACCAAGACCGACGTCGGCTGGGGCCACCAGATCCGCTCCTACGTGCTCGACCAGTCGCGCATCAAGGATCTGCGCACCAACGTCGAAATCTCCAATACCCAGAAGGTGCTCGACGGCGATCTCGATCCCTTCATCGAAGCCAGCCTGAAGCAAGGCGTTTAATGGGCATGGCAAGTATGTCCATTCCCCTCTCCCCATCCCTCTCCCGCAAGCGTGAGAGGGGGACAAAGTCTCGCTGCGCGAGTATCACGATTCCCCATGTCTGAGCAGGAAGACAACGGCCTAGCCGAGTTCTTCGTCGCGGGCGTCGAGCCCGCCGACGTACCGCAATTCTTCCCGCTGTTCGCGGCCAAGCCGCTGATCGGCGCGATGATCGCGCTGTTCCGCGGCGGCGACGACGAGGTGATGGTGCGCCTGATGGTCCTGCGCGAGATCGGTTTGCGCGCCGATGCGCCGGAGTGGTCGCCGCGCGATCTGCAAAGCCACTTCGCCTTCATCAACCAGTCCAAACTCAACACGGTGCTCGGCCGCCTGCGCGAACACGAGTTGCTGTTGTGGGACGCCGAGCGCCATCTCTACCGGCTCTCCTCCGCCGGACGCATGATGCTGTCGGCGCTGTCCAGCCTGCTGAACTTCAGCACCGAACAGGATGGGGAATTCCTCGCCGCGCAGATCGCCGCAGGCGCTGCCGTGGGCAAACTGTCGCCGGAGGCGCTGGCCCACTTGCTGGCACGCTTGGCCGAGCTGGAAGAGGAATTCTCCCAGGCCGTCACTTCGGGCTCCGAGTTCAGGCTGCGCGAGGCGCAAACCAAGCTGGAGGCGGTACAGAAGTGGATGGACAAGGCCAACGAGGTCATGCGCGACCTCGCCACCGAAGGACTGGATGACACCACCTGGAAACTGTCGCAGCAGATCGGACAGCGCCAATCCAAACTGATGCGCATGTCTTCCGTATTCCAGCGCGAACTGGCCGAGATCAGCCGCCAGCAGGTACATCTGTCGCACGGCGGCCTGAGTTCCTCCGAACTGGCGGCTTGGCTTAAACAGCGCAGCATGGACGAACTGGCCGGATACGCCGCAGAGCAGCTCGCCATCTCGCCGGAAAGCACATTCATCCTGCCCGACGTGATGGTGGACAACACCGAGGAGTTCGTGGCGCGCGACCTGCCCAACCGCCGCGTTTCCACCATGCCCGCGCCGTCCGAAGTCGAGTACGTGGACGACATTGCGCTCGAGCCGCCGTATCAACTGGCGGCGATGGTGCGCCTGCTGTCCGGGCTGGAGGCGCCGCTCGCCCTTGCCGACGGCATCGTCGGCGGCGGGTTCAGCGATGCCTCGTACCGGCTGTCGCTGCTGTCCTTCCTCGGCGAACAGAATGTCGACCCCGAACTGGCGCCGCTGGCCGAGTTGCCGCTACGCGTGCGCTGGGATGAGAGTCTGGAATTGCAGCAGATCGGACGCGATGAGATTGCCGCCATGAGCGGCGGTCAGATCGAACCGAATTGAAATTGGTATGGCCGCATGTAGGAGCCAGCTTGCTGGCGAAAGCTCTCTTCGCCAGCAAGCTGGCTCCTACATCATTGCGAAACTTTGTGATGGAAATTGAAGCATGAATTCATCGGCGTATTTGTTGAAGCACAGAGGAAGATCATCTCCCTGTTCTGACTTGAGGAAATCAATATGAACCAGGACCACGCCGCCCGCCTGATCGCCCGCCTGCTGGCGCTGCGCTACCTGCCGCGCGAGGACAAGGAAGTGCGCCGCCTGCTTGTGGACGCCGGTTTCCGCGACGAAGTGGACCAGCGCCTCGCCGCCAGCGGCCTGCGCCTGCTGGCGCATCCCTTCTCCGCTTATGTCGGCGTCGCGCTCACGCGCGAATGCGAGAGCGCCGTGTTCGAGCAGAACGACATCTGGCAATCCAGCAACCTCGGCCTACCCAAGGATGCGGTGGCGCTGCTGGTGATCCTGTGGGCGCTGATCATCCTGCCCAAGCGCGAGCGCCAGTTGTCCGGCGAAACCAGACAGAAGGAAGACCAAACCGAGATGTTCGAGACGGTGAAGCTCACGCCGCTGGCACACGAAGCCTCGCGCGGCATCGCCGAGAACGTGCTGCTGGAAGACTACGGCAAGCTGCTTGGCGGCAAGGCGCGCCTGCAGCAGTTCGCGCTACCGCAGTTGTCGCGGCTGGGTTTCATCGAACGCAAGAACAAGGTGATCCACGAAGGCCCGCTGCTCGACCTGGCCTTCGACTATGCCGAAATGGCGCCGCGCATCCTGCAAGGCGCGCTGTCCGATCTGTTGAAGCAGCGCGGCATCCTGCGCGACGTGACACTTGAGGAGCTGCACAATGTTTCGCCTGATTGAGTTAGAGACCGTCCACTGGGACTACTGGCGCAATTTCAAATTGCCGCTGGATGCGCCCATCGTCACCATCTCCGGTCCCAACGGCTCGGGCAAGACCACGCTGCTCGACGCCATGCGCACGCTGCTGGCGCTGGAGTGTTCGAAGAAGCGCGACTACAAGCGCTACGTGCGCCGCAACGGCGAGGATTTCTGCTGGCTGCGCGGCGTGGTGGACAACCAGTGCCCGCCCGGCGCGAGCTACCGCCCGTTCCGCCTGCCCTACCAGCAGGACAAGATCACGCTGGCCTGCCGCATCGACAAGAAAGGCGGCGACTGGTCGCGCAAATACTGGATCGCCGACGGCGAGGTGAGCCTGCAAGAGATCGAACAGCAAGGCGAAGAGTTCGGCGTGCGCGACTACCAGCGCATCCTGCACAGCGCGGGCTTGTCTCCCGCCATCGCCCGCGTGCTGTCACTGGAACAGGGCCAAACTGACAAGCTGTGCGAGCTGTCGCACAAGGATCTGCTCGACCTGGTGTTCCAGGTGTTCGGCGACAAGGAAGTGCTGGAGCGCTATGAAGAGGCGCGCCACCACCAGGAACATACCTCGCGCGAGCTGGATGCGGCGCAGAACCAGCTCGAAGCCCTCGGCAACAATCTGGAGAAGCACGAGCAGAAGGTGAACCGCTATCTGGAATGGCATCGCCTGAATCAGGAGCGCGTGTCGCTGGTGTCGGAGATCCGTCCCCGCCTGAAGCATTACATGTTGCAGAACGAGGCCGACAACGCGCGCCGCACCCTGCTTTCGCAACGCCGCGAATGGCGCATCAAGCGCGCCGAGCGCGAGACGCTGCAGCTGGAATTTCAGGTGCAGCAGCAGGCGCTGGAAGCGTCGCAACTGCGCAGCCAGGCGGCGCAAGAGAACGAGCGCGTGCAGACCGAGGCGCTGAACGTGCTGAGCGAACAGATCGGCGAGCTCAGGACCATCGTCAACCAGCACGATCAATTGCTGAAACAGGCGCAGGCCAGCGAAGGCGGCAAACTCGCCGATGCGCGCGAGATCGAGAAACTGGAAGGTGAGCGCGCCGGGCTGCTGGTACGCATCGCCGAACTGGAACAGAAGCAACGCCAGCTCGACGAGATGCTGGAGAACCTCGCCGCCGGACGCCGCGCCGATCCGCACGATGTCGCCGCCTTCCGTCAGGCGCTGAGCCAGGCCGGCATCGCGCACGACCTGCTCGCCGACGTGGTGGAGATCGCCGACCCAAGCTGGCAATCAGCGGTGGAAGCCGTGCTCGCGCCGTTTGCGCACCTGGTGCTGCTGGGCAAGGAGAAGGACACCGAAGCGGCGATGGCGCTGGGCGAGAAGCTGCGCTACCGCCACTTCATCGTGCCGGATTGCGTGAGCGCCGGACTCGCGCCCAAGGGCTCGCTGCTGGAAGTGGTGCGCTTCGCCAAGCCGGTGCCGGAATGGCTGCTGCGCACGCTGGAACGCACCCGCCGCGTGGAGGACGCCGCCGCCGGAGCCAAGCTGCCGCGCGGCGAGGACTGGATCACCCGCCAAGGCTACCTGCGCGAACGGCGCGGCGGCCGCTACGCCGCACCGGAACAGGCGCGCTTCGGCAAGGCGCGGCTGGAGGCGCTGCGCGAACAGCGCGGCAGCATCGACAAGGCGATCGCCCCGCTGCGTCAGCAACTCACCGACCTGACTGGTCGCATCCGCAACCAGCAGGCGCAACTCGCTGGCGTCAGCGCCGCCGCGCAACTGGCGGCCCGCGCCGCCGAGTTCGCCGATGCGCGCCAGCAGTACGATGCGCTGGTGCAGCGCCGCCGCGACAACACGGTGTTGCAGGCGCAGCAGGAACGCGAGCAGGCCGACAAGGCCGTCAATGCGGCCTTCGTTACCCGGCAGAAGATCGAGTTCGCCTTGCAGAACCTGGAGCGTGAGATCGCCAGCAAGGAGAACCGCAGCGCGCGCGACGAGCAGATCCGCCGCGTGCAGACGCTACGCGCCAACCGCAAAGTGTTTCCGGCAGGCTGGTGCGATGCGGAGGCCAACCGCCAGATCGCCGACAAGTACCGCGACACCACCAACATCGACCGCCGCCTGGAGGAGATCGAACTGCGCTTCAAGGAAGAATCCTGGGAGACCGACGACACCGTGGTGGCGCTGCGCGACAAGATCAAGGACGACTACCGGCGCATGGAACAAGACCTCGCCACGCGCCGCCGCGACAACGAGATGGCGCGCAGCCAGACCGAGACCGCGCGCGAGCAGTACATCGCCGTGCTGCGCCACACCGTCGGCCGCTATGTGAAGAACCTCAAGGTGCTGGGCGACCTGGCCGGCATCAAGGTGGAGCACGAGCCGGTGGCGCTGGAGAACAACGACCTGTCGCTGGCGCAAGCCGGCCTGGCGGTGCGCTTCAACTTCGACGACAAGGGCTTCATGGGCATGAACGACGGTGACGCTTCCGGTGGCCAGCAGGTGATGAAATCGCTGATCCTGCTGGTGGCGCTGATGATGGAGGAATCGCGCCCCGGCGGCTTCGTGTTCATCGACGAACCCTTCGCCCACCTCGACATCGTCAACATCGAGCGCGTGGCCAAGTTCCTCAAGGCCACCCGCGCGCAATACCTGCTCACCACGCCGGTGACCCACAACGTCGGCGTGTACGACCCGTCCATGCTGACGCTGGTGACCTTCAAGAAGAAACCGACGGACGCCTGGGCACCGGGCGTGAAAGTGCTGGTGCGCGAGCGCAATGGCTGAGTGGCTTTACGAGCCGCTGGACAAGCGCCGCGTTTGCCAGAAGCGGCGGTGCTCGATGCCTGGCTCGCCCCAATCGCTTGACACCCTGCCTGCCGAATGGCGTGAACTGCTGGCACGCTGGGTGCGCCGCGGCGGCAACAGCCGCTGGGAAACGCTGCGCAAGGATGCCGGAACCACTCGCGTGCAACTGGCCGATGCGCTGTTGGATTGGCTGTTGCGCTCTGGGTGGGCTGCAGTCACTGAACAATGGAAGCTCGGTGCATGGTGGCCGCAACAAGTGGAGCTGTTGTACTTGCCGCAACTGCGCAGGGCGCTCGGCCTGCGCGACAAGGACGACGATGCGCAGCACTGGCGGGAAACTCGTGCCTTGCTGCAAACGCTGAGTAACCCGGCTCTCTCCCCTGCCGTTCTTGCCCTCGATGAATTGCCGGTGCAGCGCGCACTGGCACGGCAGGATTTAATTGTGAAATTGCATGACTGGCAGGTTCAGCAACAAAACGGCACGCGCCGCGACTTCGCTCTGTTTGCGCGCAGCGACACCAAAGCACTCAGTGACGCCGAATGGAACTGGCTGGAATCGGTGCTCGACCTCGCGGAATTTGGCATCGAACGCCACACGCCGCTGCTGCTAATCGCCGCGCCGCTGCAGTTGCAGTTGCCGCACGGTCTACTCGACCTTGCTGCCAGCCCCGACTTCGCCGCACTCACGCCGGCCACCGTGCAAGCGGTGACGGCGGTTTCCGGCATGGTAAGTCATTGGCAACTGGTGGAGAACCGTACCAGCTTCGAACGCGTCGCCAGAAACCGTGAGCCTGATATGGGCGTGATCTGGCTGCCCGGCTTCCCGCCGACCTGGTGGCGCGAAGCAGTGCGCCACCTAATCAATCTTGCCCCTGCTCCGGCACATATTGCCTGCGATCCAGACCCGGCGGGCATTTCCATTGCACTCAAGGCCGCTGAACTGTGGCAGGAACGCGGCCTTGCATGGCAACCGTGGAAGATGGACGCCACCGATCTCGCTTCCTTGCGTGTACGCAAGCCGCTGACTGAAGGCGACAGACAACAACTGACCGCCATGCAGCTAGTCCCCGCACTGCCTTCCGCGCTTACCGGACTGCTGAAGTGGATGCTCGAACATGGCGAAAAGGGCGAGCAGGAAGGGTATCTGTAGTCCTGAAAACCCCGCCCCTGTGCTATATTTCACGCCGCTAATAATCAACACACTATTCAGATCATCATGAGCACCGAACCTACCATCCCAGCCCAAGACGAGAACCAGATCATTGCGGAGCGCCGCGCCAAGCTGAAGGCGATCCGCGAGAAAGGCGTCGCCTTCCCCAACGATTTCCAGCGCGAGCACATGGCGGCCGACCTGCATGCCGAGTTCGGCGAGAAGTCGCACGACGAACTGGAGGCCGCGCAGGTCCAGGTTGCGGTGGCCGGACGCATGATGCTGAAGCGCGTGATGGGCAAGGCCAGCTTTGCCACAGTGCAGGACATGAGCGGCCGCATCCAGCTGTTCATCAGCAACGACATCACCGGCGAAGCGGCGCACAGCGAGTTCAAGCATTACGACATGGGCGACATCCTCGGCGCAGCCGGCGTGCTATTCAAGACCAAGAGCGGCGAGCTTTCCGTGCGCGTGACCAAAGTGCGCCTGCTGACCAAGGCATTGCGCCCGCTGCCGGAGAAGTTCCACGGCCTGACCGACCAGGAGCAGAAATACCGCCAGCGTTACCTCGACCTCATCACCAACGAAGCATCGCGCAATGTGTTCATCACGCGCACCAAGATCATCCAGGCGATCCGCGAATTCTTCGTGCGCCACGGTTATCTGGAAGTGGAAACGCCAATGATGCACCCCATTCCCGGCGGCGCATCGGCCAAGCCTTTTGTCACGCATCACAATGCGCTGGATTTGCAGATGTACCTGCGCATCGCGCCGGAGCTGTACCTGAAGCGTCTGGTGGTGGGCGGCTTCGAAAAAGTGTTCGAGGTGAACCGCAATTTCCGCAATGAGGGCGTCTCGACTCGCCACAACCCGGAATTCACCATGATCGAATTCTACGAGGCTTATCGCGATTACAAGTACCTGATGGACTTCAGCGAGAAGCTGTTCGCCGAAGTGGCGCGCAAGGTGCTCGGCACCACCGTCATCACCTATCAGGGCAAGGAGCTCGATCTGGGCAAGCCGTTCCACCGCCTGACCATGGTGCAGGCAATCCAGAAATACCACCCGCAATTTACTGATGCGCAGTTGAACGACCGCGACTTCCTGATCAACGAACTGGTGGATTTGAAGGCCAAATACAATCCCAAAGATGCTGTCGGCGGCCTGCAACTATCGTTGTTTGAAGAGCTGGCTGAGGCGCACCTGTTCGAGCCGACCTTCATCATCGACTACCCGGTGGAGGTCTCGCCGCTGGCGCGCAGCAGCGATGCGCGCCCCGAGATCACCGAACGCTTCGAACTGTTCATCGTCGGCCGCGAGATCGCCAATGGCTTCTCCGAGCTGAACGATGCGGAAGACCAGGAAGCGCGCTTCGACGCACAGGTTGCCGCCAAGGATGCCGGCGACGAGGAAGCAATGTTCAAGGACAGCGACTACGTCCGCGCGCTGGAATACGGCTTGCCGCCGACCGCCGGCCAGGGCATCGGCATTGACCGTCTGGTGATGCTGCTGACCGACAGCGCCAGCATTCGCGACGTCATCCTGTTCCCGCACATGCGTCCGGAATAAATGCTCGACACCGGCCTGCGCTCCCGCCTGCTGCAACTCTACCCGGCGCTCGCCGCATTAGCGGCTACGGAACTGGATGCGCTGCTGGCGACAGCGATGGTGATGCCGCTGCCAAGCGGCACCGTGGTGTTCGACGAGAATCAGCCCTGCCAGGGTTTCCCCATGCTGCTTTCCGGCAGCATCCGTGTGATCAAGGCCGCCCCGAACGGACGCGAGTTGCAGCTTTACCGCGTCCTGCCCGGCGAGAGCTGCATCCTTACCAGCAGCTGCCTGCTCGGACATACCCGTTACCATGCGCGCGGCATCGCCGAGCAGGCGCTGGAAATGGTGTTGCTGCCCGCCCCTTCGTTTCATTTGCTGCTCGCCAAACACGAAGCCTTCCGCAACTATGTGTTCCACCTGTTCTCCGACCGGCTCACCGATCTGATGCAACTGGTTTCTGCCGTCGCTTTCCAGAAGCTGGATCAGCGCCTTGCCTCGCTGCTGGTCGCCAAGCCCAGCCCGCTGCACACCACGCATCAGGCCTTGGCCGATGAACTTGGCAGCGCACGCGAGATCGTCAGCCGCCTGCTGAAGGGCTTTGCCGAACAGGGCTGGGTGAAGCTGGCAAGGGAAGAGATCGAGGTCATTGATAAGTCCGCACTCAGGCGATTTGTTGAGTTCTAAGCTCTGGTTCTCTGCTTGAAATGCAGACAACCAAATGCATTGAGCCTATGCTGTGCGCTCCAACAACCACATCCAAGGAGCGAAAATGAAACCAAACGTTTGCGGTATCGACCGTTTTCTGCGTGTCATCATCGGCCTGGCTCTCGTCGGCCTGACACTATCAGGCATGATCGGGGTGTGGGGCTGGATCGGTGTCGTTCCCTTGGTCACCGGCATTGTCAGGTTCTGCCCAGCCTATGCCATCTTCGGCCTTGAAACTTGCCCGGTGGCAAAGGACTGATCTTTCTTCATTTCCGAATAACGCCCGGCCGATTTGCCGGGCGTTTTTGTTTGGACGCTTCCTATGTGATTTATGTCACAGACAGCAACTCGCTTTGCACCTATCCTGAGCACTCCATTAACCTCATCCAAGGAGCGAACATGAAACTCAACGTTGGCGGTATCGACCGCATCCTGCGCATCGTCGCCGGCCTGGCACTTATTGGCCTGACGCTGGCTCATATGATCCCGGTATGGGGCTGGATCGGCGTTGTTCCACTGCTGACCGGCATCTTCAAGTTCTGCCCGGCCTATAGCATTTTCGGCATGAACACCTGCCCGATGGAAAACAAATAATCCCGTCTGCTTAAACATCGCGCCCGGCTGCACGGTCGGGCGTTTTCTATTTGAGGACAACACCATGCTCAATAAAATCATTCTGACTGCCCTGCTCGCGCTGTCTGCCGCTCCCGTAGCGGCCGACGAACTCACCAAATACCAGGAAGAAAGCCGCGCCATCGTCGCACCTTTCATGCAGCAACTGCTCGCCGAGAACCAGAAAGCGATCAAGGAAGGCGGCCCGGCATCCGCCGTCAAGGTCTGCAAGGACATCGCCCCCAGAATGGCGGGCGATCTCTCTCGCCAATACGGCATCAAGCTCACCCGCGTCAGCCTTAAGGTACGCAATCCTCTGCTCGGCACAGCGGATGAGTGGGAACAGAAGACGCTGAAACAATTTGAAGCCCGCCTGGCCAAGGGGGCTAAACCGGAGACGCTGGAAGCCGCTGAAATTGTGAGCGAGCCGAACGGAAAGTATTTCCGTTACATGAAAGGGATCGTGCTGCAGCCCGGTTGTGTGGCCTGTCACGGTACCAGCGATGCAATGGACGAGACTGTGAAAGCGCGCCTGGCCGAAGACTATCCGCATGATCAGGCAACCGGCTACACCCCCGGGCAAGTTCGCGGTGGCGTAAGTATCAAACGTCCGCTGTAATATCCAGGCTCTGCGACGATGTCGCAGAGCTTATCTGCTCGTTGATCTTTCCGTAATTCATTACATACACATTTTCGGCATTCGTCATTCCGGCGAAAGCCCACAGCTGTCCGGAATAATTTCATGCGAACAGACCTCCCTGCCGAGCCGCAAATTCAGTCATATCAATTCCGCGTCGTCGGTAAAGTTCAGCCTCGATAGCAGGGCGTTGGAATAGTGTGGC
>Ga0316624_10000166_pt1 | contig 20403 bp, 16 predicted proteins | sample OWC_Aug_N3_C1_D5_FD_207657 | JGI IMG/M metagenome (GOLD analysis project Ga0316624, IMG submission 207657) | Wetland soil microbial communities from Old Woman Creek delta, Ohio, United States - OWC_Aug_N3_C1_D5_A | ecosystem: Environmental > Terrestrial > Soil > Wetlands | place: USA: Ohio... | reverse complement strand
TGCTCGACGCCGAAGCGCAGCGTGGAAGGCCCGAAGAAATCCTGCTCGTAGTTCTCCGGCCGCCAGACGCCGAGCCCGGGCCCCTGATCGATTTCGATCGGCCCGTCGAGAATGAGCGAGGACGGCGTGTAGCCGTTATCGAGCGCGGCGGAGTAGACGATCGGCTTGAACGAGGAGCCGGGCTGGCGCAGCGCCTGCGTCGCGCGATTGAACTGGCTTTCGTCATAGGAGAAGCCGCCGACCATGGCGAGCACGCGCCCGGTCCAGGGGTCTTCCACCACCATGGCGCCGGAGACTTGCGGCACCTGGCGCAGCGCGAACTGACCCTGGTCGTTGGTCGGCTCCACATAGATCACGTCGCCCGGATTGAGCACCTGGCTGACCTTGGCCGGGACGCGGCCGTTGGTCTTGGCCCATTTCACGCCGTCGAGCGGGATGATGCCGACATCGCGCTCCTTGCTGATGTATCCGCCGGGCTCGCGCCCGGGCTGCAAGCCGATGCGCGCCGCCTTGTCGCCGACCTCGAGCACCACCGCGAGGCGCCAGGGCGCGATGTCGCCCAGCGCTTTCACGTCGGCGAGCTTGGGACCCCAGTCGGTCCTCACGTCAATCGTGGTGACGGGGCCGCGGAAGCCGTGCGCCTGGTCGTAGCTGACCAGACCGTCCACCAGGGCCTTGCGCGCCATCACCTGCAGCTTGGTGTCGAGCGTAGTGCGCACCGACAGGCCGCCCTCGTAGAGCTTCTTCTCGCCGTAGCGGTCGTAGAGCTCGCGCCGCACTTCCTCGGCGAAATATTCCGCGGCGAAAATGTGCGTGCTGGTCGGCTTCTGGGTGACGCCGAGCGGGCTGTGCTTGGCCTTGTCGGCATCCGCCGCCGAAACGAAGCCGTCCTGCGCCATCTGGTCGATCACCCAGTTGCGGCGCTCGACCGCCCGCTCGGCCTGGCGGAACGGATGGTAGTTGTTGGGCGCCTTCGGCAGCGCGGCAAGATAGGCGGCCTCCGCCACGGTGAGCTCGTTGACGCCCTTGTCGAAATAGGTGAGCGAGGCGGCGGCGATGCCGTAGGCGCCGAGGCCGAGATAGATCTCGTTCAAGTAAAGCTCGAGGATCTTGTCCTTCGAGTAAGTGCGCTCGATCTTGAGCGCCAGCAGCGCCTCCTTGATCTTGCGCGCGAAGGAAACCTCGTTGGATAACAAGAAGTTCTTGGCGACTTGTTGCGTGATGGTTGAAGCGCCTTGCGGGTGGCGGCTGGAGCCGTAATTCTCCAGGTAGTTGAAGCCCGCGCGCGCAATGCCGGTAAAATCGAGCCCGCCATGCTCGTAGAAGTTCTTATCCTCGGCGGCGAGGAAGGCATTGATCACCCTCTTCGGCACCGCCTGGATCGGGATGTAGAGCCGCCGCTCCTTGGCGAATTCGGCGACCAGCGACCCGTCGGCCGCGTGCACGCGCGTCATCACCGGCGGCTCATAATCCTGCAGCTGGGAATAGTCCGGCAGGTCCTTGGAGAAATGCCACAGCAGGCCGGCGACCGCCGCCACCCCCACGACGAACAGGATGGTGCCCGCAGCGAACAGGAAGCCGAAGAAGCGCAGAATGAACTTCATAAGCGAATGGTCCCGCCTCGACCCCTGCGGCGCCTCGTTAACCCCGCCCGCATCGCGATCCGGGCCTGCGTCAGGCCTTCGACAGCCGCGCTGGCCGAGCCGTCCTGGCCACCCACCCGCGGGGCCGCGGCGCTAGGGTCTGGTGGCCGGTTTTTATGTTGAAACTGAGGCCGGTAGCCCATGTCAGCGGGCCCCCACGCTGGCGCCCACCAGCCGGCGGGCGAAGAAATCGTCGACCGCCTGTGCCACACCCTCAGCCGTATGCGCCCGCCAGTCCGCCGAGATCAGGTTCTTGAGGTCGCGGCGGGTCGACATATAGCCGAGTTCCACCAGCACCGAGGGCACGTCGGGCGCCTTGAGCACCACGAAGCCCGCCGATTTGACCGGTTTCAGGTGCAGCGGCGCGGTGGGCTTGATGTCGCTCACCAGCGTGCGCGCGAACTGCACAGAAAAGGTCTTGGTTTCGCGCTGAGCGAGATCGATCAGGATATTGGCAACGTCGTCGGGCTGCGCGCGCAGGTCGACGCCGGCGATGATGTCGGACTTGTTTTCTTTCTCGGCGAGCTTGGCGGCCTCGGCGTCGGAGGCGTGCTCGGAGAGCGTATAGACCGAAGCGCCCTCGCCGACTCCTTCGCTGCGTGGGAGGGAGTCGGCATGGACCGAGATGAACAAGGCGGCCTTGCGCTTGCGCGCGAATTGCACGCGCTCCTGCAGCGGGATGAAGGTGTCGTCGCCGCGCGTCATCGCCACCCGGTATTTGCCGCTCTTCTCGAGCGCCTCGCGCAGCTTGAGCCCGAAGGCGAGCACGATGTCTTTCTCGTCCTGGCCGTCGAGACCCTTGGTGCCGCTATCGATGCCGCCATGGCCGGGGTCGATGACGATGAGCGGACGCGGATCGTTGGCGCCCGTCGACACGTCGCTTTGCACATGCGCCTCATGGCGCAGCGGGCGGGCGGTCAATTCGATATTGCGCAGGAAGCTCTCGCGGTCGGTGGCGGCGAGGTCGAGCACCAGCCGCGCCGGTTGGCCGTCGACGGCGGCAAGCGCGAAAGCTTTGTCCACCCGCACCGGACCGGTCACGTCGAGCACGATGCGCGAGCCGCCCTGCATGATCAGGCCATAACGGAAGGCCTTGACCAGGCCGCGGGCTTGCTCGCCTGCGCGTGGCGGCAGCTTGAAGGCGACCTGCGGCAGATCGATCACGACGCGGTAGGGATCGGCGAGCGTGAAAGTGACGATGTCGACCTTTTGAGTCAGGTCCATCACGAAGCGGGTCTTCTGGCTGTCGCCACCCAGCCGCACGGCGGTCGCCTGCGGCATTGGACCGGGCGCCGGAGTCGATTCTCCCGGCGGCGCCAGCGCGTGCACGGCGATGCCCGGCTCGGCCGCGCGCGCCCCCGGCGGGCCGAACAGAAGAACTCCCATGGCACAGGCGATGGCGAACGGGCGCAATGTCACGAATCCGGACCCTTTCCGGCCCTTTCTACTCCATTAGGACGTGCTTCGGTTAACGGAACTTAACCGGAAGGGGCGGTTCGCCGAAGCGTGTGGCCAGCCTGCACTGGTCCCTTGCCATCAAGGACTTAGCGCCGTATGTAGAGCCTGCTGACGGTTAAATGTTCCGGTTGTGCCGCGTTCGGGTACCCGGCCCGCAGTCCAGGACCGCCCCCTCGAGGAAGGCCGGCGGACGGACGAGCGAAACGAGCCGAGACCCTTGCAGTGATAAGGACAGCCGGATCAGCGCGCAGGCCTTAACCGGCCGCCCGCGAGTAAGGCCGTGAGCGACGAGAAATCTGGGCTCGCGCACCTCAAGAAGCGCGGCCGCAGCGCTACGGGTCGCAGTTTCATGCTGCCATTGATGCAGCAAAGGCAATTCGAGGACCAACGCTTTCGCGAAACCATCGTGACGGCGCAATTTGCTACGGCCCTCGCCGAGCTTTCGCGTGAAAACGCGCCCCATCCCATCCACACCTCCTTCAACACCAAATTGGCGGACCGCCCATTGCGCCGTTTGGCGCCAGTCATGGCGCGCGAACGCGCGGGGACCTCCGCCCCAGTGAGATTCTCCAATGGCCGACAAAATGCTGATCGACGCGGCCCACCCGGAAGAGACCCGGGTTGTGGTTCTACGAGGCAACCGCGTCGAGGAATTCGACTTCGAGAGCGCCAACCGCAAGCAGCTGCGCGGTAACATCTACCTCGCCAAGGTCACGCGCGTAGAGCCGTCGCTGCAGGCCGCCTTCGTCGACTACGGCGGCAACCGGCATGGCTTCCTGGCGTTTTCGGAAATCCATCCCGACTACTATCAGATTCCGGTCGCCGACCGGCAGGCGCTGATCGCGCAGGAAGAGCGCGACCAGCGCGCCGCCGACGCCGAGGCGGACCATCGCGCCCGCGGCGGACGCGGCCGCCGTCACCGCCACCGCGGCCATGGCCGCCGCGACGAGGTCAGGCGCAGCGAGCCGCTGCCCGACGAGGAAATCGCGCGCGAGGCCACCGAGATCGCGGCGGGCGAACCCGGTCTCGGCGACCCGACGCCGGACGAAATCGCCGAAACCACGGGCGCCGCCGGCACGCCCCAGCCCGCGCAGTCCCCGACCGAATTCGCCGCAGAGGAGCCGGCGCGCGAAGCCGCCGACTTCGGCGGCGGTGCGGACATGACTGAAGCGCCGCCCGCCGCCGAAAACGAGCAGCCGGCCGAGGAAGCGCTCGCGCATGAAACCGAGCCGGCCGCCGAAGGCGGCGAAGCGGCCGAAGCGCAGCCCGCCGGCGAGCCAAACGGCAACGGCAATGGCGAGGATCACGCCGAGGAAGAAGCCGTCGAATCCGTCGGCGGCGCCGACGCGCTCGAGGAAGTGCAGGAGCGCCTGCCGCGCTTCCGCCGTCAATACAAGATTCAAGAGGTGATCAAGCGCCGCCAGGTGATGCTGGTGCAGGTGGTCAAGGAGGAACGCGGCACCAAGGGCGCCGCGCTCACCACTTATCTCTCGCTCGCCGGCCGCTATTCGGTGCTGATGCCCAACACCGCGCGCGGCGGCGGCATTTCGCGCAAGATCACTTCCGCCGAGGACCGCAGCCGGCTGAAGGAAATCGCGCAGGAGCTGGAAGTGCCGGAAGGCATGGGCGTCATCCTGCGCACCGCCGGCGCCTCCCGCACCAAGACCGAGGTCAAGCGCGACTTCGAATATCTGCTGCGGCTGTGGGAGACCGTGCGCGACCTCACGCTCAAGTCGACCGCGCCCAAGCTGGTCTATGAGGAAGGCTCGCTGGTCAAGCGCTCGATCCGCGACCTCTACAACAAGGACATCGACGAGATCCTGGTCGCCGGCGAGGAAGGCCACCAGGAAGCGCGCGACTTCATGCGCATGCTGATGCCCAGCCACGTCAAGCACGTGAAGCTGTACAAGGACACGCAGCCGCTATTCACGCGCTGGGGTATCGAGAGCCAGCTCGACGCCATGTTCTCGCCGGTGGTGCAGCTGAGATCCGGCGGCTACATCGTGATCAATCAGGCGGAAGCGCTGGTGGCGATCGATGTGAACTCGGGTCGAGCCACGCGCGAGCACCACATCGAGGACACCGCGCTCAAGACCAATTGCGAGGCGGCGGAAGAAATCGCCCGCCAGCTGCGCCTGCGCGATCTCGCCGGGCTCATCGTCATCGACTTCATCGACATGGACGAGACCCGCAACAACCGCACGGTCGAGCGGCGGCTGAAGGAAGCGCTCAAGCACGACCGCGCGCGCATCCAGGTCGGCCGCATCTCGCATTTCGGCCTGCTCGAAATGTCGCGCCAGCGCATCCGCTCCTCGGTGCTGGAATCCTCGACCGAGAAATGCCCGGTGTGCGGCGGCTCCGGCCATGTGCGCTCAGTGTCGTCGGTCGCGCTGCAGTTGCTGCGCGCGCTCGAGGAAATGCTGATTAAGGGCGCCACGCATAATCTCATCGTGCGCACGCGCGCGGAGGTCGCGCTCTATGTGCTTAATCACAAGCGCGCACATCTGCGCGCCCTGGAAGAGCGCTTCCTCGTCACGCTCACGATTTCGGCCGACGCCACGGTGAGCGGGCAGCAGTCCTACGTTATCGACCGCGGCGAGCAGGTGCATTCGGTCGAAGCGGCCAAGGAGCTCGCGGCGGCGGCGCGCGCCGAGGCGCCGATCGAGGAAACAGTCGAGACCGAGGAGACCGAAGCCGCGGAGGAGACGGTGGAAGCCGAGCTTGCCGTGGAAGAACCCGCCCATGGCGAAGGCGCAGGCGAAGGCGAACGCGCAGGCGAACGCGAGGGCGGCCGCCGCAGGCGCCGTCGGCGCGGACGCGGCGGCCGCGGCCGTGGGCCTGAGCCGCGCGAAGGCGCGCCGCCTTTCACCCAGGAGACCGTGGCCGAGCACGCCATCGCGCACGAAGACCACGACGCCGGCTCCCCCGAGGAGTTCGCCGGCGAGCAGGGCGAGCGCCAGCCGCTGGCCGGCAGCGAGCCCGGCGAACACCGCGAAGGGCGGCACCGTCGGCGGCGCGGCCGCCGCGGCGGACGCCGCAACCGGCGCGGCCAAAACGGCGAGGCGCCGTTCCAAGGCAATGGCGGCGGGCGCCAGCATGAAATGCATGTCGGCGCCGATTTCCCGCCGGTGAGCGAGGAGGACGCGGACGCCATGGCGCCGTCCTTCGACCAAGGCCCCGAGGCGACGCCGGCCGAAGCCGCACCACCGCCGGCCGAGCCCACACCGACGCTGCAACAGCCCGCGGCCGAGCCCGGGCCGCCGCGCCGGCGCTCGACCGTGCGCGAGCCGGCACCGTTTGCCGCCGAAGGCGCCCCGCCGCCCCCGCCCTCATCCACTTTGCCGCCACCGCCGCCGGTGATCTCCAGCACGGCGGAAACCGCCGCGCCCAAGCGGGGCTGGTGGGCCAAGCGCCTGTTGGGCGACAAGGACTAGCGCATGCGCTCGATCATGCGCCCGGCAAAATGAAATCCGCCTGGGTCGAGCGCGACGCCAAGGCCGCGGTCGACCGTTATGGCAAAACCGGCGTGGCCGCCGATCTGGCGCTGCGGGTCTATTCCACGCGGCTGATCGGCGGCGATCCCAAGCTGGTGCTGCACGGTGGCGGCAACACGTCGCTGAAAGCGAAGGCGCGCGATCTCGCCGGCGACGAGATCGATGTGCTTTACGTCAAGGGCTCGGGCTGGGACATGGCCGCGATCGAGCCGGCCGGCTTTCCGGCGGTGCGGCTCGGCGCTTTGCGCGGTTTGCGTGCCCTCGACAATCTCACGCACGACGACATGGCGCGCGCGCAACGCGCCTATCTGATCGACCCGCTGGCGCCGGCGCCCTCGGTCGAGATGCTGCTGCACGCCTTCATGCCGGCGAAATTCGTCGACCACAGCCACTCAACCGCGGTGCTCAGCCTGATCGACCAGCCCAACGGGCAAGAGCTGTGCGGCGAAGTCTATGACGGGCGGCTCGGCTTCGTGCCCTATCTGATGCCGGGCTTCGGGCTCGCCAAGAAAGCGGCGCAGGTATTCGAGCAAAATCCAAATGTCGAGGGCCTCATCCTCGACAAGCACGGCATCTTCACCTTCGGCGCCGAAGCGCGCGAATCTTATGAGCGCATGATCGAGATGGTGACGCTGGCCGAGCAACGTCTCGCCAAGGGCCGCAAGGCTGTGTTCGCGTCGGCCTCGCTGCCGAACAGAATTGCGCGCGCCGGCGATGTGGCCCCGATCCTGCGCGGCGCCTGCGCGTTGCGCGATGCCGACGGTGAGGGCGCGCATCGCCGGCAGATTCTGGCATTCCGCGCCTCCGACGCCATCATGAATTTCGTCAACGGCAAGGAGCTCGCGCGCTATGCGCGCGCCGGCGTGCTGACGCCCGACCACGTCATCCGCGTCAAGCCCTGGCCGCTGATTTTGAGCGCGCCGGAGCCGGGCAAGCTCGATGAATTCAAAACGGCCACGCAACAAGCGGCGCGCAAATTTATCGACGATTACCGCGGCTATTTCGCGCGCAACCAGGCGCGCGACGCGGACGCGGCGATGCTCGATCCCCTGCCCCGCGTCGCGCTGGTGCCGGGATTGGGATTGTTCGGCATGGGCGCCAGCGCCAAGGACGCCCATATCGCGGCCGACGTGGCGGAAGCCGCAATCGAAGGCATCACCGACGCCGAGGCGATCGGGCGCTTTACCGCCATTTCCGAAGCCGCCACGTTCGACTGCGAATATTGGCCGCTCGAGCTGGCCAAGCTCGGCGCGCGCAAAAATCTGCCGCTGGCCGGCCAGGTCGCGGTCGTCACCGGCGCGGCGGGCGCCATCGGCGCCGCCACCGCGCGCGCCTTCGCGCAAGCCGGCGCGGAAGTGGCGCTGCTCGATCTCGATTTGAAGGCCGCGCAAACGAAGGCCGCCGAGATCGGCGGCGCGGCGCTCGCCGTTGCCTGCGACGTGACGGACACGGGCGCGGTGCAGGCCGCTTTCGACGCCGTGGTCGTGGCCTTCGGCGGCGTCGACATCGCGGTGTCGAACGCCGGCGCCGCCTGGCAGGGCCGCATCGGCGAGGTCGATGAGGCGACCTTACGCAAGAGTTTCGAACTAAATTTCTTCGCCCACCAGAAAGTCGCGCAGGCCGCGGTCAAGCTCATGCTGGCGCAGGGCACCGGCGGCTGCCTGCTGTTCAACGTGTCGAAACAGGCGGTGAACCCGGGCGCCAATTTCGGTCCCTATGGCCTGCCCAAGGCCGCCACGCTGTTTTTGGTGCGGCAATACGCGCTCGACTACGGCGCTGACGGCATCCGCGCCAATGCGGTCAATGCCGACCGCATACGCTCCGGCCTGCTCACCGACGACTTCATCAAAGGGCGCGCGCAGGCGCGCGGGCTGAGCGAACAGGACTATATGACCGGCAATCTATTGCGCCGCGAGGTCACGGCGGACGACGTGGCGCAGGCCTTCCTGGCGCAGGCGCTGGCGCTCAAGACGACCGCCGACGTCACCACCGTCGACGGCGGCAATATCGCGGCGGCGCTGCGTTAACCAGCACACGATCCCGAAAACGAAAGACCACGCCAAGGCAATGATATTGCCGCAAAAAGCGTGCTATCGTGGCGGCGATCGAGGGAACAAGAAGGGAGCGATCACCATGCTGCGATATATCGGCCTCCTCGGCCTGCCCCTGCTGCTGCTGGCGACCCCGGCGTCTGCCGTCACCTCCACGCAGAAGATGGAGACCTGCAAGTTCGGCGCCGACAACCAGCAGCTCACCGGCGCCAAGCGCAACGCCTTCATCAAGAAGTGCATGGCCAAGGGCAATTACGAGCCGGCCGCGCGCAAGGACGCGATGAAGAAGGAAAAGGCCGCCAAAAAGCCGGTCGCCAAAAAGCAGACGGCGGCCAAGAAGCCGGCAACTGCAACGTCAGACCAGCCGAAGCAGTAGGCGGCGCCCGCCGACTGACAACAAGCGCGAGGCGCCATGCCGGAAGCCGACAAAGAGGGCAAGCTTTACCATGCCGACCGCCCGCAATCAGCGCCCGGCTTTTTCCTGAAAGGCTCGCACCAGCTCGACTGGGGCATGAAGAACCGGCTGGCCCGCACCTTCAATCCGAAGAGCGGGCGCACGGTGATGCTCGCCATCGACCACGGCTACTTCCAGGGCCCCACCACCGGCCTCGAGCGTATTGACCTTTCCATCGTGCCGCTGCTCGCGCAATGCGACGCGCTGTTCTGCACGCGCGGCATCTTGCGCAGCGTGATCCCGGCCGATAGCGCCACGCCGATCTGCCTGCGCGCGAGCGGCGGCCCCAGCATCCTGCGTGAGGAACTGTCGGACGAGCAGATCGCCATGGACATGGACGACGCCGTGCGGCTCAACGCCGTCGGCGTCGGCATCCAGGTGTTCATCGGCGGCGAGCACGAGACGCGCTCGGTCCACAACATGACCCGGCTGGTCGATGCCGGCCTTCGTGCCGGCATTCCGGTGATGGGCGTCACCGCGGTCGGCAAGAACATGACGCGCGACGCGCAATATTTCCGTCTCGCCTGCCGCATCATCGCCGAGCTCGGCGCGCAATACGTCAAGACCTATTACGTCGAGGACGGCTTCGAGACCGTCACCGCCTCCTGCCCGGTGCCGATCGTGATGGCCGGCGGCAAGAAACTGCCCGAGCTTGACGCGCTCACCATGGCCTACAACGCCGTGCAACAGGGCGCCGCCGGCGTCGACATGGGCCGCAACATTTTCCAGTCCGACGCCCCGCAGGCCATGCTCGCCGCCATCAAGGCCGTGGTGCATCAGAACATGCCGCCGAAGCAGGCGTTCGAGCTGTACAAATCGCGCAAGGCGGACGGCGCGCGGTAGCGATAGACTCAAGCGGCCTCATGCTGAGGAGCGTGGCGTTAGCGACGCGTCTCGAGGCACGGGGCCGCGTCGCCACGCTCTGGTAGCCTGGCAAGCGCGCACGCGCCGCGATTGGGGGATCATGAGCCTCGAGCAGAACGTAAGCGCCGCGCCCGCCGTCCGGCAGAGGCTCCTTTCCGGCCGCGACCTCGCGCTTGACCTCGCCGAGCGTGTCGGCGTGCTGGCGCTGTTTGCCTTGTTCGTACATCGCATACTCCCGCGCTTCACCAGCCTCGTGCTGATCGAGATGGCGCGACCCGATTTGATCACGCAGGCTGCCGACATCAACGCGCAGGCGCTGCTGCTGGTGATCGGCGAAGGCCTCGGCGTCCTGCTCATCGTGCTGCGCCGCCCCTCGGCCACGCTGTCGCGGCACCCGCTCGACTGGGCCTTGAGCTTCGGCGCGGTGAGCGCGCCGCTCTTGCTGACCACGCCCGCCGCCGCCGGCACGCTCGTCCCGGCGGCGCTCGCGGCCGCGCTGATGCTGGCAGGCCTGCTCCTGCAGATTGCGGGCAAGCTCACGCTCTGGCGCAGCTTCGGCCTCGTGCCGGCCAATCGCGGCGTCAAGACGCGCGGGCCCTACCGCGTGCTGCGCCACCCGATCTATGCCGGCTACACGCTCACCCATGTCGGCTTCCTGCTCGGCTTTCCCTCGCTGCCGAATGCCCTGCTCTACGCCGCGGTGCTCGCAGTCGAGGTGGCGCGGCTGATGCGCGAAGAAGCGATCCTCAAGCGCGATCCCCATTACCGCGCCTATGCCGCGCGCGTGCGCTACCGCCTGTTGCCGGGGGTATTCTAACAAAGACCAGAAATCGATTCCCGCTCTTAACGGTACGCTACACAGCGCTCGCAGGGCGTGCCGGTCACGTCCTTTTTCAGATGCGCGGCGCGCAGGTCCTGGAACCGCTTGGAGTTCCACGCTTCCATGAACCGCGTGCTGGTGAGGTCGCCCATGTGGAAGCGGCCGTCGTGATCGAAGCAGCACGCCGACAGTTTGCCGTCCCAGGTAATGTGCCCCTCGGTGAACACGGCCCAGCACGGCAGCGGATCCCGCAGCGCGCCCAGCCGCTCTTGGTCTCGGTCTCGGTGACGAGATCGGCCTGGCTGTAGAGCGGCAGCGCATAGATCTGATCGACGCATCCATCGATCTCGGCGAGCGCGCTGATCATCCGTTCGCGCTGCTCGCCGTCATATTCGATGTAAGAGGCGTAAAGACCGCAGCGGTGGCCGCTTTCGTCGAAGACCTTGTCGCGCGCGCGTCTTGCGTGCCGAATATTGTCGACCATATCGCGGTAGAATTTCGGCTTTACGCGTGCAATCTCCTCGAACTGCGCCTCGTCAGCGTAGTTGAAGGAAAATTTCAGACTATCGAGGCCCGCCCGGAAGCATGCTTCCATGCGGTCCGGCTTGGCGAGCGATCCGTTGGTGGTGAGAAACACATAAAGGATAGCCGCAGTCTTTTTAGCGAACGCGATGGCCTCCTCCAGCCAGCGGCAAAGAAAGCTCTCCCCCAGATAGAATAGCCCGATCTCCTCGACCCCTTCCTGCCTCATTTCGCGCAACAAGCCTTCGAACAACGCGCGCGGCATGTCCTTCTGGTCGCGCAGCACCATGGAACGGGCACAAATGCTGCACGCATAATTGCAGCGGCCGGTGAGCTCGATCTTGACCGAACGCGGCGCGGGCAAGACCGTCCCCTGATAGGCTGAAGCTATGGCGGTAATAGCGTCAATGCGATCGGTGATCATGGCACCCTCGATGCGCGGTCGCCTCCTGCGCGCAGGACGCGATGTATTTAGTTCAATAGACAATGGTTCGCGCCGCCCATTTTGTCGCAGATCAAATCACGGTCGCCGCGCAAGCTGCAATTTGCGCTTAGAATACGAAGCATTCTCAACTGGCATGGTGGCGCCGAGACTGCGGGAGCCCCGCCATGGCGGGCGAAACTTCACAACAGCCACCCGCCGTCTAAATTTGGTGCTACGTTTAAACACCGGCAGGCCCCCCGAGAAACCAAGGACATAATTTCCATGATCAGCAGGACAGGAATCGCGCTCATCGCCGCAGGTGCCATTGCCATGGCCGGACTATGGACTGCGGCCACGCGTGCCGCGGCACAGGTCAAGGCTGGAGCGTCTATCGATCTGTCGGCCGACCAGGACAAGAAAAAGGATAAGGGGCACAAGAAAAAAGGCGACCAGGACGGGAAAAAATCCGAAAGCAAAAAGGGTGGCGACAAAAAGGCCGACGGACATAAGGGCGAATCCAAAAAGAAGGAAGGCGGCGGCGACAAAAAGAAGCACGACGGCAAAAGCTTCGGCGAAAACAAAAAGAAGGATGGCGGCCAGAGTTTCGGCGGCGACAAAAAGAAACACGACGGCAAGAGCTTTAGCGGTGATAAGAAGGACCGTAAGGTGACCGCCAAGCGGATGCGCGGCCTGTCGCGCGGCCATGGTGAATTCGCCGTCCGCGGCCGCAATTTCTCGACCTGGCGCGGCGACCGCTACCGTGTCCGCCACCACGACCGCTGGGCAACCTTCGTGCCGCTCTCCGCTCTCGCCGCGATCCTGATCGGCGAGCAGCGCTATTACCCTTATGCCTATCTCTCGGCGCCGCAGGATTATTGCGAGGGCGAGACCGAGGACGGCTGCGAACTGCGATGGCGCGAGGTCGAGACCATCGAAGGCGACGTGATCGGTCAGTGCGTCGCTTACTGCCCATGGCAGGATTAGTAGCGGCGCGCGCTCTGGGCTCCGCCTTGACTACGCAAGCCGGTGCTGCGGGAATGGCCGGACGCCACCAAGGCTGAGCCGCACGCGCGGCGCCGGACGTGGGGTTTCAGATTTTCGCGATCGCCGCGCCGCCGAGCGCGCTGAACAGCACCACCAGCCAGGGCGGCACCTGCCACATGAACAGCAGCAAGAAGGCCGCGACCGCGAGCGCAAAATCGTAGGGGCCGGCGATCCCCGCCGTCCACACCGGATGATAGAGCGCGGCGAGCAGCAGCCCGACCACCGCCGCGTTGACACCGCGCAGCACCGACTGCGCCATCGGCAATCGCCGCAACTGATCCCAGAACGGCAAGGTGCCGATCACCAGCAGGAATGACGGTAGGAATATCGCTACCAGACAGATGATCGCCCCGAGCCAGCCGTTCGGCTGCGGGCCCATGACCGCGCCGAGATAAGCGGCGAAGGTGAACAACGGCCCCGGCACTGCCTGCGTCGCGCCGTAGCCGGCGAGGAAGGCGTCGTTGCTCACCCACCCGGGCGGCACCACGGACGCTTGCAACAGCGGCAGCACCACGTGGCCGCCGCCGAACACCAGCGAACCGGCGCGGTAGAAGGCATCGAGCAATTTCACGGTCTGGCTCGGCACCGTCGCCGCCAGCAGCGGCAGGCCGGCGAGAAGGACAAAGAACAGCACAAGCAACGCGGCCCCGGTCCAGCGGCTCACCGCGAGCGGCAGTTGCGCGTGGCTGGCCGGCGCGTCGGCCTTGAGCAAGAGCGCGCCCACGATGCCGCCAAGAAAGATGGCGCCGAGCTGGCCCCAGGCATTCGGCACCGCCAGCACCATCACCGCGGCCACCACCGCCAGCGTCGCGCGCGCATGGTCGGGCGCGAGCGAGCGCATCATGCCGAGCACCGCTTGCGCCACCACGGCGACCGCCACGACCTTCAAGCCATGCAGCCAGCCGCTGCCGAGCGCGCCGCCGACCTCGTCGACGCCATAGGCGAAGGCCACCATCAACAACGCGGATGGCAGGGTGAAGCCGACCCAGGCCGCCACCGCGCCCAGGTAACCGGCGCGCAACAGGCCGATGGCCATACCGGTTTGGCTGCTCGCCGGCCCGGGCAGGAACTGGCAGAGCGCGACCAGATCGGCATAGGTCTGCTCGTCGAGCCAGCGCCGGCGCACGACATATTCTTCGTGGTAGTAGCCGAGATGCGCAATCGGTCCGCCAAACGAGGTGAGGCCGAGCCGCAGGCTGACGCGGAACACTTCGAGCCAGCTCGATTGCGCTTGCGCGATCTCACGCTGCTCCATGCGTTCCCCCGCTCGCGCGGCCTTTCAGCGCTTGAGCCAGTTGCCGATGCGCTCGACCGCCTCGTGCATCTCGGCCGCCGAGCCGGCGTAGCAGAAGCGCAAGAAATTGTGGCCGTTGACCGGATCGAAGTCGATGCCGGGCGTCGCCGCCACGTCCGCCTCGTTAAGCATGCGCTTGGCGAAATCCAGGCTGTCGTTCGAGAAGCGCGAAATGTCCGCGTAGAGATAAAAAGCGCCGTCGACGGGCAAAAACTTGTCGAGCCCGGCTCTCGGCAAGCCCTCGGTGAGAATACGGCGGTTCTCTTCGTAGCCGTGCTTGACGGCTTCCATCTCCGCCCTGCCGGCGAACGCCGCTTCCGCCGCCACTTGCGCCAGCGTCGGCACCGAGATCGCGAGATTGCCCTGCAGCCGGTCAATGGTGCGCACCAGGTTTTCCGGCACCACCATCCAGCCGACGCGCCAGCCGGTCATGCAGAAATATTTGGAAAACGAATTGATCACCACCGCCCGCTCGGAGACGTTCGCGGCAGTCTCCGCCGCGAAGGCATAGTCGAGGCCGTGATAGATCTCGTCGGAGATGACGCGGATGCCTTCCGCTTCCGCAATCGCGATCAGCCGCGCCAAGCCGTCGGCCTCGATCATGGTGCCGGTCGGATTGGCGGGGCTCGCCACCACGACGCCTTGCAGCGGCTTCTTGCGGTGCTCGGCGATCAGCGCTTTTCCGGTCAGCGCCCAGCGCGTGTCTGCTGCGGTCTCGATCAGCACCGGCTGGCAGCCGAGCGCCGACAGAATATGCCGGTAAGGCGGATAGCCGGGATTGGCCAGCGCCACCCGGTCGCCGGGCTCGAACAGCGCCAGGAACGCCAGGATAAACCCGCCCGAGGAGCCGGTGGTGACCACCACCCGGCCCGGATCGAGCGCGAGGTCGTAGGTCTCGCCATAATGGCGGGCGATGCGGGCGCGCAGGCTCGGGATGCCGAGTGTCTCGGTATAGCCGATGCGGCCGTGGGCGAGCGCAGCCTGGGCGGCCGCGATGGCCGTGCGCGGCGCGGGCGCCGCCGGCTGGCCCACCTCCATATGCACCACGCGGGCCCCCTGCGCCTCCTTGAGCGCGGCCGCCGCCATCACGTCCATGACGATGAATGGCGGCACATTGCTGCGCCGGGAGGGCGTTAACAGCTGTTTTGCCGCATCCAGCATCGTTACCGGCCCCCGAGAGCCAGGTGCCGCCCCGCTGTTGCCGCATTCACCGGTTTGCTTGCCGGCGGCGGCTATTCGTTACTCAATATCACGTGATCGCAACCTGCGTTGACCGCCCAATGGCGCGTCACTAGGTTCCCGCCCACCCGGTGAACTAAAGATCGGCATGATCGAGAATGTGAGACCTATCAGGGCGCAGCGCAGGGCGCCAGCAGCCCGTGCGGTGGCGCTGCTTACCGCCGCGGCGATCGCTGCGGCCGGCGTCGGACCCGCCACGCCCGTGCAGGCGCAAGGCGCGCCCAAGCTGCCGATCATCCGCGACACCGAGATCGAGAACCTGCTGCGCGACTATGCGACACCGGTCCTGCGCGTGGCCGGTCTCGCCAAACAGAACATCAAGGTGGTCATTCTCAACGAGCGCGACTTCAACGCCTTCGTCATGGACGGACGCCACATATTCATCAATGCCGGCGCTTTGTTCGACGCCAAGACCCCGAACGAGATCATCGGCGTGCTCGCCCACGAAACCGGCCACTTGGCCGGCGGGCATCTGATGCGCATGCGCGAGAAGCTCGCCCAGGCGCAGACCCAGTCGATCGTCGCCATGCTGCTCGGCGTCGGCGCGATCGTGGCCGGCGCCAGTGCCGGGCGCCATAACCCCGGCGCAGGCGATATCGGCGGAGCCGCGATCATGGGGCCGCCATCGGCGATCATACACTCGCTGCTCGCCTATGCACGCACCCAGGAAGATCAGGCCGACCATGCCGGCGTAAAGTTTCTCAACGAGACGCACCAGTCGCCCAAGGGCATGGTCGACCTGTTCAAGCGGCTGACCAACGATACCTTGTTCACAGCGCACTACGCCAATCCTTATCTGCAAACCCATCCGATGCCGGCCGACCGCCTCGCCACGCTCGAGACGATCGCCAAGGCGAGCCCCTATTGGGACGTGAAAGACCCGCCGCAATTGCAACTGCGTCACGATCTAGTCCGGGCGAAATTGTCGGGCTTCCTGGAATCGGCGGGCACCGTGCTGCGGCGCTACCCGCTCAGCGATCAAGGCCTGCCCGCGCGCTATGCGCGCGCCATCTCGACCTACCGGCACGGCGACTTGCGTAGCGCGGTCGCCCAGATCGACGGGCTGATCGCAAGCGAGCCGAACAATCCCTATTTCTACGAGCTGAAGGGACAGGCACTCCTGGAAGGCGGCCACGGCGCCGAAGCGATCGCGCCGCTGCGGCGCGCGGTGGAGCTTTCGCACCACGCGCCGCTGATCGAGATCATGCTGGCACAGGCGTTGATCGGCACCGGCAATGCCCAGATGGCCGAGCAAGCCGTCGGCCTGTTGAACGGGGCGCTGCGCAGCGAACCGGAGTCGTCGGACGCCTATATGCAACTCGCCATGGCCTACGGCCGCAAGGGCGACCTCGCCAATGCCGACCTCGCCTCCGCGCAGGCCGCCTTCGCGCGCGGCGACGTCAAGACCGCGCGCCAATTGGCCGAGCGCGCCAAGCATCGCTTCCCGGTCGGCTCGCCCGCCTGGGTGCGCGCCGACGATATCGTCAACGTCAAGCCGCTGAGCCATAATCACTGATGATTCCAACAAGGACCGATCCCATGATGTCCCGCCTGCGCCTATCCGCCGCCGTCTGTGCCGCGTTTCTGGCTGTCGCCTTGCCGCAGAGCGTCCGCGCCGACGAATTCACGCCGGCTCAGCGCGGCGGGATCGAGCAGATCGTGCATGACTATCTGGTCAAGCATCCGGAGGTGCTGCAGGAGGTGATGGCCGAGCTCGAGAAACGCCAGCAAGCCGCCGAGGCCGAGAAGCACAAGACCGACGTCGCGGCAAACGCGCAGGCGCTGTTCGATTCGCCCGACCAGGTCGTGCTCGGCAACCCGAAAGGCAACGTCACCTTCGTCGAGTTCTTCGACTACAACTGCGGCTACTGCAAGCACGCCATGAGCGACATGCTCACCCTCATGAAGGACGACCCGAAGCTCAGAGTGGTGCTCAAGGAATTCCCCGTGCTCGGAACCGGCTCGGTGGAGGCCGCCCGCGTCGCGGTCGCCGTGCGCATGCAGGACCCGAAGAAGTATCTCGCCTTCCACACCAAGCTGCTCGGCGGCCGCGGCGAAGCCAACGCCGCGCGCGCGCTGGCGGTCGCCAAGGAAGTGGGCATGGACATGCCGCGGCTGGAAAAGGACATGAAAAGCCCAGAGGTGGAAAACACGCTGAAGCAGGATTTCAAGCTCGCCGAGGCGCTGGGCTTGAACGGCACGCCGAGCTACGTGATCGGCGACAGCGTGATCGTGGGCGCCATCGGGCTCAAGGGCCTGCAGGAGAAGGTCAACACCGCGCGCTGCGGCAAGGCCACCTGCTGACCGCAGGCCCTGCATAATCCGACCGGCTTGAACGGCCGCCGCGCTCATCGCCCGGCGGCCGTTTTTGCGTGCGAATCGCGGAACCGAAAGTTCCCGAGCGGGTTGTCGCGCGCATGTACACGATCGGCATCGAGGAAGAATTCTTCATGTTCGACGCGAAAACGCGCCGGGCGGTGCGCCGCATCGACCAGAAATTCCTCAACGGCATCCAGAAACAGCTCGGCGAGCGCGTCACCACCGAAATGCTGCAGTCGCAAATCGAGGTGGTGACGCCGCCCTGCGCCAGCCTGGCCGAAGCGCGCGGCCATCTCGCGCACTACCGCAGAATGCTCGGGCAGGCCGCCGGCGAATACAAGCTCGGGCTCGCCGCCATGGGCACCTTCCCGCTCGCCTTCTGGCCGGAGCAGATGGTTACACCCAAGGCGCGCTACGGCGCGATCCTGGATGACCTGCAGATGATCGGCTACCGCAATATGCTGTGCGGCATGCATGTGCACGTCGAAGTGCCCGACATCGACACGCGCATCAACCTGATCATGCGGCTGACGCCCTATTTGCCGCTGCTGCTCGCGCTCTCGACCTCCTCGCCCTTCTGGCAGGGCAATCTCACCGGCCTCACCGGCTATCGCCTCGCCGCCTATGACGAACTGCCGCGCACCGGCCTGCCCGAGCTGTTCCGCACCAATGACGACTACCGCGAATTCGTGGCCGCGCTGGTCGGCGCCAAGATCATTCCGGACGCGAGCTACATCTGGTGGGCGCTGCGCCCGTCGAAGACTTATCCGACCATCGAATTGCGCACCGCGGACAGTTGCACGCGGCTCGACGACGCCGTCGCCATCGCCGCCCTGTTCCGCTGCCTGGTGCGCGCGCTCGACCGCAACCGCGAGCTCAACGCCGGCTTCGACCGGGTCGGCCGCGCCATCAGCAAGGAGAACAAGTGGCATGCCCAGCGCCACGGCATCGCCGCCACCTTTGTCGACCCGTTCACGCATAGCCCGCTCACCGCCCGGCAATGGCTTGACCAGTTGCGCGCGCTGATCGGCGAGGACGTCGAGGCTTTCGGCTGCGCGGCCGAGATTGCGCGCCTCGACCGCATCCTGGCCGAAGGCACCAGCGGCGACCGCCAGATCGACATTTTCACCCGGGCCCGCGCCGCCGGGCGCAGAAGGTTAACGGCGCTCAAGGAGGTGATCGACTGGGCGGCGGCAGAAACCATGGCGGTGGGCTAATCGCCGCCGCGGGCTTCCCCTTCCGCGCGCGGCCACCTATAAAGCGCGAACGTTTCCTCCCGCGCCCGCGACCCAGCCATGCCCCAGACCGTCTACGTCCTCAACGGCCCCAATATGAACCTGCTCGGCACGCGCGAGCCGGAGAAATATGGCCATGCCACGCTCGCCGACGTGGAGAAGCTGTGCCAGGCGACGACCGCGCGCTTCGGGCTCGGCCTCGTGTTCCGCCAGTCAAATATGGAAGGGCAATTAATCGACTGGATCCAGGAAGCGCACGCCAATGGGGCCGCCGGCATCGTGATCAATCCGGCCGGCTACACCACCACCTCGATCGCCATCCTCGATGCGCTGCTGGCGGTGAAGATGCCGGTGATCGAAATCCACATCACCAACATCCACGCGCGCGAAAGCTTCCGCCAGAACTCCTACGTGTCGAAGGCGGCCAAGGCGGTGATCGCCGGCTTCGGCATCGACGGCTATGCGCTGGCAATCACCGGCCTGGCCGGCCTGATCGGCGCCAAAGGAAAAAGCTGAACCGGAACGCGTCGATGGCAAAACCGCCGAAAGCAACTTTGGTCGATCGCGAGCTGATTCACGAGCTGACCAAGCTCCTGGACGAAACCGGCCTGACTGAGATCGAGATCGAGCAGAACGGCCAGCGCGTGCGCGTCGCGCGCAATGTCCCCGCGGCCCCGGCTTCGCGCGCAGCTGTCGCTCCGCACGAGGGGGCGCCGATCCAGCCGGTCGGCGAGTCGGTGGGCGCGCCGCTCGACCTCACCAAGCATCCCGGCGTGGTGATCTCGCCCATGGTCGGCACCGCCTATGTGGCGGCCGAGCCGGGGGCCAAGCCGTTCATCGAGATCGGCAGCCAGGTGAAAGCCGGCGACACGCTGCTGATCGTGGAAGCCATGAAGACCATGAACCAGATTCCGGCGCCGCGCGCCGGCACCGTGATCCAAATTCTGTTCGAGGACGGCCAGCCGGTGGAATTCGGCGAGCCGCTGGTGATTATTGAGTGACTTCCCTCTCCCCGCCTGCGGGGAGAGGGTGGCGAGCCGCGACAGCGGCGAGCCGGGTGAGGGGGCGCTTCGGATGCACTCGGCCTAGCGGAAACGCCCCCTCACCCGACTTCCTCGCTACGCTCGGAAGTCGACCTCTCCGCGCACGCGGGGAGAGGTGAAGGAGAGTGAATGTTCGATAAAATCCTCATCGCCAACCGCGGCGAGATCGCGTTGCGCATCTTGCGCGCCTGCAAGGAGCTCGGCATTCCGACCGTGGCGGTGCATTCCACCGCCGACGCCGACGCCATGCACGTACGCTTCGCCGACGAAAGCGTGTGCATCGGCCCGCCGGCCGCCAAGGACAGCTATCTCAACATCCCGGCCATTCTGTCGGCTTGCGAGATCACCGGCGCCGACGCCGTGCATCCCGGCTACGGCTTCCTGTCGGAGAACGCGCGCTTCGCCGAAATCCTGAACGAGCACGGCGTGCAGTTCATCGGCCCCAAGGCCGAGCACATCCGCATCATGGGCGACAAGATCGAAGCCAAGCGCACCGCCA
>Ga0316624_10000165_pt1 | contig 20529 bp, 15 predicted proteins | sample OWC_Aug_N3_C1_D5_FD_207657 | JGI IMG/M metagenome (GOLD analysis project Ga0316624, IMG submission 207657) | Wetland soil microbial communities from Old Woman Creek delta, Ohio, United States - OWC_Aug_N3_C1_D5_A | ecosystem: Environmental > Terrestrial > Soil > Wetlands | place: USA: Ohio... | reverse complement strand
TGGTGCGCTGCAGTTTCTTCATCACCGCGGTGTACGGCACGTAGATGCTGTCGTCCTGGTCCTCGCCCATCGCGGCCTGGCCCTTCCGGGTCATCACGCCGACGACCTTGAAGGGCTGGTTCCTGACGCGGATCATCTGGCCGGTCGGGTCCTCACCCTCCCCGAACAGGATGTCCCGCACGACGGCGCCGAGCACCGCCACCTTGGCCGAGGTCTGGACGTCCTGGGCGCTGAAGAAGACGCCGTACTCCGTCGGCCAGGCCCGCATGAGCGGCAGGTCGATGTCGGTGCCCTGGATCCGCGTGAACCAGTTCTGGTTGCCGAAGACGACCTGCGCCCTGGAATTCGCGCCGGCCGCCAGGTACTTGACGCCGGGGACCTCGTTGCGGATCGCATTGGCGTCTTCCGGGGTGAGGGTGTTCGACCCGCCCGCCCCCATCCGCACGCCGCCCATCATCCACATGCCGGTGGCATTGACGTTGATGATGTTGGTGCCCACGCTCTGGATCTGCTGCTCGATGGTGCTCTGAGCGCCGTTGCCGAGCGCGACCATCGTGATGACGGCGCCGACGCCGATGATCATGCCCAGCATGGTCAGGGCCGTCCTCATCTTGTTCCTGGCCAGCGCCCTGAGCGCGATCCGGAATGTCATGACTATCGACATGGTCTCTGCTCTCAGTCCCCCCCGGGACCCCCTTACACCACGGCGTCCTCGACATCCGCAGGCGGCAGCGCGGCGAGTTCCTCGCTGGCGATCCGCCGCCTGGTCACGATGCTGTCCGACTTGATCCGGCCGTCCCGGAACGCGACGATCCGGTTGGCGTACTCGGCGATGTCGCGCTCGTGCGTGATCAGGATGACGCTGATCTTCCGCTCCTGGTTCAGCCGCTGGAAGACGTCCATCACCTCGATGCTGGTCCGCGTGTCGAGGTTGCCGGTCGGCTCGTCGGCCAGCAGGATGGACGGCTCGTTGATCAGCGCGCGCGCGATCGCCACCCGCTGCTGCTGGCCGCCGGACAGCTGGTTGGGGTAGTGGTGGGCGCGGTCGCCCAGGCTGACCTCGTTCAGCGCCGCGACGGCGCGCTTGTGGCGCACGGAGGCGCGCATCGACCGGCCGTTGTAGAGCAGCGGCAGCTCGACGTTCTCGAGCGCGGTCGTCCGCGCCAGCAGGTTGAACCCCTGGAAGACGAACCCGATCTTGTGGTTCCGGATGAGCGCCAGCTCGTTCTTGGAGAGCTTCGAGACGTCGCGGCCCTCGAGCAGATACACTCCGCTCGTGGGACGGTCGAGACACCCGAGAATGTGCATGAAGGTCGACTTCCCGGATCCCGAGGGGCCGGTCACGGCGACGAACTCACCGGCCTCGAGCTCGAAGGAGACCCCTCTCAGGGCGTGAACCTCGACTTCACCCACCACGTACGTCTTGGTCAGGTTTCGAACGGAAATCACGGACATACGAGTCTCTCAGCTCTGTCGGAGCACCCGCCCTCGCCTTGCCGGGCGCGGCAAAGCCAACACTGTTCCTGGCGAAGCGGAGCCACACCCGCACAGGCTCGCCGATCTGAGGCGGAGCCTCGCTAGGTCTAATGCGGCCCGCCGAAGCCTCCCGGGCGCCCGGTCGGCATCAGAGGCGAGCGTCCCGTCGGCGTCTGGGCCACCGGTTGGCCCGTGTCCACGCTGGTCACCACCTCGTCGCCGACTTTCAGCGTATCCTCCAGCAGCTCGGTGTAGGTGCCATCCGTGATGCCGAGGCGCAACCGCACCATCTTCAGCTCGCCCGCAATGTGCCGCCAGGCCCGCCCGGGCGCCTGGGTCATCTGGAGCGGCCCGAAGAGCTGGTCGATCGTCTGCGCCTGCTGGGCGCCCACGACGGCCGGTCCGGCGGCCTGTCGCTGGCCGGTTCCACGGGCGCCTTCGGGCCCGCCGCCCAACCCGAACTGCGCAGGGTCGATGCCGCGCTCGCGGAAACGCTGCATCATCTGAGCGCGCTCCTCAGGCGTCATGGTCTGAAACCGCTCCCTGAGCCGCTGCAGTCGCTCCGGATCCATGGCGCGCTGACCGCTGGCAGCCGCCCCCGGGCTCTGCGCGCCCGCCGGGGCGGGCTGCCCCTGGGTCTGCGCCGAGGCCGCCGGCCGGCCGGCCGGGCCGGCCTGCGGCGATGCGCCGGATCGCCCAGCGACGGGTTGCGTACCCTGAACAGCCTGAGGTCCCTGGGCAGTTACGGACCCAGCCTGCCGCTGACCCCCAGCGCTGCTAGTTCCTTCCGCTCTCGTCCCGCCCGCGCCGGCCCGGCCGGTGCGCGGCTGCATCTCGGGCGGCACCGGCTGGTTGAGGGCGGCGAAGATGTCGGTCGTTGGTCTGAAGCGCAGAGCGGCATTCTGGATCCGCAGCACATTCTCGCGCCGTGCAATCTCGATCGTCACGTTCGCTGTCATCCCCGGCTTGAGTTTCAGGTTCGGGTTCGGGACGTCGATGACGGTGACGTAGGTGACGACGTTCTGGCTCACCACGGCCTGGAGCCGCACCTGCGAAACCGTCCCGGTGAACTCGTCCAGCGGATACGCGTCCACCCGGAAGCGAGCCGTCTGTCCCGGCCGCATGAGGCCGACGTCCGCCTCGTCCACACTGGCCCGGGCCTGCATCTTCGTCAGGTCCGCGGCGATGATGAACAGGACCGGGGCGTTGAAGCTCGCCGCCACGGTCTGCCCCTGGTCGACGCTCCTCGAGATGACGATGCCATCGATCGGCGCGTAGATGTTGGTGTTCGCCAGATTGACCTGATTCTGATTCAGCGAGGCCTGGGCCTGCGTGACAGCCGCCTGGGACGACCGGAGCTGAGCCTCGGCCATCCGCACGTTGACCTGGGCGGTCTCGAGGTCGCTGTCCGGGATGAGCTTCTTGGCTGCGAGCCCTTCCGCGCGCTTCAGCTTGCTCTGCGCGTCGGCGAGGGTGACCCTGAGGCGCTCGACATCGGCCTGCGACCGCACGAGGTTGGCCTGGGCCTGCTCGATCTGTGTCTCGATGAGCTGCGGGTCGATCTTCGCTATGAGCTGACCCTTCTTGACGATCGAGTTGAAATCGGCGTAGAGCGTCTGGACGATTCCCGACACCTGGCTGCCGACCTGAACGGTCTGCACCGCTTCCAGCGTGCCGGTGGCCCCGACCGTCTGGACGATGTCACCGCGGGTGACGGGGGCGGTGGCGATCTTCGGATCGGCCTTCCTCCCCCTGTAATAGTAGGCCCCGACCGCGCCGGCGGCCACGAGCAGGATGACAATCGCGACGGTGATGAGTTTTCTCATAGCAGTCAGTGCGTTGGCGGCCAGCGTCTAACGGCAATGCGTGAGGCGCCGCCTCTCGCCCGCCTTGCCCTCCTCGAGCGACGTGTGCACGCGGGGATAACAGATCGTCAATAACCACCTCGGCACAGCCATGAACCCGCGCAACGGCGTTTATGCCCCACCGGTCGTGCGGCTGCTGCTGCTCGTGGAGCTGGTGCCCGTGGTACTGGTCGAGCTGCCGCCGGAGCTGGCGCTCGAGCCGCCGCTGACGCCCGCCGCAGCCGAGCCGCTCACGCCGGCCCTGGTGAACTGAGCCCGCTCGAAATCGACGAGCGACTTCCGGTAGTCGAGCACCGCGCGCAGCTCCACGTTCTGCGCATCGCGCAGGTCGCGCTGCGCCTGAACGACGAGGAAGTTGGTGGACATCCCCACCTCGAACTTCGCCTGCTCGGCGTCGAGCCGCTGCTGCGCCAGGTCCCGGGCGACCATCGCCGCTTCGACCCGCTTGAGGTTGGTCTGCACCGTCAGCCCGGCGTTGGTCACCTCGGTCGCGACGCTGAGCTCGGAGGCGCGCAGCTGCGCCTGGGACTGCGTCAGGCGCACCTTCGCGCTGGCGACCTGGGCGTCCGCCGTGCTCGTCCCGAGCGGATAGCTGAAGGTGAGCTGCACGTTCCAGCTGGGGTAGTTGGCCTGTCGCAAGATGTGGAGCGCGTCAAAGTAACCGCCCGGAATAGTCGTGGTGACCAGGCCGCCGACCGGGTTGTTCGGATCGACGGAGCGCAGGAGCTGGTTCCCGCCGATCCCCTGTAGGCCGTAGCTGGCCGTCAGGTCGAGTTGTGGCAGCTTCTGGTTGCCTAGGTACTTCAAGCTGATCTCGCTGCTCTCGATGCTCCTGCGCGCCTGGATCAGGTCGGTCCGCTGATCGAGCGCGACCCGGACCGCCGTCTCGACGTCGATCGGCTCGGGCTTGAAGTCCGCCCGATCCACCGGGTTGAGCGTCGCGTTCCAGAGTCGGTCCTGGGTGCCGGACACGATCAGCCGTTTCAGGGCGAGCTCCGCCGTGCGAAGGTCCCCTTCGGCCTGCGCGAGCGTCTGGCGCCTGGTGGCCGCCTCCGACTGGGCCGTCACCACGTCGAGCGGCGCCATCGTCCCGATCTCGACCTTCGTCTGGTTGTCCTCGACCAACTTCTCGGCCAGCTGGAGAGACTGCCGCGCGACGTCCACGGCCTGCACCGTGTAGACGAAGTCCCAGTACGCGTTCTTGACGTCCGCCAGGGTGCTCGTGATGACCGCCTTCAGGTTGATGTCGGCGAGCTCCCTGCTGATCTGGGTCGTCTGCAGGCTCTGCCGGGTCGCGTCGATCTGGAAGTTCTTCAGCAGCGGCTGGGTGTAGCCCAGGGCGAAGGTGGTCGTGTACGACGGGTTGAAGGTGTTCAGCGAGGACCCATTGTTCGTTGCGCGGTTGTTGTTGAAGACCAGCGACGCGGAACCGCCGTACCACGGCATCGGCTTGGTCAGGTTCCCATTGAAGGTGAACGTCCCGTTCTGAACGCGCGCGCCGCCCGCCAGCAGGTCCCGGGGAAGCTGGACCGTGTACCGGTTGCCGGTCGTCGCACCGACCGTCGGCGCATAGGACGCCCGCAGCTGGGCAAGGGCAATGTCCCACGTCTGCGGGTTGAGCCGCTCCACGCTGATGTCCAGGTTCTGTTCGAGGGCGCTCTTCAACGCCTCGTCCAGGGTCAGGTCGATCGTCGGACGGCCGGATTCGGTCGTCGGCGTTTGGGTTGGAGCCTGCGCCGCAGTTTGTGCCCTGGCCTGAGCGATGAGCTCCGCGATCCTCGCCTCCGACAGCTGCTGCGCCGTCGCGACGCTCGCGACCAGCAGGATCGCCCCTGCGGCGGCCACCGACGCAGTCTTCACGGGACGAAAAAGCATATCCACCGAAATGCCCTCCAGTGTTTCCGGGAAACCCAGTCAATCGAGCTGAGCGGTCACCTGCCGGGTCCGCGCGGGCGGTCGCGTTGTGCGCTCTTGTGCATCTCTTCCAGCTTGGCCCGCTGCTCCGGGCTCAGGACGCGTCGCATGCGGAACAGCATGAGCGTACGGGTCTTGCTCAGCTCGCTCCGCACGCTCTCGATCGCGTCCACCTGGCGCAGCAACTCGGCCTCGGTTGTCTGATCGGCAGACATCTCCTTCGAGACCTTCTGCTCGAGCCGGTCGAGCTCGTCATAGCCCTCGCGCAGCTTGGGGAAGGAAGCCTGGAAGATCTCCTCGATCCTGGCGGACTGCTCAGCAGTCAAGTTCAACTCTGCCTTGGACTTCTGGTCCTGCCACCATTTCCACCTGGGCTGCTGTAGCCCCTGGGGCGGCTGCCCCCACGCGACCGCTCCGGTCGCCGACAGGACCAGGAGGACGACCGGGATGATCTTCGATGCTCTCATGGACCGAGACTCCTCGTGACTCCGACCTTTTGAGTGGATTACGACGCCCGGGGACGGCCCGTTTACCGATCAGCGTTGGCGAAGGCGTCGAGCCTCTCGATGACGGCACCGACGATGACGTCCGGGGTCGAAGCCCCGGCGGTGACGCCGACGGCAACCGGGCCCTCGTCGGGGAGCCACCCGAAGGCGGTCGTCTCACCGGTCCCCACGACCGGCCGGTGCCGGATCTCCCTGGGGGTCACGAGGCAGCTGGCTTCCGCGATGTGGTAGGTGGGAAGGCGCTGGGCGCAGATGTGCGCGAGATTGCACGTGTTGCTGCTGTTGTAGCCGCCGATCACGATCATCAGGTCGAGCGCGCGCTGGTCGAGCAGCGCCACGACCGCGTCCTGCCGGTCCTGCGTGGCGCTGCAGATCGTTTCGAACGCCCGGAACCGCTGGCCGAGTTCAGCCTCTCCATAGCGGTCGCGCATCGCCGTCCTGAACATCTCGCCGATGAGCAGCGACTCGGACATCAGCATCGTGGTCTGGTTCGCGAGGCCGATCCGGGCGAGATCGCGATCGGGATCGAAACCCGGGGAGTACGCATGTCCGAACCGCCTGCGGAACCAGTCGGCGTCGCCGCCCTCGCGAATGTACGAGCACACCTCGGCCGCCTGGTCGCGATCGAGCACCACGAGATAGTGCCCTCCTCCGTACTGGAGGGCCTGCGACGCGGTGGCGCGCGTCTCCTCGTGGTGGACCTTCCCGTGGATCACGGCCGTGAAGCCGTCCTGGGCATACCGCCTCACGTTCTTCCAGACGTTCAGCACCGATCCACATGTCGTGTCGACCAGCGTGCATCCGCGCCGCTCGAGCTCGGACAGCAGAGCGGTGGTCACGCCGAACGCCGGGAGGATGACGACGTCTTCCGGGTGGAGCGCCTCGACGCTGAGGCCGGGATCCGCGAGGAACCTGACCCCGAGCGATCGCAGCCGGTCGTTGACGTGAGGGTTGTGGATGATCTCCCCGGCCAGGTAGATGCGTCGGTCCGGGAAGCGGCGACTGGTCTGGTAGGCGTAATCGACGGCGCGGTCGACACCGTAGCAGAAGCCGAACTCCCGCGCGAGGTAGACGTGCAGCCGCCCCGAGCTGTGCTCGAAGCCCGCCGCCTTGATGTGCTCTACGAGATCGCTGTGGTAATCGGCACTGAGCGCGCCGGCGACCGCCTGCTTGAGCTCAAAACCGCGCCGGAACACGGGACCGTGGGTGTCGGCCATTGTCGGGGGCTCGGACCTTCCAGGTTTCACGTTCAAGATCGGGTCTCACGGGAGACGCAGGCCCGAGGCCCGGTGCGACCCGGTTCCAGGCCCCAGCAGGCCGAAGCCCGGGAGCCCGGCTGCATCGGCGTCAGCGAACTACATGTTACCTGACGTCGAGGGTCGCGGCGTGGGGCGTCAGGTCATCGATCGCCCGCAGCTCGGCAATCGACACCCGGCGGTTGACCGCCTCGTCGAGCGCAAGGAGAAAGGCCTCGTCGCCGGTGGAATTGCCGATGGTCGAATCGGGCGAGCCCGCCACCGGACGGATTGCCGGCCCCGTTTGAAGGGCTCGATTGGCGGCGACGAGAGACGGGCGCGGCGCCTGCGGGCCGACAGGAGCCGCCAGGCGACCCAGGCCCAGGCCGACCAGCAAGCCCGCCGCGGCGGCCGCCGCCACCCAGCGCCTCATGATCCGGGCGCCGCCGCCGGCGTGTCGACCCGAAGAAGCGAACGGGAATGGAATCACCCTCGCCGGATGCTCGGCCGCCTCCAGTCGATGGAGGATGTGCTCCCGCTGGGCGTTGAGGCGCTCGCTCGTGAAGACCGCGTCGGCGGCACCAGTCTCCTGTACCCGCAGCCGCTCGAGCGGCTCGCTGATGAGCTCGTAGCGGCGGGCACAGGACGGGCAGGCCTCGAGGTGCCGGCGGGTCGCCGCGACAGCAGCGGTGCCGTCGTCGGCCTCGCCTTTCGCAAAGTACGCATCGATCAGCCGGTCGTCAGCCGGGTGATTGAGCTCAGCGGCTTTCACGGCACTCCTCCAGCAGGCCCCGAAGCTTCCGGACGGCGCGGTGCAGGTGCACCCGGACCGTCGATTCGTTGAGCCCGGTCATCGTGCTCACCTCCCGGGTCGAATGCCCCTGGTGGTGGCACAGCAGCAGCACGGTGCGCTGCCTCTCGGGGAGACGGTCGATAGCTGCCACGATCTTCCGGTACCGTTCACGCCCGAGCAGGGCGTCCTCCGGCGTGGGCGCCGACGACGCGGCTTCCACGCGGTCGCGCTCGGCCACGTCCGCGTCGAGCGAGGACGAGATCCAGCGCTCTCTCCGCCGGCGGGCCTTCTGCCGGTCGAGGCACCCGTTGATCAGAATCCGGGTGAACCAGACCTCGAACGGCAACTCGTCGCGGTACGAGTCGATGTGGGAAAACGCCTTCACGAACGCGTCCTGCACCGCCTCGTCGGCATCGGCCGCGTTTCGCAGGAAGTGGTAGGCGATCCTCGACGCCCGCCTCTGCTGGCGCAGGACGATGTCGCCGAACAGCTCGCGGGCCTCGGGCAGACTGCCCGCTCCTGCCAGCGCCTTGACATCGGCTGCCAGCCGTGACTCCTCAGACCTCTGCACCCGCGACCCGATGGCCGGACTCGCCCCGTCCGCCGCCTGGACTGCCAGCGTCACGTTCGTTTGGGGTCCTTCGGAGGCGGTACTCACTCGCCGCGTTTTCCTGTAGCAGGTTACGACGTGGGGGTGGGCCGTGTTTACCGCCATTGTACTATGGAGGCGCGGCGAGGCCACACCCGGCGCGGGAATCAGGTGGGCTCGGGGCGCCAACTCGAACGGCGGTAGCGAGTTGGCAGGTCCCCTCATTCCAGCGACGGGCCCACGGGGGAGGGCTGCGGGCGTGAGGGAAGCGGACGGCTGGCGGCGGCGAGTGGGCTGGCTGGGTCTCCTTGGTCTCCTGGCCGGATGGAGCGGGTTGCTCCCGGCGTGCGCCTCGGCGCCCCGCGCGGGGGGCGGCGGGACCGCACCAGGCCGCCCCGGCGTGGCACCGGCAGGCGCCGTCCTGCGGGTCGGTCTCGAAGACGAAGAGCGGCACTCGAGCGTTCGGTCCGTGCCCCTCGAGGACTACGTGGCCGGCTGCGTCGCGGCAGAGCTCGGCGCTGCCGCGAAGGCAACGCCGGGAGTCGCACGCATGTACCAGGTCCAGGCGATCCTCTGTCGGACTTTCGCCCTGGCCAACCTCGGACGCCACGCCGGCGGCGGGTTCGACCTCTGCGTCACCTCGCACTGCCAGCTCTACCGGCCGCCGCCGGACGGCGCGTCCGCGCGGTCCATCCGTGAGGCGGTTGAGGCAACCAGGGGAATGGTCGTCGTGTACGGCGGCCGGCCGATTCAAGCGGTGTATCACGCGCACTGCGGGGGGCGCACGAGTGCGGCCGCGAGCGTGTGGGGCGGGCGTTCCGAGCCGTACCTGGTCTCGGTCGTCGACTCGTACTGCCGGACCGGCTCACGCTGGAGCCTTGCGATCGACGACGGCCGTCTGCGGGACCTTCTCAACCGCAACCCGAGGACCGAGGTTGGACGCAGGCTGGACGGGGTGGAGGTCACCGCACGCGATGAAGCCGGGCGGGCGCTCACGATCGCCCTCTCCGGTTCCAGGTCGCACCAGGTCTCAGGAGAGGAGTTCCGAGCGGCGGTGGTGGCCGTGCTCGGCCCCCGGTCGATGCGCAGCACCCGGTTCCTGGTTCGGCCGACGGGCGCGTCATTCACCTTCGAGGGAAGCGGCTCCGGCCACGGCGTTGGCCTCTGCCAGGCGGGTGCGATGGCCCGCGCCGACGCCGGCGAAACACCCGAAGCGATCATCCGCTATTACTACCCGGGCACGAGCCTTGCGCTACGATAGGGGCCGGCGCGCCCGCGCTCGGGCCGCCCGCTGGTGGCCGAAGAGGGAGGCGGATGGCTACCGACTATGAAGGCGTCATCGGTCTCGAGATCCACGCTCAGCTGCTGACCGAGACGAAGATCTTCTGCGGCTGCTCCACCAGACCCGGCCGGCCGCCTAACACCCAGGTGTGCCCGGTGTGCCTCGGGTTGCCAGGAGCCCTCCCGGTGCTGAACGCGCGAGCGGTCGACCTGGCGCTGCGGGCAGCGTGCGCGCTCGGGAGCCGGATTCACCGGTCCTCGGTCTTCGCCCGCAAGAACTACTTCTACCCCGACCTGCCGAAGGGGTACCAGATCTCCCAGTACGACCGCCCGCTCGCGACCGGCGGGCGCCTCGATGCGGACGTCGCGGGACCGCCCTATCCTGTCGGCATCGTCCGTGTCCATCTCGAGGAGGACGCCGGCAAGAGCCTGCACGAGGGTTTCACGGACTCGGATCGCCGGACGTACGTCGATTTCAACCGGAGCGGGGTGCCGCTGATCGAGATCGTCTCACGCCCGGACCTGCGGTCGGCGGCCGACGCGGCGGATTTTTTCCGGCGGCTGCGCGAACTGCTCGTGGCGATTGGCGTGACCGACGGCAACATGGAGCTGGGCAGCCTGCGCTGCGACGCGAACGTCTCGGTGCGGCCGGCGGGCGCGGAGGAGTTCGGTACCAGGACCGAGATCAAGAACCTCAACTCGTTCCGCTTCCTGCAGAAGGCGCTCGACTACGAGATCCGGCGTCAGGTCGAGGTGTTGCGCGCGGGTGATCGCGTCCTGCACGACACGCGGTTGTGGGACGTCGCCGGGGGGCGGACCGTGCCGATGCGCAGCAAGGAAGAGGCGCACGACTACCGGTATTTCCCCGAGCCGGATCTGCCCCCGCTCGAGCTCTCCGTCGAGCGCGTCGACGCCGTCCGCAACTGGCTGCCGGAGTTGCCCGATCGGCGGCGGCTCAGGCTGGTCAGCGAGCACGGGCTCTCCGGGGCGGACGCGGTTCTCTTCACGCAGACTTACGCCGGCCTGGACCGGTACTTTGTCGAGGTCGCGGCGGCGGCGGGGGACACGCGCTCGACGGCCAACTGGATCAGGGGCGAGGTCGTCCGCAAGATGAACGAGACCGGCACGGACGAGACCGGGCGTTTCGCCGAGCGCATCCCGGCGGAACGGTTGGGCCGCCTGATCCGCCTCGCGGACGAGGGCGTGATCAACGGTCCCACGGCAAAGGACGTGTTCGAGAAGATGTATGCGACCCTCCGCCCTCCCGACGACATCATCAGCACGGAGGGCCTGGCCCAGATCGACGATGCGGCCGCGCTGCTGCAGATCGTGAAGGACGTCCTGGAGCGCCATCCCGGCCCGCTGGCCGAGTACCGCCGTGGCCGGGCCGCCGTGTTCGGCTTCTTCGTCGGCCAGGTGATCAAGGCGAGCGGCGGCAAAGCGAACCCGAAGCTCGTGAACGAGCTTCTCCGCCGCGAGCTGGGCGGGACCGCCTGAGGTCGCGATGCGAGCGGGGCGTGGCGTCGGCGGCAGCGGACTCGGCCCGGGCGATATCGTCTTTTACCTGGCTGTCACAATCATCTTCACGTTTCCGCTGCTGCTGCACCCGGTCGGCCGCCTGATGGCACCGATCGGCCCTGGCGATCCCTATCTCAACCTGTGGATCCTGGGCTGGGACCTGCGCACGCTCACGACGGACCCGCTGGCACTCGTGACCGGACGGATCTTCAACGCGAACATCTTCTACCCGGCCGACCTGACCCTGGCGTACTCGGATCACCTGATCCTGCAGGCGGTCGCGCTGTGGCCGCTCTACCTGGTCTTCCGCGACCTCACGCTGTGCTACAACGTACTCCTGTTCGGATCCCTGCTCGCCTCGGCCCTCGCCATGCACGCGTTCGCCTACGGCGTCACCGGCTCGCGCTGGGGAGCGCGGGTGAGCGGCCTTGCGTGGGGCCTGCTGCCGTACCGATTCGCCCACCTGCTGCACGTCCAGCTGCAGGGGCTCTACTTTCTGCCCCTTGCCTTTCTCTTCCTGCACCGGCTGATGGCCGGCCGCCGCCGATCGGATGCGGTCTGGCTCGGCGCGATGGCGGGACTCCAGGCGATCACGTCGGTCTACTACGGCGTCATCGGCGCGGTGGGTCTGGCAACCGGCACGGTGGCGCTGGTGCTGACGGCGGGTCACTGGCGGGGCGCGGTGCTGGCCCGTCGGCTGCTGCTGTCGGCCGTTGTCGCGGTCGCGCTCATGGCGCCGTTCGCCTGGCCATACGTGATCGTGCACCGGCAGGAGGGCTTCGGGCGGAACCTCTACGAGGCGGCCCAGCACGCCGCGTCCGCGGTCAGCTACGCTCGGGTCCCTCCCGGCAACGTGCTCTATGGGCAGACCGGCTTGCTGCGGCCCTCCGGCGACGCGCGCCCATCCAGGGGGCAGAGCCCGGAACAGGAGCTCTTTCCGGGGTTCGCATTGACTGCGCTGGCCGGCGTCGGGCTCTGGCGCGCGCGGCGACGGGACAGCTGGCCGCTGGCGCTGGCCCTGGCGTCCGTTTCGGTGGTGGGCTTCGTGCTGTCGTTGGGACCGGAAGGCATCAGGCTGGTGTACGCCGGTGTGCACCGCCTCGTGCCGGGCTTCCAGGCGATTCGCGCGCCGGCGCGCTTCGGGGTGCTGGTGTCGTTCGGCCTCGCCGGGCTGGCAGCCCTGGGAATGCGTGAGGTCGAGGGGATTCAGGGCTCTGGAAGGGAGCCGGCGGGTCACCGGGGTGTTCGCTGGCTGCCCCGACGGGTGCCCGCCATTGCGCTCCTTTTGGTCGCCGGCGTGGAGTTCCTGAACGTCCCGCTGCCCTCGGTGCCGGCGCCGCCCGGACACACCCAGGTCGGACAGTGGCTCGCGCGAGCGCCCCGACGTGGCCCGGTGCTGTACCTGCCGCTCGACGATAAGGGCACCGGAGACACAACGGCCATGGTGCAGTCGCTCGAGCACGGCTTGCCCATTGTCAATGGCAGCAGCGGCCTGCGGCCACCGTTCTTCACTGCGCTCGTCGACGTCCTGAATCAATTCCCTTCGGCCGAGTCGCTCTGGACGCTCCACGATCTCGACGTCCGCTACGTCGTCAGCCCGAAGCGGGTCGAGACGGCCGGGACAGCCGCCGGAGGCGGCACCGCCGGCGCTCCGGCACCGGGCCACGAAGCTCAGGCCCTGCCGCTCGTCGAGCGTGCGCACCTCGGAGGGTGGTGGATCTACGAGCTGAGGTGGACGAGGGAAGCGGAGGCCGCCCTCCGGCGGCCCGACTTGCCGGCGCCCGCCGATCCCGGGCCCTTGCCGTTCCGCAACCGAGAGGAGGCGGTCTACACCGTGAGATGGCTCGGCGCGGGGAACGCGCTGGGCCTTGCCGCCGGCACGGCCACGATCGGGGCGCAGGCGGAGCCGCCGCTGCCCGCGCGGTCGGGCGCCACGGCGGGGGGCGCCGCCTATCGGCTCACCCTGGCCGTGGAGACCGCCGACTGGGTCTCCAGGTTCTATCAGGCCTCGGATCAGTTCGCGACCGTTGCCGACCAGACGCTGCTGCCGCTGCTGCAGGAACAGCACTTGCGCGAGGGATCGCGCCGCGTCGATCGTTCGAGCGTGTACGACCAAATCGGCCGGTCGGTCCGACTGGACCGCGGCATCACGCTGCCGATGCAACGGGGCACCCGCGACCCGCTGACGGCGCTCTTCTACGTGCGGGCGATTCCTCTCCCGGCCGGGACCGTGGTGCGGATCCCGGTCAACGAGGGAGGCCGGAATCTCGTGGTCGATGTGAAGGTCGTCGGGCCCGAGCGCGTCAGGTGCCAGGGCCGCATGGTCACGGGATTGCGGGTTGAGCCGCGCTTCACGGCCCTGGTCCAGCGCCGCCGCCCCATCGAGGCCACCTTCTGGCTCAGCACCGACGATCGGGTGGTCCCGCTGGTCATCGAGGTCTCCACCGAGTTCGGATCGTTCCGCGCCGAGCTGTCTTCGTACCGACGCGACTGACCGACGCCGCATGGTATACTGGCGGGCGCTTTTGCCCGATCTTTTCCGCGTGTCGCCCGAGTGGGGCCCGGCAGCGTGATAGAGACCGAAGGACTCTCGAAACTCTACGGTCGCAGCGCCTACGCCCTGCGGGACGTCACCGTCTCGGTCGCCAAGGGCGAGTTCGTCTTCCTGACCGGGCCGAGCGGCGCGGGCAAGAGCACCTTCCTGCGGCTGCTGCTTCGCGAGGAGCTGCCTTCCTCCGGCCGCCTCGTCGTGCACGGGCGCAACCTCGCCACGCTGGCGGCCGGCCAGGTGCAGGCGTACCGACGGAGCGTCGGCTTCGTCTTCCAGGACTTCAAGCTGATTCCCCGCAAGACCATCTACGAGAATGTCGGCTTCGTGCCGAGGATCCTGGGGGTGCCGGTGGCCCAGCAGAGCCGTCGCACGTTCCAGGTGCTCAAGTGGGTCGGCCTGCAACACCGGCTCAACGCATTTCCCGCGGAGCTGTCGGGCGGCGAGCAGCAGCGGGTGGCGATTGCGCGCGCGCTGGTCAACGATCCGATGATCGTCCTGGCCGACGAGCCGACGGGCAATCTGGACCCCGACTTGTCCCTCGAGATCATGACACTGTTCCGGGAGATCAACGCCGCGGGCACCACGGTCGTCGTGGCGACCCACGATCGCGACCTGATCCGCCGGGTCGGTCGCCGAACCATCACCCTCGACCATGGACAGGTTGTCGAAACCCGGTAGGCCTGAGCCGGGGCCGATCGTGCGCGCGCTGCAGTACCACCTCGAGGAGGCGCTGGCGAGCCTGTGGCGGGGCCGCCGGGCCAATCTGCTCGCCGTGATCACGATCACGACCGCGATGTTCGTGCTCGGCGGGTTCCTGGCCGTGACGTCGAACCTCCGGCAGGTGGTGACTCGCTGGAGTGCCGCCGCGGAGTTCTCCGTGTTTCTCCAAGACGGGCTCAGCGGCCCGCGGCGGTCGGCGATCGAGCGGATGATCGATCAGAGCGGTCTGGCGGCGAGCCGGGAGTACATCTCGAAGGCGGAAGCGCTCGTCCGGTTCAAGCGTGATTTCCCGGATCTGGCGCCCGGCACGGAGGGGCTGCAGGAGAACCCGTTTCCCGCGTCGCTCGAGGTGCGGTTGCGCTCGGCCGCTGTCGACCGCAAGGCGCTCGAAGCGCTGGCTGCCCGCCTGGCCGGGACCGACGGCGTGGCCGATGTCCGCTACGACCGCCGATGGCTGGATCGGCTGATGGCCATCATGGGACTGGTCCAGTGGGCCGGCATCGCGCTCTCCGGGGTGCTGGTCGTTGCGGCGGCCCTCACGGTCGCGAACGTCGTCCGGCTCGCCCTCTACGTCAGGCGGGACGAGGTCGAGATCATGCAGCTGGTGGGCGCGCCAATTGCGTACATCCGCGGTCCCTTCGTTGTTGAAGGAATCCTGCAGGGCGGCCTGGGCGCGGTACTGGCGATCGTATTGCTGGCCCTGGCATTTGGCGCCACTCGGGCCCGCTACGGGGCACTGGCCGCGGGGTTCTTCGGCCAGACACCCATCCAGTTCCTTCCCGTTCACCTCTCCATCCTGCTCGTGCTGGGTGGCACTATCGTTGGATGCGTGGGCGGATGGGTCGCGGCGCGCAGCGTGCGGTGAAGGAGAACGGTCCGGGATCGGGGTGAAGGCCCGCACGGGCCGTTGACAACGCCTCTCAGCGCTCACTAGACTAGAGGGTAGGCCCCTCGGAGTGCGCATGCACCGCTTCTTGAGCCAGATTCGGCCACCGAGCGAGCACCTGCCGGCCACGCCCATCGAATTCTACAGAGAGGAACTGACCAAGCATCGCCTCTGCCTGGAGAAGCAGCGCGAGTACTACTCCGAGCGCGCCATCAACGGTGTCGAGTCGGCGCTCGAGAAACTCGCGGCGCACCTGGAGCAGTTGTGCAAGCAGCGGGATGCCGACCAGGTCATCGGCCGGCTGCTCCGGCAGTTCGACGCCCTGACCGGGCTCTCCGCCTGGTCCGACCCGAAGAAGGTGAACTGATTCGTCCGCTGCTCCGGCTGCGCCAGGACGTCCACCGCATCCTGCGAGCCGGTGTCGAGGCGGTGGGCGCGGGCCGCCTGGTCGAGCAGGCTCTCTCTTCCTCCGCGAACGTCGGCGACCTTGCCGAACGCCCCGCGCGCGTGATCGCGGCCGGCAAGAGCGCCCCTTTCATGGCGATCGCGCTTGCCCGGGCGTTTCCCCCGGGCTCATGTCCGGGTCTGGCGGTCGGGACCCATTGCCCGGCCCCGCTGCCGGCCGGCATCGAGTGGCTCCGCGGCGGCCACCCGGTGCCCGATGAAGCCAGTGCCGCTGCGGGAGCCCGGGCGCTGGAGATCGCGGGGCAGCTCGAGACCTCCGATCGGCTCATCGTGCTGTTGTCGGGAGGAGCCTCGGCCCTGCTGGCCGCGCCCGTACCGGGACTGACCCTGGAAGACAAGCGCGCCGTCAACGAACGGCTCCTCGCCGCAGGGGCCGAGATTCAACCGCTCAACGCCGTTCGCAAGCACCTCTCGCGGATCAAGGGCGGGTGGCTCGCCGCTGCCGCGAAAGGGTCCACGCTGACGCTCGCGATTTCCGATGTCGTTGGGGACGACCTGAGCGTCATCGGGTCGGGCCCGACGGTGCCCGATCGGTCTCGGTTTGCGGACGCGCTCAGCGTCATCGACCGCCTTGGCGGCCGGACCGCGTATCCCGCCGCCGCGGTCGTGTGGCTTGTCGAGGGCAGCCGCGGCCAGCACCCGGAGACTCCCAAGCCGGGCGACCCGCGTCTGGCCCGGTCTGTGGCCCGGGTGATCGGATCTCGCAGGGACGCGCTCGACGGCGCTCGGCGCCGGGCTGAAGAGCTGGGCTACGCCGTCACGATCATCGAGAAGCCGGTCGTCGGCGAAGCGCGGCTCGCCGCCCGATCCTTCGTCTCGAAGGCAGCCGGCACCGCGCGCGGGCTTCCCCGGCCTGCCTGTATCCTCGCGGGTGGGGAGACGACCGTTCACGTGACCGGGCACGGGCGCGGGGGAAGGAACCAGGAGCTTGCGCTGGCATGTGCAGGCCACCTCGCCGACCTCGGCCCCGCCGTGGTCGTTGCGAGCATGGGCACCGACGGGGTGGACGGCCCGACGGATGCGGCCGGGGCCATCGTGGACTCCTCCACGCTGGTGCGCGCGAAGGCGGCTGGCCTGGCCGAGCCGGACCGGTACCTCGCGGACAACGACAGCCACACGTACTTCCGTGCTCTTGGCGATCTCATCGTGACCGGACCCACCGACACCAACGTCGGGGACATCCAGGTCGTTCTGATCGAAGGTGAATAGGGACTCCCGCTGACAATGACGATATCGAGCGAGCAGGTGCTCGGTCTGATCCGGACTCGAATGACGCACCCGGCGTCGGTCCGTGAGCTGATCCAGGTGTTGAAGATCCCGCGCGAGGAGCGGGGTGTCTTCCGCCGGCAGGTGAAACAGCTCGTTTCGGAGGGGCAGCTCGTCCAGGTGCGGGGTCAGCGCTACGGCCTGCCCGACAAGATGGACCTGGTGGTCGGGCGGTTGAGCACCCACCCCGACGGCTTCGGCTTCGTGGCGCCGGAGCGCCGGGAGCCGGGCCAGCGCGACGTGTTCGTGCCGCCACCGAACCTGAAAGAGGCGATGCATGGCGACCGGGTCGTCGTGCGCGTCGAGCGCGTCAGGGACGGCCGGGCTGAGGGGCGCGTCGTGACGATCCTCGCTCGTCGGAACCAGAGTGTCATCGGCCGGTACAACGCCGACGACGCCGGGCTCGGGTTCGTGTCTCCCTTCGACGAGCGGGTGCTCGCCGAGGTGCTGATTCCGCGCGGCGAGGCACGGGGAGCGAAGCCGGGTGAGATGGTTGTGGCCGACATCACCAGATGGCCCACCGCCACCCGCGGTCCCGTCGGCCGCGTCGTCGAGGTCCTCGGCGAGATCGATCGCCCGGGCGTCGACACCCGGATCATCATCCGCAAGTACGGGCTGCCGGACGAGCACGGCGAGGAGGCGCTGACGGAGGCCAGGCGCCTGACGGCCGGCCATCCGTCGCCGCGGACCATGCCGGTTCGGAAGCACGACCGGGTCGGACGGTCCGATTTCCGCGACAAGGTCATCGTGACCATCGACGGCGAGCACGCTCGCGATTTCGACGACGCCATCTCGCTGGAGCGCCTTCCGGGCGGCCACTACTGGCTCGGCGTGCACATCGCGGACGTGGCTTTCTACGCGCGGGAGGGAAGCGCGCTCGACCTGGAGGCCTACGAGCGAGGGACTTCCGTCTACTTCCCCGAGCGGGCCGTCCACATGTTCCCCGAGGAGCTGGCGACGGGAGTGTGCAGCCTCAATCCGCGCGTGGACCGCCTGGTCCAGTCCTGTCTCATGGAGATCGACCGTCGCGGGGAGGTCGTCCGCCACGAGTTCCACGACGCCCTCATCCACACCCGTGCGCGGATGACCTACATGGGGGTCAATGCCATCCTGACCGGCGAGGATCCGGTTCTGCTCGAGCGGCACAAGCCGCTGGTGCCGCTGCTCGAGTTGATGCGCGAGCTCTTCGTGGTCCTCAACGAGCGCCGGCGGCGGCTTGGATCGATCGATTTCGACCTCGAGGAGCCCGAGGTGGTGCTCGACGAGGCCGGGATGGTCGAGGCCATCACCGCTTCGGAGCGCAACATCGCGCACAGGATCATCGAAGAGTTCATGCTGCTGGCGAACCAGACCGTTGCCGGCTTCCTGGTAGACCGGGGCTTTCCCGCCCTCTACCGGGTGCACGAACCACCGGACCCTCTCAAGGTGGAGAAGTTCGAGCAGTTCGTGAGGGGCCTCGGCTTCAGCCTCGCCGCGCCGCCGAACGCTCTGCGGCCGCGGCACTTCCAGGCGCTCGTGGAACGGCTGCGGGGAAAGCCCGAGGAGAAGGCGATCGCGCTGCTCATGCTGCGGACGATGCAGCGGGCGCGCTACGACACCGACAACCTCGGGCATTTCGGGCTTGCCTTCGACACCTACACCCACTTCACCTCGCCCATCCGGCGGTATCCTGACCTCGTCGTCCATCGCCTGCTGCGCGCGGCCCGGCGCGGCGGGATGCCGGAGACGGGCCGCGAGCATCTTCGCGAGGAACTCCCCGAGGTCGCCCGGCACTGTTCCGAGATGGAGCGGAGAGCCGAGGACGCCGAGCGCGAGCTCGTCGACTGGAAGAAGGTCCGCTTCATGGCGGACAAGATCGGCGACGAGTTCGACGGCTACATCACGGGCGTGACCTCGTTCGGGCTGTTCGTCGAGCTCATCGATCACTTCGTCGAGGGCCTCGTGCAGTTGTCGACGATGGCCGATGACTACTACCGGTTCATGGAGGACGCGCACACGTTGCGGGGCGTGAACACCCGCAAGGCGTACCGGCTGGGTGACCGGGTCCGCGTCCAGGTGCTCAACGTCGACCTCGAGCGGCGGCAGGTGGGGCTCGGCGTGGTCGAGATCCTCGACGCGCTTCGCCGCAGCGAGCGCAGGAGGGACAGGAAAGGGTCCGGACCCCGGTCACCTGCGGGCCGGCGGGCCGGATCTGCTGCCCGGCGGCACCTGCTGGGGCGTCACTAGAGTGAGGGACCTCGACATGCGGAGTGTCGTTGTCGGCACGGCGGGTCATATCGACCACGGCAAGAGCGCGCTGGTGTGGGCGCTCACCGGGTCGGATCCCGACCGCCTGAAGGAGGAGAAGGAGCGGGGGATCACGATCGACCTCGGCTTCGCCCACTGGGAGAAGGGCGACTTCAGCTTCGCGTTCGTCGACGTGCCGGGGCACGAGCGCTTCGTCAGGAACATGCTCGCAGGCGTCGGGGGCATCGACTGTGTCCTGCTCGTCATCGCGGCAGACGAGTCCGTGATGCCGCAGACGCGCGAGCACTTCGAGATCTGCCGCCTCCTGCGCGTTCCGGCAGGCCTGATCGCCCTGACGAAGGCCGACCTCGTCGACGAGGACACGCTCGAGCTGGTCCATCTCGAAACGAAGGAGCTCGTGGCCGGATCGTTTCTCGGCGACGCGCCGATCGTGCCCGTCTCGTCCAGGACCGGCCGGGGGTTGCAGGCGCTCGGCGACCGGCTCCTCGAGATCGGCCGCCGCATCCCGGCCAGGTTCGCCGGCGGGCCGGTCCGGCTGCCGATCGATCGCGTCTTCTCCATCAAGGGCTTCGGCACGGTCGTCACGGGCACGCTGGTCTCCGGAGAGATCACCGACGAGGACGAGCTGCAGTTGCTGCCGGCCGCCAGATCGGTCAAGGTGCGCGGCCTCCAGGTGCACGGCAGCCGGCAGCCTCGTGCGACAGCCGGCCAACGGGTCGCAGTCAACCTGGGCGGAATCGAGGTCACCGAGATCGTTCGCGGCGACACGCTGGTGACACCTCAGAGCTTCGAGCCGACCACACGCCTCGACGGGTTGCTGGAGCTGGTCCCCGGCGCGCGGCCGCTTCGACACGGGAGCCGAGTGCGCTTTCACCAGGGAACCGCCGAGGCGCTCGGGCGCGTGGCCATCGCTCAAGCCCTTCCCGGTTCCACAGGAGGTGAAGGGCTGGTTCCCCCGTCCGGGCAGGCGTACGTGCGCATCCGTCTCGAGTCGCCGGCCGTCGTGACTCGCGGAGACCGCTACATCCTGCGCGCCTACTCGCCGCCCGTCACGATTGCGGGTGGCTCGGTGCTCGATCCCCATCCGCCGCGTGCGGGCCTGCGCACGAGCGCAGGGCTGGCCCGGTTCACGGCGCTCGATCCGGCCGCCGGGCCTCCAGGCGAGCGGGACCTCGCGCCCGTCGTGCTGATGATCCGGGAGAGCGGGGCCGCGGGGT
>Ga0316624_10000164_pt1 | contig 20573 bp, 20 predicted proteins | sample OWC_Aug_N3_C1_D5_FD_207657 | JGI IMG/M metagenome (GOLD analysis project Ga0316624, IMG submission 207657) | Wetland soil microbial communities from Old Woman Creek delta, Ohio, United States - OWC_Aug_N3_C1_D5_A | ecosystem: Environmental > Terrestrial > Soil > Wetlands | place: USA: Ohio... | reverse complement strand
GCGCGCGAGGCGACCGCCATTTTCTGCGCCATGCTCGGCACCGTCGCCGGCAATCTGGCGCTGACCGTCGGCGCGCGCGGCGGCATCTATATCGCTGGCGGTATCGTGCCCAAGCTGGGGCCCGCCTTCGCGCAATCGGACTTCCGCGTGCGCTTCGAAGCCAAGGGCCGCTTTCAAAGTTACCTCGCGGCGATCCCGAGCTACGTGATCACCCATCCGGCGCCTGCGCTCTTGGGCGCCGCCAAGCTGATCGAGTGGTTGTGAACCGGCTTTAACGCATGTCCATCCGCAATCTCGACAAGATGTTCGCGCCGCAGTCGATTGCGGTGATCGGTGCGTCCGACAAACCGAAATCGGTCGGCGCCGCGCTGATGGACAATATGCTGCGCGCCGGCTACCGCGGCCCGGTGCTGCCGGTGAATCCAAAAGCCACGGCGACGCACGGCATCATGGCTTATCCGGACGTCGCCAGCCTGCCGATGACGCCCGACCTCGCTGTCATCGCGACGCCGCCCGATACGATTGCCCCGCTGGTCGCGGAGCTTGGTAGCCGCGGCACGCGCGCCGCCGTCATTCTCACGGCCGGTTTCGCGGAAGGCGAGGCCAAGATCGGCAAGGAACGCGCCGCCGAGCTGCTCGCCGCCGCGCGCCCGCATCTTTTGCGCATCGTCGGCCCGAACTGCCTCGGCATCGCGGTGCCCGGCATCGGGCTCGACGCCACCTTCGCGCCGGCCGCCGTGCTGTCCGGCAATATCGCCTTTCTCACGCAATCGGGCGCCATGGCGACCACCGTGCTCGACTGGGCGCTACCGCGCGGCATCGGCTTCTCCGCCATCGTATCGATGGGCGACATGGCCGACGTCGATTTCGGCGACCTGCTCGACTATTTCGCGCTCGACACTGCGACCGAAGCGATCCTGATCTATGCCGAGGCCATCACCCAGGCACGCAAGTTCATGTCGGCGGCGCGGCGCGCGGCGCGCATCAAGCCGGTGATCGTGGTCAAGGGCGGCCGCGCCGAGGAAGGCGCGCGCGCCGCCACTTCGCATACCGGCGCGCTGGCCGGCGCCGACGTCGTCTACGAGGCAGCGTTCCGGCGCGCCGGCATGCTGCGCGTCAACGAGGTCGAGGAGCTGTTCGACGCCGCCACCACGCTTGCCCGAAGGTCGCCGCAACGCGGCAACCGGCTCGCCATCGTCACCAATGGCGGCGGCGCCGGCGTGCTGGCGACGGACCGGCTGATCGAAGAGGGCGGGCGCCTCGCCGAGCTCAAGCCAGAGACCATCGCCAAGCTCAACGGCGTGCTGCCGGCGACCTGGAGCCACGGTAATCCTATCGACATCATCGGCGACGCCGACGCCGCGCGTTACGCCAAGGCGCTCAGCATCGTTATGGACGACGACGAAATCGACGCGGCGGTGGTGCTCTATTGCCCGACCGCGGTCGCTTCCGCGGCGGACGCGGCCAAGGGCGTGGTCAGCGTGCTCGGCAAGCCGGATGCGCCGAAGAAGAACGTGTTCGCCTGCTGGATGGGCGATGCCAGCGTGGCGGAAGGGCGCGCCCAGCTCATCGCCGCGCGCGTGCCCGACTACGAGACGCCGGAGCGGGCGGTGCGCGCCTTCATGTATCTGGTGCGCTACCGGCAGAGCCAGGAACTGCTGCTGGAGACGCCGTCCACCATCGCGCCCAGCCCGCAGGTTGATACGGCCAAGGCGCGGGCGATTATTTGCCAGGCGCTGGCCGATAAACGCGAATGGCTCGATGCCGGCGAAGTGGCGGCGTTTCTTTCTTGCTACGGCATCCCGTTCGCGCACACGCAAGCCGTGCCCGACGCCAAAGCCGCCGGCGAAGCGGCGGCAGCCATCAAAGTGCCGGTGGCGCTGAAGATCCGCTCGCGCGACGTTATCCATAAGTCCGACATCGGCGGCGTTGCACTCAACCTTTCAGGCGCGGCGGAAGTCGAGGCCGCCGCCAGCCGCATGAATGAGCGCATCGCGCGCGCTCTGCCGAAGGCGCGGCGCGAGGGCTTCATCGTGCAGGAAATGGTCGATCGGCCCGGCGCCTACGAACTTATTGCCGGCGTCACCGCCGACGCCACATTCGGGCCGGTGATCCTGTTCGGCCAGGGCGGCACGGCGGTGGAGATCGTCGGCGACAAGTCGCTCGAATTGCCGCCGCTCAACACGGCGCTGGCACGCGCGCAGATCGAGCGCACCCGCATCGCCGCGCTGCTGAAAGGCTACCGCGGGCGGCCGCCGGCCGATATCGACGGCGTCGTCAATGTTCTGATGCAATTGAGCCAGATCGTCGCCGATCACGCCGAGATCGCCGAGCTCGACATCAACCCGCTGCTTTGCGATTCAGCCGGCGTGATCGCGGTCGACGCGCGCATCAGGGTGCTGGCCGCAAGCGGGCCGGCGCAAGCGCGCCTCGCGATAAGGCCCTATCCGCAGCACTTCGAGAGCGAGGTGCAGACGCACGAAGGCGAGCGCTACGCCGTGCGCCCGATCAAGCCGGAAGACGAGCCGGCGCTGCGCCGCTTTGCCGACGAGATCGACAACCGCGACCTTTGGCACCGCTTCTTCGTGCCCTTGCGCGCGCGCACCCACGAGACCGCGGCGCGCCTGAGCCAGATCGATTACGACCGCGAGATGACGCTGGTCGCCTGGGAGGGCGAGCGGGTCGCCGGCTTGGCGCGCGCCACCGCCGATCCCGATTTCGAGGCGGCGGAATGCGCGGTCATCATCCGCGCCGACTTGCGCGAGAAGGGCCTGGGGCGCCAGCTCCTGCAGGCGCTGTTCGGCGTGATCGCCGCGCAGGGCGTGCGGCATGCGGTGATGGTCTTTCCGCCCGAGCAGGCCCGTATCCTCGCCGTCGCCAGCGAGCTCGGCTTCGAGGTTACGCGGGAGGAAGGGCAGCTGCGCGCGGTGAAGTCGCTGCAAAATCCTACGCGCTGATCGCGCTGGCGTTTACGCAGCGGATGCCGAGCCGCTTGAACAGCGCGTGGGTCGCCGCCACCGAGCCGTCAACGTCGATGCCGCGGCTGGCGTCCTCGATGACGATGGCCTCGAAGCCCTCGCGGTGCGCGTCTTCCGCCGAATAGCGCACGCAGAAATCGAAGGCGAGGCCGGCGAGGAAGACGCGCGTGATGCCGCGCTCGCGCAAATAGCCGGCGAGCCCGGTATGGGTCTTGCGGTCGTTCTCGTAGAACGCCGAATAGGAATCGATCGCACGGTGATAGCCCTTGCGCAACACCAGCTCGGCGTGCGGGATGTCGAGATCGTCGCGGAAGGCGGCGCCCTTGCTGCCCTGCACGCAATGATCCGGCCACAGCACCTGCGCGCCGTAGGCGACGTCGATGGTCTGGTACGGCTTGCTGCCGGGATGCGAGGAGGCGAAGGACTGATGGCCGCGCGGATGCCAGTCCTGCGTCAGCACCACATGGGCGAATTTGCGCGCCAGGCCGTTGATCAGCGGCACCACTTCGTCGCCGCGCGGCACCGACAGGCCGCCGCCGGGGCAGAAGTCGTTCTGAATGTCCACTACCAGCAGAACGTCGCGTTCGCCCGGCGTGAATTTCTCGCTCATGAGCCCTCGCGCTGCGCGATGCGATCGTCCACTTCGGCGGCCAGCCGCACCAGCGCGTCGGCCACCTCGACCGGATATGTCGCCCCCGCTTCGAGCTCGCGCAAGTCCTGCGGCAGGCGCTCGAGCTCTTGCGCCGCGCGCGCCCGAATCTCGGCCAGGCTGGGCTTGGGCCCGACGCGGCGGCCGTCCTTCATGGCTTGTACGATAAGCGGCTCGCCGTCGTGCGGGTCGGATTCGAGCGACATAACGTCGCCGGCCATGCGGCCGTCGCCGCCGTAGCGGCGCCAGACCTGCTTGCGGCCCGGCCACGTGGCCTTGCCGGTCGAGCGCTTGCGGCGCGCGAGGCCGGCATATTCCTGCAGCTTGTAGGCGCAATCGAGCGCGGGCACGTCGGAGGAGGTGGTCAGGCTGGTGCCGAGGCCGAAGCCGTCGATGGGCGCGCTGGCCGCGGTCATCTCGGCGAGGTAGTCCTCGTCGAGCCCGCCACTGGCGAAAATCGTCACGTCGCGTAACCCGCCGTCGTCGAGGATGCGCCGCACACTTTTGGACAGCGGGATCAGGTCGCCGCTGTCGAGCCGCACCGCGCGGATCTTGATGCCACGCTCGGCGAGCCGCGGCGCCAGCGCCACCGCTTTGCGCGCGCCCGCCTCGGTGTCGTAGGTGTCGATCAGCAGGGTGAGACCCTGCGGGCGTGAGCGCGCGAAGCTTTCGAAGGCCTCGCTCTCGCCGTCGTAAGCCTCGATGAAGGAATGCGCCACCGTGCCGAAAATCGGAATGCCGTAGAGCGCTTCGGCCAGCATGGTGGCGGTGCCGGCAAAGCCCGCGATATAGCTCGCGCGCGCGGCCATCAGACCCGCTTCGGCGCCGTGTGCGCGGCGCAGGCCAAAGTCGACCAACAGCTTGCCGGGCGCCGCCAGCACCATGCGCGCCGCCTTGCTGGCGATCAGCGACTGGAAATGCAGGATGTTGATGAGCCGGGTCTCGACCAATTGCGCCTGCGCGATCGGCGCGGTGACGCGCAGGATCGGCTCGTTGGCGAAGAACACGCGCCCTTCCGGCATGGCGTGCACGTCGCCGGTGAAACGAAACGCGGCCAGCCAGTCGATCAGGTCCTTGCCGAAGCGCTTGGTGCTCTTGAGCCAGTCGATTTCCTCGGGCGAGAAATGCAAGGCTTCGAGAAAATCGAGCGCTTGCTCGAGCCCGGCCGCCATAAGGAACCCGCGGCGCGGCGGAAATTTGCGCACGAAGAACTCGAAGACCGCGGTCTTGGTCTCGCCGTGATCCAGGTAGGCCTGGATCATGTTGAGCTGATAGAGGTCGGTGAGCAGGGGGCTGGTCAAAGCGTCCATGGCAATTCCCCGCCTGCTTGAAGCCGGCGCCCGATTGGCGCGTTCACATGATCGGGGCGCTGGCCGGACGCTTGTTCACCAGGAATTCGCGGGGGACCGCATGCGGCTGCGCGCTCTGGAACATGGTCAGCCCCCATTCAGCGCGGTCTTCGTCGAAGCGCAGGATATAGAGGTCGCCGGCGCCGCTTCTGACCTTGAAGTAGCAATAATCCTCGCCGTACCAGCGGTCGATAATCTCCGCAATGTCGACGGTGCGGGCATCGAGATCCAGCCGGCAAGGCTCCTCGCGACCCCTCTGGTCGCTATACGTCTCTACGCAAACTTGCATTGTGCCACCTCGAACCCCGGTCCGATGAGTTCAACGATGCAAGTTTGATATGTGCATCGGCCTAGGTCAAATAGGCGCGGCACCCTACCGCCCGCGCGCTTTCGTCACATGCGGCGTGCAGGCGGCCGGCGGCATCAGAGCCGGTTAAGCTCGAAATCCTCGCAGGAAAAGCCGAGCATCGACAGGCCCTCCTCCAGGAAGTCGCCGAGTAGTGGCTCGCCCAGCAGATATTCGGCGGTGCGCTCGTTGTGGGCGCGCGCCGCCTCCTCGCGCACGGTGGGCCAGTCGGCGGCGGTATAGTCGTCGCGCCCCAACCACATCATGGCGACGAGATCGACCTGTTCGTCGACGGACAGCGAATTGATGAACGAGGTGAGCTCCTCAAGCACGGGGTCGTCGCCGTAGTCTTCGAGCACTTCGATGTCTTTGTCGTCGGACGGGTTCGATCCCGGATTGGGCTCCTCCACCTCTTCCTTGGCGTCGAATTCATGAGCCTTGATGATGATGAAACAGACCTTCTCCGGCGAGATCGCCAGGTCAACATCGCTGTCGTTCGTGGTCGCATTCATAGGGTTGGTTGTTTTCTGCATGGCATCACTCTCGCATCGTGGATCGGGGCAGCGGCATAGTGCGCCGGCGGCGCGCCGACGCTTTGCGCTAGCTCAACAGCCGCGTGCCCTCGTAACTAATTGATCGGACGGGCCGAAGTTCCCTGATCTGGATCAAGGCGACCACGCCGTGAGCGCCCATATTGGTTTTTATTGGATTCAAGGGGCGCGCCATGCCGGTGCAGAACGCCGAAATCGCCGCGATGTTCGATCAGACCGCCGATCTTCTCGAGATCAAGGGCGAGAACCAGTTTCGCGTGCGCGCCTACCGCCGCGCGGCCCGCACGGTCGAGGGCCTGCCGCAAAGCGTGCGCGGCATGCTGGCGGCGCAAGCCGACCTTTCTGAGCTGCCCGGCATCGGCAAGGATCTCGCCGGCAAGATCGCGGCGATCTGCGAGAGCGGGCATTTCGACCTGCTCGAGCAGTTGAAGAAGAAGCTGCCGGGCGAGCTGGGCGAGATGGCGGCGCTGCCGGGGCTCGGGCCCAAGCGCATCAAGCTGCTCTATTCCAAGCTGCATGTCCGCACGCTCGACGATCTGCGCAAAGCCGTGAAGGCCGGGCGCTTGCACCGGACAAAAGGCTTCGGCCCGGCGATCGAAAAGAAGCTAGCGGGCGCACTGGAAAAGCCGGTGTCCACCAAGCGCTACAAGCTGGCGGTGGCGGAAGCCGAAGCCGAGGCGCTGGTCGCTTTTCTGCGCGACGGCGGCCGCGTGGTGGTGGCGGGCAGTTACCGGCGGCGGCGCGAGACTGTCGGCGATCTCGATATCCTGGTCACCTCGAAGCACGCGGCGGCGGCCTGCGACAAGCTCACCCGCTATGACAATGTCGCCGAGGTGTTGGCGCATGGCCCGACGCGCAGCACCGTGGTGCTGCGCTCCGGTATCCAGGTCGATCTGCGCGCGGTGGCGGAGGAAAGCTACGGTGCGGCATTGCTCTATTTCACCGGCTCCAAGGCGCACAATATCGCGCTGCGCGGCATCGCCAACGACCGCAAGTGGAAGCTCAACGAATACGGCTTGTTCTCCGGCAAGCGGCGCATCGCTGGCGCGACCGAGGAAGAAGTCTACGGCAAGCTCGGGCTCGCCTATATCCCGCCGGAAATGCGCGAGGACCGCGGCGAGATCGCGCTCGCCAAGGCCAACCAGATTCCCAAGCTGGTGAGCGTCAGCGACATCCGCGGCGATTTGCACGTACATTCCGACTGGACCGACGGCACCGCGCCGATCGTCGACATGGCTGCCGCCGCGCAGGCCTGCGGCTACCAATACATGGCGCTGACCGATCATTCCCGCCGGCAGACCATGTCGCACGGGCTCGATCCGGCGCGCGTGGCCAAGCAGATTCGCGAGATCGACAAGCTCAACGCCAAGCTCAAGGGCTTCACCATCCTTAAGGGCATCGAGGTCGACATCCTCAAGGATGGCGCGCTCGATCTGCCGGATTCGACATTGGAAAAGCTCGACGTGGTGGTCGCCTCGGTGCACTCGTTCTTCGATCTGCCGCGCGAGGCGCAGACGGAGCGGGTGGTGCGCGCGATGCAGAACCCGCACGTGCACATTATCGGCCATCCGACCGGGCGCCTGATCGGCGAGCGCGAGCCTTACGAGATCGACATGGACCGCGTACTGTCGGCCGCTCACGATCTTGGCTGCTATCTCGAGATCAATTCCCAGCCCGAGCGGCTCGACCTCAACGACATCCACGCCCATGCCGCCAAGGCCAAAGGCGTCAAGCTGGCGGTGTCGACCGACGCCCATTCGGTGAATTCGTTTCAGTACGTCCGCTACGGCATCGACCAAGCCGGGCGCGCCTGGCTGACCTCCGACGACGTCATCAACACGCGCCCGCTCGCCGAATTGCGTAAGCTATTGAAAAGGCGGGTGTTGCAGGCTGCTTGAGCCATATCAATGAAACCCGGCCGGCGACGCGCGAGGTTTCATTTCGAGATCATGAACGGGACAGAACCATGGAAACGCCAGTCGAAGTCGATTTTCAGAACATGGACGCCAAGCCGGAAGTCCGGCGGGCTATCGATATGCACGTGGCCCAGCTCGAGGAACGCTTCGGCCGGCTGACCGCGGTGCGCGTGGTCGTGAAGGCGCCCAGCGGCCATCACCGCACCGGCGGGCTTTACCAGATCAATATCCGCCTGGGGCTGCCGGAGGGCCGCGACGTCAATATCGGCCACACGCCGCAGAACGACGAGCGCTATGCCGACATGGACTTCGCGCTCAATGACGCCTTCAAGCGGGCGCTGCGGCAGCTGCAGGATCAGGTGCGCAAGCTGCAAGGCGAGGTGAAGCATCACGATGGCCCGCCGATCGGCACGGTGAAAGAGCTCGATCCGCTCGGCGAGTTCGGCCTCATCGAAACCGGCGACGGTCGCGAGATCTACTTCCATCGCAACAGCGTGCTCAACGGCGGGTTTGCCGATTTGAAGGTCGGCTCGCGCGTGACCTACGCCGAGGAAATGGGCGACAAGGGCCCGCAGGCGAGCACGGTGAAGCCGATGGGCAAGCACAGCTTGAAAGTATGAACGCCACTGCCGCCTCGGTTGCGACATCGGCGCGGTGGGAGAATTTCCCGCACGATGCCGACGTCGGAGTGCGCGGATTTGGCAAGACGCCGGCGGAAGCCTTCGAGCAGGCGGCGCTCGCGCTTGCCGCGGTGGTGACCACGGCGGAGGTCGCACCGAAAATTCAAGTCACGGTGAACTGCGAGGCGCCCGACATCGAGCTTTTGTTCGTCGAGTGGCTCAACGCGATCATCTACGAGATGGCGGTGCGCAACATGTTGTTCTCGCGCTTTTCGGTGCACATCGAGGGGACGCGGCTCGACGGAACGCTATGGGGCGAGCCGGTCGACGTTAAGCGTCATCAGCCGGCCTGCGAGCCGAAGGGCGCAACCTACACCGCGCTGAAGGTCGCCGCCGATGCGAACGGCACCTGGTCGGCCGCCTGTATCGTGGATGTGTGACGATGGACCCCGCGCGCTTCACCCGCGTCGACGAGACCAGCTGGCGCATAGAGCCCCGGGGCGCCATGCGCGTGCCCGCCATCATCTACGCCGACGAAAACCTCATCCGCGACATGGACGACAAGGTCTACGAGCAGGCCGCCAATGTCGCGATGCTGCCGGGCATCGTGCAGGCCTCCTACGCCATGCCGGACGCCCATTGGGGCTATGGATTCCCGATCGGTGGGGTCGCCGCTTTCGACGCCGACGAAGGCGGCGTGGTGTCGGCCGGCGGCGTCGGCTTCGACATTTCCTGCGGCGTGCGCACCATGCTGACCGGACTGAAAGTGGCCGACATCCTGCCGGTGCAGAAGGCGATCGCCGATTCCCTGTTCCGCCAGATCCCGGCCGGCGTCGGCAGCACCGGCGCGATCACGCTCGACGTTATCGAGATGGAGGCGATGCTGACCGGTGGCGCGCACTGGGCAGTCGAGCGCGGCTGGGGCGAAGCACGCGATCTCGAGCGCATCGAGGAAGGCGGCCGCATGGCCGGCGCCGAGCCGGCGCAAGTATCCGACCGCGCCAAGAAGCGGCAGCACAAGGAAATGGGTACGCTCGGCTCGGGTAACCATTACCTCGAAGTGCAGGCGGTCGCCGAAATCTTCGACGCGAAAACCGCCGCGGTCTACCAGCTTCAGCAGGATGACGTGCTGGTCACTATCCACTGCGGCTCGCGCGGGTTGGGTCACCAGATCGGCACCGAGTTCCTGAAGGACATGGTCGTGGCGGCGCAAGCCTCCGGGATCACGCTGCCCGACCGCGAACTGGCCTGCGCGCCGATCAAGTCGGAAATCGGCCACCGCTATCTCGGCGCGATGCGCGCCGGCATCAATTGCGCGCTGGCCAACCGGGAAATCCTCGGCCATTTTGCCCGCCGCGTGTTCGAGCACTATTTTCCGAACCACAATTTGAGCCTGCTGTTCGACGTCTCGCACAACACCTGCAAGGTCGAGCAGCATAAGGTCGATGGCAAGCGCCGCGAGCTGTTCGTGCATCGCAAGGGCGCGACCCGCGCCTTCGGGCCCGGGCACGCGAGCCTTCCACAGGCGTTGCGCGCCGCCGGCCAGCCGGTGCTGATCGGCGGCAGCATGGGCACCAGCTCGTACATCCTGGTGGGCGAGGCGTCGGCCGAGCAGAAGGCGTTTGCATCCGCCTGTCACGGCGCTGGCCGCGCCATGTCGCGCCACGCCGCGCTCAAGCAATGGAGCGGACGCAAGATCCAGGACGATCTGGCGGCGCAGGGCATTTTCATCCGCAGCCCGTCGACGCGCGGCATCGCCGAGGAGGCGCCCGGCGCGTACAAAGACGTGAGCGCGGTGGTGCTGGCGGCCGAGCATGCCGGCCTCGCGCGGCGCGTGGCACGGCTGCGCCCGCTGGTCTGCGTCAAAGGGTAATGGCATGGCGAGCGTGGGCGAGATGCGCGAGGTGACCATTCCACCAATCGGCCTGGCCGGCGATCTGCATATCCCGCGCGCGGCCCACGCCATCGTCGTGTTTGCGCATGGCAGCGGCTCCAGCCGCTTCAGCACGCGCAACCGCGCGGTGGCGGAGGCGCTGAACGCGCAAGGCTTTGCCACCCTGCTGTTCGATCTGCTCACCGAGGACGAAGAGGCCGACCGCGCCAATGTCTTCGATATTCCGCTGCTCGCCGGGCGGCTGGCCGATGCGATAGGCTGGATCGAGCGCGACGCATGGGCGGGCGGCGTGCCGCTCGGCCTGTTCGGCGCCAGCACCGGCGCGGCGGCTGCGCTGGTCGCCGCCGCCAGCACCGGCGACCGCGTCGGCGCCGTGGTCTCGCGCGGCGGCCGTCCCGATCTGGCTGGCGCAGCGCTCGCGCGCGTACGCGCGCCGACGCTATTGATCGTGGGCGGCGCCGACTACGGCGTCGTCGAGCTGAACGAGCAGGCGCTGGCGCAATTGCCAGGGCCGAAGGCGCTGGAAATCGTCCCCGGCGCCAGCCATCTGTTTCCCGAGCCGGGCGCGCTCGATGCCGTGATCGCCCATGCCGCGCGCTGGTTTACGCGCTATCTTGTGGCGAAGGCGCGGGGCCGCGCCAGCCGCGCATAAGGTCAGCTGATGCCTTTCGACGATCGAACGCAAGCCGGCCGCCAGCTCGCGCAGGCGCTGCTCGCCTACAAGGACCAGCAGCCGGTGGTGCTGGCGCTACCGCGCGGCGGCGTGCCGGTGGCGGCGGAGGTCGCGTCCACGCTTGGCGCGCCGCTCGACCTGATCCTGGTGCGCAAGATCGGCGTGCCGATGCAGCCGGAACTCGCCATGGGCGCGGTGGTCGACGGCGCCAAGCCGCTCGTCGTGCGCAACGAGGATGTCATATCGCTGGCGGGCATCGAAGAGGCGGAATTCAAAAAGGTTTGCGACAGTGAGCTCGCCGAGATCGAGCGCCGCCGAGCGCGGTATCTCGGCGGCCGCGTGCGCGCCGAGATCGAAGGCAAAACGGCCATCGTGATCGACGACGGCGTCGCCACCGGCGCCACCACGCGCGCGGCGCTGCGCGCGACCCGCCTGCGCAAGCCGAAGAAGCTCGTCCTCGCCGTGCCGGTGGCGCCGACTGAGAGCCTGGCCGAGTTGCGGCAGGAGGCGGACGACGTGGTGTGTCTGGAAGACCACGAGATGTTCGGCGCCATCGGCTATTATTATTCGGATTTCCGCCAGATCTCCGACCAGGAAGTCATCGACACGCTCGCGCGCTTTGCGCGTGCGCCAACGCAAGAAGCCCCGCGATGACAGACGACAACCGCGCCCTGCGGCTGTTCGCGCTGAAGGCCACCGCCGAGCTCGGGCAAGATATCGCCGCGGCGCTCGGCCAGCCGCTGGCCGCTCACGAGGAGCGCGACTTCGAGGACGGCGAGCACAAGACGCGCCCGCTCGATGGGGTAGCGGGCTGCGACGTCTACGTGGTGCAGAGCACGCATGGCGGCCCGGCCGAAAGCGGCCACGACAAGCTCTGCCGCTTGCTGTTCTTCATCGGCGCGCTCAAGGACGCCGGCGCCGCGCGCGTCACGGCGGTTGTGCCTTACCTCGCCTATGCGCGCAAGGATCGCCGCACCAAGCCGAACGATCCAGTCACCACACGCTATGTCGCGCAGATGTTCGAGGCGCTCGGCACCGACGTGGTCGTGACGTTGGACGTGCACAATCCGGCCGCCTTCGAAAACGCGTTTCGCCGCCGCACCGTGGCGCTGACCGCGGCGCCGCTGTTCGTCGATTATGCCAAACGGCTGGCCGGCGAACCTCTCTGCGTGGTGTCGCCCGACCCCGGAGGGGTCAAGCGCGCCGAACTGTTGCGCGAGACGCTGGAAGCCGAAATCGGCAAGCCGGTCGGCAAGGGTTTCGCCGACAAGCACCGCAGCGCCGGCGTGGTGACCGGCGATCTGTTCGTGGGCGACGTCGAGGGCGCAACCGCGCTCATCATCGACGATCTCATCAGCACCGGCGGTACCCTGCTGCGGGCGGCGCAAGCGGCGCGTAAAAGCGGTGCCAAAAAGGTGATCGCAATGGTGACCCACGGCCTGTTCATGCCGGGCGCAACGCAAGTGATCGCCGACCCGGCCATCGACCGCTTCGTCGTTACCGATAGCGTTCCGCCGTTCCGGCTTGATGCTGCCGCGCGCGGCAAGATCGACACATTGCGGGTGGCGCCGCTGCTGGCGGAGACCATCCGCCGGCTGCACGAGGGGCGCGCGCTTACCGATCTGCTCGTGTTCTGACCAGCCGCTCGAGGCGGACGGCATCGGCCGCCGCGATGCGCAAGTATTCGCGCGCGCGCCGCGGCCATTTTTCCGGCGTGCGCGGCGTGGGCTCGTAGAGGTGCGCGATGGCCAGACGCGCGCGCAGTGTCGCGCGGTGGCAGCGGTAGAAGGTGAACAATTCTTGCGACAAATGATCGCGCAGCGCGTGGATGGCGCGGCGGCGGATATGGGCGCTGGCCCAGGCGCCGCCCAGCCGTTCGCATTCGACGCACAGATAGGCAATCTCGTCGAACGGATCGACCGCGCGTAGCCCGGCGTTGAATTCCAGGCAGTCGATGATGGTGACGGGGTCGTCGAGCCAGATGTGCTCGGGCCGCAGGTCGCCGTGACCGTCGACGATGTGGCGTCCGCGCATGCGGCCGGCGATCAGCCTCGAGCGCGTCGCCAGAAAGCGGCGCTGGGCGCGATCGATCCGCCTGATCAGCCCGGCCGGCAGGGCGAAGCGCGGATCGAGCAGTACGCGTTTGTTGTAGTCGAGGCTGCGATGCCAGTTGATGAGATGCGTCGCGGGCGAAACGAAAACGGCGTGGGCGCGCCGGTAGAACTCAACGAGCGTCGCAACGACATGATCGAGCTGCCGCGCCGCAAGCTCGTGCGTCGCGAGGACGTGCTCGAGCGTGCGGCTCTCGTCGAGCCGGCGCATCACCACCAGCCAGTCGACGATCTCACCCGCGCCGCCGATGGCGAGACCCTGCGGTGTCTGCACCAGCGGCACGACCGCCTCGTAGACATGCGGGGCGAGCCGCCGGTTCAGCGCCAATTCGGCGCGGCAGGCGGCTTCGCGTTTCGCCAGCGTCGAATAGTCGAGATAGGGAAAGCGCACCGGCTTCTTCAGCTTGTGGACCTTGTCGCCGGCCAGGAAGACCCAGGACATGTGGGTCTCCTTGCGCTCGAGATCGCGCGCCGGATGCGGATAGCCGTCGGCGGCGCTGAGGAACGCGACCTTGTCGGCGAGCGAAACCGCGTCCGCGGATGGCCCTGTGCCCGAGGCGGCCGATTGTCGCTGAAACTGCGCGGTCGTAGCCAATGCGATTGCCGCCCCGGGAGGAGTGATCCATGCAACAAGACAGAACATAAGCCTTTCGACATGCAGCCGCCGTTGACGTCCGTCAAGGAAACGGCGGCGTCACCCGCGCCGGTCCACTCCGGGAAAGTTCAATGAAAATAACAGCTTGCTTGGCGCGGTCGCACGCTCGCCGCGTAACTAAGCATTCAAAAACACTTCGCTTGCGGGTTGTAGGATGCGAATATGCATGCGCGCCGGTGGCGGCGCGCTCTTGGAATTCAACGAGGTGGACGTGCACTTCTACCGGGTTGCCGGGCTCGCGGTCGCAAGCGAAATCGAGCTTCCGGGGGCCATCGCAGCGGCGCCGCAGGCCGGCGCGCCGGATATCGCGGTGCGGTCGGGCCGGGTGCCCGCGGCCCTGGAGCAGGCGAGCGCGCGCGGAGCGACCTGGGAGATCGCCGGCGACAAATTTCTGTTCCGTGTCCCCGACGTGGCGCGCTTCCTGCTCGGCGGCGGGCGCGAGATCACGTTCGAGGCTGCCCCCGGCGTCGAAGCCGGCGACATTTCGATCTTCCTGCTCGGGACGGTGCTCGGCATTCTGCTGCATCAGCGCGGCCAAATCGTGCTGCACGCCAGCGCGGTGCGCGTGAACGACAAGGCTGTTCTATTCTGCGGGCCGTCGGGGGCGGGGAAATCGACGCTGGCGGCGGCGCTGGCGCAGCGCGGCTTTCCGCTGGTGGCTGACGATTTCTGCGCGGTCACGGTGAGCGGCGCCGGCGCGGTCATGGTGCAGCCGGACGGGCGCAACCTCAAGCTCTGGGCGCAGGCCATCCAAAAGCTCGACCTCGCCGAACGCCGCGGCGCGCGGGTGCGCAACCGGCTGGAAAAGTTCTTCGTCGAGCCCGCCGCCGTCTTCACCGAGCCGCTGCCGCTCGGCACCGTCTATGCGCTGCGCGAGGCGCGGCCGCCGCACAAGCCCGCCATCGAGCGTCCCAACGTGGTCGACGCTGCTTTGATCCTGCGGCGCACCGCCTATCGGCCCGCACTGGTGAACCGCATGGGACAGAAGGCGGACTATTTCCGGGCCGCCACCGCGATCGCCAATGCCGCCGGCATCTTTCATCTCACGCGCGCGTTCAACTTCGAGAGCATGCCCGAGCTGGTCGCGCAGCTCGAGCGGCACTGGCTCGATGTCGGCCTGACGGAGAGAGCGGCGTGATGCGCACGGTCTGGCTCGCCTCCTATCCGAAATCCGGCAACACCTGGTTGCGCATGCTGATCGCCAATTTGTCGGCCAAGGACGACAAGCCGGTCGACATCAACGATCTGCCGGAGGGCGGCGGCATCGCCAGTGCACGTGTGCCGTTCGATCGCCTGCTGCTCATCGATTCCGGACTGCTCACCCATGACGAGATCGACTGCCTGCGCCCGCGCGTTTACGAGGAGCTGGCGCGCGGCACGCAAGACGACGAGTATGATGAGGTGGAAGCACCGCCGGCGGTGCGCTTCGTGAAGGTTCACGACGCTTACACCCTGACACCCAAGGCCGAGCCGCTGCTGGCGGGTGCGCGTGGCGCCGCCGCGGCAGTCGTCATCGTGCGCGATCCGCGCGACGTGGCGCCCTCGCTCGCCAACCACAACGGCGGCAGCGTCGACGACGCGATCGCGTTCATGGCCGATGAGGATGCCGCCTTCAGCGCGAAGCCCGGCCGCCAGCACAATCAACTGCGCCAGCAATTGCCGGCCTGGAGCGGGCACGTGGCGAGCTGGCTCGACCAAAAAGATATTCCGGTTCATCTTGTGCGCTATGAAGACCTGCAGGTCGACACGGCGGGCACGTTGCGCGCGGTGCTGGCCTTTGTGGGGCAGCCGGCGAGCGAAGATGAGATACGGCGCGCCGTGGCGTTCGCGGGTTTCGCGCGATTGCAGGAACAAGAACGCGAAAAGGGATTTCGCGAGGCTCCCCGTCCCTGGGCAGGCGGAAACTTCTTCCGTCGCGGCACGGCGGGCGGCTGGCGCGACGAGCTCAGCGCGGAACAGGTGGCGCGCATCGAAACCTCTCATGCGCCGATGATGCGGCGGCTGGGCTACGAATTGGCGACGACGGCTGCGCTGGCGCGCGCCGGATAGGAGGAGCGGCATGGTGGTGCGAAAGCAGGGCGATTGGCTCGCCGCCAAGGTGGGCGATGAGCTGGTGATGATGAGCCCGCAGAACGGCAATTACATCGGGTTGAGCGAAGTCGGCGCGCGCATCTGGGAGCTCATCGACACGCCGCAGGAAATCGACGCGGTCTGCGCGCAATTGCAAAGCGAATATGACGTCGCGCCGGAGACCTGCCGGGCCGAAGTTGAAAGTTTTCTGAACGAACTGGTGCAGCATGGCGCTGTCGCGCTCGATCCGCCGCCCGCTGCGTAGGTTCGCGCAGGTAGGCAATCGCCGCCGCGCGCTGGTGGTCGAGGCAGTGGTTTGTCTGTGGCTTGCGCGGCTCGGCTTGATCTTCGTTCCCTTTCCGAAGCTGGCGCGGCGGCTCGGCACCTTCGTGCCGCCGAGCGACCCGCGTGCCCTGCCGGCGCGCGCCGCCAGCGCGCCAGAGCACGCGCGGATCGCGCAGGAGATCGGCTGGGCGGTGACGCGCTCGGCGCGCTACCTGCCGTTCAGCGCGGTGTGCCTACCGCAGGCGATGGCCGCCCGCGTCATGCTCAAGCGACGCGGCGTCGCAAGCGTGATGCATTTCGGCGCCGCCAAGGGTGCCGGAAAGCCGCTCGACGCGCATGCCTGGCTCGACGCCGCGGGCGTCGAGGTGACCGGCTATCCGGTGGCGAACAAGTTCGCCGAGATCGCCTGTTTCGTGTGAGCTGCGCTCAACCTTCTTTGACGTCTGCGGTCTCGCCGCCGGTCATGCGTGCCAGTTCGACCGCGCTGGTGCGGAAGACATGGCGCGGCGAGCCGGCCGCGGCCCAGACCTGATCGAGCGCCAGCAGGTCCGCGTCGATCAAAATGCGCGGCGGACTGGCATGGCCGACCGGCGCAACGCCGCCGATGGCGAAGCCGGTATTGTCGCGCACCCAGCGCCCTCCGGCCGGCTTCACCGGCTGCCCGAGACACGCGGAAACCTTCGCCAGGTCCACGCGATTGGCGCCGCAAGCGATCACCAGCACGACCTGCTCGCCCGCCCGCAGCACGATGGACTTGGCGATCTGCGCCACCGTACAGCCGACGGCTCTGGCTGCGTCTTGCGCCGTGCGGGTGCCGTCGGGAAACATCGTGATAGTGTCGGCGTGACCGGCCGCGAGCAGCGCCGCGCGCACGCGTTCGACCGAATCGCTCATGCTCAATATCCCGCCGCCGTGGCGCCGCGGGTGCGCGCATCGGCGGCGCCGACATAGCCGTCCTTGGTCACTTCGATCGAATTTGCCGCCGTGTGCGGCGCCGTCGGCACGATCGTGTGGCCGCGCGCCGTGAGCGCGTCGAGCACGCTCGCCTCGAAGCCCGGCTCCACGAAGGTCTTGGCCGGCTCCCATTGGTTATGCAGGCGCGGCGCGCTCACCGCCGCATCGATCGGCATATGAAAGTCGATCGCGTTCACGATCACCTGCAGCACCGCGGTGATGATGCGGCTGCCGCCGGGCGAGCCGGTGACGAGGAACGGTTGCCCGTCCTTCAGCACGATGGTCGGCGTCATGGAGGATAATGGCCGCTTGTCCGGCTCCGGCAGGTTGGCGTCGAAGCCAACCAGCCCATAAGCGTTGGCGGCGCCCGGCCTGGCGGTGAAATCGTCGAGCTCGTTGTTGAGCAGCACGCCGGTGCCGTCTGCCACCAGCCCGAGGCCGAAGGAGAAATTGAGCGTGTAGGTGTTCGACACCGCGTTGCCATCGCGGTCGATGATGGAGAAATGCGTGGTGTTGCGGCCTTCCGCCTCCGCCGGCTTGCCGGGCCGGATGTCGGCGGCCGGCGTCGCGCGCTCGCCGATCTTGGCGCGCAGGGCGGTGGCGTATGCCTTCGACAGCAGCCGGGCGGTCGGCATTTTCACGAAATCGGGGTCGCCCATGCTGATGGCGCGGTCGGCGTAAGCGCGCTTCATCGCCTCGATCATGTCATGCAGCGCGTCCGCGCGGCCGAGCTTGGCGAGGTCGTAGCCCTCCAGGATGTTGAGCATTTCGATCAGCGCCACGCCGCCGGACGAGGGTGGCGGCATGGAGACGATGTCGTAGCCGCGATAGCTGCCGCGCTCGACCGGCCGCTCGACCGCCTTGTAGTTGGCAAGATCGTCCTTGCTCATGATGCCGCCGGCTTGACGCACGGCATCCGCGATTTGCTCGGCGGTGCGCCCGGTGTAGAAGGCGCGCGGGCCATTATCTGCTATGGCTTGCAAAGTGTCGGCGAGATCGAACTGAATCAGCCGGTCGCCCTCCTGCCGCGGCTTGTCGCCGTCGAGGAAAATCGACGCCGACGAGGGAAAGCGCGCAAGCCGCGCGCGCGCCACCGGCAGCGCATCGGCGAGATCGTCCTCTACCGGAAAGCCGTTGCGCGCCAGTTCGACCGCAGGCGCAATCAGATCGGCGAGCGTGAACTTGCCGGAGCCGTATTTCTGCTCCGCCAGCGCCAGCCCGGCGATCGTGCCGGGCACGCCGACCGATAGCCCGGAGTCGCGCGACTTCGCTGGATCGGGCGCGCCTTGTGCGTCGAGGAACATGGTCTTGCCGGCCGCCGCCGGCGCGGTCTCGCGATAGTCGATGGCCGTGTCGCGGTTATCCTTGGCGAGATGGATCACCATGAAGCCGCCGCCGCCGATATTGCCGGCGCGCGGATAGGTGACCGCCAGCGCGAAGCCGACCGCCACCGCGGCGTCGACGGCGTTGCCGCCGCGGTCAAGGATCGTAACGCCGATGCGGGCGGCGCGCTGCTCCTGGGCCACCACCATTCCGTTTTGAGCGAGAATGGCCTGCGCGGGCGGAATCGACGATGCGCGATCGGCCGGCGCGACTTGCGCCAGCGCGGTCGCACAAAGCGCAACGAGGGCGATAAGGAGGGAACTGATATACCGGCGCATGTCTTGCTTTCACCTCTCCCCGCGCGCGGGGAGAGGTCGACTTCCGAGCGAAGCGAGGAAGTCGGGTGAGGGGGCGTTGAGATTATACACGACGGCGAAGCCCCCTCACCCGGCTCGCTTCGCTCGCCACCCGCTCCCTGCAAGCGGGGAGAGGGAAGGGCTACCTAGCCTGCCCGTGATAGACGACGTTCGGCCGCATGTCGGTGGCCGACGCCACGCGGTTCGACATGTTGAAGAAGCCGGCCACCGCGGAAATGTCCCAGATATCGCGGTCGGAAAATCCGGCGCGGCGCAGCCGCTCGCGGTCGCCTTCCTCGACGCTCCACGGCTGCGCGGTGAGCTTGACCGCGAAGTCGAGCATGGCGCGCTGGCGGCGGTTGATGCGCGCCACGCGGTAGTTCATCACGATCTGCTCGCCGAGCAGCGGGTTGCCGGAATATTGCCGGATCGCCGCGCCGTGGGCGGTGAGGCAGTAGTAGCAGCGGTTCTGCGACGATACCACCACCGCGATCATCTCGCGCTCGAGCTTGGAGAGCCCGCTGTCACCCAGCATCAGGTCGTTGTACATGGCGACGAAGGTTTCCAGCTTCGCCATGTCGAAGGCGTAGGCCACCAGCACGTTGGGCACGAAGCCGAGCTTGTCCTGGCACTTCTTGAAATAAGCCGCCATCGCGGGCGACAGCTTCGCTTGCGGCAGGTTGAGCGCGATCACCGGCGCGTCGTCTGCCGCGGCCGGCACTGGCTTGAGGGCGACCGGCTTTAGGCCGCCGGCCTTGGCGGCGCCCGGCTTGGCCGCCGGTTTGGCAGAGGCCAATTTCGTCGCTTCGCCCTTGATGGCACGTAGCGCCGGCTTGCCCCGCGCGGCCGCCGCCTTGACGGCGGCCTTCAACGAATTGCTGGCCTTGGCCATATCCCTCGCCCCTTATGCATTGCTCACCCAAGGCAAGACTACAATGTTCTGGCCGCGCGCGATACGACCGGCCACCCGCGATTTCGCCTTTTGTTTCATAGCCTTATGTGGCCAACGCGCGGCGCTCCACTGGCTTGTCGCGACGCCGTCACCAAATGGTGTGTTGCTCTCGACGCGCCCGTCCGGAAGGTGAAAACTCCGATCGGGCGCGCGACTGATTCTCGGCGCGCATGATCCCGAAAAGCGGGAACCGGTTTTCGGAAAAGATCATGCGCCAAAATAATAGCTCGCGAGGAAACCCCATGGCCGTCGAGCTTCCCAGCAGCGAGGAAGAAACCGCCGCCCGCGCGCTCATCGAGCAGGCCGGCGCGGCCTTGGCGCAACGCCGCCCCGCCATCCCGCCGCCCTTCGCCGCCCAGCTCTATGGCCACGCCGTGCCCGAAGACGTGGTGCAATACGCCGCCGCCGATATCGCGCAACTCGCCGCACGCGCCTGGGATTTCCTGCGCGAGCGGGCGCCCGACGCGCCGAAAATCCGCTGCGAGACTGTGAGCCTACAAGGCTCGGGCGAGCCCAAGTCGGTTACCGTGATCGAGATCGTCAACGACGACATGCCGTTCCTGGTCGACTCGGCCATGGGCGAGCTCGCCGACCGCCGGCTGACGGTGCGCTTGGTGGCGCATCCGGTGTTCGGCGTACGGCGCGACGGCGGCAAGCTCGCCGCCCTCGGCGCGCCCGACGCCGCCGACAGCACGCGCGAAAGCTTCATCCACATCCACCTCGATCCGCTCGATCCCGCGGCCTGCGCCGAGGTGGTACGCGCGGTCGACAACGTGCTCGGCGAGGTGCGGCGGGCGGTGCAGGACTGGCGGCCGATGCTGGAACGCATCAACGGCATCGTGGCGGACCTCAAAACCAATCCGCCGCCGCTGCCGGTGGACGAGATCGCGG
>Ga0316624_10000163_pt1 | contig 20667 bp, 12 predicted proteins | sample OWC_Aug_N3_C1_D5_FD_207657 | JGI IMG/M metagenome (GOLD analysis project Ga0316624, IMG submission 207657) | Wetland soil microbial communities from Old Woman Creek delta, Ohio, United States - OWC_Aug_N3_C1_D5_A | ecosystem: Environmental > Terrestrial > Soil > Wetlands | place: USA: Ohio... | reverse complement strand
CCGGCCGTGTAGAGGCCGACCTTTTTGGCGGCGCGCACCGGCACTTCCATGTTGCGCATGTCGTTGAGCGCGTCGTAGGGCGTGTGATAGCGGATGCCATTGGCGAAGATACGCTCGGCCGTGAGCTCGACGATGTCGTCGGGGAAGAATTCGAACGTGAACAGGCTCTGGCCGCGCGTCATCACGATCAGCGGCGTATCCGTCACCCAACCGCTGAGAATGCGCATGCGCTCCCAGGGATCTTCGCGCAAGTAGCGCACGCAAACGTCGAACACGGCGCCACCGACAAGATCGATGGCCTCGAATCCGGCGCGGTCGAGGCGCGGGGCGAGCTCGGCCATCATGGCCGTGGTCATGCGCGTCGCCCACAGACATTGATGCGCGTCGCGCAGCGTCACGTCGACGAGCTTGATCGTGCGTCCCTTGCTCATTTTAGTGAGCCACCCGCTGCATGGTTCTTCGACCCGGCGCGTGGCGACCTCGGCGCGCAGCTAGAGGCGTGGGCGGCCCGATGCAGATCGATTGCTCGGCCGGCCAGCGATGTGGGGAATTGGCGTCCGCCGACGAAATGACGGCGGCCCTCTCGAGCCGCAACTGATGGCAGGCTCGAACGGCGCGCAGGGCGATTTCACCGCGATTGGCGATCAACACTCGCCGCATCGCCGACCTCCCCGGTCTCGGACGTTCCGTCTGCGCGGATGTGGTCCTTATTCCTGACTAAGTCTCGCATCGTTCAGATTCATATTGCAAGACGTTTTGTTCCGGTTTTTGATACATCCCCATGGAAACACCACTCGATCAAGGGTTGTCGACCAAAGGCCAGCCTACTCGCGGTCCTGGCCAGCGCCCGAAGGCGGCGGTCCAAGAGCTGACCGGAAAAGCGTTCCCGACCGTCAAGGCGGTCGCCATTCTCGAAGCGCTGGCAACGGCGCGCCGGCCGCTCGGCGTCTCGGAACTCGGCGTTCTGCTCGGCCTGCCGAAGCCGACGGCCCACCGCATCGTGCGCATGCTCGAAAGCGAGGGCTTGCTGCAGCGCGAGCCCGGCAGCCGCCGCTACGTTCCGGGCACGCGGATGGTGCGGCTCGGCCTCGATATCGTTGCGGCCTCGATGCTGCGCGCGCCCCGTCACGCGATTCTTGAAGCGCTGTCGCAGGAGATTGGCGAGACCTGCAATTTCGGCGTTATGGCCGGCAGTCACGTGGTCTATCTCGATCGCGTCGAGTCGGCCTGGCCTTTCGGGTTGCGCTTCGAGCCGGGTTCCCGCGTGCCGCTGCATTGCACGTCAATGGGCAAGCTTTTCCTGAGCCAGTTGCCGGCGGCCAAGCGGGCGACCATCCTGCGGTCGATTCCGCTCTACCGCTACACCGAAAACACCCTGATTGACGCGGCGCGGCTCGAGAGCGAGCTGGAGCGCATCCGCGCGTCGGAAATCTCGACCGACAACCAGGAATTTCTGGCGGGCGTGGTCTGCGTTGCCGTGCCAGTGCGCGGGCCCAGCGGACAGGTAGTCGCGGCGATCGCAGTATCGGCGCCGCTTGCGCGCATGTCGATGCAGCAGGGCTTGCAGCATGTGCCGCTGCTGCAAGCCGCGGCGGAGCGGTTGGCGGCGACGATCGTCGACGAGAAGCTCGAGCAGAACGAAGGGAATTCTAAGTGAGTCTGAGTTACGACGAGATCGCCGAACTACTGAAGATCATCGACAGCAGTTCGTGCGACGAGTTCATTGTCGAAACCAGCGATATCAAGCTTGTCATGCGCCGCAACGGCGCGGCGGCCGCACCGGCTGCAGCCCAAACCCCGACGGTTTCCGCGCCGATGGCACCGGCGATCGCGGTTGCGCCGCAGGTGAGCGAGACGACGATCCCAACAGACCGAATCGAGGCCGGCGTCGGCCAAGTCGCGGTGACCGCGCCGATGGTGGGGACTTTCTATCGGGCGCCGAGCTCCAACGACCCGCCATTCGTCGAAGTCGGCAGCGTGGTCGAGCCTGGTCAGCCGATCTGCCTGATCGAGGTGATGAAGTTGTTCACCACCATCAATGCCGAATTTTCTGGCCGCATCGTGGAGATCGGCGCGGAGAACGGCGAAGCGGTCGAGTACGGCCGAATCTTGTTTGTGATCGAGCCACTGTAGCGAAAAGGAGCAGCACATAAATCCGAGAGACTGAACATGCGCCTTTGACCACTCAAACCAGAGGGGAGGAAATAATGTCAAAACTGTCAGGCACTAAATTCGGCGTTTTTGCCATCGCGGCGGTCGCGGCGCTGATCGGTGCTACCGTCCCGGCCGTGGCCCAGAGCTTCACGCAATGGGGATGGCCGCAGCCCTACGAGAAGGTTTCCGACAAATCCGTCGCCTGGCTGAAGCAGAAGGGCTGGTGGCCGCTGACGGTCGGCTGGCAGGGGCCATTCTCCGGCCAGAACACGACAAATGTCGTGATGGACAAGGAAGGCCTGTTGCAGAAGCGCGGCATCGACGCCAAGTTCCAGGTGTTCGCGGCCGGGCCTGATGTCAACGAGGCGGTGGCGTCTGCGCGCGCGCAGGTCGGCAATGGTGGAAACTTTCCGTTCACCTCACTCCTCGATCACAACGTGCCGGTGAAGGCGATCGCGGTGGTCGCGCCGAACCTGGAGCACGCGACCGTCGTTCCGCTCGACTCCCCCATCAAAAAGCTCGCCGACTTTAAAGGCAGCAATCCGCCGGCCACCATCGGCATCGTGACCGGCTCTTCGGCCGAGTTCTACTTCACGCAGGCCGCCGAAGTGGTCGGCTTGAAGATCGGCAAGGACGTCATCCTCAAGAACATGCCGCCGGCCGAGCAAATGCTGATGCCGAAAGGCATCGCTGGCGTCGTGCCGTGGGAGCCGGGGGTCACGATCATTACCGAAGTGCGCAAGACCGGCCGTAAGGTCGATACCATCTTCCCGTACAATTTCTATGAGGGCCGCTTCTATGTGCGGCAGGAGCTGATTGACAACGTGCCAGACGTGGTGCAGGCGATCAGTGATGCGTTCATGGAGGCGACGCTGTGGATCAGACTCTATCCGGAAAAGGCCGCCGATCTCCTCGCGGAGCAACCGACGCTGAAGGTCTTCGGCAAGGACCTGCTGCTGCAGCAGACACGGCTCTACAATAACCTCTACAAGCCGACCTACGGCTATCCCTTCGCCGAAATGTGGGGCGAAGAGGATGCGCGCATCGCCAAATGGCTGAAGGACCGCAATCGCATCAGCAAGCCGATTTCGGCCGCAGATTACGCCGCATCCTTCGACACTCGCTTCATGGCGAAAACCTATGAAAAGCTCGGCTGGAAGGTGCCGGCGCAGGCGCCGTTCCTGCCTGCCAATTGGACTGGCAAGATCGGCCAGCTGCCGTACCCGGCCTATGCCAATGTCACGACCCTGAAATCGCCGCAGCCGTGGCCGGAGAAAGGCGATCTGACGCGGGCCTGGACCTTCGACGGCAAGACCTACCAGCCGTAAATGGCTCGAGGTTATAAAATGCGGCCGTGAGGCGCGATCGTTGGCGCCTCGCGGCCGGAGGCCACAACGCTAAGGTTCGCACTTTGCTATGCAAGACAATGTTGCGCCGGCAAGCAGCGCTGAATTGGTGACGGCACCGCAAGAAGCCGCCGCCTTGTCGACCTTGCCACTCGGCTCGCGGCTTCGGCTTCGGCTTTTGCGCGCGATGGCCTTCCTGCCCAACCTGATCTTGCTAGCCGTCGTCGTCATCCTTTGGCAGCTGATATCGGCGGTCTGGCTGCCGCGCGTCGACCCTACCAGCGCCGTGCTCATGCCGGCGCCGAGCAGTATCGCGGTCACCGCGGCGGGCATGATCGCATCGGGCGAATTGTTCTTTCATCTGCTGGCCAGCCTGAAGCGCGAAGCAACCGCATTTCTATACGCCGCCAGCGCCATCCCTCTCGGCATTGCCATGGGTTGGTGGCGCCCAGTCTACAATCAGGTCAATCCGATCATGGAAATCCTGCGTCCGATTCCGCCGCTGGCGTGGATTCCGCTGAGCATCTTGTGGTTCGGGATTGGCGACGAGCAAAACGAATTCATCATTTTCCTTGGCATGTTTTTCCCGATCCTGGTCAACACCATTGTCGGCGTGAAGAATATCGATCCGAATCTCGTACGCGCCGCTCGCAGTCTTGGCGCACCCGAGCACAGGGTTTTGATGCGCATTGTGCTCATAGGCGCGCTGCCGCAGATCATCACCGGGGTACGCATTGGCCTCGGCGTCGGCTGGATGGCGCTGGTCGCCGCCGAGTTGGTCGGGGCGGACTCCGGCCTCGGATTTCTCATCAACGATGCGCGCAGCATGCTGCGCACCGATTCGATCAGCGTCGGCATGTTGACGATCGGCATCGTCGGTTTGCTAATCGATACCGCCATCCGGATACTGGGCCGCCGCATGCTGCCCTGGTCGCTGGCGATGAGCAAATAGGACGGCGCGATGGGCCGGCTGGCGGTCAAAGGCATTTCGAAGACTTACGGCGAGCCGGGCGCTCCGGACAGCGTCGTCGCGCTGCGCGACGTGACCTTCGAAGTGCCCGACAATCAATTCTGCGCCATCCTCGGGCACAGTGGGTGCGGCAAGACCACCCTGCTGAATATTGCGGCCGGCTTCGAGCGCCCGACCGCCGGACAGGTCACCGTCGACGATGTCTCGATCCGCGATCCAGGTTGGCAGAACACGATGGTCTTCCAAGACTACGCGCTATTTCCCTGGATGAGCGTATCTCAGAACATCGCCTTCGGCCTGGAGATGAAAAACCTGCCGCGCAAGGCACGCGATGCGATCACGCATCATTATATCGCGTTGGTCGGGCTCGGCGGTTTCGAGAACAAATATCCTCACCAATTGTCCGGCGGAATGCGCCAACGCGTGGCGATCGCGCGCTCGCTCGCGGTTCAGCCGAATCTGCTGCTGATGGACGAGCCCTTTGCAGCGCTCGACGCGCAAAATCGGAGCTTCATGCAGGACGAACTCGTTCGTATCTGGCAGCGCGAGCCAAAGACCGTGATGTTCGTAACTCATAGCATCGATGAAGCGATAAAGCTGTCGGATTGCATCGCCGTAATGACGCGCCGGCCGGGAAGGGTGAAGGTGGTTATCAATGTTGACCTGCCGCGGCCCCGTGATGAAGACGATGATTCCTATCTCAAGCTCAAGCGGCGTTTGCGAAATCTTATTCACGATGAATCATAGTCGATTAGTGATCTTCGATGAGAGCGGCGCTTTTTAGGTCTGTCTGCAATTGGCACCTAGTGGAGTAACAGGGAAAACGCGCAGAGCATGGGGCCGTCTGTACTGCTGCCCCCAGCCAGCCGGCGCCGTCTCCGAGGCTCGGCTAACCGAATTGGCGAAGGTCCGGGGAAATGGCGGCCTGTTGCGCGGCCGTCAGTCTCCGGGACGCTTGAATTCGCGAGGCGCGTTCTAAGCACGGCCAAATTCGCCGCCGCGTCTTTGAAATATTCCTTTTTTCGGAGCGGCAGCGTTGAGACCGGCAGATCGGCGCGACGCTAGGAGCTCTTGCCATGACTTTCCCGGGTCGTCGCGAACGCGCGCAAACTCAATACGCCGACCGGCATTAACACGCTTCCGGCGCTTGTGAATTGCATCGGCTCTTCAGTTGCGCGGACGGATACATCCATCCGTCATCGATTTACGATCACAGTGCCTTTTGCTATCTTATTGAGCTTTAAAAAACACTTGGGAGGGTTCCATGAGTACAGGTACCTGACTCAAGATGCATGGTCTGAACGATGATGGTTCATTTGGATTTTCTTTCGGCGGCTGGGATAACGCCTATTTCGAATTTTACCGACACGACGACCACGGCCGGGATCACGATCACCGTGGTCGCAACGACTTTCAAATTGCGATTCAGGGAAATCAGTGGGTCCTGACCGACGGGCACACGACCAATCCGATTTCCGGAAATTCCGTTGCGCTCGATGGCAAGACTTATCTTCTGGTCGATCAGTTCTACGGCGGATTTCAAACGGTGGCCGATGCGGTCACTGCTGCAAACGGCGGCGAAACGATTCTGATCGCGCCGGGCACATACAATGAAAGCACGCCTTGGTACGGCTCGGCCATGGTCGGCCTCTACATCAACAAGCCTGACCTGACCTTGCAGGGCGTCGACGCGCATGGACACCCGATCGTCCATGGCGAACAGACGCAATCGGACGGACCGACCATCGTTGCGGCCCACCAGACCGATCCGTCCGGAGCAAGTTTCTTCATCGATGTCGGCGGCACCAACACCACCATTCAGGGTTTGCATCTGGAAGCGGGCCCCGAGAGCACCAACAAGCTGGTGGAGTTCTGGGTGGACAACGTCACGCTGCACGACAATTTCATCGATCAGATAACGCCCGCCGGCGACCCGACCGGCCAGGCCGCCATCTACATCAACGAGATCACCAGCAACGCTCCATATCCCGGCGATCCCGCTACGCCGATCAACAGCTACACGATCGACGACAACGTGATGAATTCGGGCATCTATGTTGCCGACGGCGTCGACACGCCGGGCGACGGCGTCAGCGCGACGCAAAAAATCACCGACAACAGTTTCGTCGGTCATTACAACACCGTGTTCGCCGACAGCTACGACATGGTGGCGGTGCAGGGCGAAATTTCCGGCATCGGCTGGCAGCCGGATGCTGCGCAGGTTCCGACCATGTTCGGCAACACGCGCGACAACGACACCTCGCCCTTCATCTTTCGCATGACGGAAAAGACGCTGGATTTTTTCCCGACGGCGGACGAGATCGCCCATATCGCCGAGACCAACACCGGCCCAGGGGACTCCTACGCCTATCTGCTGACGCCGGCCGGCGACCTGCAGACCTCCACGCAGGATCTCGGTTCCGGTCCTTTTTCCGCTACTACGTCGCCAACTCGATCGACACGCTCAATCTCGGGGTCGATAACACGCCCGACACCATCTACACCGGCAAGCGCATCGACATGCTGCCCGGCGACAAGCTGATGGTGCAGAGCGGCCACGGCGACGCGTATTCAGACATTGTTGCCGACGACTTGACCGTCATCGCCAACAAGAATTCAGAACATTTGCACCTGATGCTGGCCGACTCCCTGCCGGACGGCACCCCCGTGACCGTTCAATCGATCGCCTTGGGCGACTATTCCTTCGTTCACGGCGCCAATGTCGACGTCGCCGGTAACGCGCTCGCCAACACCATCGTCGGCAATTCCGGCCAGAACGTCATCACGGGCGGCGCCGGCGCCGACCTGCTGACCGGCGGCGCCGGAAGAAACACGTTTAAGTTCTTGGCTATCGGCGATTCCGCTCCGGGCGCCGGCAATTACGACACGATCACCGACTTCCAGCACGGCAAGGACGTGATCGACCTGTCGGCGATCGACGCCAACATCAATGTGGGCGGCGACCAGGCGTTCGGCGTGATCTCAGGACATCCGGCAAGCGTCCATGCCAACATGGTCACCTGGTATCTGGACTACGTTCACAACCAGACCGTCGTGCAGGCCGACGTCAACGGCAATACGGTTGCCGACCTGGAAATTCACCTGTCGGGACTGAAAACGCTCACGGCCACCGACTTCATTGTGTGACTGCGGTGGCGGGCTTTGTGCCCGCCGCGCTGCAGCGTATTGCCGCCCGCCGCCACCCAGCCGCCTTGCCGCCTGCAGCGTCGGCAACGTTGCAGCCAACTTTTTTGGAACGATTTCCCGATGTTGGTGTTGAGCCATGCCTACCATGTAATTTTACATAAGGTCGCCAATGACCGCGGGGGATGACTATCGGACTAAGGCCGCCGAGTTGCGCGCCTTAGCGAGGCGCGAAAAAGACCCTGACCTGCGTGCTGAGCTTGAGGGCTTGGCCGCGGGCTATACGCGTCTGGCCATGCAGGCGGACCTCAACAGCCAGGCCGACATTGCCTACGAAACGCCGCGCACAGACGGCGAGCCGGAACTCAAGCCTTAGGCCTTAGGTTCGCGGCTCCGCCGGGCTCCGGTCGGGAAAATTGCGCGAATCCCGGAACCAATTGGGCCGCAGCCAGTTATTGGCCATCGGGTAACTATGTACCCCCGGGGGAGCCGTTGGCTATAGCCCAAAAAACGTAGCGAAAGCAGTGCCTTACGCTTGAATTTCCCTGCTTGGGGCGCTGACTAAAGCCAGTGGGCTATCGAAATTCGACTGTCTCCCTGCCGCAGAATTCGCGGTTGGCCGCCGGCCAGCCGCCTGGGAGGAGCAGTCCATGGCGCGCCAGGGCGAAGGCCGGAACGTCAAACACAAGGCGACTGAGCCGATCATTGCCGGCGTGCTCGCCGCCGAAGCCGACAAACCCGCCAAGTCGAACGGCAAGGAACCGTCGGAGCTGCACGAATTCCTGTACGCCCTGCAGGCCATGCGGGCGGGCGATTTTTCGGTCCGCATGTCGGGCGACCACGAAGGCCTCGTCGGGAAAATCGCCGACACGTTCAACGAAATCGTGGCGGCCAACCAGCGCATGTCGCGCGAATTGGAGCGCGTCGGCGAGGTGGTCGGACGCGAGGGCAAGACCCGCCACCGCGTCAAACTCGGGCTCGCCAGCGGCGCGTGGACCGAGATGGAGGCCTCGGTCAATACGCTGATCGACGACCTGCTGTGGCCGACCAAGGAAGTCACGCGCGCGGTCGCCGCCGTCGCCCAAGGCGACCTGCTCAAGACGGTGCGCACCGAAGTCGACGGCCGCCCGCTCAAGGGCGAGTTCCTCGAGTCGGCGACCATCGTCAACACAATGATCAAGCAGCTCAACGTGTTCACCTCGGAAGTCACGCGCGTCGCGCGCGAGGTCGGCACCGAGGGTAAGCTCGGCGGCCAGGCGCAGGTGCGCGAAGTGACGGGCGTCTGGAAGGACTTGACCGAAAGCGTCAACTCCATGGCCTCCAACCTGACCGCCCAAGTGCGCAACATCGCCGAGGTGACGATCGCGGTGGCGAGCGGCGACCTGTCCAAGAAAATCACCGTCGACGTGCGCGGCGAAATCCTCCAGCTCAAGGAAGCCATCAACACGATGGTCGATCAGCTGCGTTCGTTCGCCTCGGAAGTGACGCGCGTCGCGCGCGAGGTCGGCACCGACGGCAAGCTCGGCGGCCAGGCGATCGTGCCGGGCGTGGCCGGCACCTGGAAGGACCTGACCGATTCCGTCAACGCTATGTGCGGCAACCTGACCGACCAGGTGCGCAACATCGCGCAGGTGACGACCGCGGTGGCGCGCGGCGACCTGTCGCGCAAGATCACGGTCGACGTGCGCGGCGAAATCCTCGAGCTCAAGGACACCATCAACACGATGGTGGATCAGCTCAACGGCTTCGCCTCGGAAGTGACCCGCGTCGCGCGCGAAGTGGGCACCGAAGGCAAGCTCGGCGGCCAGGCGCAGGTGCCGGGCGTTGCCGGCACGTGGAAGGACCTGACCGACAACGTCAACTTCATGGCGTCGAACCTGACCGCCCAGGTGCGCAACATCGCGGAGGTGGCAACCGCCATCGCCGGCGGCGACCTGTCGAAGAAGATCACGGTCAATGTCAGCGGCGAAATCCTGCAGTTGAAGGAAACCATCAACACGATGGTCGACCAGCTCAACGCCTTTGCGTCGGAAGTGACGCGTGTCGCGCGCGAAGTCGGCACCGAAGGCCGGCTGGGCGGCCAGGCCAACGTGCTCGGCGTCGCCGGCACTTGGAAGGATTTGACCGACTCGGTGAACTCGATGGCCTCGAACCTGACCGCGCAGGTGCGCAACATCGCGGAGGTGACCACGGCGGTCGCAAGCGGCGACCTGTCGAAGAAGATCACCGTCGACGTGAAGGGCGAAATCCTCGAGCTGAAGGACACCATCAACACCATGGTGGATCAGCTCAACGCCTTCGCCGGCGAAGTGACGCGCGTGGCGCGCGAAGTCGGCACCGAGGGCAAGCTGGGCGGCCAGGCGCTGGTGCGCGGCGTTGCCGGCACCTGGAAGGACCTGACCGACAGCGTCAATTCGATGGCCTCCAACCTGACCGCGCAGGTGCGCAACATCGCCGAAGTGGCGACCGCGGTCGCGCAGGGCGACCTGTCGAAGACCATCACCGTGAACGTGAGTGGCGAAATCCTTCAGCTGAAGGAAACGCTCAACACCATGGTCGACCAGCTCAACTCGTTCGCCTCGGAAGTCACCCGTGTGGCGCGAGAAGTCGGCACCGAAGGCAAGCTGGGCGGCCAGGCGGCGGTGCCCGGCGTCGCCGGCACCTGGAAAGACCTGACTGACAGCGTGAACTCGATGGCCGGCAACTTGACCGGCCAGGTCCGCAACATCGCCGAGGTGGCCACGGCAATCGCTGGCGGCGACCTGTCGCGCAAGATCACTGTCGACGTTCGCGGCGAAATCCTTCAGCTGAAGGAAACGCTCAACACCATGGTCGATCAGCTCAACCGCTTCGCCGGCGAGGTGACGCGCGTCGCGCGCGAGGTCGGCACCGAAGGTCGGCTGGGTGGCCAAGCCAACGTGCCGGGCGTCGCCGGCACCTGGAAGGACTTGACCGACAGCGTGAATTCGATGGCGGGCAACCTGACCGCGCAGGTCCGCAACATCGCCGAGGTGACCACGGCGGTCGCGCGCGGCGACCTGTCGCGCAAGATCACCGTCGACGTGAAGGGCGAAATCCTCGAGCTAAAGAACACCATCAACACCATGGTGGACCAGCTCAACTCGTTCGCCTCGGAAGTGACGCGCGTCGCGCGCGAGGTCGGCACCGAAGGCAAGCTCGGCGGCCAGGCGCAGGTGCCGGAAGTGGCGGGCACCTGGAAGGACTTGACCGAGAACGTCAACTTCATGGCCTCCAATCTGACCGCGCAGGTGCGCAACATCGCCGAGGTGGCGACCGCCATCGCCAGCGGCGACCTGTCAAAAAAGATCACGGTCGACGTGCGCGGCGAGATTCTGCTGCTGAAGGAAACGCTCAACACCATGGTCGAGCAGCTGCGCTCGTTCGCGGCCGAAGTCACGCGCGTCGCGCGCGAAGTCGGCACCGAGGGACGGCTGGGCGGCCAGGCCGTGGTGCCCGGCGTCGGCGGCACCTGGAAGGACCTGACCGACAACGTCAACCTGCTGGCGGCCAACCTGACCACCCAGGTCCGCAACATCGCCGAGGTGACGACGGCGGTCGCGCGCGGCGACCTGTCGCGCAAGATCACGGTCGACGTGAAGGGCGAAATCCTCGAGCTGAAGAACACCATCAACACGATGGTCGACCAGCTCAACGCCTTCGCCTCGGAAGTCACGCGCGTCGCGCGCGAAGTCGGCACCGAAGGCAAGCTCGGCGGTCAGGCCGAGGTGCCCGGCGTCGCCGGCACCTGGAAGGACCTGACCGATACCGTCAACGTGATGGCGGCCAACCTGACCGAGCAGGTGCGCGGCATCGTGAAGGTGGTGACCGCCGTCGCCAACGGCGATCTCAAGCAAAACCTGACGGTGAAGTCGAAAGGCGAGGTGGCGGCTCTCGCCGAAACCATCAATAACATGACCGACACGTTGGCGACCTTCGCCGATCAGGTCACCACCGTGGCGCGCGAAGTCGGCGTCGAGGGCCGCCTCGGCGGCCAGGCCAACGTGCCGGGCGCCGCCGGCACCTGGAAGGATTTGACCGGCAACGTCAACCTGCTGGCCGCCAATCTGACTACGCAGGTGCGCGCCATCGCCGAGGTCGCCACCGCCGTGACCAAGGGCGACCTGACGCGTTCGGTTCAGGTCAACGCGCGCGGCGAAGTCGCCGAGCTCAAAGACAATATCAATACGATGATTGGCAACTTGCGCCTCACCACCGAGCGCAACATGGAGCAGGATTGGCTCAAGACCAATCTCGCGAGGTTCACCAACATGCTGCAAGGCCAGCGCGACCTGGGGACGGTCGGCCGGCTGCTGCTGAGCGAGCTAACGCCGCTGGTGAACGCGCAGCAAAGCGTCATCTACCGGGTGGAGGACGAGAACGTTCCGCGCCTGCAGCTGCTGTCATCTTATGCCGGCGCGGAACGCGACGAATTTCCGGCCACGCTGGCGTTGGGCGAAGGGCTGGTCGGTCAATGCGCCGCCGACAAGCGCCGGGTGCTGATCACCGACATCCCCGCGCAGGCGGTTCCTATTTCATCGGCGCTCATCAAGGCGACGCCGCGCGACATCGTCGTGCTGCCCGTCCTGTTCGAGGGCCAGGTCAAGGCGGTCATCGAGCTCGCCTCCATCAATGCCTTCACCCCCTTGCAGATCACGTTCCTCGAGCAATTGACCGCGAGCATCGGCATCGTGCTCAACTCGATCGAAGCGACCATGCAAACCGAGGGCTTCCTCAAGCAGTCGCAGCAGCTCGCCGGCGAGCTGCAGACCCAGCAGCGCGAACTGCAGCAGACCAACGAGCAACTCGAGCAAAAGGCCCAGCAGCTCGCGGATCGAAACGTCGAAGTCGAGCGCAAGAACCAGGAAATCGAACAGGCCCGCCGCGCGCTGGAGGAGAAAGCCGCCGAACTGGCGCTCACCTCCAAATACAAATCGGAATTCCTGGCCAACATGTCGCACGAATTGCGTACGCCGCTCAATTCGATCCTCATTCTCGGCCAGCAGCTCAACGACAATCCGGACGGTAACCTCACGCTCAAGCAAGTCGAATTCGCGCGCACCATTCACGGCGCCGGAACCGACCTTCTCAATCTGATCAGCGACATTCTCGATCTCTCGAAGATCGAATCCGGCACCGTGACGGTGGAGGCCGAAGAGATCCTATTCTCCAACCTGCTCGACGCGGTGGCGCGGCCGTTCCGTCACGAAGCCGACTCGAAACAGCTGTCGTTCAACGTCAGTCTCGATGCCGATCTCGGACCCAGCGTCAACACCGATTCCAAGCGTCTGCAGCAGGTGCTGAAAAACCTACTGTCCAACGCGTTCAAGTTCACCCAGACCGGCGGCGTGCAGCTCAGGGTATCGCCGGCCGGCGCCGGCTGGACCTCGACGCATCCCGTGCTGAGCCAGGCGCACAGCGTCGTGGCATTCGAAGTGTCGGACACCGGCGTCGGCATCCCGGCCGAAAAGCAGAAGATCATTTTCGAAGCGTTCCAGCAGGCCGACTCCTCGACCAGCCGTAAATACGGCGGCACCGGCCTCGGCCTCGCCATCAGCCGCGAACTCGCCACCTTGCTGGGCGGCGAAATCCAGTTGCGCAGCAGCCCGGGCGTCGGCAGCACCTTCACGCTTTACCTGCCGATGCAATATGTCGGCCCGGCATTGCCGGCGCGCTCGTCGCCGCGGACGGCGCCGAGCCCCGCGATCGCGCTGCCGGAGCGTCCGGTCGAGACCATTGCCGACGACCGGCATGAATTGCAGCCCGGCGATTCGATCCTGCTGATCGTCGAAGACGATCCGCATTACTGCCGTATCCTGGTGGATCTCGCGCGTGATAAGGGCTTCAAAGTCCTGGTGGCGAACAGCGGCGCGCAGGCGCTCGAGCTTGCCAAGCAATATCAGCCCAGCGCCGTGTCGCTCGACGTGTTCCTGCCCGACATGCTCGGCTGGAGCGTGTTGAGCCAGCTCAAGCAGAACCCGCTCACGCGCCATATCCCGGTGCAGATCATCACGCTCGACGAGGATCGCCAGCACGGGCTGGCGCGCGGCGCGTTTTCCTTCGTCACCAAACCGGCCACCACCGAGGGCGTCGAGGCCGCGCTCGGCCGTATCAAGGAATATGCCACGCGCCGCCGCAAGCGGCTGCTCGTGGTCGAGGACAACCCGGCCGAGCGGCTCAGCATCGCCGAGCTGCTCGGGCACGACGATATCGAAATCGCTTCGGCCGAAAGCGGACGCGGCGCGCTCGATGCCCTGCGGCGCGAATCCTTCGATTGCGTGGTGCTCGATCTGCGGCTGCCGGACATGTCGGGCTTCGAAGTGCTCGAACAATTGCGCGCCGAGAGCGCGATGTCCGAGGTTCCCGTGATCGTCTTTACCGGCCGTGAACTGAGCCCCGAGGAAGACGCCCGGCTGCACACAATGGCGCGCAGCATCGTGGTGAAAGGGGTGGAGTCGCCCGAGCGGCTGCTCGATGAAACCGCGCTGTTCCTGCACCGCATCGTCACCGAACTGCCGCCCGAGAAGCAACGCATGCTCGAGCGGCTGATCAGTTCGGACGACGACCTGATCGGCCAGACCGTGCTGCTGGTGGACGACGACGCGCGCAATATCTTCGCGTTGAGCAGCGTGCTGGAACGGCACGGCATGCGCGTGCTCACCGCCATCACCGGGCGGGAGGCGATCGAGTTGATCGACTCGACCCCCGACATCGCCATCGTGTTGATGGACATCATGATGCCGGAAATGGACGGCTACGAGACGATCGAGCAAATCCGCGGCAAGAATCAATCCCAGCGCCTGCCGATCATCGCGCTGACCGCCAAGGCGATGAAGGGCGACCGCGAGAAATGCCTGGACGCCGGGGCCTCGGACTATCTGGCCAAACCCGTCAACACCGAGCAGCTGTTGAGCGTGCTTCGGATGTGGCTGCATCGCTGAGGTTCGCGCGATGGAACAGCACGACAAGGTCAACATCCTGCTGGTCGACGACCAGCCGGCCAAATTGTTGAGCTACGAAGTGGTCCTGCGCGACCTCGATGAAAACCTCTTGAAGGCGGATTCGGCGACCCAGGCGCTCGAAATCCTGCTCAAGACCGAAGTTGCCGTCGTGCTGGTCGACGTCTGCATGCCGGGCCTCGACGGCTTCGAATTGGCCGCGATGATTCGCGATCATCCGCGCTATCAGCGTACGGCGATCCTGTTCATATCGGCCGTTCTTCTCACCGAATCCGACTATTTGCGCGGCTATGAAATGGGCGGCGTCGATTACGTTCCGGTGCCGATCGTTCCGGAATTGTTGCGCGCCAAGGTCAAGGTGTTTGCCGAACTCTACCGCAAGACCCGCCAGCTCGAAAAACTCAACCAGGAACTCGAGCGCCGTGTCGCGGAGCGCACGGCGGAGGTGGAGGCATCCGCCGACCGACTGCGCGAAAGCGAGCGAGGCCGGAGCATTGCGCTTGCGGCCGGTCAAATGGGGTCGTGGGAATGGGATATCGCGAGCGGCGAATGCGCCTGCGACGCCGGACAGCACCGAATTTTCGGAATCGACGACGCGGGCGCGATTCAAAAGATCGACGACCTTCGCCACTATTTCCATGACGAAGACTTCAAGCGCATCGAGGCCCTCGTTTCCGAGCAAGGCAATGCGCAGACGTTCCAGGCCGAGATCCGCATCATTCGCCCAGGCGGGGCCATTCGCTCGTGCATCTGCGCCGCGGCCATGACGCCGGGTCATAAGGGCCGCATCGTCCGCGTCAGCGCCGTCATGATCGATATCACCGATCGCAAGCTGGCGGAGGCGCGCCAACTATTGCTCGCGCGCGAGGTCGACCACCGGGCGCGCAATGCCATTGCGGTGGTGCAGGCCGTGGTCCGGCTCACGCGCGCGAGCTCGCAACAGGCCTATGTCAAGGCCGTGGAAGGACGGATTCACGCGCTCGCGCAAGCCCACACCTTGCTGTCGGAAAGCCGCTGGCAGGGCGCCGACATGGGGCGGTTGGTGCGCGAAGAGCTCGCGCCCTATGGCAGCGGCGACAATGCCCGCGTCCAGGTCGAAGGCCCGCCGGTATTTTTGTCGCCCGCGAAAGCGCAAAATGTCGCGCTGGCTCTGCACGAGCTTGCGACCAATTCGGCAAAATACGGCTCGCTCTCTTCCGTCGACGGTGCCCTGCGGGTGAGTTGGCAGGCCAATCGCGGTGTTCTCACATTGCGCTGGGAGGAATCGGGTGGCCCGCCGGTAAGAAGCCCGCAGACGCAAGGTTTTGGCACCAAGATATTGAATGCGACGATCAAGCATCAGATCGGCGGCAACGTCGAGTGGGATTGGCGCTCATCCGGTCTGCATTGCACGCTTGAAATACCGAATGACGAGGACGATCACATCGGTCAGGCCGCGGCGGTCAGCAATCGCGAAAATCTGGTGCAACTGCCGACGGGAGCGCTGCGGCGGGTTTTGCTCGCCGAGGACGAGGCGATGATCGGGATGATGATGCGCGAAATCCTTGTCGATTATGGCCTGTTCGTCGTCGGCCCATGCTGTTCGCTGAGCGAAGCGTTGGCGGCAACCGCCACCGGGTCCTTCGATTGCGCGATCCTCGATCTCAATCTCGCCGGGGAATCGGTCTATCCGGTCGCCGCAGCCTTGCGCATGGCCGGCGTTCCCTTCGCCTTCGTCACTGGTTATGGCCGGGAATGCATCGACGAGCGGTTTACCGATGTCCCGATCCTGCAAAAGCCGATCGAGCGCACGCGGCTCGAAGTATACCTGGATGAAACCCTGGGCGCTCGGGTGAACGGGGTAAGCAACGATGGCCTGCGTCCGGGCGCGCCGCTCGACTCGCGGGCCGGCTGAACCGACGCGCCCCTCTGCTAGGCGCGGCTGTCGAAGCCGAGCCGGCGAAGGCCGGCGCGCACCTCGGCGCAGCTCATGAACAGCCGCCAGAGCAGGCCGGAGCGGTGGTTTTCGATCATCGCCACGATGGGTCCCTGGTCGATCGCCAGATTGCCGTCGGCGAACCAGTCGCGCGAAAGATTGAAGCCGTCGACGAAGCCGTAGCGGCGCCAAACCTTGCCGCCGAAATCCTCGTACAGATGGCGCAGCACCGCGATCGATTCAGCCGGCGTGTAGGGCATCGCGGACAGCGCAGCCGTCGGCGCAATGACGCCGCGATCATGGTGCGGGCAGAAGGCGCCGTAGCCGGCGTCGCCGTCGCACGCGGTTAGCCCCCAGCAGTTCGGACCATAGCCGGCAAAGCCGCTGGGATTGGCGATGCAGTGGGCACGGTTGATCAGCGTGTGCGCTCGGTTTTGCTCCCAGTAGTCGGCGTAACGGTCGCGCAGTCCGCGCGGGTCGAGACCGAGGAAGGAGAAGTGCGAGAAGAACAATGGTCCGCCATGCGGCGGTCCGAGCGGCAAGGTTATGCCGTAATAGGTTTGCCCGTTGCGGAACACGGGGCTGCTGGTCCATCCCCGGTGATAGACGGCCGGCGCGACCGCATGGCCGGGCGATGAGGCGGCGAGAACATAGGTGATCAGACATTCGTTCCAGCCGGTGATGGCATGATCCATGTCCCAGCCGAAGCGCGGGCTCCAGTGCCAAAAAAGCACGTCGCGCCCGCTGGTATGCCAATTCCATTCGACCGCGTGCCAGAGCCGGTCGATCGCGGCCCGCAAATCGGCCTCGCCGCGGGCGGCGCCGGAGAAGAATTGACGCGCACACAGCAACCCCGCCATGAGAAAAGATGTCTCGACCAGATCGCCGCCGTCGTCCTTCGCGGAGAACTCGATCGCCGCTCCGGTTGAGCCGTGCAGGAAATGCGGAAAGACGCCGTGATAAGTTTCGGCGCGCGAAAGAAAGGCGACGATTGCGTGGATGCGCTCGAGCACCTGTGCGCGCGGCAGAAAGCCGCGTTGAGCGCCGACCAGCATCGCCATGACGCCGAAGCCGGTGCCGCCGCTGCTGACCGTCTCCAGGTAATCATAGCCGGGGGCCGGATTGCTGCGCTCGCGCGACATGCCGCTCGCCGGATGGCCGAATTCCCAGAAATAGTTCAGCGTCTGCCGCTGCACCAGATCGAGCAGGGCGTCGTCGGAGAGCCGGGACAAGGCCGGAGGATGACTGGTGTCGGTCATCTTTCTGCGCACCATTCGATGCCTGCCGCCGCCAGGTTTTGCGAACTCGGGCCGATTTGCACGATGAAGGCCCCCGGCTCGAAGACGTGCTCGGGCGCGGCGAGACGCTCGGCGCGGAAGTATCGCAGCTGGTCGATGGCGATCCGGAAACTGACGCGCCGCTCTTCGCCCGGCTGCAGCTGGACCTTCTGGAAGCCCTTCAGCTCCCGCACCCGACGCGAGCGGCCGGCGACGGGATCGCTGATGTAGAGCTGAACGATTTCTTCGGCCGCGCGGGCGCCGGTATTGCGCACCGTCACCGCGGCGGTGAGCGTGTCGCGTTCGCCGCGCAGCGCGGTCTTGTCGAGGCTGAGCGCACCGTAGTCGAACGTGCTGTAAGAAAGGCCGTGGCCGAAGGGATAGAGCGGCGTGTGCGGGCCTTCGAGCCGGCACGCCGTGGTGAATTTGCGGAATACATGGCGGCCGCTCGAGTCGATCTCCTCGTCGCCGGCCACGTCGAGCCCGACCTGGTCGATCGGCCGGCCGGTCGGCGGCTCGGCATAGCTGATCGGGCATTGCCCAACGTGGCGCGGAAAGCTCATGGCGAGCTTGCCGGACGGATCGACGGCGCCGAACAGCAGGTCGGCGACCGCGTTGCCGGCTTCCGTGCCGGCGAACCAGGCGTGCAGGATCGCATCGGCGTGACGATTCTCCCATTCGAGCGTCAGCGGCCGGCCGCTCACGGTCACCAGCACCAGCGGCTTGCCGGTCTGGTGCAATGCTTGCAGCAGGCGCGGCTGACTGCCGGGCAGGCCGAGCTCCGTGCGCGTCGAGGACTCGCCGGTGTGCTCCTTGGCTTCGCCGACACAGGCCACCACTACGTCCGACTGCCGGGCGATCGCGACCGCTTCCGCGATCAACTCGTTGGGCGGCCGCGGGTCGATGGCGAAGGTTTTTCCGAAGACATTGAGGCGGGCGGCCATGTTCTGGTCGTCGACGATATTGGCGCCTTTGGCGTAAAGGATTTGAGCTTGACCGGCAGCGGCGCGCAGGCCCTCGAGCAGTGTGACGCTGTCCTCCGAGTGCGCGGCGACTGCCCAGGTGCCCTGCATATTGGCGCGGCTGTCGGCCAGCGGCCCGACCACGGCGATGGTTCCCGTGTGCGCGAGCGGCAGTACGCCGTCGTTCTTGAGCAAGACACATGATCTAGTCGCCGCCTCGCGCGCCAGGCGCCGATTGTCGGCCGTGAGCGTCATTGCTTTGCAATGCGCCTCATCGAGGCCGCGATAGGGATTTTCGAACAGGCCGAGCCGCTGCTTGGCCTTGAGCGCGCGGCGGCAGGCCGCATCGATCGCGGTCTCGGCGATGCGGCCTTCCGCGACCAGATCGGGCAAATGGCGAAAATAGCATTCGCCGGCGAGATCGACATCGACGCCGGCGTTGAATGCCAGCAATGCCGCTTCTTTAGTGTCGGCGGCGACGCCGTGATGCACCAGCTCCATGATCGCGGTGTAGTCCGACACGATCAGCCCGTCGAACTTCCACACGCCTCGCAACAGGTCATGCAACAGCTCGCGATGCGCGGTGCAGGGGATGCCGGCAAGATCGTGGAAGCCTACCATCACGGCACCCACGCCGGCCTCGACCGCCGCCTTGAACGGCGGCAGCACGACGTTGTGCATGCGGTAGGGAGAGGCGTCGACGGCATTATAGTCGCGGCCGCCCTCGGCGAAGCCATAGCCGGCGAAGTGCTTGGCGCAGGCCATCACCGAATCTGGGCGCGACACGTCGCCTTGCTGGAAGCCTTCGATCATGGCTTGGGCGAAGGCGGCGCCTAACACGGGATCCTCGCCCGGGCTTTCGGCGCAGCGTCCCCAGCGCGCATCGCGCGAAACGTCCAGCATCGGCGCCCAGGCCAGCGTGATGGCGGCGGCCGCCGCCTCGGTCGCCGCGACCCGGGCGCTGCGGCGGACCAAGTCCATGTCCCAGCTGCAGGCAAGCCCGAGCGGAAGCGGAAAGATCGTGCGGTGGCCGTGGATCACGTCGAACGTGAAGACGAGCGGAATGCGGTGCGGCGAATCATCGACCGCGATCTTCTGCCATTGTGCGAGCCGCGCCAGCTCGCCGCCGCCCGGCAGGAAACCGACCTCGCCGCGGCGGATGCGCGTATCGATATCGGCGGCGCCGCCACCGGCGCCGGTGGTGTCGCCGCCGGCGGGATTGAGCAAAGTGAGCTGCCCGACCTTTTCGGTCAGGCTCATGCGGTGTAGCAGGGCGTCGATGAAGTCGGACATCGCTTGCCAGGATCGCGCCGTGTTGCAAGCGAAGCGCTTAGGCCGTCAGCAGCGCCTCGCCGTTGGGAGCGGCATCGTCACGCAACGCACGCTTGCTGCGGCCACGTTCGGCAACAAGCGCGTCGACCCGATCGACGATCGCAAGGCCCGCCGTTTCGCTGGGAACCAGGAACACACCACGCTGCCGCAGAGCGGCGCCCAGCGCCGGCAGGCTGGTCAGCCAACCGAGCAGGATCGCGCCCGCCAGCCCAGCCAGCAGCGGCAGGTACCACCAGAAGTCGCCCGGCGTCCAGATCCAGGCCAGGGCGCCGGCGCCGATCGCGATCATGGTATGCGGGGCGAAGGCGACGATGGCGCTGCCGAGCCCGATGCCGTTACCGCGGCGCAGCTGCGCGCCCCAGCGCGTATTGCGGCCGATGAGGATGTTCAACACGAACCAGCTGTGCGACAGCATCAACACCGGGGCGAGCAAGGTCGACAGCACGCTCTCGATCAACACGCTGGCGATCAGGCTTGCGCCACCGCCATGGCCGCGCCGCGCTTGGGGGTCGCGCAGCAGTAGCGCAAGCGCGAAGAATTTTGGCACGTAGAGCATTCCCATGGCCGTGACGGCGAGGCTGACGAAGGCA